>Ga0233380_1000157_pt1 | contig 38483 bp, 40 predicted proteins | sample ElkDunMinimDraft_9_FD_191541 | JGI IMG/M metagenome (GOLD analysis project Ga0233380, IMG submission 191541) | Fecal eukaryotic communites from dung pellets of Tule Elk in California, USA - Elk Dung F36 | ecosystem: Host-associated > Mammals > Digestive system > Large intestine > Fecal | place... | reverse complement strand
TAGTTCTTTTAAAATTAATTTGTAACTTGCTTCTAAGTTGCTCATAATTGTATTTATTTGATAGTCAATACAATATACTGATTTTTAATCTTTTGAGCAACTTTTTCTATAATGCACTACGGGTTAATTTATTTAACTTTATACACAAAGCTAAAAATTTAATCTGCAAAATCTGTGTCATCTACGTGCTATTATTTGAACACTGATTAACTATGATCTTTCTATCTTCAATCTTTACGTGATAAACCTATAATCTGCAAAATCTGTGTCATCTACGTGCTATTATTTGAACACTGATAACGCTGATTAGTTATGATCTTTTTATCTTCAATCTTTACGCGATAAACCTATAATATGCAAAATCTGTGTCATCTACGTGCTATTGCTTTGAACACTGATTAACTATGATCTTTTTATCTTCAATCTTTACGTGATAAACCTATAATCTGTGTCATCTGCGTACTATTATTTGAATTCTGATAAACAATATTATTTCTTTTTAAAATAATCGACTACCTTTTGGGCTTTACTTTTACCTACTGCTTTCACGATTTCCTCTTCAGGAGTTTCGCCTAAACGTTTAATTGATTTAAACTGAATCATTAATTTTTCCATGGTTTTTGGTCCGATGCCCGGAATGGTTGTCAAACCACTATCAATCGCATTTTTACTGCGTTGATTTCTATGAAAGGTAATTCCAAAACGGTGTGCTTCGTTTCGTAAATGCTGAATAATTTTTAAGGTTTCAGACTTTTTATCCAGATACAACGGAACACTGTCGCCAGGATAAAACAATTCCTCCAAACGTTTTGCAATACCAATAATGGCAATTTTTCCGCGTAAGCCTAAAATATCCAGACTTTTTAAGGCAGCACCCAACTGACCTTTACCTCCATCGATAATAATTAAATCGGGCAATGGTTCGCCCTCATCCAACAATCTTCTATACCGACGAAAAACGACTTCTTCCATCGACGCAAAATCATCGGGACCTATTACGGTTTTAATATTAAAATGTCGGTAGTCCTTTTTGCTTGGCTTGCCATCTTTAAAGACAACACAAGCCGCCACAGGATTTGTTCCTTGAATGTTCGAATTATCGAAACACTCAATATGTCGTGGTTCTTTACTCAATCGTAAATCAGACTTCATCTGCGCCATAATCCGATTAGTATGCCTGTCCGGATCTACAATTTTTATCTGCTTTAACTGATCTAATCTGTAATAACGTGCATTGCGTTCAGATAATTCCAACAACTGTTTTTTATCGCCTAATTTTGGAACGGTAATGGATATTTTCTCGCCTAAATCAACTTCAAACGGAACAATAACTTCTTTTGTCAATAGCTTAAAACGCTCGCGAATTTCAACAATTCCCAAAACCAATAATTCATCATCGGTTTCATTCAAACGCTTTTTCAATTCCAAAGTATGTGATCTGATAACAGCCCCGTGCGCAATCTGCAGGAAATTTATGTACGCCATGGTTTCATCTGATACAATAGAAAAAACATCAACATTTGTAATTTTTGGATTTACAATGGTAGATTTCGCCTGATAATTCTCTAAAATCTGCATTTTTTCTTTAACAGCCTGCGCTTCTTCAAACTTCATTTCCGAAGCATACTGCAACATCAACTGCTTAAATTCTTTCAGGTTTTCCTTGAAGTTTCCCTTTAAAAGCTGACGGATATTTTGAATTTTACGCAAGTATTCTTCTTCGGTTTCATGTGCTTCGCAAGGTCCCAAACAATTCCCAATATGATACTCCAAACAAACCTTATACTTTTCGTTTTTTATGTTCTGAACACTTAAATCGTAATTGCAATTTCGCAACGGATACAATTCCCGAATCAAATCTAACAAGGTATGCAAAGTTCTACCGCTGGTGTATGGTCCAAAATATTCAGATCCGTCTTTAATAAAATTGCGGGTAGAAAAAACTCTTGGAAAACGTTCGTTTTTAATACAAATCCACGGATACGTTTTATCGTCGCGCAATAAAATGTTGTAACGTGGCTGCAGGTTCTTAATTAAATTGTTTTCCAACAACAGCGCATCGGTCTCGGTTTTAACAACAATGTGCTTAATAACCACAATTTTTCGAACCAAAACATTTAAACGCGCATTGTCGTGCGTTTTGTTAAAGTACGATGCCACCCGCTTTTTTAAATTCTTTGCCTTACCCACATATAATAACTTCTGGTCTTTATCAAAATACTGATAAACACCTGGTAATTGGGGTAATGTTTGCAATTGTAAAGAAATATCGGAATTTGTTGTCATAGCGGCATTGGGTTGCACAACAAATTTACATTAAGTTTTTGTAATTGTTATCGATTAAAAAAGTATCTTTAAGTTATGATTTTCATAAAATTTAATAAATGCACTTTACTACCCGTAATTTTGAAATTTTAGGCAAATCGGTTATACCGGGCGAAACAAAAACCATTGAACTAAACATTGCAACACTACATACAATGACGGAATTAAAGATTCCGATTATTGTTTCACGATCTGTTTACGACGGACCAACCGTATTACTTATTGCTGGACTTCATGGTGATGAACTTACAGGAATTGAAATTGTACGACAAGTGATTAGTAAAGGAATCAATTACCCGAAATGTGGTACCATTATTTGTGTGCCGTTGGTTAATGTGTTTGGCTTTGTAAATCAATCGCGTGATTTTCCTGATGGTAGAGATTTAAACCGAGTTTTCCCAGGTTCACAATCGGGTTCTTTGGCAAGCCGTTTTGCATACCGAATTATGCAGGATATTATTCCGGTGGTTGATTATGTGATCGATTTTCATGCCGGTGGTCGCGGTAGATTTAATGTGCCGCAGATTCGTATCGAACCAAATAACGAAGAATTAGATGCTTTGGCAGAAGCTTTTTCTACCCATTTTATTCTGTATTCAAAAAATATTGAAGGGTCTTTCCGGGCAGCATGCGATAAATTAGGCAAGAAATATTTGTTGTTTGAAGCCGGCAAAGCGTTAGATATTAACAACGATGTTATTGAAGAAGGTATTCAGGGAACCATTCGTTTTTTGGATAAACTTCAAATGCTCAACAACAATTTCGCTGTAAAAGAACCTAGCCAAATAATGGTTTGTATTGAAAATTCTACGTGGGTTCGTGCACAATATTCTGGCTTACTGCATAATTTTGTACGTCCAGGAGCTTTAGTGAAAGCTGGCATGCAATTGGGCAAAATCACCGATCCGTATGGTTTGGTAGAAGAGCCAATTTTAGCACCTAACGATGGATATATAATTTGTAAAAACCAAGCTGCGATTGTTTTTCAGGGCGATGCTGTTTATCATATTTCAACCAAATTAAAAAATGACCAAGAAAGAATTACGCAAGAAATATAAAGAACTACGGAACGATTTAAGTTTTGATGCGATTGAAGATTTAAGTCTGCAAATTGCCAATCAAGCCTTAAAACTGCCTATTTGGAATTTCGAAAACTATCATATTTTTCTAACGATACACGAGCATAAGGAAGTTCAGACCGATTATCTGCTGCATATTTTAAACGGAAAAGACAAAAACGTGATTGTTTCAAAATCTGATTTTGAAACCCGAACAATGAATCATGTTTTATTGACTGATAATGTAACCATTAAAAAGAACGAATGGAATATTCCCGAACCACAAAATGGTTTTTCGGTTGCGGATAATCAGATCGATGTTGTTTTTGTTCCATTATTAGCTTATGATATTATTGGAAACCGCGTGGGTTACGGCAAAGGTTTTTACGATTTGTTTTTATCAAAATGCAAACCTAATGTAGTAAAAATAGGTTTGTCATTTTTTAATCCGGAACCTGTCATTTCAAATGTTTTTTCAGAAGATATACGGCTCGATTATTGTATTACACCAACAAATACAATAAAGTTTTAATCTATGAAAAAGTTATTTTTAGGCAGAACAGCTCGCTATTTAGGCATATTTATAATCCTTATGGCGTTTTCGTTATCACTAACAAGTTGCGTAGTACACACACCTTCATCGCATCGCACTACACATAAACGCATACCGCCTGGGCAGCATAAAAAATTACATGGCGATAAATCGGCAAAACGCTATACACCAAAAAAACAAAAGAAAAATTCTAAGAAATCGGGTAAGCCAAACCACATGAAAAAAAACAATCACAAACGCGGAAGATAATTTCGCTTTTTTTATTAACCTATATTAAGCACAATAAACATTAGGCTTCTTATCTTTGTAGTATAAAAACAAAAACAAACTATGGAATTAATAAATGCGTTAAACTGGAGATACGCTACAAAAAAAATGAACGGAGAACAAGTTGCCGACGATAACGTGCAACAAATTGTTACAGCAGCGCATTTAGCGCCTACGTCATCGGGTTTGCAACCTTTTGAAGTTATTGTAGTAAGCAACAAAGAATTAAAAGAAAAAATACAACCTATAGCATACGGACAATCACAAATTATTGATGGATCTCACCTATTAATTTTTGCTTCGTGGGATAAATATACCGATGAACGTATTGATGGTATTTTTGACCATATGAATACCGAACGTGGGTTGCCATTAAACACAACCGATGAATACAAAGCTACTTTAAAAGCTCAATTATTAGGCATGCCCCAAGAGCAACAGGCAGCACATACAGCAAAACAAGCTTATATAGGTTTTGGTACCGCTATTGCAGCAGCAGCTATGTTAAAAGTAGATGCTACGCCAATGGAAGGCTTTGTAAATAATGATTTAGATGAATTATTAGGATTAAAAGCAAAAGGATTAAAATCGCAGACCATATTGGCATTAGGCTATCGCGCTACAGAAGGCGATTGGTTACAAGGTATGAAAAAAGTGCGTCGGCCAAAAGAAAAATTTGTTACCGAAATTAAATAAACCGGTTTTAAAGATATATTATAAAGTGGTTAGGAAAAATCCTAATCACTTTTTTTATACACAAAATATTAGTTGTGAATGATACAAGTTCTGATGATTTGGTATTAGAATCACAAAAAATTTTATCTTTACCTAAAAACAAAACAATATGAACTATATTACAGAAATACTTATTTTACTGTTTTTGGCGGTTACCTTTTTGCAATCGGGTTACGATAAAATAATTGATTGGAAGGGAAATGTTTGTTGGTTAAAATCGCATTTTGCCAATACCTTTTTAGGCGATAAAGTTCCGTTTTCGTTAGGAATTATCCTGATTCTCGAAATTATTGCAGGAATTTTAGCATTAGCAGGAATCTGGTTTTTATTTAACGATTGTAAAGAAATTGCTTTATACTCGGGAATTGTTTCTTGTATTACCTTGTTATTTTTATTATTAGGTCAGCGTATTGCAAAAGATTACGACGGTGCACGAACTATTGTCATATACTTTATGCCTGCTATATTTTTAGTTTTTCTATTAAAATAACATTTTGGCACACTTATTGATTAACCAACATAAGTTATGAAAAAGAAAATTTATTTTGGTTAGTTTAGTTGTAAAAAGTCCCGCAAATGCGGGACTTTTTAGTTTATTTATTTCTTAAAAAAGTAAGTACACTTAATGATATACTTTAAACAATGTAAGAGCTCCAAGAAAAAAACAATAAAAATAAATTTTATTTAGATAAGATTTATTCATAACCTATTTCACTAAAAAATAAATTGTACCTAATATGGTAACAAATATTGTGAGTAAAGCACCCATTTTGTAAAAAACCCAATAAAACAAAATCTCATAAAAATAAGATTTTAGCTAATACCCAAAATAGAAAACAGCAAGCAATAATAATACTTAAAACTCTATCTGTTTGTTGATACTTATTTAAAATCATCTAATTTTTATTAAAAAGATGATTATGCTCCATGCTAGCGCAAACATCTTGTTTGTGTAAATAACAAAACTTTCTTGCAATAAATATTAGTTGTGCGCAAATAAATTCTGCCATTCCGTCACTTTAATTGCATTCATTCACGTCAAAAATGGGCGAAAATGTATTCGGAATAATTATTGTTAACTAATCTTTAGTCAAAAGAAAAATAACAAAGTATATCTTTGTAGTAACGAGAATCTTATCTCACAAAAAACAAAAAAATGACAATAGAAAACAACCATGTAGTTGCAGTTAACTACAAACTTCATACAATTGAAGCTAACGGAGAAAAAGTATTTGTAGAAGAAACAACTGCAGAAAACCCATTAACCTATTTACACGGTGTAGGTATGATGATTCCTAAATTTGAAAACGAAATGAACGGTTTAAGTGCTGGCGATAAAAAATCTTTTACTATTGCACCTGAAGAAGGTTACGGTGAAAAAGATCCAAATGCAGTTGCACAATTACCTTTAGATATGTTTAGTGAGTCGGGCTTACCACCAGTTGGTGCAATGTTACCCTTAACTGACGATCAAGGAAACCAATTTCGCGCTGTTGTGGTTGAAGTAACAGATAACGCAGTTGTTGCCGACTTAAACCACCCAATGGCTGGAAAAACTTTAGAATTTAATGTAGAAGTGATTAACACACGCCCTGCAACGGAAGAAGAATTAGAACACGGACATGCTCACGGAATTGACGGTACCGAAACACATTAATATATTTAAGCCTTACACTTTGTAAGGCTTTTTTTTGCTAATCTATAATCGATTTAACTTGATTCACTTTGTTATAATTACTAAGATAATTATTTAAAACGATATATAACATAATATAGTTTACAACGTGTATTAGCCAAAAAATATAAACCATGAGGTTGTCATTATTAACCAACAAGTTAAGGGGTAAGTTTAATATGGCGCCAACAGTAAAGAATAATATTAAAAATAATTTAACTTTAATGCGTTTATGGATTATTTCTTTTTTTAAATTATTTATTACTTTATTTATTGTAATAAATAACAAAAATATACAGTTTACAGTTCTTGAATAGGTGTGGAACGATTTAAAATCATAGTAATCTATAGTTACAATCTCATATATATTATAAAGTAATACAATAGCAAAGAACAAATTATAATTTTTATGTAAATTACTAGAAGACACTTTTAAAAAACCAAAAAGACAAAGCAATTCAATGATGTTTGCTATACTAATAAATATAAGATTCGATAAAAAAAAATAGGAATAAATTCTACTGAAAACATCAATAAGAAACTGTAAAGTCAAATAAACACAATTTTATACGGAGAAGTAAAAAACCTGTAATTCTTAAATTGCAATATTATACCAGAAAGCAAAACAAGAGGTGAAAGATAAGTTGCGTAATCAATTATTTGGTAAATACCCTGCATTTAAGTTATTTAGTAATTTTGTTAACATCAATTACTTAAGTTTGTATGTTAAAATCAAAATATTTTAGTGCAATTTAATATTTTTTTAACTTATAACAAACAAAGGTTTGTGTATTGCCTTTAATTAGAATGGATATTTACTAATAAGCGAAAGTTTACCTATCTTTGAATAAAAAAAATGACACATAAAGACCCATTACACGGTATGAAACTTCAAACTATTTTAGAAGAAATGGTAGCGTTTTTTGATGGATGGGAAGCAATGGGTAAAGAAATTCCTATTAATTGTTTTACAAAAGATCCAAGCATAAAATCATCGCTGACTTTTTTGCGTAAAACGCCATGGGCTCGCGAAAAAGTAGAGCATTTATATCTTAAAATTTATCCACACTTAAAGAAAAATAAGCTGTAATAGATTAGCTTTTTGTCATTTCGACAATAGGAGGAACCCTTTTTAGATGAGATTCTTCACTCCATTTTATTTCGTTCAGAATGACAATTTAGTTTTATAGAATTAGGTGTTTAAAACCATTTCAATAAGCAGATCGGTTTCATCTTTAAACGAAATATCTACAATATCGTTGCTGTATAACCAGCTTTTTAATTTACCTACCTTTAAATCTTCGCTTCTGTTTACGCCCAATTCTTTCAACGCCAAATAATTGCAGGATTGTTCAAACTGACTTTTAATCGGCACCACATAAGCATTTTTTTTTAACAGGTTTATTTAGTGCTAGTTACATCAACAATATTTTTGTAGGCACTTGGACTGATTATCAAACCAAAGAAGCAAAAATTTGTAAATGGGCAGATTTCAGCGTACCCGATCTTTCTGCCGATTTTGATTTAGGTGCAGGTGAAGTCAGTCCCAATGAAAAGTACAACAATAAAGGTTGGGAAACCTATAACAATGCATACTTACGAAAAAACAAATCTGCATTAGCTGCCGAAGAAGCTATTTGGTGGGAATAAATCACATAAAAAAACACCCTTAAAAGGGTGTAAATGTTATTCTTTTTCTTGAGCGTAAAGTTCATAAAATTTTTGAAACTCATTAAAACGAAGCGTTGATAAAAGTGCTATTTTGCTTTTTTCGGTGATCCAAATACATTCAATATCATCTAATTCATCAATTTTATCCACAAAAGAATCATTAAATAATTTAACCAAATCGTCTTGTTTTGTGTAAGTTGGTTCACCATATAATTTTACCATTGCATTGTAAAGAACATCTCTTCCTTTTTCAAACTCTTGTTGTGTATAAGGCCAAGATTTATATTTCCAAGAGTAAGATGCTCCTGCAACTTTTTTTCTATTAACTACGCTGCCAGCATATTTAGAGCTTACATTTAATACAAAATTATTGATAGAATTTGTGTAGCTATTACTTTTGGTTTGTGGGTCGCTCCAATCTATATTAAAAAAATCATTTGGATTAGTAACACCAAAGGTAACTGCATCTAATGTTTTTTTTGTTCCGTTTTTATATCCTATTAATTTAGCTTCGTGCGCACCAATACTTATAAAAGTGTGGTACCAGTTTTCAACTTGATATTCTGCAGGATTGCCAATAGGATCATTAGGATCTTCATAGCCAATTCTAAAAACACGAAATTCTTCTTCTATGCCCGAGACCGAAAATGTAATAGAATCATACAAATCTCTTTTAGCTAAACCATCTGTCTTTACAGTGTAATAAAACTGAACTGTTTCTAATGAAGTTACATTTACCTTTGAAGGGTATAATTTATCTACATTTGTATCATTCTCTTCTATTATTTCTTCATTATGTATGTCAGTTTCAGAAGAATCTTCGCAAGATGCAAATAAAAATGTAAAGGCAAACAAACCTGTTAAAAAAATGTTTTTCATAATTAAATGTTTCTTACAAATATACAATAAACATGAATCTAAACAAACTGAATTAAACTTCCGTCTTCATCGTTTTTAGTGATCTGTAAAGCAACGGGAATGCGCTCTTTTAGTTCTTCCACATGCGAAATAATTCCAACAATACGGTTTTCTTTATGCAAATTGTTAAGGGTTTCAAACACAATATTAACCGATTCGGTATCTTGCGTTCCAAAACCTTCATCGATAAAGAAAAAGTTCTTATTTGCTAAAGAATTTGCCTGCACACTTTCTGCCAACGCCAACGCCAAACTCAATGAAACCTGAAACGATTGCCCACCCGAAAGCGTTTTCACACTGCGCGTTCTGCCTTCGTTTAAATAATCAATCACTTCAAATTCGTTTGCATCGTTAACCTGTAAACTCAGTTGGCTTCGCGTCATTTTTCGGAAACGCACATTAGCATTTTCGCACAATTGTTTAAGATAGATCGATGATACATATTGAACAAAACCGGCAGCCTTAAACAAGTTGCTCATTGTTTTTAAATTTTCTGCTCGTTTTTTAAGTTGATCTAATGCTGTTAAAAGTTCTTTTTTCTCACTGAAAGCTTTTGTTAATCGATTAATTTCTGCGTTGGTTTTGGTAACATTTTCGGTTGCGATTTTCAAATCGATTTCGGCAGTTTCAAAATCTTTTTCGTGTTGCAAATAATCATTTTCATTGAAAATTTCGTTTTTTAACTTTGCTTCTAAATTTTGGATTTCATTATTCAACGTTTTGTAAGCAACCGTAAATTCTTCAATTTCATTTCGAACAGATTCCACATTCAGATTTAAATGAAGTATTTCGACAACTTTTTCTTTGTTTTCGATATTTTGATTGATCAGATTTTTGTTGAATAAATCGTTTAATTCTTCCAGATTTTTATTAAGATCGAACAATTGTTTTTCAGTTGATAAAATTGAAGCTTTTTGAACCTGAATTTGTGTGTTTAACTGATTAAACTGCTGATTATATTGGTTAAAATCGGCTTCCGTTTTTTGATTGAATCCTTTTAAATCTTTTAATTTTTGTTTAATTTCTGCTACAGAAAACATACTAAAATCGGCATAAACAAGCGTTTTTAAATTGCTTAAATTCTGATTGATCTGCGCTTGCTTTTCCGCTTCATCTAACTTAAATTTCTCTAACGCTTTTTTATATTTTTCTGCTGTTTCCTGCTGATTTTCTAAGTTTAATCTTTGTTCAGAAATGAATTTGTTTTTACTTTCAATTTGCTTTGTTAAATCAAACGATGCTTGTTTCTTATGTTGAAAATCATCAAAATTATCTGCGTTAAAATCTGTCCAAATAAAGCCGATATTGTGTTGAACTATTTGACTTTTCAAATCTTCAAAATGATTGTTTTCCTTTAAAAATTGATCTTCAAGAATGCTTAACTTCTGAATTTTTTGTCGAATTTTATTAGCAAATTCAGCAGAATTATTCTGCTTTTGTTCGTTTAAATTTATTTCGATTTCAATTTCATTTAAATTGGAAGCAACATCATTCAACGTTAAAATTTCAGGATGTTCTAACGATCCACAAAGCGGACAAGCCTCGCCGTTGTGCAAGTTGTGGGCAAAATGTGCCAATTCTTGCTGTACCTGAAACGATTGCAGTTTTGTATTTAATTCCTTCTTTTGTTGCGAAAATGTATCGTTTAAAGCTTTTACATCATTTTCAAAAGTTGAAACATCAATTTTATCACTGATTAATTCATTTTCAATAATGTGAATTTCATTATTTAACTGATTACTTTTTTCTTCTTGCAGATTCAACTCTTTTGCTAAATGTTGTTTTTTGTTAAACCAATCGCCAACATTGATTAAAACAGTAGTTTCAATCTGGTTTTTAGTAAAGTCGTTTATTTCTTTTTCAGTTTCTTTTATGGTTTGATGAAGTTGATTAACAATTTGCGCTATTTCATGAACTTTAGCTTCGCCGTTAATGGTTCTATTTTTTAATTCAACAATATCAATAGTAAACTGAAGTATTTCGGCAATAAAACCTAAATCATTTTCCTGTAAACGCTTGTTTGGCAAATCATCAACATACGGTTTTAGTTCGTTAATGGCTGCTTCAATTTTAAGCAATTCAGCTTCGGAATGTTGTAAAAGTGTTTTGTCTTTTTCTAATTTATCAGTTTTTTGCTGAATCTCACTCTCGGTTTTTTTAATGTCAACCAACAACTGGTTAAACGTTTTATAAACACGTTCGTAAATTTCTAAATCCGATTTTTTTTGATCAATTACTGGTTTTTGATTATTGAATTCAACAAGCAGATTTCTTTTGTTTTGTAATGATTCAAAATCGGTTTTTATACTTTTTAAATGCTGTAATTTATCGTTTATAGCTTTAAATACCGCTTGTTTTTCGGTTTGAATTTCAGTTTCAGCAGTAAGTTTCTCATTTAAAATAGAAATATTTTCTTCGGAAACTTCATCGTAACCCGATAATTTTCCTTCTAACTGATTTAATTCGGTAAGATTTTTACTGTTTAAAACCGAAACTTTATCAGACAGATCAAATCGATGCAACTTAAAAATCTCTTTCATCATCGTTGTTCTTTCCGTAGGTTTCAATTCAATAAATTCTTTAAATCTACCTTGCGGAATAATGATGGTTCGTTTAAAATTATCGTAACTTAAACCAATAACTTTTTGTGTATTACTGTGGTCTAGCGGAATCCAATCGTCATTTATCTTTTCGTACAAAACAACAGTTGCTGTTTTAATATCATCAAAACGTTTAGAATTTCGTTTAAATTCACGAATAATACGAAATATCTTGTCTTCGTAATTATAAAAATCAAAACAAATATAAGCTCTGTCCGATTTTAAATTCATCATGTTGTATCCCCGTTTATCAAGCTTGTTTAAACGCTCTGTTTCGCTATACAACGCAAAGGTAATGGCTTCTAGAATTGAAGATTTCCCCGAACCAACCGATCCAAAAATACCGAACAAACCTGCATTTATCAGGTTTTCAAAATCAATAGTTTGCCTTTTTTGATAAGAATACAAACCTTCTATTGTAAGTTTAATTGGTATCATAAATTAGTTGTGTAAGCGATTGAACAAAGATTAAAGATGATAGAATAAAGACACTTTTATTTTTCTTGATTATTTAAAACTTCGTTAAACAAATCCATTAATTCATCATTTGGTTGCTGTTGTGCGTTTTTAGACTTGAAATAATCTTTAAACAAATCTTTAATATCCTGATTTAGGTTTATTTCTTTTGCTGAAATTTCATTTGACCCACTATTTTTCACCTTCGGAATTAAATGAACAATGCCCGAATGTGCCTGAAAAATGGCTTTTCGTTCCTCGGTTGTTAAAAAAGTATCGGTTTCCATCGTTAGTTCTACCAACGTATCCGGATTTATCAATAACCAGTTTATAGCATCATTAACCAGTTGAAAGGTTCTACGAACCAAGGCTTTTCCTTTTGTCAGATTTATTTTCGTAAGATTTACATCTTGATTTGGCTGCGCATTTATGATAGATACATATTTGGTTTGACCAGCTTCGCTAAAACTGTAGCACAATGGTGAAGAAGAATATACAACGGGTTTTTCGGCTGTACCAATGTTGTTAAACGCGTGCAAATGACCAAGCGCAGTGTATTGAATTTGTGGCGGAATACAATCGGAATAAACCATATCTGCATTGCCAATTTTAATGGGTTTTTCTCCATCGGGTTCTTCTAAAAGTGATGCTCCACTTTTGTTCATGTATAAATGCGAAAGTAGTAGATTTACACCTTTTTCATCACAAAACTCATCGGCAAGTTTAGTCCATTGATCTTTTAAAACACTGTTTAACTGCTCTTCTTTTTCTTCGCCAAAATACTGTTTTAAACGAATTTCGTTTGCATAAGCTGTATGAATGATTCGGATTGGAAAATCAATATTTTTTATATTTATTTCAATAAAACCTTCGGTAGATTGTGCGATTTTAAAATGATCCAATTCAAACAGATTTACCTTTTCGTTTGGATAACCAATCAGCACAATTCCGCATTCACGCGCCAAAGGATCGGGCGCATTGATACGATCGGGCGAATCGTGATTCCCAGCGATAGCAATTACAGGTCGTTTTGCTTTGTTTGTAAGTCGCTTTAAAGTTTTGTAGAACAAATCAACCGCTTCAACCGCCGGATTAAAAGCATCGAACAAATCACCAGCAACCAAAATCAAATCTACCTTTTCACGATCGGCAATTTCCACGATTTCATTCATAACATCGATCTGTTCGTCAAATCGACTAAAACCATCTAAACGTTTTCCTAAATGCCAATCGGCTGTATGCAGAATTTTCATGTTACTCTTCTTGTAAATCTTCGTTGTTTTGCTGGTTGAATTGTTGCTGAATCTGCTTTAATTTTTCTTTTCGAAGCGCATCGGCATTGCTTGCTTTATTCTTTTTTTGATCGACCTTTTTCTTGTGTGCCAATCGGTTGGTTTCGTTTCTTCTTCCCATATCAAATATACATTCAGGTTAAGACATTAATTGTCGTTTAGAAATTCGCCCGAAACATAATACCAACGATCATTCATTTTTTGAAACACCGATAATTCATGATGCAGTTGTTCTTTTTGATTTTGATCGATATAAAAAGCTTTAAATTCCACTTGGTTTACTGTAGGAACATTTACGATTTCCAGTTTAATCCATTGATTGATTTCGCCCCATTCCTGTAATTCATCCTTAGTATGAAATTTACGCTTTGCTGGTAAAGTGGTGGTCATTAAATAGTCGCCATTTGGAATGGCGAATGCAGAAAAGCGAGAACGCATTAAAGCTTCTGCAGTGGGCGCGTATTTTTCTTTAGTGTGGTAAGGTTTACAACACTCTGTATAAAGTTTGTTGGAACAGCACGGACAATTCATAGTATATTGTTTGTTCAAAAATACGCATAAAAAAAGAGGTTAAAAAATAACCTCTTTGTATAAATAGTAATTAAATTATTCTTCTGCTTGTAACGCTTCTGGATCGCCATATTTCATTACCAAACCTTCCATTGTAACATTTGCCTCTGCTTGTAGTGCCATTATCTTTTGCTCCAAACTAGGAGCATCTATTGGTACAATTTGAGCAATTTCTTTGCTTTCGGCAAATTTTTTATTTGCCTCTTGAATATCAGAAGCTTTGTAACCTTCATCAACTAATTTAGAAAATCTACTAACAAAATCAGTTACCATTGCATCAAAATCTTTATTAAAATTTTCAACATTTTCGGTAGTAATTATTGGTAAAATTTGTTGTTTAATTCCTTCAATTTGTGCTTTAACACCCATGTTAGTTACTAAAGTTTGGGCATCTTTCGTTTGTGCAATTCCTGTTTGTATTGCAAAGAACATTAATGTTCCATAAATAAACTTTTTCATGATTTGAATTTAAAATAGAAAACTAAATTACACTTTTTTTAAATTAAACAAACAAAACTTAACATTTTTAAAACAAAAAACGAGGCTTATTAAACCTCGTTTTTATAATTATTGCATGTATTTCATTAACAATCCTTGAAGTTGCATTCCCCATTCTTCACCCGCTTTCATTTGATCTTTCGTGATTTGTTTTGCGTTTTTCTGCATCTTTAAACCTACAGGCGAATTATAGAACTCTAACATTTTTTTTATATCATCGTGCGAATAATATTTAATCATAGAATTTGCCATACTTTCGTATAAACTTGGTAAGGCAGCCTCGAATTCTTTTTTAAAATCTGCACGTTTTTCTTCTGGCATTTGTTCCATTATTGGTTCTAGTACTGCTGTGATTCCAGCTGCTGCTCCTGATATTTTAATGGCTTCAATAGCATCCTTTTTAATATCTGCCGACTGTGCCGATACAAACTGTACCGATAACAACATTGTTGCAGCTATAAATAAATTTTTCATGTGCTGTATTTTATAAATTAAAGTTTATTCCTTGTGCTAATGGCAATTCGGTACCGTAATTAATGGTATTTGTTTGTCTGCGCATGTACACTTTCCAAGCATCAGAACCAGATTCACGTCCGCCACCTGTTTCTTTTTCACCACCAAAAGCTCCACCGATTTCTGCACCCGATGTACCAATGTTTACGTTTGCAATACCACAGTCAGATCCTGCTTGCGATAAAAACAATTCTGCTTCACGTAAATTATTTGTAAAAATTGCCGATGACAATCCTTGTGGTACCCCATTTTGCATATCAATAGCTTCTTCAATTGTGCTGTATTTCATTACATATAAAATTGGCGCAAAAGTTTCTTCCTGAACAATTTCGAAATCATTTTTAGCTTCAATAATGCATGGTTTTACATAACAACCGCTTTGGTAACCAGCTCCTTCAACCACACCGCCATCAACAACTATTTTACCACCTTCGGTTTTTGCTTTTTCAATTGCTTTTAAATAATCTTCAACAGCTTTTGTATCAATAAGCGGACCAACGTGATTTGCAGCGTCTAAAGGATCGCCAATTCTCAACTGTCCGTAAGCATTTTTCAATGTTTCGATTGTTTTGTCGTACACACTTTCATGAACAATTAAACGACGAGTTGATGTACAACGTTGACCGGCAGTTCCTACTGCTCCGAAAACGGCACCAACCAATACCATACTTAAATCTGAATGTTCTGATACAATAATGGCGTTGTTTCCACCCAATTCTAAAATAGTTTTACCAAAACGTTCTGCAACTGTTTTTGATACGTGACAACCAATACGAGTTGATCCTGTGAAAGAAACCAACGGGACGCGTTTGTCGTTGTTCATTAAATCGCCCGAAGCATTTCCTGTAACTAAACAGCTAACACCTTCTGGAACATTGTTTTTTGCGAATACTTTGGAAATAATATTTTGGCATGCAATAGCGCATAATGGTGTTTTTGAACTTGGTTTCCAAACACAAACATCGCCACAAACCCAAGCCAAAGCAGCATTCCAAGCCCAAACAGCCACCGGGAAATTGAATGCAGAAATGATTCCTACAATTCCAAGCGGATGATACTGCTCATACATACGGTGCATTGGTCGTTCTGAATGCATTGTTAAACCGTATAACTGGCGAGATAAACCTACTGCGAAGTCACAGATATCAATCATTTCCTGAACTTCACCTAAACCTTCTTGTAAGCTTTTACCCATTTCGTACGAAACCAGTTTACCTAAAGCATCTTTGTTTTCACGTAATGCATCACCAACCTGACGTACAATTTCGCCACGTTTTGGTGCAGGCACTAAACGCCATTCTTTAAAAGCCTTTTCAGCAGTCGTCATTACTTTTTCGTAATCACTATTTGATGATGTTTGAACCGTACCAATTAACGAGCCGTTTACAGGTGTGTATGATGAAATTTCCAATCCGTTTGCAAACCATTGTGTTCCTGTTGATGAACCAAGATTTGTATTGTTTAAGCCTAATTGCGATAAAATTGTTTTCATTGCTTTTTTATGATAATATTCTGTTTTTATATAGTTTTTGTAAGATACTAAAATTATGCGGATTAACCAATAAATCGATCATCTGCTTCCATAACCGTTCCGCATTTTTTACAAGTACGTAAATCTTCAGAAGAATAGAAATGTTTAAAATGTGGCAGAAAATCTGTTTCGATATTTTCTAACGGAAAATAAACTTCGTACAGCTTTTCGTTACAGTTGTCGCAAAACCAAAGCAATCCGTCTTTAGCGTCGGCCTTTGCGCGTTTCATTTCTACAACCAAGCCAACCGATCCTTCTGTTCTGCTAGGTGAATGCGGGGTTTTAGCTGGTAAAAGAAATACATCGCCTGCGTTTAATTGCATTACTTCTTTGCCTTTTTCGGTTTGAACTGCTACGGAAATACTTCCTTCCAATTGAAAAAAGAACTCGTCGGTTTCGTTGTAATGATAATCTTTACGGGCATTTGGTCCGCCAACAACCATTACAATAAAATCGCCCGATTCTGTATAAATATTCTTGTTTCCAACAGGCGGTTTTAGCAACCCTCTGTTTTCATCGATCCAATTTTTTAAATTAAAAGGTTTCTTCATTTCCATAATTATTTAGCGCTTAACCACGATTGCGGGTTGTTGTAATCACTGTTTTTGGTAATAAGGAATTTTAAAACCGAAGCCCCTTCAAAATTGGTTCCAACGGTTCCGATTTTTTGTTTGGTTGATACTTTTTGTCCTTTTGATACACTAACCGTTGCAAGGTTTTGGTATACCGAAATATATTCTCCGTGGCGGATAAACACCGTACGCGAATTTCCGATTACCTGAACTTGCGAAACTTCACCTTCAAATACACTACGAACGGTAGATCCTTTTTCGGTACTAATTTCAATTCCGTGGTTTTCGTATTCAATATCGTATTCGGGATGTTTCACTGTTCCGTAACGCGAGGAAATGTATCCTTTTTCAACCGGCCAAGGCAAACGTCCGCGGTTATTGCTAAAGCTTGTTGCCAAGGCTTTTTCTTCAGGTGTCATATCAAACTTACCGGCAGTACTTGTTTTCGTTACCGTAGGTTTGGTTGTTGTTTTAGTACCCGATTTTGCGTTTCGAGCTTCTTCTTCACGTTTTCTTCGCGCCTCTTCTTCCCGACGCTTACGGTTTTCTTCTTCAATTATCTTTTTAACAGTTGCTTGAATCTCTCTGTCAATTTTCTTTGTTTCTTGTTGTTTTTTGCGAATTTGGTCAGAATACTTTTTTCCGTCTTTTTTAACTAACGCCATTAATTCGCTTTGTTTTCCGCGCTCAACCTCTAATTCTTTACGCTGACCTTGTTGATCGTTTTGTACTTTTTCCTGTTTGTTTTTTTGCGATTCCATGTGAGCAGAAATTCGTTCTAACTCTTCGAATTTAGATCGAATTTCATCACCTTGTGATTTGCGGTATTTTGCGTACTGCTTAATATACTGCATACGTTTATATGCCTGTAAAAAATTGTTACTCGATAAAATGAACATGATGCGGTTTTGTTCCGATCGAGATTTGTACGATTTCACGATGGTTTTTGCATAATCATCTTTTAAAACACCTAATTCGCGTCTTAATTTGTTTGATGCCAATGTGTTCACATATATATCGTTCGCTAAGGTTTTTATTTGTTTTTGCGAATTGTTGATTAATTCGGTTTGAAGTTTTATTTTTCTGTTTTGTTCGTTTAATTCCGCCAAAATATTACGTTCCTGCTTTTTATTGGTGTTAAGCAGGGTTTGGTATTCTTTAATTTCTTTTAATATTTGGGCTTTACGTTCTTCTAATTTACGCTGTTGTGCTTCGTAATCTTGCTGTGCGAAGGTGGTAACGGAAAATAATAATAGTATAACTGATAAAATGCGGCGCATTACATTGAATTTTGTTCAAAAATAACTAAATTTTAATTGCTTTGGAACCACTTGGGATTTTATATTTAAAATCAACCGATTGATTTACCGAAACTTTTTTGTAATCGATCCTGATTTGTACATCGTCTTTACGCATTGCGTGAATCTTTATTTCTTTTGGAAGATAGATGTTCTCGCTTGACTGATACGACGGATATTGAATAACAAGCTTGTCGGCAACGTTATCTTCTGTAACTTCTGTTGATGCCACCTGATTTTTAGGTCCTAAAACTAAACGCATTAAAAACTGATTCAGTTTTAACTCTAATTCGTTACTTTTTATTTTTTGATAATCGTTGGTGTTTAAATCATAAAATGCCTTACCTAACAACAAATTTTCAACGTTTTGGTAAGTAACTTCAGTTCCTAAAAAGTCTTTTATAAATTTATAGTCGCCATCGTAATGCGTACCGTTAACAATCTCATAATAGCTTGCACGTTCTGGCGTTAAATAAACTTTTGCGCCTGTAATTCCGAACATTTTTACGGCAATTAAAATTTGCTTGTCTTTTTCTATTCTGATATCAGCTCTTGGCGACTGATCCATGTTTTTGTCCTTGTAATCCACATCGGCAGTAATGCTTAACGTATTAAAATCGTTAAACAGCGCATAATGATCGGCAGCAATTTCGGTAATTGCTTTCTTGTTTGCTTTTTTTGATGTGTTTTCGGGTGCCGGAGTTACAATATTTTTTTCTGCAGTATTTTCGGTTTGATTTTCCAGTGCAGGCGTATTCTTCTTTGACGATTTACACGAAACCGCAAAAAAAGCAATACTTAATATGATAAAAATTTGTTTCATTCTTGAAATTAAAACTATAAAGAAACAAAAAAATCCGCGAACACGGATTTTTTTATGATTATTCTAACACACTGTAATCGCCTATACTTATGTTGGTAAACTTACCGTTAAAGCTTGCAAAATTACCAATCATTGCATTGTCCAGATCGGCATTTTTTACGGTGGCGTTGGTTTGTATCAAACTGTTTTTAATAGTAGCGTTTTCTACTTTAGAATTGTCGCCCAAAGAAACATTCGGACCAACAGTTGCGTTTTTAAGCACTACATTTTCGCCAATATAACACGGCGGAATAATAGTTGAATTTTCTATAACGGCTGTTGATGCCACAAGATTTTCATTATCTATATGTAAAAAGTTCAACATACGGTTATTGGTATCAACCGTTACGTTTTTGTTTCCGCAATCCATCCACTCATCAACTTTACCCGGAACAAAACGCAAACCTTTCTGTTTCATGTTTTCCAATGCATCGGTTAACTGATATTCGCCACCTTTTTCAATTTTATTATCTAAAAGATATTCTAATTCGCTTCGTAAATTTTCGGCAGATTTAAAGAAATAAATTCCGATGATTGCTAAATCTGAAACAAATTCTGTTGGTTTTTCAACAAAATCTACAATCTCGTTTTTATCGTTCAATTGAACCACTCCAAATGCCGACGGATCTTCTACAGCCTTAACCCAGATAACAGAATCGGCAGAAGCATCTAACGTAAAATCGGCACGGAACAATGTATCAGCATACGCAACCACAATTGGTCCCTGCATACTTTCTTTGGCACATAAAATAGCATGTGCTGTCCCCAATGCTTCGTTTTGATAACAAATAGTTCCTTTAGCTCCTAATTTTTCAGCAATTGCAATTAAATCTTTCTCTACGTTTTTACCGAAACTTTTGTGGATGATAAACGCAATTTCGTCGATTGGCTGATTAATTACTTTGGCAATATCCTCTACCAAACGGTGAACGATTGGCTTGCCTGCAATTGGAATTAATGGTTTTGGCGTTGTTAATGTATGTGGACGCAAGCGTGAACCACGACCTGCCATTGGTACGATTATTTTCATTTTCTTTTTTAGTTTTGAATTTCCTGCAAGGTCTAACAGACCTTTTTAGGCATATGATTTTTGAAATCCTACAAGGTTTTAAAAACCTCGCAGGATAAGTGTTTTATTTTACTCCGGTACTTCCAAATCCGCCTGCACCGCGTTCTGTTGTTGATAATTCTACTGCTTCTACCCATTCTGCACGTTCGTGCTTTGCAATTACCATTTGTGCAATGCGTTCGCCGTTTTCTACCACAAAAGTTTCTTTTGATAAATTGGCTAAAATAACACCGACTTCTCCACGATAATCAGCATCGATTGTTCCTGGTGAATTTAAACAGGTAATTCCTTTTTTTAATGCCAAACCACTGCGCGGACGCACTTGTGCTTCGTAACCAATTGGCAATTCCATAAACAAACCTGTTGGTATTAAGGCTCGATCCATAGGTTCTATAACGATTGGCTGTGTTAGGTTTGCACGCAAATCCATACCTGCCGAAGCAATGGTTTCGTAGCTTGGTAAGGCGTGTTGCGATTTATTGATAATATTTATTTTCATTTTTTTAAAACAGATTTTAATATACGTTGAATCATTACTTTTTCGTTGTAATAAATCAATGCTACGAATATAAGAATGAATGTTATTCCCACGAAATAATTCTCTCGGAAATTGTAAAAGTATCCAAAAGAAAACAAAACGGCGGTTCCTAAATAAAGTGCGATTGCTTTTTTATCGTACGGAATTGGATACGATTTTTGTCCCAACACAAACGAAATAAACATCATTGTTGCGTAAGCAGCTAAAGTAGTTATTGCAGATCCGATTAAACCAATTTTTGGAATTAAGATATAATTTAAAACAACTGTTACAATGGCTCCGAAAACCGAAATATATGCTCCGATTTTAGTTTTGTCTTGTATTTTGTACCAAACTGATAAATTGGTGTAAATACCCAACATGAGGTTCGCTAAAATAATGTACGGAACAATTTCCATAGCAAACCAGTATTCTTCTTTCGGTATATAAAATAACTTGATTAGATCGGCAAAAACAACAATTGTAATCATTGCAAAACTTCCGAAAATGATAAAATATTTTGTAATGGTTGCATATTTTACAGGAGCATCATCGTTTTTAGCATAACTAAAAAAGAAAGGTTCAATTCCCAACGAATAAGCCATACGAAACAAAACCATAAAAACACCAATTTTATAGATCGCTCCATAACTTGCCAATCCTAAATCTACAAAACTTTCGGGTAGTAATTCTTCTAAAAAAACTTTATCAAACGTTTCATTTACAACAAATGCCAACCCGCCAATCATAACCGGAAAGCTGTACATAACCATTTCTTTCCAAAGCTTTTTGTTGAATTTTAACTGCAACTTTAAATAGTAATTAGAAAGCAGTAAAATTGTAACTAAACTGGCAATTATGTTAGATAAGAATAAATACCCAACCTGAAAATCTGTCTGGTAATAGTTTTGTAACCAGGAGCTTTGATTGTTTTCTAAAGATTTAGGTATAACGTATAAAAACAGTACCGATAGCGTTGTGTTTACTAAAACATTTGTAATTTTTATAAAACTGTATTTTATTGGTCGTTGTTGTGCGCGCAATATAGCAAACGGAATGACCGCTAAACTATCTAAAACCAAAATCCAGAAAAGGTAACTTACAACAGTAGGTGAAATCCCAAAATAAGTATCGATGTAACTTTTAAAAGCATACACGCTAATTAAAAATACAGCGCAAACAGCCATTAAAAATAAAATGGTGTTATTTATAACTTCTGGTTTATTTTCTTGCTTGTTATAAAATCGGAAAAAAGCCGTTTCCATACCAAAAGAAAGCACCACGTTAAAAAACATCATCCACGAAAAAATCAATGTATAATCGGCATAAGCATCTTTAGGCAACCAATCAATATGAAGTGGAGCCATAAAAAAACCAATCATTTTAGGAACAACCGTGGCTATTCCGTAGATTAAAGTGGTTTTAAACAGATTTTTGTAAACGCTCAAAATAATTAATTTTTAAAGTAAAGTGGGTTTAAAAAACGTTCTACTTGTTGTTTAGGCAGTTTTATAACGGTTGATCCTTGTACATACGGCGCAATTTCGTACGGATTGTAATGTAAGATCCATTCATTTGTGGTTTGATAAAAATTTCCGGGAAGTTTAAACTTACTATTTTCAAAAGTAAAACCAGCATCGTTCAAATTACCCGAAATATTCAATTGCTTTTTAAATTCGGTTTCGGCATACCTTTTAAATCCTTCATAATTAATGAACAAATCTTTCTTTGGAATGGTATCACCTGTAGATAAATCAAACAAAAAAACCTTTGCAGCCTGTAATCCGTGTGCGCCACCCGTGAAAATATAATAATCCCAAACCACTTGATAAACTTTAGGCGATACCGCTTTATGATTCACCTTAAAATTGGCTTCCCACGCAACAGCATTGTCAGGATATGTTCTGTAAACTTCGTTGTAATTATGTACGAAATTTATCGCAAGTGTATCGTACGAACTGGTTTTTTTATCATTCTGAAAAGCCACAATACTTTCAACAAACTTAAAAAAACGATCGTTCATAGCTTTTGAAACCGCTTGGTTGCCCGATACCGAAGGAATTTCAAAATGAACATACGTGCAATTTCCAACCGAACAATCCAATTCAGATTTTAGATCGTAGGTTTTAGTAGTAATCTGTAGCGGAATTTCTTTCTTACAGCTTACAAAACCTATTGATAAACAAATAAATAGTAAATATTTTATCATTAAAAAAAGCGCTTCTAATTTTAAACAAATCTATAAATTTTAGTCGGTTTTAAGTGGTATCTTTGTTCATATTTTTTAAAATTAAAAATTATGAAATTCAACACCAAAGTTATACACGGCGGGCAGCATCACGACCCATCAACCGGTGCGGTAATGCCGCCGGTTTATCATACATCAACCTTTGCACAAACTAGTCCGGGCGTTCATACAGGCTATGAATACAGCCGTGCCGACAATCCTACACGTACTGCTTTAGAACACGCTTTAGAAAGTATTGAAAACGGTGCACGCGGTTTGGCATTTTCGTCTGGTTTAGCAGCAATTGATTGCGTTATGCGCTTGTTGAAACCGAATGATGAAGTTATCGCAATGGACGATTTATATGGTGGAACGTATAGATTATTCACTCGTTTTTATCAGGATTTAGGTATTAAGTTTCATTTTATCGACATGAACGATTTAGAGTTGTTTCAGTCAAAAATTAACGATAAAACCAAATTAGTTTGGATTGAAACACCTACGAATCCGTTAATGAAACTGGCAGATATCGAAGCTATTGCAACGATCACCAAAAAGCACAAGATATTATTTGCGGTTGATAATACTTTTGCAACTCCGTATTTGCAAAAACCGTTAGATTTGGGTGCAGATATTGTAATGCATTCTGCTACAAAATATTTAGGCGGACATTCGGACGTTATTGCCGGAGCTTTGATTATTAAAGACGAAGAATTAGGCAAACAATTACATTTTACTCAGTTTGCAACCGGTGCAACTTTAGGTCCGCAAGAATGCTTCTTGGTTTTGCGCGGAATTAAAACCTTGCATTTACGTGTAGAACGCCATTGTTTTAACGGACAAAATGTAGCTGAGTTTTTAGATCAACATCCGTTAATTGATAAGGTGCTGTACCCTGGTTTGGCATCGCATCCGCAACACGATTTGGCTAAAAAGCAGATGACAAAAGGTTTTGGTGGAATGGTTTCGTTTACATTTAAATCGGAAGCAAAGGCAGATGCTATTTCGTTTTTAGAGAAATTGAAAGTGTTTACTTTGGCAGAATCGTTAGGTGGAGTAGAATCGTTGGCGAATCATCCTGCGTTAATGACACACGCATCAATTCCAGCAGAAAAACGAGCAGAAATTGGCGTTACCGACGATATGGTACGTTTAAGTGTTGGTGTGGAAGATATTGAAGATTTAATTGCCGATATTGATCAGGCTTTGAAATAGTATAAAAATCATTAATTATAAAATGACCCTAAAAAGTGAAATTTTTAGGGTCATTTATGTTTTATTAAAGAGATTAATGTGCGTTAATTTCTACTCATCAATAAACGCAATACATACCAAAACAACAACATTAACGACGAAAACAAAGACAAAGCTGCTGCAATGTATTGGTTGGTTCCAAAGTCGTTTTTAATCTGGTGTGTGTTGTATAAGATAGATCCTGATGCTAAAACGATCATTCCGACAGAAAACCATAAGCCTAAATCGAAATTAAACAACATACCGGCAACGATTGCGCCTATTGCTACGAAAAATCCAATCGCTAAAATGCTTCTTAAAAAAGAAAAATCGGCTTTTGTACTAAATACCACAAAGGTTAATCCTAAAAATAAACTACCTGTAATAATAGCTGCCTGCGTTAACAACTCGTAACTTCCGGTGTAATAAATAGCAATGTAAAGTATCGGCACAAAAATAATTGCCTGTGCAACAATGTAAAGAAAATATCCTAAATACTGCTTTGCCAAACTGGTATCGTTATAAGCCATTTTTTGTGCGATATACGAAACGCCCATAAATCCGCCTAATAAAACCAACCATAAATAACCTTGTGTTAAGCTTAACATGAAATCTACCAAAGGTTCTATACGTAAGAAAATAGTTTCTAAAATTACAAAGGCTACCAAACCTAACGCCAAATTAAGGTAGGTTTTTTTATAAAAAATAGCTTGTTCTTTCTTGGTTGCCTGTGCGGCTAACTGAAATGCTTCCATAAAATTTATTTAGTTTATTTTTTTAAAGATAAAAAAAGATTTCTGTTTGAGCAGAAATCCTATTTAAAAACTTTTTGATTGAACACAATTAATAGTCCAACACCTACTGAAATGGCTACATCGGCAACATTAAAAATGGCGTTGAAAAAAGTGAAGTGCTTCCCGCCCCAAACAGGCAACCAATCTGGCAAATAACCTTTCCAAATAGGAAAATAGAACATATCTACCACTTTACCGTGAAACCAACTTCCGTAAGGCTGATCGCTGAACATTGTTGCAATTTGGCTGTGGCTGTCGTTAAAAATTACACCGTAAAAAACAGAATCAATAATATTACCAACCGCACCCGCTAAAATCAAGGCAATAGCAACAATTAAGATATTTGAACCTCTTTTTTTTATTGAATCATGCAACCAGTACAAAATTCCGCCAACTGCAATAATTCTGAACGAAGTTAACAACAACTTACCGTAATTGCCCGGAAGTTCAACTCCCCAAGCCATTCCGTCGTTTTCAATGAAACGAATTTGAAACCAATCAAAACCTCCTACTTTTACAAAATCATCAATTGCAAAATTGGTTTTGATATATATCTTTGAAATTTGATCGATAATAATAACTACAATCGCTAAAAATAAAGCCTTGTTAAACGACATAATATGCAAAAATTTTGCACAAATGTAAGTTATTTAAAACAAAAAACGCTCTTAATTAAGAGCGTTTTATAAATTAACGTTGCTGTAATTTAGCCTCCATGCTCATTGTAGCATGCGGAACCAATTTAAGACGTTCTTTTTCGATTAATTTACCGGTTACACGGCAAATTCCGTAGGTTTTGTTTTCAATTCGCACCAAAGCATTTCGCAAATCGCGTAAAAACTTTTCCTGGCGGGTTGCCAATTGCGAGTTTGCTTCTTTAGAAAGCGTTTCGCTACCTTCTTCAAACGCTTTAAATGTAGGCGATGTATCATCGGTACCATTATTTAAATCGTTCATATAAGCGCTTTTAATCAAATCTAAATCTGCTTGTGCTTTCTCTATCTTTTTTAAGATGATTTCTTTAAATTCAGCTAAATCTGCGTCTGCGTATCTAACTTGTACATTTTCCTTTTCCATAACTAAACAATTTTATTTTGAAACACTAATTTTGGTTATCATATCGTCAAACTCAATTTCTGTACCATTTTTCAAATCATCAACAAATTCAAGCGTTTCTGTAAGTGTTTCTGCCTTAATATATTCAATGTTTGCTGTAACGGCTTCTTGGATAACCGAGTTTTGCTGCATTTTAATTTTTACTTTATCGGTTACTTCAAACCCTGAATCTTTACGTATATTCTGGATTCTGTTAACCAATTCGCGCGCTATTCCTTCTTTCTTTAATTCGTCGGTTAAGGTAATATCCAAAGCAACTGTAATTCCGTTTGCGTTTGCTACTAACCAACCTTCAATGTCTTGTGATGAAACCTCAACATCTTCATTTGTTAATTTAACCAGATTTCCTGATATTTCCAAAGATATTTCGTTGTTTTTTTCGATCTCACTAATTTGTTCCTGTGTAAAATTTTGAATAGCTTTTGCTATATTCCCCATTTCTTTTCCGAAACGTGGACCTAATGCTTTAAAATTCGGTTTGATTTGTTTTACCAGAATTCCCGAAGCATCGTTTAACAATTCTACTTCCTTCACATTTACTTCTGCCATGATTAAATCTGCAACTGCCTCAATTTCTACCTTTTGATTTTCGTCTAAAACAGGAATCATTACTTTTTGTAACGGCTGGCGTACTTTAATCATTTCTTTCTTACGCAATGATAATACTAAAGATGATACGGTTTGCGCTTTTTCCATTTTACTTTCTAACGACTTATTAACAACTTTTTCATCGTAAACAGGAAAATCGGCCAAATGTACAGATTCAAATGATTCTTTTGCAGTTGCCTGTGTTAAATCTTTGTAAAGCTTGTCCATAAAAAATGGCGCAATTGGTGCAGACAATTTTGCAACTGTAGTTAAACAAGTGTACAAAGTTTGGTAAGCAGCAATTTTATCCTGTGCGTATTCACCTTTCCAGAAACGGCGGCGGCATAAACGAACGTACCAGTTACTCAGGTTTTCCTGAACAAAATCAGATATAGCGCGTGCTGCTTTAGTTGGCTCGTAATCTGCATAAGCTTCGTCAACCGTTTTAATCAACGAATTTAATTCTGATAAAATCCAACGGTCAATTTCCGGACGATTTTCCATAGGAACTTCGTCTTCGCTGTAGGTAAATCCGTCGATATTTGCATATAAGGCAAAGAACGAATAGGTGTTATACAACGTTCCGAAGAATTTACGACGAACCTCGGTAATTCCGTCTAAATCGAATTTTAAATTATCCCACGGATTGGCATTCATGATCATGTACCAACGCGTAGCATCGGGACCGTGATCTGCAATTGTTTGGAAAGGATCAATGGTGTTGCCTTTACTTTTAGACATTTTGATACCGTTCTTATCTAAAACCAAACCGTTCGATACTACGTTTTTATACGCTTTTTCGCCAAAAACCAACGTTCCAATTGCGTGTAATGTATAAAACCAACCACGTGTTTGGTCAACTCCTTCTGCGATAAAATCAGCAGGGAAGTTTTCGTGATTGTCGATATATTCTTTATTTTCAAACGGATAATGCCATTGTGCATAAGGCATGGCACCAGAATCGAACCAAACATCAATTAAATCGGTTTCGCGTTTCATTGGTTTACCCGATGGAGAAATCAGTGTGATACCATCAACCACATTTTTATGCAAGTCGATTTTATCATAGTTTTCCTCACTCATATCGCCCACCACAAAACCATCGAACGGATTTTGAGTTTGAACGCCTGCTTTCATTGCTTTTTCAAGCTCGACAACCAATTCTTCTACCGATCCAACGATTAATTCTTCAGTTTTATCTTCGGTTCTCCAGATTGGCAACGGAATTCCCCAATAACGTGAGCGAGATAAATTCCAGTCGTTGGCATTTTTAAGCCAGTTTCCAAAACGACCTTCACCTGTTGCTTTAGGTTTCCAATTGATTTCTTCATTTAAATCGAACATTTTATCTTTCACTTCGGTAACCTTGATAAACCAAGAATCTAAAGGATAATATAAGATCGGTTTATCGGTTCTCCAACAATGCGGATAACTGTGTACGTATTTTTCTACCTTAAAGGCTTTGTTTTCTTCTTTTAAACGGATTGCAATTTCAACATCGACCGATTTTTCAGGTGCTTCGCCATCATTGTAATATTCGTTCTTAACATATTTTCCTGCCATGTCGCCCATTTGTGCAACAAAACGACCTTGCAAATCTACCAACGGCACTGCGTTTCCGGCATCGTCTAAAATCAACATTGGCGGTACTTCTGGTGTTGCTTCTTTGGCAACCTTAGCATCGTCTGCACCAAAAGTAGGCGCGGTGTGAACAATACCCGTTCCATCTTCGGTTGTTACGAAATCGCCTGCAATTACACGGAAAGCATTCTCAGGGTTTTGATACGGCAATGTGTACGGCAACAATTGCTCATAACGAATGCCGACCAAATCAATTCCTTTAAATTCTTTTACAATGAAATAAGGAATTTTTTTATCATTTTCTTTGTAATCTGCTAGTTCAGCTTCGGTTTCAACAGCAATATATTTACCTGCAAACTGCTTTGCTACTAAAGGTTTTCCTAAGATTACCGTGATAGGTTCAAAAGTATATTGATTGAATGTTTTTACCAACACATAATCGATTTTTGGACCAACAGTTAATGCGGTATTACTCGGTAACGTCCACGGTGTGGTTGTCCAAGCCATGATATCGATTTGTCCAAATCCTTTTAAAAATTCAGGTAACGAATTTTCTATGGTTTTAAACTGCGCAACAATGGTAGTATCGGTAACATCGCGATATGATCCTGGCTGATTCACCTCATGCGACGACAAACCTGTACCCGCTTTTGGCGAATACGGCTGAATGGTGTAACCTTTGTACAGCAAATCTTTGTTGTAAATTTGCTTCAACAACCACCAAACGGTTTCCATATATTTGGGTTTGTAGGTAATGTACGGATCGTTCATATCTACCCAGTAACCCATTTTTTCGGTTAAATCGTTCCATAAATCAGTATAGCGCATTACGGTACGTTTACACGCTTCGTTATACTCTTCAACCGATATTTTTGTTCCGATATCTTCTTTGGTAATTCCCAGTTCTTTTTCGGTACCTAATTCAACAGGCAAACCGTGGGTATCCCAACCAGCTTTACGCTTAACTTGGAAACCTTTCTGGGTTTTGTATCGGCAGAAAATATCTTTAATAGCACGAGCCATAACGTGGTGAATACCAGGTTTTCCGTTTGCAGAAGGCGGACCCTCAAAAAACACAAACGATGGGTTGCCTTCGCGAGAAGTAACCGATTTATCAAAGATGGACTGATCTTTCCAATACTGTAGCATTTCGGTTGCTACGGTTGGTAAATCTAATCCTTTATACTCTGTGAATTTGGTGCTCATGATACTGTTTTTAAATTCAATGTGCGAATTTAAGGAATTTAGGTTAAACAATGTATTATTTTAATTTCTATGTTTAAGGTTCTTGTTTTTTAATTGATTGATAGTATGGGAATAATACATTTATATGTTATTTGGTGACGAAAAAAATTATGATAGGAAATTTTTCATTTATTTGTAATAAAATTTAGACAAAATCTTTTATGAAAAAAATAATGCTTTTTTTGCTGTTGGTATTTCTTTTTAATAGCTGTGAAAAAGAATGTGTACCTCATGAATATAACCGCTCTTTAATGACTGACGCTAGTAAAGAATATCTTGATGTTACTAAAAGGAATGTGAGTTTTTTAAATCAAAATCAAGAAGAAGTTGTTATTTCTTTTGAACAAGGAGATATATCAATAAAGAAATTTGATGCTGGAGATGATGAAGGTTGTGGATATTTTACTGTTGAAAGTGGTGAACAATTATTTAACTTTGGTAACTATAGAGGAAAATTTGAAATTGGACAATCTTCATTATCGATATCAATATCTAATTATGTAAGCTATAATTTTAATGTATTAGATTCAAATGGCAAAGAGTTTAATGATGTAACGGAATCATTAGAACTAAATGGCTTTACTTTTACCAACGTTTTAGTATTACCAAATATAAATACTGATGAAAATTCAATTTGGGATATTAATAAAATTATTTACAGTAAGAACAACGGCATTGAGTTTATTTTATTCAGAGATGGCAAATGGTTAAAACAAATTAAATAAACATGAAAAAAATTCTTTTCTTAATATTAGTAATGATTTCTTTTAGTTGTGGAAGAGAATATGAACCTTGCTATACTAGCTTAAGTCCTGAGGCAAAAGAAATAAATCCTTATTCTATTAATCAAACCATTAAATGGGAAAACCAAAACGGTATAATAATAGAAGGTAAAATCACTGAACAAAAAACTGAACGATTCATACCATCAACACCTGGACAAGAATGTGAAATGTCTGACAACGAAGATTATATCACAACAATATCTTTTAACAATTTTATCTTTAATGTAAAAATACGCAGTACAACTACCGATAAAATTTCATATAGCTTTGAACAAAGAGAAAATAATTATCCAAAATACGTTTTTGACGTTTATGAAATTCCAGTAAATGCTTTTACGGATTTTTATTTTAAAAATGTTTTATATCAAAATGCAATTGTCGCATATGGTTACTCTGGAAATGACGAAGGTCCAAGAATTGCTATTTTTTCCAAAGAAAAAGGAATTGAGTATGTTCAATACTCAAACACAAATTGGTACAAACGTGTAGATTAACTAAAAAATCCCAAGCATTTGTTTGGGATTTTGTGTTCAACATTTATTAGCAATATAAATGATAAAGCTATGAAATATTTTATTCTTCGCTCTTTTGAAGCAGAAATTTATAAAGCAAACCACCAATAATAGCTCCTGCAATTGGTGCTGTCCAAAATAGCCAAAGTTGCGACAATGCTTCACCTTGTACAAAAAACGCTTGTGAGGTAGATCGTGCCGGGTTTACCGATGTATTGGTGATGGGTATAGAAATTAAATGAATTAACGTTAACGCCAAACCAATAGCAATACCAGCAAATTTACCGTTTGCCCATTTATCGGTAGCTCCTAAAATAATAATTAGGAAAAAAGCTGTTAACAAGAATTCTGTTAAAAAAGCAGCAGCCATACTGTAACTTCTTCCTGCGTATCCTTCCATTTCGTAGAAGTTTGTGGCAAATGCTCCAGCTCCTTCTGTGCTAAAAGCTCCAGCTCCGTTTAAAATTAAATACAAACAACTTGCTGCGGCTGATGCACCCAATACTTGCGAAACAATATATGGTAGTAAATCTTTAGCCGGAAATCTACCGCCTGCAAACAATCCGAAAGAAACCGCCGGATTAAAATGTCCGCCCGAAATGTGACCTACGGCATACGCCATTGTTAAAACGGTTAAACCAAACGCCAGTGAAACACCCGCCAAACCAATACCAATTTCTGGTACACCAGCCGCAAAAACTGCTGCACCGCAGCCACCAAATACTAACCAGAAAGTTCCGAAGAACTCTGCAAATAATTTTTTCATAAAACTTGATTTTTCTAAAATTCATGTTAAAACTACTGTTTTAAAATAGAAAATCAAGTTTGTATCCTTAAAATAGCATAAAAATGCTATTGATTATTAGTGGTGTTAATTATTGACTTTTTGCAACATTGCTTCGATAGTTTTAGGACTGTTTCCTACGAATATCTGGTCATTAAAAATTATAACCGGACGAGCCAAAAAAGTATAATGTTCTAGAAGATATTTTTTATAATCGGCTTCGGTTAAGTTTTTATCTTTTAAACCTAATTCTTTATATAATTGTGCGCGCTTGTTAAACAAAACTTCGTAACTTTTTGTGTGAACATACATTTCTGCCAGTTGCTCTTCGTTAATTGGATTGGTTTTTATTTCTTGTAATTCAAATTGATCTAAATTTTTAATCTGTTTTAAAATTTTCTTACAAGTATCGCATGTTTTTAAATGATATATTTTTTTCATTATTAGATTAATTTTGTTTTAAATAAAAAGCAAGTTAGTAAATACCAACTTGCTTTAAAATATTTTTTGAGTTTATCTATTCGACTTTTAACTTTGGGTTATAGATCTTTCTGAATAACAAACATTTTATCAGACACACGCACTCTGAAAGGTACTGTAAAAGTAACTTTATCACCTATTTTAGCGTTTGTTACATCTTTACCATTCACTTTAAACTCATTGATAACAAAACGTTCTTCACCAGTTGATGGACCTGCAATAACAACTTCGTTACCTGAATTTAATTCGTGGTTTGTAATAACAAATTGCGCCACACCTGCTTTGGTAAAGTAATGTTCGCCTTGAGCAACTAATATTTTACGCTCGTGCTTTTTCTTACGGATTTCGGATACAGTTGCTACTTTTACCGGAACAACTTCTTCAAAAACATTACGCTCTTTTTTGAATTTCAACGCATCGGACTTTCCTTTTTTAAAGATTAAATTTCCTTTTTGGATGCCCTTACGTATTTCTTTTTGTTTATCTATGGGTAACTGAATGATTTCTAAACAGGGATCAGAACAACATCCGTGCATTTTTTCGTGGCATTCATCACACTGAATAAATAGTAAATGGCATGCTTCATTTGCACAATTAATATGGGTATCGCATGGTTTTCCACATTGGTGACAGTTGGCAATAATATCATTCGTAATACGCTCGCCCAAACGGTGATCAAACACAAAATTTTTGCCTATAAATTTGCTTTCTAAACCCTCTGCTTTTACTTGGCGCGCATATTCAATAATTCCGCCTTCTAACTGAAAAACATTTTCGAAGCCCTGATGTTTAAAGTACGCACTGGCTTTTTCGCAACGAATTCCGCCGGTACAGTACATTAATAATTTTTTGCTTTGTTTTTGATCTTGTAATTGATCGTTTATAATGGGCAACGATTCGCGGAAAGTATCAACATCGGGCGTAATGGCTCCTGTAAAATGACCCACTTCGCTTTCGTAATGATTACGGAAATCTACCAAAACCACATCGGGATCGTTCAACATTTCATTAAATTCCTTGGCGTTTAAATGAATACCTTTATTGGTAACATCAAAAGCAGCATCATCTAAACCATCGGCAACAATTTTATTACGTACTTTAACTGTTAACTTTAAAAACGATAAATCGTCTTGCTCTACCGCAACATTCAATCGAATTCCTTTCATAAAATCATAGGCTTCTAAAGTTTCTCTGAACGCTTCGAAATTTTCTGCAGGAACACTCATTTGTGCATTGATTCCTTCATATGCAACGTAGGTTCGTCCTAAAGCATCTAACCTAGACCAAACTATGAATAAATCGTCTCTGAATTTTTTAGGATCTTCAATATTTGCATATTGATAAAAAGATAAGGTAATACGGTTTTGTCCCGCTTCTTCGATTAACTGCGCACGCTGTTCGGCGCTTAAGGTGTTATACAGTTGCATGCTATAAACATTTAAGTGATAAAAATAAACCAGACTCTAAATGGAAGAATCTGGTTGCAAAGTTATGTTATAATTTTTTAAAGTTCAAATGACCAAAATCATAGAATTTTAAAGTTTTAGTATTGATACATGATGTTATTCCAGCCCTGAATTTTTATTTGCACTTGATTTTGTCCTGTAATTTTAAAAGGAGTTAAATCAAACGACATTGTTTTTTGAAAAACCGATTGGCAGGCTTCATTGTTTATTAACGCTACTTTTACATTCCATTGATTTGGTAAGGTTTCAACAACAACCTCAGATGCAATGAAATTCATATCCCAATTCTTAGGATCACAACCGCTTGAAGAAACCGTAATTTCTAAACAATCGCCATTTAAAACAACATTTGTAATTGTATAATTACTTGTGTTTGTTTGCTGGTATTTTATTTCATCAATTACTGAAAATTTGTTACAATTTGTTGGGTTGGGGTTGCAACAGTTACTGTCATCGCCTTTACATGAAACAAAAGCAAGCATGATAATAAACAGTAAATTAAAAAATATTCTTTTATTCATAACACACTCTTATTTTATCTTTTTAGAATGTTTAAACATCAAAAAATTAATATTGATAAAGAATCGGAGTGTTCCAACCATCCACATTTAATTGTACTTGGTTTTGCCCTACCCATTGAAAAGCTGCTAAATTAAACGAAACCGTTTTTTGAAAAACTGCCAAACAAGCTTCGTTGTTAATTAATTCTAATTTTACACCTACATGTGGAGGTGATACTGCGGCTAAACTTTTTGCACCTACAAGATTCATTGTCCAATTATCTGGATCGCAACCGCTTGCAGAAACCGTAATTTCTAAACAATCGCCATTTAAAACTACATTTGTAATTGTATAATTATTTGTTGAAACTTGATTAAATCTTGTTGCATCTTCAACAGCGCTTTTATCACAGGTTGTTGTTATTGGATTTTTTATATGATCATCAAAAAAATCGCAAGCAACAAAAAACACGCTTATAAAAAGTGCAAAAGTTAGACCAAATAAATAGGTACTTTTTTTCATAATCTGTTTATTTACAAGTTTATAGATGTAAATATAACAAATAAATCCACTGAACAAAAAATTTTATTCAGCGGATTTCATATCTTATTAAATATTTCTTATACTTTTTCTAAATAAAAAGAATATTACTTACTTTTTATCTTCCATAAACAATTTGGTATCGTTCATTGGTTTTGTTGATCCGCGATGACAGGTTGCACATTCTATGGCATTTTTATATTGATCGCCAATTGGAGCAAATTCTTTTGCATTTAGCTCGTTTGTTAACTTAATCATGTGGCGCGCAATTTCTTTTTCATGCTTATCGTCTGATGATTTATCCATGGTATGGCAATGGTTACATTTTACACCTAACGCCTGATTATAACCTTTCATTAAAGACATTAAACTGTCTTTAGAAATATCTTTAGGAAGAATTTTTAAATTTTTAAAGTTGTTATCATCAGTTGTAGTATAATAGTCTTCTTCGGCAATATTGCTGAAAGACATTAAAACAAAACCGATTATTAAGAAACTAAATAGGTAAATAAAGTTATTTTTCATGTTATGATTTTATTTTACAAGGTATAAAAAAGAAGTAAAATTATAACAGTTGTGGTTTAATTTGAATTTAATCTAATTAACAGTATCCTTAACCACTTTTAAACTATCTTCTTTTACAGTAGTTGATTTAGATTTGTTGTATTCTTCACGAATAGCTTGCTGGTTAAATATTTCGGCCAAATAGGGTTCTACAATTGCTTCTAATTGTGATTTAGAAATATTGGTGATTTCAGGATTTTCTACCAATTGATGCCAAATACCTTTTACACCAAATGTATAGTCGCCAAAAACAATTACCGGATTACCTTTTACTTTTACGGTTTTCTTATCTGCCAAAACCCATTGATCTGCCCAATTGTACAGCCATTGCGCATCGGCATCTAACAAACGTAAGCACGAATGCGATGCTGGATATCCTGGCAAGGCATACTGATGCCAACCTACACCACCGGTATTATGAATATTAAAATTCCAATTTAAAATCCATTCATCATCAACGGTACTTGTAACTTTTCTGCCTTTCCAATTAGTAAAAAATAATCCGCGTGGAGTTTGAGCCGATTTTTTACCCATATTCGTTGGTCCCCATTTAACCAAATTTCCTTCTTCGTACACCCCATACGCTTGTATCGGGTACGAGAAAATAACCGTTTTAGGAACTTCAGCCAAATTATCTAACTTACGTGGAAACGGCGTATAATCCATAAAAGTTGCTTTAAACTCGTTTGGTACAATTAACGTATCGCGTGTTTTAATATGATCGGTATCAATACGGTTCAATGCCGCTATGGTATATTGCTGCTCTTTTGTAAACGTGTTGTAAAAAAGTTTACGCAATGAATCGCTGGCTTTTATTGGCCAATAACTGTATTCATCACCTTTATAAACCGCATATTTTTTAGATTTTTTACTTTTTTCAATCTCGGCTTTTTTAACCGCTACAACAGAATCTTTCTTTACTAATTGTATAGAATCGTTTCTTTTTATAGCGATAGAATCTACTTTTGTTTCGATATTCTGCTGAATGGTTGTAGAATCAACTTCAGAATCTTGCTGCTCGATTTCTTTTTTACAACTAGCTAAAAACAGCACAGTTACAAGTAAAACAATAATTTTTTTCATTTCTAATTTTTATACGAAATTAATAAAAAAACCGATTGTTAAAATAAGATTTTCGTTCGTTAAAAATAAATTATATTAACCCATTGGGTGTAATTATTTCCACCATATAGAAACATAGATTTTTCTTATGTTTTAAAAGATCATGATAGACTTTTTACTTTTCGCATAGCAAACTATGTAAAAAAAAGTATTATTTTCTATCTCATCTTACCAATTAGTTATAATTCTATGCGTCTATGTGGTTAATTTTTTTTATTTTGAATTACACCCAACCGGTTATAATAACTCTTTTTTGTCATACTGCACTTCAACTAGGCTCAGTGACCAGTTCAGCATGACCACTGACTGCCAATTATAAACTATTATTTTGATGCAGAAACTGCCTCACGATTTTGCTGTTCTTTTAGAATTTCAGCCTGATATTTACCAACAATTTCGTTTAAAGTTTCTGCCGAAATATCGTTTGCATGACTGTCTTTTGCTAAATCTAACCAAGGTTTTCTACCATCGAAATTATAACTTCCATAAACAATCACAGGCGTTCCTTTGGCTTTTACTGTTTCTTTATCGGCTAAAATCCATTCATCAGCCCAATCGTACATCCATTTTGCATCGGCTTCTAACAAACGTAAACATGAGTGTGACGCGGGATAACCAGGTAATGAATATTGATGCCACGCAATGCCTTCTTCGTTATCTAAATTAAAATTCCAACGTAAAATCCATTCATCATCAAACGTACTTACGGTTTCTTCGCCTTTCCAATTACAAAAATAAAGTCCTTCTGGTGTTTTATGCTGTTTCGATCCCATGCTCGATGGTCCCCATTTTACCAATTCGCCGTTTTCATACAATCCGTAGGCTTGAATAGGATATGAGAAAATTGCCAGCTTTTTTACATCTTTCGCACTGCTTAATGTGTACGGAAAAGGCGAATATGCCAAGAAATCATCATCGAACTGATCAGGAATCAACAAAGTATCAACCGAAGCAAACGTGCTTTTATCAACACGATTTAATGCTACAATTGTTGTAAGTTGCTGCGAGGTGAATTTTTCTTTAAAGATTTTTCGAACAGAATCGTTACTCTTTAAAACCCAATTGGTGTAGGTGTAATCTTGCGCTTTATCATATTTACGCTCTAATTTTTTTTCTAACGACTTTTCTTGTCGTTCTTCTACTGTATCTTTGCAACCAATAACAGTTACAAATGTTGCTAATGCAGTAATTAAAATGGTCTTTTTCATAGCTTAAATTTTAATTATAGTTGTTAAGTTACAAAAAACAGCTGTTTTACCAAAATTTGATTATTTAAAATTCACAAATCAATTTATAATTCAATAAAAAAAGGTATTTTTACTTTTACAATATAGAAAAGAATATGAGTGCAGATAAAGAAGCAAAATTGAAAGCTTTACAGCTTACATTAGATAAATTAGACAAAACGTACGGAAAAGGAACCGTAATGAAATTGGGCGATAGCGCGGTGGAAGAAGTAGAAGCAATTCCGTCGGGATCATTAGGATTAGACCTTGCTTTAGGGGTAATGGGATATCCGCGTGGAAGAATTATTGAAATCTACGGACCGGAATCGTCTGGTAAAACAACCTTGACATTACACGCCATTGCCGAAGCACAAAAAGCTGGTGGAATTGCCGCTTTTATTGATGCCGAGCATGCGTTTGATCGTTTCTATGCCGAAAAATTAGGTATTGATATCGATAACCTTATTATATCGCAACCTGATAATGGGGAACAAGCATTGGAAATTGCCGAAAACCTGATTCGTTCGGGCGCAATTGATATCGTTGTAATTGACTCGGTTGCTGCATTAACGCCGAAAAGTGAAATTGAAGGCGAAATGGGCGACTCAAAAATGGGATTACATGCCCGTTTAATGTCTCAAGCGTTACGTAAATTAACCGGAACCATTTCTAAAACAAATTGTACCGTATTTTTCATTAACCAATTGCGTGAAAAAATTGGTGTAATGTTTGGAAACCC
>Ga0233380_1000156_pt1 | contig 38594 bp, 54 predicted proteins | sample ElkDunMinimDraft_9_FD_191541 | JGI IMG/M metagenome (GOLD analysis project Ga0233380, IMG submission 191541) | Fecal eukaryotic communites from dung pellets of Tule Elk in California, USA - Elk Dung F36 | ecosystem: Host-associated > Mammals > Digestive system > Large intestine > Fecal | place... | reverse complement strand
CTCACGTGTACGAAAAATAGGAAAAATCGATAGGGGGGTTACTTTTCCCCAGGAAAGGTGGTGATCCGATGGCGGGTAGACCCAAGATGCCTGTACAAGCAATCGTGGCAAATGGCAACAAGTCGATGCTCTCAAAAGAAGAGATTGAAACCCGTCAAGCGGCAGAAGATGCAATCAAGCCCGCCAGCGATGACATCAAGAGGCCGACTTGGCTGGACGCTGTAGGCCGGGAGATGTGGAACCGGATCGTCAAGGAGTTGAGGGCGACAGACATGATGACGAATGTCGATGTTTATGCGCTGGCAATTGCGTGTGACGCCTATTCTAAGTTTGTTTTGACCTCCAAGGCGATCAAAAAAGACGGTCTTGTCTTGGAGCACAAGAACACTAAGGGTGCGACGAATAGGGTTGCTAACCCAAACGCTGCCTTGGCGAACCAATATGCGAAGATGTTCAAATCCTTCTGTTCGGAATTCGGCTTGTCTCCTGCAGCTCGAGCGCGTCTTGCCAAGCCAAAAGACGTAAATGAGGATGATGAGGATGACGACCTCGACTAAGGCCCATCCCACGACTCAATATGCGCTCGATGTAGTCGAGGGACGAATCGTTGCAGGCAAGTACGTCATCAAGGCCTGTGAGCGGCATCTGAGGGACCTGGAGAGGCAAGGCACTGAGGGCTTTCCTTATGTGTTCGATGAGGGTAAAGCCAACAAGGTATTTGACTTCGCGGAGAGGTATTGCAAGCACATCGAGGACGGCTTGAACGTCAAAAAGGGCGATCCAATCGTTCTGGACGACTTCCTTCAATTCATCACCGGCAGCATCTTCGGATGGGTGCATGAGTTAACCCGGATGAGGCGGTTCAGGAAGGCCTATGAGCAGGTCGCCCGGAAGAATTCCAAGTCCACTACGCTATCAGTTGTCAGCCTCTATATGTTCGCAGCGGATGGCGAGGGCGGGCCCCAGATTTATACGGCGGCCACGATGCGTGAACAGGCCAAGGTTGTCTATGACGCGGCAGAGAAAATGGTTAAGTCGTCCAGGAAGCTCAAAAGCAAGATCTATACCCGGGTTAACAAGATGCTGCATAAAAATAACGGCGGTAAGATGTTGCCACTCTCCAAAGAAACCAAGAGCATGGATGGTTTTAACCCTCATGCCGGTATCATAGATGAGTACCACGCGCACCCGACTAGCGATATGTATGACGTACTGATTTCGGGTATGGGGATGAGGCGGCAGCCGCTGCTCTTTATCATCACGACAGCAGGCTTTGATATCAACGGTCCGTGCTTCGAAGAATACGAATATTGCCGTAAACTCCTGGATGGCGATGTTGATAATGAAGAATATTTCGCGTTTATCGCTCAAATGGACGCGCCAGAAGAAATCGAGGACGAAAATAACTGGATCAAGGCAAACCCTCTCTTAGCAAGAACAGAAGAAGGCATGAAGTACCTCAGAAGCCAATACAAGACGGCTCAAGACAAGCCTGGAGATCGCCGCAACGTCTGGACGAAGAACTTCAACATCTGGCTTGACCAGCGCGAGAATGGCTACATGGACATGGCGAAGTGGCGCTTATGTGGGGCGAATGATCTTAATAAGTGGCCGGACTTGCGAGGTATGACCTGCTTTGTAGGAATGGACTTATCCAAAAAGATTGACTTAACAGCCTTGGCCTTTGAGTTTCCGCTACCGGATGGACGGTTTGCGGTTATTTCGCATTCCTTCATGCCGGAGGAGACATTCAAGGTCCGTATGGCGAGCGACAATGTACGCTATGACCTTTGGCGGGACGCTGGATGGCTTACGGTCACGCCGGGGGCTGTGGTTGATTACAGGATGGTACAGCGCTACATGATCGATCAGGCCGCTGAGAACGAGTGGAAGATTCAAGAAGTGTGTTATGACGAATGGTCAGCCGGTCTTATCTCGCAGGAACTTGCGGATGAAGGGTTGACGATGGTAGAGATAGCCCAGCGGATGAACATCCTGTCCGAGCCAACAAAGAACTTCCGCGAGATGGTTTACCAAAAAGAAATCATCCACGACAACAATCCTGTACTGCGGTGGGCGATGAGTAATGCAATTGAAAAACAAGACCATCGCGAAAATATCGCACTGGATAAGGCTCGATCAAAGAATAGAATCGACCCTGCTGCGGCTGTCATGAATGCCCATACCCGGGCAATGCTCAGGCCTAAGCCGAAGAGATCAGTCTACGAAGAAAGGGGGATGCGCACCCTATGAAGTGGCTCAAAAAAATAGATATTATTTCAATGGTCCGCGAACTTTTACTAGTAGTGGGCTTTTTTATGTTGGGTTATGGTATCTGGCTTATTTATCAACCAGCCTCATACATCGTTTGTGGGGCGCTGCTTATTTGGGTTGGCCTTCCCCCGCGCCAGAAGGGAGGTGATTGACGCTGGGACTCATATCGAATTTAGTATCCAAGTCACCGGCATATTCTCTTGAGGACTTCGACCGGCAAGTGAGGGAGAGGATCCATGGGGGCAGAGTCAGCTCAGGTGTGGAGGTCAATGAAGAGACGGCGGTCAAGTTTATAACCGTCTACAGTTGCGTCCGTGTCCTGGCCGAGACAATTGCTTCACTGCCGCTGCACATCAACAAAAACCGTCCTGGAGGAGGGGCGGATAGGGCATATGACCATCCGGTCTATGACCTGCTCTATAATCTCCCAAACGATGAGATGACTACCGTCACCTGGAGACAGCAGCAGATTGGGAATCAGGCTCTATCTGGCAATTGTTACTCAATCATCACCCATAATAACCGAGGGCAGCCAGCAGATCTTTACCCGATTCCGTGGACCGACTGCAGACCGTTCCGCGACCAATCTGATGGCAAGATTAAATATCAGATTGCCGACCGTGGTAAGCACGAAACATATCCTGCCAGCAAAATATTCCATGTTGCAGGCATTAGCAGCGATGGTATAACCGGTTTCAGCCCAATTAGTATGGGAGCTGAATCAATTGGTGCTGGTCTGGCTGCAACCGAGTTTGCTGGAAGGTTTTACGCCCAGGGCATGAACATCGGCAGCATCTTGGAATACCCGGAAGCTATGTCTGATATGGCATATTCCCGTATGAAAGAAGACATGGAGGCTCGGGGCTCTGGTCTAGCTAACAGCTGGCGTCCGTTGATTTTGGAGGAAGGCGCAAAGTTCAGTCGTATTCCAATGCCGCTGAGCGATGCCCAATTCATAGAGAACAGGAAATTCACCCGTGATGAGATATGCGGGTTATTTCGCGTGCCTCCTCACATGATTGCCAACCTGGAGCGCTCGACTAACAACAACATCGAGCAGCAAAGTATTGAGTTTGTCCAGTACTCTCTGATGCCGTATCTGGTGGCATGGGAAAAGGCGATTAACTGGAAGCTGTTCACTCCGGCAGAGAGACAGGCGGGCTATCATGCCAAGTTCAATGTGTCTGCTCTCATGAGGGGTGACTACAAATCCCGGCAGGAAGGCTTAGCGACGATGCGCCAAAACGGTGTCATCAACGCCAACAAGTGGCTTGAGATGGAGGATATGAACCCGATTGATGGCATCGAAGGTGATGCTTACTTAGTCAATGGAACCATGATTCCCACAGCCACAGCAGCCGGTAAAACAAACGATGGAGGGGGGTGAACAAAATAGCCAAGGTCAATATCAAGGGTGTCATTGTCTCTAACGACGATCACGAGATTTACGAATGGTTTGGGATCGAGGCGGTTAGCCCGAACAAGCTGGCAGAGCAAATTGCAGCCGCAGACGGAGAAGATTTAGAGGTTGATATTAACTCTGGCGGCGGGGATGTCTACGCGGGCTCAGAGATGTATACAGCGCTCATGGATTACAAAGGCAATGTTACTGTCAGGATTGTGGGGATTGCGGCCAGCGCAGCCTCTGTAATCGCCATGGCAGGCAAAAAGGTGCTTATTGCTCCCACAGCTCAAATCATGATCCACAACACATCAACGATAGCATGGGGCGATCATAGAGCGTTGAAGCATGAATCAGATGTGCTGAAAAATTGGAACAAGTCCATTGCCAATGCTTACACCCTCAAAAGTGGGATGAGTGAGGATGAAGCCCTTAGCCTGATGGGAAAGGAAACATGGTTCACCGCTCAGCAGGCAGTCGAGAAGAAACTTGCGGATGAAATTATGTATGGCAATCACGATGCGCCGCGATTAGCTGCAAGTATCGGGGCAGCACAAATGCTTCCCGCAGAGGTTGTAAACCGCATCCGCAACGAGATCCACAAAGAAAAAGAACCATCGTCGATCAACAACATAATTGAGCCACCTGAACCAGAGCGGACGCCTAGCGTGCCGCTTTCTTTATTGTCCAAAAAAATGAACCTTCGAGGGAGAGTGTTGTAATTGAAAAGAGGATACATGTTGAAACTTGATTTGCAAACATTTGCTGGTCCACAAACATTGGAGGAACTGCAACAAGACCGCGCATCGATCTTTGATAAACAAAATGCACTGGTCAACAAAGCACAAGCGGAGAACCGCGAGTTCACGGCTGAAGAGGAGGAGGAGTTCCAAAACCTTGAAAATCAGTTTGCCGTAGCTGATGAGGCTGTTAAGAAGGCTGAAAAACAAGCTTCCAGAGCTGCCACAATGGCTTCTCGCGGCGCTTCCATTGAGGACAACCCTAAGCCATTCCGTCCGGCAGCAGTGGCTGGTGCTCCTGTACAGGCTGCCAAGAAAGATGATGGCGGATTTTCGAGCTTCGGTGAACTCGTAAATGCCATTCGTTTTGGTGATCCAAAAGGTCGTGTGGGTCAATTGCCACAAAGTGACGGACAAGGCGGCGGTCTTGGCGTGCCGGAAGCATTCCACCACTACTTTGTGCCGAAGAATGAATTCAGTTTCGGATCTGGTGAAGATGGCGGGTACGCACTTCCTGCAACTCAGTTCCGACCTGAAATTCTTCAACTGCAGCCACAATCCCACATTGTGCGTCAACGCGCGACAGTCATCCCTGCAGGAGATCCGCCAGATTCCAAGGTCACCATGCCTGCCCTGGATCAAGGTAGCAACGGTGTATATGGCGGTGTGGAGGTTGCATGGATCGAGGAGGGTGGCCTGAAGCCTGAAACGGACATCAAATTGAAAGAGATCACGCTTGAGCCGCATGAAGTCGCTGCTACAATGACCATCACAGATAAATTACTGCGTAACTGGAAAGCTGCGGACTCCTTCATTCGTTCGCGCTTGTCCATGGCGATGCGAGCTGCGGAGGATATTGCATTCTTGAGTGGCAACGGAACAGGGAAGCCGCTGGGTGTCTTAAATGCCCCTGGTGCAATTGATGTCAACCGGTCAACTGCCAATCAAATTTCTTACCTGGATACACTGATGATGCTGGCTCAACTACTGCCAGAGCAGACAGCTGGAGCGGTGTGGGTAGCGAGCCAAACAGTTATGCCGCAAATCGCAACGCTGCAGGACCCTGCGGGCAACTACATCTTTATTCGTGGTGATGCAACCAAAGGAATCCCTAACACATTGTCCGGCATTCCGATTGTCTTCACAGGCAAAACGCCGACGCTGGGCAAACGTGGCGACCTGATGCTGCTGGATCTGTCGTACTATCTGATCAAAGATGGCTCTGGTCCCTTCATTGCAGCATCGGAACACGTTCACTTCCGGAACAACAAAACCGTCATCAAGGCGTTCTGGAACGTCGACGGCAAGCCTTGGGTAATTGAGCCGTTGACTCTGGAAGATGGAGAAACAGAAGTGTCTCCTTACGTCATTCTTGATGTGCCAGCCACACTAGGGGACTAATCAGCAGGGGCGGTCTTTGGACCGCCTACTCTTTTGAGAAAGGTGATGAAAATGCCTAATTATAACGTTGTAAACGAGTTTATCGACTCTCGGACTGGTGAACGAATTCAGCCAGGAGATACGATTGAACTGAACGAATACGAATATGAAAAAGCGAAAGCAGCCGGTGTAATCGGAGCCGAGGTCAAACAAGGGGATAGCACTGACCTGGATGACATCGAGAGCTTCCACACTGGCGGCGGCTATTACGAGTTGCCAAATGGCGAAAAGGTCCGTGGTAAAGAAAAGGCGCTCGCCGCCTACCAAGCATCGAAAGAGGTGAAACCGGATGCTGAAAATCAAGGTGGTGACACCGCCAGCGCTGGAGCCGGTGACGCTGAACCAGGTGAAGACGCAGCTAAAGATTGATCTTGATGATGATGCATTTGATGAGCAAATCGAACCACTAATTGCTGCAGCTCGCGAGTGGTGCGAGGGATACCAAAATCGTGCATATATCACGCAGACCCTAGAACTGGCTCTGAATGATTGGCCGTCTTGCAGGAATGTTCGTCTGCCACGACCGCCACTGCAATCTATTACCTCTGTCTCTTATACGGATGCTGAGGAGATCGCGGAGACCTGGGACGCTGCGAACTACCGTATGGATGACTATTCGGAGCCCGGGAGGCTAATAGCTCTCAGTGGGGCTGTATGGCCGTCTGGTGGGCTGTCATCGACTAACCCTATCCGTATTCGGTATGTGGGAGGATATGGCGACAACCCAGAAGATGTCCCGGCCAAAATCAAGCAAGCTGTCCTGCTGCTGGTGTGCTACTGGTTTGAGAATGGGTATTGCGATCCTCCGCAGGCTGTTAAATCACTCCTGTCCTTGGATAGGGTGGTGCCGATATGACCTGCAACGGATGCAAGTCCAAGCGACCAAACATGCTCACTCGCGACAAGCTCAATCGGAAGATCAAACTGCAGGTCAAGGCAACTCAAACCGACTCAGAGGGCATTGTTACCGAGATTTGGAACGATGTACTGACACTTTGGGCATTTCGCAAACCTTTAACTTCACGATGGAGAGAGTATTTTCAAGGCGCCGGTCTCAATGCCGAGAAGATGCTGCAGTACGAGATCAGATACAGGGATGGGATATCCTCTAACATGCGATTAGTTGACCGTGGTATCCCTTATCAGATATCAGCAGTCCTGGATGACGTCCATGGCGACCGTACCGAGACTTATATCATGGCCTTGGAGGTGGGCGATGGATGAGCGGTATTGAATTGCAGGGCATTGATGCGATGGTCAGGGAAATACGGCAGCGCCTCACCTCTGGTGTAGATCGTCTGGAGAGCAAGGCGCTACGGGCCGCTGGAGAACCGATTGCAGAAGATATGAAGTCGCGTGTCGAAGTATCCGACAGGAATTACACCAAATCCCGTCACTATCAAGATGACATCCGTGTGAGTCGTGTAATCCGCAAAGATGGAATGAAATACATTCTTATCGGCGCGACCAAATCGACCAGTTGGCGTGGCCACTGGCTGGAATGGGGAACTTCCCGAACGCCTGCTCAGCCACATGTAGAACCGGCCTTCCATGCCCGTAAAGGTGACGCTGTGCGAATCATGGCAGAGGAGTTCGCAAAGGGGTTGAGAAGGTGATTACAGACGTCAAATCTATAGTCAGGGCCGCATTGCTTGATAATGCGGCTCTTGTTGCGTTGCTTGGCGGTCATAGGATATACCAACTCAGGGCTCCCAATGCATCCGAGCAGCCTCGTATTGATTTTTTCGAGGTGGTCAACCGAGATAGTGAGTTCGCAGACAACCAGTCAATCGGCTCAGAGATCGTCATGCAAATCAGCATATTTTCAAGCGGCAGCACATCGGCCATTGCAGGAGAAGTTGACCGAACTATGAAGTCCCTTGGCTACTTCCGGACGAGTGCTGTTGATCAATATGAGCCCGACACAGGGCTTTTTCACAAGCCCATGCGGTACCGAAAAAACCAGCAAGAAATCTATTAATGAGGAGTGTGTATAAATGGCTGGAGTAACAGTTGGTATTGATAGCATTTTTTACGCAATTATGACCCCGGGTACCGATACATTCGACACCCCAGCGGCTTATGGAGAGCCCAAGCACTACGCTGGAGCAATTCAGTTGACCACAGCACCAACAACCAATTCAGCTACTTTGTACGCTGACAACAAGGCTGTAGAGGTCGCTACGGCATTTGGCGACATCCCTGTGACGCTTAACATGACAGACCTCCCGGATGCAGTGGCTGCTGATTTGTTGGGCAGTGAGATTGACGACAATGGAGTGCTGGTGAGTTCCGCAGCCGACAACGCGCCTTTTGTGGCTATTGGCTTCCGCGCTCTCAAAAGCAATGGTGCATACCGCTATGTATGGCTGTTTAAAGGCAAATTCCAACCGGATTCGACTGACCTGTCCACTAAAACAGACACCCCTACCTTCCAAACGCCTACACTCAACGCAACGTTCATCCCTCGGGAAAATGATTCCCAATGGCGTGTTCGGGTGGATGCAGACAATCCCGGAGTTCCGCCAACACTGATTACAGGATGGTTTGATGAAGTGTATGACGGCACACCAATTGTTCCCTAATGGAGAGGCTTAGGCCTCTCTTTTCTCATTTCAAAATATAGGAGGAAATTATGAAAATCACACTCAAAATCGAAGGTCAGGATAGAACTTTTGTTCAAGACTTCATCCCAGCTCGGATGTTCCGCAAGACCATCGAGATGCAATCCAAGCTATCCAAGGGCGTGGATGAAAAGGCGCTCGACTCCATGGTTTCCTATGTCGCAGATATTTTCGGGAATCAATTCACGATTGATCAGTTTTACGATGGTATGGACGCAAGAAAAATGCTTTCGGTCATCACAGGAACGATTAACGAAATCGTTTCGGGTTCAGCTGAAGCAGTCGGTGCAGATACAGAATCCCCAAACGAATAGAGGGGGATTATAGCCCCCTGCAATTTGTTAATGACATCTATTTAAATCTACTAAAGCAAGGATGGACACTCGGTCAAATCGACGAGATGGACATCTTTTTTTATTTCCGGCTGCTTAGGCATTCGGGGGCTGAACAAAAGCCAAAAACGGTCTACATCGATCAGATGCCGGGGCTGTGACAAGGGGGTGAGGGAACAACATGGCAGATATAGAAGTCGCGGGGTTAGTCACTAAGATATCGATAGATGACACACAGCTTAATAAATCAATGGCCGAGCTGGACCGGAAGATGAAGCTTGTTAAATCGGAGTTTGATAAAGCGTCCTCCGGTGTCAAGGATTTTGGCAAGAGTTCAGACGACCTGAGAAATAAGGCTGATGCTCTGAATAAACAACTGGAACTACAAGGTGTAAATGTCGCGAAGCTTAACGCTGCGCATCAAAAGTCTGTAGCGGAAAAGGGCGCAGACGCTGCTGAAACGCAAAAGCTCGAGACACAGCTTAATAAGGCTGCTGCTCAATATAACCGGCTCCACGGAGAGATACAGGCCAACAACGAGCAGTTGGCAGCTCAGCAAAAAGCTGCAGCTATCGCAGCCTCATCCTGGACTCAGTTAGGCGACAGTCTAAATACAGCTGGCAATAAGATTAAGTCCGCAGGCGATGCGATGACCAACGCCGGTCAACAACTGTCACTCAAGGTTACTGCCCCTCTTGTTGCGCTTGGAGGATTAAGCACCAAGGCGGCAATAGACTTTGAATCGGCATTTGCTGGCGTTCGCAAGACCGTGTCAACTTCGGAAGAAAAATTTGCGGAGTTAGAAACAGGCATCCGTAAGATGTCCACAGAGATACCGGTTGCCGCCACAGAGATTGCCAAAGTCGGTGAAGCTGCAGGTCAGTTGGGCATCAAGACCGAGGCCATTATGGGCTTCACACGCACCATGGTTGACTTGGGTGTAGCAACCAACATGTCCAGTGATGAGGCGGCAACGGCGCTTGCACGGCTGGCGAATATCACGCAAATGCCACAGGAGAGTTTTGATAGGCTTGGAGCAACAATAGTAGAGCTCGGCAATAACTTAGCAACCACAGAATCAGAGATTGTCGAGATGGGACTTAGGATTGCAGGCGCAGGGGCGCAAATTGGGCTCACAGAGGCACAGATACTAGCATTCGCTGGATCGCTGTCATCAGTTGGTATCGAGGCTGAGGCGGGCGGATCGGCAGTGTCGCGAGTTATGGTGGACATTGCCAATGCAGTTGCAGTCGGCGGGGACTCAGTTAAGGGATTTGCTGACGTCGCAGGGATGTCCATTGAGGACTTCCGTAAGGCTTTCCAGGAGGACGCGGCAGGGGCTATTGTCTCCTTTGTAGAGGGATTAGGTCGTATAAGCGACTCAGGCGGCAATGTATTTGCTGTTCTGGAGGATTTGCAGTTATCGGAGATAAGAGTGAGAGATAGCTTGCTCCGTATGTCAGGAGCTGGAGATGTTTTGCGCGGCAGTCTGGACTTAGCTTCCGAGGCGTGGGAAGAAAATACTGCCTTGACGGATGAGGCTAGTGAGCGATATAAGACAACCGCTAGTCAGCTGCAAATATTTAAAAATCGGATTACAGACGTAGGTATTACACTTGGGAATGCCCTAATACCGGCTCTTATAAAGGCGCTGGAAGCACTGCAGCCGCTGTTGGACCTGCTTGCTAAGGGAGCTCAATGGTTCGCTGGCCTCAACGACTCCACACGGGCTGTCATTATATCGGTCGCTGCTTTCGCGGCTGCGCTGGGACCAGTCTTAATTGTTACAGGGGCGCTACTCTCGTCCATTGGATCTATCACAATCGCTGTCGGCAACATGAGTAAGAGAATCGGTGAGGCTGTAGTAGTTAAGCGACTCGCAACAACAGCGACTCTCCAATTGGCTGGGGCATCTGCTACAACTGCAGCAGCGACAACTGCAGCCGCAACAGGGATGGGAGTTGCTTCAAGAGCTGCTGGCATACTGAGTGTAGCTGTCAGAACGCTGCTCGGTCCTATTGGCCTTGCAATCACGGCCATCACCTTGTTAGTATCTGCATTTGGTGCCGTCAGTCGTCATCTAGGAAAAGATGCCATCCCTGCAGTTAAGACCTTTGGGGATGAGTCTGGTAAAGCAATGGATAAGGCATCAGGCAGCTTTAAAAAATTCCGTAACGATGCAGAAACCACTCTCCAGGACACCGCTAAGGTGGCTGGGAAGCAAGGCGCGGCCATCGGAGATAACATCAATAAAGGCGCTGGTGGCGGAGCCAAGAAGGCGAAAGATGCCGTCAAAGATGCAATGAAGGAAATGACCGACGAACTTAAAAAGCAAGTTGATGCTCAAAAGAAGATCGTCGATGACAGTACGGAGTCCATCAATAAACTTGGTGACGCGATTGTAACAGCCCTCAAGAAGCAATATGGAGAGCAGGAGAAGGCCCAAACGGATACTATCGACCTGCGACTTGAGGGAGAGAAAAAAGCCTCAGATGGTGTCATTAAGAACATAGAGCGCGAAGGTGAGCAGCGCACCAAGGCGATTGATCAGCAACTGAAGGATGAAAAACGAGCCTCTGACGAACGCCTGAAGATTTATGACAAAGAATATGCTGAGAAATTAAAACTCGTGGATGCCGAAGCTTACGAGCAAATAAAGGCCCTGCAAGATCAAATCGACGCAATAGACGGACAGACCGAGGCTGAGGATAAGGCTACAAAAGAACAAGAACACATTAACCGTTTGGCAGAACTCAATAAACAGATGGCTGCTGCTGAGACGGCGGAGGAACGCGAGAAGATCCAGCGCGACCTAAATAAAACCATCCTGGATTATGAACGTCGCCAACTCTTGGATCAGCGTAGAATCCAGAAGGACGTGCTGAAGGGTCAGATTGATGTCGTCAAAGAGACGGCCAACGCCAAGAAGGATGAAATCCGTCAAGAACTCACCGATCTGAAAGATTTGGAGAAAGAGAAACTGAGCGCACTGCAGGACAGTCTGGCCGACCAGAAGACAGAAGTCAAAAACCACTATGACAAACTTAAGGAAGACGAAAAAGGTCGCCTTAAGGAATTTCAGGATGGGTTGGAAGCTGAAAAAGAAGCCGTCAAAGAATATTTTGCAGAACGCACCGAATCCGAGAATTTGCAGGCAGAAGCTCGAAAAATGATTGTTGAAGAGTCAAACGAAGAAATCATTAGTCTGTTAAAAACCTACAACCCGAAATGGCAGGATGCAGGGCAGAGCTTCGCTGATTCGTTCGCCAACGGGTTGAACTCCGAGAAACAGACTATTGAGGACGCGGTGAAAGGGATCGTTGAAATAGCTCCAGCCATCGATGCCCAAATCCAAGAGTTAGATAGGCTTCAGGAAAAACTCAAGGAGATTGAAGAAATAACCAGCAAAGCTTCCGCCGATGGATCTGGAGGAGGGGGAGGTGGTGGCGGAGGTCTTAGTGGACTCACCGTCCAAGCTGATGATTTGACCGAATCTTTGTATGATTTAGTACCTGCTCTAGAGGATATGGGCGCGGCAGTTGAAAATGAGACAGGCCGCTCAATTGATGCCTTTACTCAGCTCAATAACCAAGCTCAAATTGCACTTAATCAGTTGTATTGGTCCGGCGCACAGATAACGGAGGATACAGCGTCTACCATTGCCGATACCTTTTATGCCATGGGCACAGAGGTTAAAGCCAATATGGAGGATGCGCATGGTGAGCAATTACAGGCGCTCCAGACCTTTTTTGACAATAACAAAACTTTAACAGATGCCGAAAAAGCAAAGATGCTCGAAGATTTGAAGACAGCGCAAGAAACAGAAAAAACAGAGATTGGGGATAATCAAAACCGTATATTTGAAATCCTATCTTTGGCTCTGGATGAACAGCGCGGTTTGACCAAAAGTGAATACGAAGAAATGAATAACATACGTAATAATTTACTTGATGTCGCCGAACGTAATCTTACAGACGCGCAGGTTGAGCAGAAACGTATATTTGAACAGATGAAAAAAGATGGATCCACGGAATCAGCTGCGCTATCTGCCGAGGTAGTCAAGAATAGTCTGGACATGAAAGAGAAATCCATCCAAGCCGCTGAAGATCAATACGATGAGGTTGTTAAAGCTGCTATCCGACTCCGAGACGACACGGGCACGATTAGCAAAGAAGCGGCGGACAAAATGATAGATGAAGCTCAGCGGCAAAGGGATGAATCTATCAGGCTTGCAGAGGAAATGCACAAAAAGGTCGTTCAAGAAGCCAAAGACCAAGCCAGGGATCATATCAATGAAGTGGATTGGGAAACAGGTGAAATCCTCTCCAAGTGGGAAACGTTCAAACTCAATTTTATGACGAAATGGGGAGAGATCTATCAGGGCATCATGGGTTGGATAGATAAACTGAAAGAAATCAATCTCGTTGAGGTCGGCGGCAATATAATGCAAGGCTTTATTGACGGAATTACAGGCAAAAAAGGCAAGGTCCAACAGGTGGTCACTGAGCTGGGCGGATCTGTTGAAGAGGCAATGAAAAAGAAACTGGATGTCCGTTCCCCATCTCGGGTCATGATGCGCATCGGTGAGTTTACGGGAGAGGGCATGGCGGTTGGTTTAGCCAACTCATTGGATGACATCCGCAAGCAGTCTCAAGCTATGGCTGCCGCGGCTTTGCCATTGATGGAAGGTGTTAGCCTGCCGGGAACAAATATCGGCTCCAGAGGGCTATCAGGCAGCTCTACTGACCAATCAACAACCCACAACTATGCCGGGATGTTTGATGGTGCCACGTTCGCAGTCCGGGATGATAGGGACATTGAGGCGATAGCTGCAGCTGTTTCTCAGGTTATCTCAGGACAGTCAAGACAGGCATATAGAGGATTGGGAGGTGGGACTATTTGAGCAGCATAAGATCTTTAGGAGGACGGACGCCGCAGCAATTGGGGTTGGTGGTACTCAGGGGCTCACAACGTCCTATCCTCCCTAATACAAGAGACAGGACACTCATCATACCCGGACGTAACGGGGCCTTGGATTTTGGCGCAGACATGGAGCTGCGTCTTTTTAGTTTGGAGTGCGCCTTTAACGCTCAAAACAATGCCGATTTACAGCAGCGGGTTGAGGTCCTGGCCCGGTTGTTAGTAGATAGCTTTGGTAAGCCGCGCACCTTGGATTTAGTGTTTGATGTCCATCCTGACAGGACGTATAAGGTCCGTTACTCTGGCTCAGCCACCATTGATAGGGTTGCAGGCTTAGGGCTCTTTACGCTGCCGCTGGTGGCGTTTGAGCCTTACGCCTTGGGCCTGGAGCAATTGACCGAGACAACAGTTACTACGTCCCCATATGAGACGGTTATCCAGTCATCCGGGGATATCCGGACAGAACCTCTTATCGTGCTGACTAACAATGGAGGAACGACCATCACAAGCTTCACCTTAACCAACGAATACAGAATTGATTAGGAGGCGATATTGTGCCGTTATCAAATTATTTGGAACAGAGATTACTCAATCATGCATTCCGCAACACTGCCTATACACCAGCGGCAGCACTTCACTTGGCGCTATTCACCAGTAATCCAACGAAGGCCAACACAGGCACCGAAGTAACAGGTGGAGGGTATGCGCGGCGGCCAATCGCCTTTGCTGCAGCTGCCATAGAGGGCGGTATGATGACCATCAAGAATCCAGCAGAGATTCAATTTGCAGTGGCTACTGCTGATCAGGGATTGGTAACTCATTTCGGCATCTTCGACGCTGCTACTGGTGGTAATCTCTTAGCCTTCGAAGCCTTATCACCACGAACAATCCAAGCCAATGACCGATTCATTGGGGAGCAAAATAAATTCATCATCCGGTTCCCTTAGGAGGTGACTGATGATGTTTGGAGGTCCATTTAACCGCCTGCCATTCAATCGTCCAGCAGATTTCACGCGGACCATTTATGGCGGAGGCATAGTTAATGCTCAAGTTGAGGTTTTGGGGAGCTTCCTTCGAGAGATGCGATCGGGCGGAACGGTCGAGGTTCCTGTTGAGGTGCTGGCCTCCTTCATCCGGCAGATGATGGGTGTTCCTGTTGAGGTCGATATCACCGTTGAGATTCAGGGCTCTTTTACCCGGGAGTTTAAATTGGGAGGAACCCCAGTTGATGTTTATGTGGAAGTGTTGGGTGAAGGGTACCGCAACCATTTCGACACGATTACATTCACCGGCTCATTTGCACCAGGAGAAGTAATAGTCATTGATGCCAAGATGCTGACCTTCACTAAAAATCAACAAAACGCGCTGCAGGACATGACCGGTGATTTCTTCGACCTCAACCTTGGTGGTAACGAGATCACTTACATCGACAGCCAAGGGAGCCGAAATGTCCTAATGAGGATCACCCATCGAGATAAATTTGTGTAGGAGGTAACCATGCCAAGCGCACCGATAATCGTATATGACAAAAATATGGGCAAGCGGGCATATCTCCAAAATGCCTTTGATATTGGGTATAGCCAGCCTGTAAACGGACTTTGGACGGCACAGTTCACTTTGCCTGCGGCTGATCCTAAAAATGCCGAGTGTTCACCACTGAACTTTGTGGAAGTCTTTGATGATAATGAGCGGATCGAGTTATTCCGCATCATCCCGAATACCCTGCAGCGCAGTGCGGATGGATCTACCGTCACCTATCATTGTGAGCATGTATTGGCAACGCTGCTCAATGATGTGCTATTCCAATTTCACACCATCGGCAATTTAGGAATCTACACGGAGGATGTGATTGAGTACATCTTATCCAAGCAGCTGACACAGCGCTGGGTGGTGGGGGACATCCAGTTTTCTCGGCAGTTTGAATATAACTGGGAAAATGAGACGTTGCTTGCAGCCCTCAACAGCGTCCCTAAGCCCTTTATCGAAGACTACCAATGGAGCTATGACACAACTGTCTATCCTTGGCGTCTGAGCCTTGTGGAGCCTCAGGAGGCTGTTAAGTCTTATATCCGGTACGGCTCCAATATGCAAGGAATGACGAAAGAGGTTGATCCCACAGCCATATGCAATCGACTCTATGGATTAGGGTATGGGGAGGGTGTCAATCAGCTTACTTTTGCTGAAATCAATGGCGGCCTACCATACATCGAAGACACAGCTTCCCAGGCGCTCTACGGAGTCATTTCAGGGGTGTTTGTAGATCGACGGTTCGAGTATCCCGAAACCCTACTTGCTCGCTGTGAAGCCCTGCTGAAAGAGCTGAGCATACCGCGTATCGTTTACACAGCGACAGCATCCGACATCCATAAACTAACTGGGGAACAGATTTACAAATTTACGTCCGGATCAATTGCGAGAATCAAAGATGACGAACTCGGTGAGGATGTCACAGTGCGGATTGTTAATAAAATCAAGAAAAATATTAAGGGACAGCCTGGAGAGGTAGAATTGGTATTTGCTAATAAGCCGATGGATCTGGCGGACGACATTGCGAGGCTACAGGAGCGGCTGCGGGTGAATGACACCTATGCGCAAGGGGCGACCAGCTCCATAAATCATGATTATGCAGACAACTGTGATGCAGCCTATCCCGCGATTATGCGCTTCTGGCTGCCAGAGGAAACAGTACGGGTTAATAAGATGCGGTTGACCTTCCAGACGCAGCGATTCAGAGCTTACAGCCGGGCTATACAGGGCGGGGGGGCAATCAGTAAATCATCAGAGGCAAGTAGCAGCCAAACCACTGAGATAGCCCCTGCAACATCGAGTGGTCCAAGTAGTGCTCAAACAACAGCTTCCAAACCGGCAGAGAGCTCACCTCCTGGAGTGTGGTCATATGTCTCCTACCCACTCGCTCCAGATTTTATGGATTTTGCGGGTGCACACAATCACGGTATTCCTGGAGGCACACAGATTGCTCTAGCTGGAGGGGGATCAATAACCTGGGTGGCAGCATCGGGCCATGCTCACCAGATGTATAGTGTATATCACACTCATACAATACCAGCCCATAATCACGATATGCCTCACACGCACCAAATACCAGCTCATTTTCACGAAATGCCACATACACATCAAATAATTTTACCGGCTCACACCCATGGTATTGAACACGGCATATTCGAGGCACCGGGATTGCCTTCTTCTATTGAGGTAAAAGTTGATGGGCAAATGGTGCAGGGTGTGGGTACGAATGTTTCAGATCTGGACATTGTTCCTTATTTGGAGAAGGATGATAGTGGAAGAGTGAAAAGGGGAGTCTGGCACACGGTTGAGATAACACCAAACTCCATCGGGAGGATTGTAGCAAACATTTTTGGTCAGATCTTCATGCAGTCGCGAGGTGGTGGGGATTTTTAGATTATGCCTAAGGCCTGTAGTTCGTCTAATAATAAATAAGTAGCACCAGAAACGTTTTTCACAGTCAATTGTTGGGTGGTTCCTTCAATTTCATAACTCTTCGATTCACCATCTTTTAGTGACGGTGTTTCGATAGTTATTGATGTACCGGGGATTTCAATAGTCATTTGGCTTGTGTTTCCGCCAATAGTGATTAGTCCACCACTATCCCGAATTTGATCACTTAGTTCACGCAGAGAAATCCATTCTTGCGTAGTTGTCTCACTCACATTATCACCATCCTTTGCATCAAGACTTATCGTACCTTTATCAAAACTAACATCGTGTCCGAGTAATTCTGCGACCTCACGCACCGGTAGATAGCTGCTGCCATTGATTACAACGGGCGAGGATTTAAGTTGCTGCTCTTGACCATTCACGACAATTTTAAACTTGGTTAACGCTGCCTGCACAGTGTCAGTTGCGGCTATTGCAGTTGTTGCCGATCCTAGTAACAAACCAAGCGCTAATGCGATAGTTACTTTTTTCATCTGATTCACTCCTTAATTTGATTGTACCATATACTACCTTATTCGGCTCTGACAGGTTTCATTATTAGGGTTTATTTCGCCAGTATCGACTTAATCAATAGATTTAACGCAGGATAGGAGGGAATGCAATGCCAGAATTACAGCCCATGTACGCACCAGCACCTAACAGCCCTACAACAGAGCTATCAGCTGCTATTGATGCGACAGTAACGACCATCCCATTGCAGTCTGTGGCTGCTGTACCGGATGCACCTAATGTCATCACACTTGGAACGACGGAGGCTGCTGAAACCATCCTGTACACAGGTAAGAGTGGCAATACACTAACAGGCTGCACAAGGGGCTATGATGGCACCACAGCCAAGAGTTGGCCTATCGGTACCGCAGCAGCTCGGATGATGACGGCTAATGATCTAAAGACTGTCCAAGACAACATCAGCACTCTATCCGCCGAACTAGCCGAATCCGCCCTCATCCCACGCAGCTATCTATCGGTCACGCCGCCCGAAGCGCCGAAGGTAGGCGACATCTGGTTCGACGATCGCGGCGATGACGTTGACCTGGGCGGGGCATTGATAACGGGTAACGCGAGCTTTGACGGGTCCACTAACATCTGGTACGACGCAATCGAGGAGGGATCGTAGTGGATATCAATATCCAAATGAAGAGTAAAAACGGCGACCAGTGGGATAACATCTATCCGAAGACGAAGACGGATATGGTCGAGGGGTTGGCGGAGAGGTTGGCGGAAAAGGCAAGTTTATCTTATGTGGATGCATTACTTGGCAGTTTAGGTAATGGCGCACCAAAAGAAGCGTTTTTTTCATTGTCTGCTTTGATTGCGAAATACCCAAACGGAACCACAGGTCCTATGCTCGTTTTTGATACTGCACATCATGACGGAGCTCATGTTTATATTTGGAGCACAGGAACAAGTTTGTGGGAAGATATTGGTACGTATCAAGGGATTGAGGTTGTTGATGGAACAGTCAGTCTCTCGAAATTATCACTTGATTTACAGGATTTCATAAATGACTGGCAAGCCGTATTAACTACTGAAAATGAACCGTGGGAGGTGTGAAAAATGGCTGATAAAATGATGAGAATGGGAGCAAGAGGCGAAGACACTCTTCCTAAAGCAATTCAAGCTACTAATGAGGGTATCTTAAAATCCGCTTTAGCTACAAAGAAAGTGTATAGCGGCATTACAGCTCCTGCTAATGGTGAAGTAGTTGCGATAGTCCTTAATACAGGTATTTACACTGGTTTTAGGTTGGCGGCAACAGGAAGTAATTCCTCGATGTCAGGTTTAGAGTTTTCGTACTCAACCGCGGATTTTGAAAACGGACTGTTTCATCAAGATAGATCGTATGTGTTGGAAGGAAAATTACCTAACTTAGGAGAAGCCCGGAATTTTCATACTAAAGATTTTCCGATACACGGTAGATTTTTAGGAATCAAGATAAAGAATACTTCTGCAGCTGCTCGCACTCCACATAGCATCACCATTAGCTTAAAACAGGATGGAGAAATAGAAGATCCAGTTCCCGGCCCTCAGTTGGTAGAAGAATACGGGGCTATAGTCGCATCTATTCCAGAAGCTGGCGCATACGAGATTAAAGGTGCATCTTCTTTAGTTATGCACGTAGAAGCTGGCGCTGTTGGAGATAGAGGCTTCTTTGTAGAAGGAAGAACAAAACAAAATAACGTGTATTCTAAACTCCCTGCAATTGATGCGAAAAGGATGTTAAGAGCGGACACACTTAACGAAACAGGCGTTTTTTACTGGAACACGGCAGGATTGGATTTCATTAGGATAAGTAAATATTCTTCAACTGACACAACGAAGATGCTCGCTTATCTAACTACCATGAAGGCTCCAGATGCCATCGAAGCTCCTGTGCGTTATCGTAGAATTACTCCGGATGATATGGAAGTTACAGGAAAATTCAGAGCAATTGAACCATTAACGGATATTACGTTACACGCTAATACCAGATTGCTCGCCCAATACAATGGAACGACAGGCGCAGCGGAAAATAGTGTGTTTCAAAATGGAGACACAAGGCTTACGGGTCAAACGTTATTCGGACCATTCGATCGTGTGAGGATTACTAGCGGTGCAGCGCTATTGGTACTGCTATGATTTATCGATATGGCTTTAGACCTTTTAACTCTCGTGTAACGCCATTTCCAGACTTACCGTTTGATACGTCACCTACAATGTTGCGTTATCGGATAGCCGGAATGACTAGCTGGTCAAACGTTGACGGTACGGCTATGAACGTACCTGATACAAACAGAGTCGTCCACACGGTTGAAATAAGTGGCTTAGAGGAAGATACAAGCTATGAGTTCCAACTATCTACGAATGCGCTGGCAACCTATTGTACGTGGAAGAATGATCCTAGCACGAGCATGGTTGTTCATTGGCATTCAGGTAAGCCGTTTACTAAGCGTTACAATAGCAGTTACACGCAGACTATACAAAAATTTAAGACAGCGCCGAGAACTATTTCTGAAAAAATCGCTATCGCTCAAGTGTCGGACACGCATGGCGGCGGCTCTGTTACGGAATCGGTATTTAGACGTATTGGTTTAATTGATAATATGCGTTGTATCGTCCACAGTGGAGACATCGCAACAGGAAACGGAGGGGCTAGTTCCCCTCTTACTTGGTACGGCTTCTTTGATGCGTTGGAACACGCAAGAGACACAGGGGGCCATATCATTCCTCTATTGGTCACACCTGGGAATCACGAAGTATTAGATGGGAATTCAGGCGTGCAATATCGGGAAGGTGTCGGTATAAAACCTAATTTTCAAACAAAAGAACGCGGGGATGCAGAGTGGTATTACTGCTTCTTCCCGACCTTCCCTGGACTTACCGGTTATGGCAATATCACATTTGGCGATTATTTAAGCGTATGGAAGCTCGATCCGGGCGTTACAACTCGTATGGATACAGGTCAGGACGTTTGGCTTGCTCAAACCATGCAAGAGAAACAGTATATTCCTAATAAGGTTGTGTCACTACATTACCCACCGTGGCCAGCCGGAAGAAGATATATGGGCGGATACACTCAAGCTATTCAGAATCAGCTATTGCCTATATGGGAACAACATCAGCCGATTGTATTTAGTGGTCACGATCATGTATTCAGCGTGTCTCCTCCAATTAAAGGAGGAACGATTGAGACGAGTGGTATAAACGTTGATGAGGGTACTTACTATCTTGGCTCTGGCACCACCGGGGAAGCAATGCAGCCGGGAAGAAATCCTTATACCAAGTGGTGGATTGACATTGGAATAGGATCAGAATGGGAATACTTTGATTACGAGAAAGCGGAAACAGGAGGACTAACAACTGAACCACGTCCGCCTCACCCGGAAGACGGCAAGTCATTCGATTGGCAAGAGGGTTCGCATTTTTGGGTAATGGAAATGGATTACACTCAAAAAACAATGACTGCATACAATCCTTACGATGAAATTATCCATAGTTTTACGGTAGATAATTAATCCATGCAGGAAAATAACACGTCACAAACGAGCTGCCCACGGGCGGCTTTTTACGTTTAAAAAGGAGGTGTCACGATGGCAAAGAACGTATTACAAAAACGCTGGAACGGGACGGACTATGACGAGATCCACCCGATCACCACGGCAACCAACGTAATCACCAGTGACGGTTCATCAGTTGAGGGGAGGCTGGCGGACGTGGACGAGTTGGCGGATGACATGGATAACGTTAAGCCGCGGGTTAACACGTTGGAGAGCGTGTCAGCCAATCGCGATGGATACGGAGTCACAGCGGGGACGGCCACGGCTTATACGCTTACCTTAGCGCCTGTTCCGGCACTGGCGGCAGGGCTGAGGATCACCGCTAATCTCCACGCCAACAACGGAGCCACACCGACAATCAACGTTAACGGGCTGGGAGCGCGTCCTATCCGTAAGCCTAACGGTACAGCGCCAGCGGCGGGATTGCTCAAGGCGGGCGGCATCTATACGCTGGTGTACGATGGTACAACGGCTTTTATCTTAACGGGTGAGGGGGGTGAGTACGGTACAGCGGTCGCGGCGGATGTGCTGGCGGGCAAGACGATAGGCACGGAGAGTGGATTGGTCGCGGGTACGATGGTGGATCGCGGATCGCCGACAATCACGCCGGGAGTCGCCAATCAATCTCTACAGGCAGGACGTTATACAGGCGGTGTCGTTCAGGGGGATTCGGATCTGGTGCCGGCGAATATCCGCGCGAACGTCGATTTGTTTGGCGTGACAGGGACGCTGGTCGAGGGCAAACGTCGATACGGAGGGTCGGTGTCTGTATCTGCTGGTGCTACGTCTATAACAGTGCCTGATCTGCCATTTGTGCCAACACGAGTGATTGCTAAGTTAATGCATGCGCCAGGTGGGGGCGTAAATAACATATACAGTTTTGTTGGTGGGTACAATCTCCTGCAAAATGACGGTGGCTCAGCGGCAAGTACACAATCGCTAAACAAGTGCCGTGTCTACACATCCTGGAATTTTAACAACAACATTCTATCTAGTGCGTCGATTAACTCATTTAACGTCGATCCCGTTACGATTAATGGCAACTCGTTTACAGTTGCGCAGATACCAACGCGCCCTGAATCGTGGATGCTGTATTGGGAGGCGTCAGAGTAGGCTCCGCTTAGGCGGGGCTTTTTATGTTAGGGGAGGTGAGGACGTGAGCAAAACCCAAGAAGAATACGAGAACAAAAAGAAAGAAAAAGAAGTCATCACTCAGGATGATGTGGGATCACTGGAGGATGTATTTGGCGATGATTTTTTTAAGGAAGGCGACTCTGAATAGATGGTTGATTAAAGGAGAGGGGGTCAGCGCGTGACGCATGATCAGGTATCGGGATGGGCCTCGCTTATAGATAAATATGGGATATTGCCGATCATGGCTATTGTTTTCTTGGCTACTACGTTTTTCTTTGTTCGCAAACTCCTCAAAGGTGAGTTGGTTCCGCGGGAGTTTTTGACTAAAGCGGAGCAGCAAAGGGACGATGCTGTCAAGCAGTTGGGAGCTAATACGCACGCGGTTGAGCAGGTCACGATTGCGGTTAATAACCTTAAGAGAGACGAGGCGCGGAGAGGATGATTTGCATGTTCATGCGATTGATACGCCGTTTATCTCCTTGGCTCCGAGATAAGGAGGCCGAGCTTGACCGCGAATCCCGCAAAGTCCGGATTAGCATAACCAATTATCAGACGGCCACAGAGGAGCTCAAAGAGGAGATTAAAAGCAATAATTTTGCAAGGTATTTTGAATATGCACCACCGAAGGAGATAGAGGCCAATGATTGAGATTGATTGGATCGATTGGAGCACACTGGCGCTCTACATTGTGGCTGTGTGGTGTGCGACCTACGTTATAGTGGCGCACATCGGAGATTACATCAAGCAAATCAAAATAGGACACGCCTACTGGTTTATCATGGCGATGTTCTTTTTTTTGTCGGCCTATGATGTAAAGATGCTGGTTGCTGTCTGGATGCGCTCAAGCGAGGTATTTGGATACCGGACATTGGACATAGAGCGAGTGCAACGGGTCATGTGGATGGTGTCACAGATCGGCACGACATCAGCACTTGTCATCATGGCTTGGCTGACTAAGATTAATACATTTAATCTCCGGCTGCGCTGGCTAGAGCGAAGATATGATAAGAAGGGTGAGGATAAAAAATGATGGATATCATGCAACCGATCATAAACACCGCGATACTGGCCCTGGTGGGCTTTTTTGTTGGCTGGATTATCCGCAAGGCGTCTCCACTGGTCCAGCCTGCCAAGGACTGGCTACTGGCTAACACGACCGATAAGCAGAGGCAATCCTTGCACCGAATCGCTGCCGAGGCTGTGGCGCTGTTTGAGGTAACGATAGGCAGCCGACAAGGACAAGAGAAACTGCGGCTGGCGAAAGACTACGTAAACCGGGGGCTAGGATCATTAGGGAGTAACCTTAGCGATACCGATATCCGAGCTGCCGTAGAAAAGGCACTAGCTGAGTACAAGGCGCAACAGAAGGGGCTGGATGTCAATGAACATCATCAAACCCGATCTTAAATGGAGAGACGGAAACCCTGGCCCTCTTATCAGTAAATCGCAGATCGACGGTATGGCCCTTCACCATATGGCACATCCAACATGGGGGCTGCTGGACGTCCACAACGCACACAGGGCCAAGGGGTGGAACGGTGGGGCGTATGGCTGGTGGGTGGCCCTTGATGGCACCGTGTACGAGATGCGAGGATTTGCCATGAATGCAGGCACAAAGAACATGGGCAGCAAGTTGCTGGACATCGGCTTCCAAGGAAATTACGAGCCTTACGGCAATGTCGCCTATCGCACTGAAATGCCAGACGCTCAGTTCAACGCTGGTGTGGATTTGATCAATTGGCTCAAGCCTCAACTGCCTAACTTGAGGACGATCCACGGACACAAGTATTGGACGGCCACGGCCTGCCCAGGGAAGCATTTCCCGCTGGTGGAGATGGTTAGTCTCAAAAAGAGAGGAGTGGAGATGATGCCACAATTTAAGGATGTACCGGCCAAGCATTGGGCTGCGGATGCAATCAATAAGGCAGCAAAAGCCGGAGTGATTACCGGAGTTGCGCCGGATACGTTTGGTTTGGGTCAACCAGTAACACGCGAGCAGTTGGCGGCTATACTTGACCGCGCTGGATTGTTGGATAAGAAATAAGATAACCCCTCACTGACCTCTCGGTTGGTGGGGGGTATTTTTTTATTCATCACTAAACTCCAGCAGTCGCCAACCTTTCCATTGGTTCAGCGGTCTTTTTCGTCTCCCAAGCTGGCTGGCTTTCATTTTGGCGAATCCGTCCCAGGCTTGCTTAACCGTACCGTCCAGCAGATCCTCATTTTCGCGCAGCCACAACTTAAGATTGCGGCAGCGGTACACCTCACCGGTGGGGGATTGGATAACCCAAGTCTTGGCATGCATATGCGTTTCAAATTGCCCTGTCAGCGGGCTATGCGGCAACTGCTCGTGAGCCTTCTGGATCGCCGGTGTGTTGATACCAGCTGCGGCGATCTGGCGGCGGTTCTCGGTGCTGCAGGACGGGCTGCAGGTTACCTTCTCGCTGCTGGGAGGAGCCTGGAAGGACTCCCCGCAGATGATGCACGACTTGACGTTGGATCGGAGTATGCTATTGCAGGCATGAGAGCAGGCATTTTTGTTGCGGCCAAGCGGTCCGCCGCATACTGGGCAGGGACTCACTCAGTGTCCCATGCCTCGGAAAAATCACGGTCGGAAAACAACTCCGTTAATCCAGTAATTTGCTTGAGCCTCAACACCTCATCGGGATCCATACCCAATTCCTTTGCGATCTTGGCATCACTCCAGTTACGGCGTGCCAGGTCGACAACAATCTCGGACATTGCCTGCACGCTGTGCTTGCCGCGAGCTCTGTTATGTCGGATTGTTGATGACACACGATCACTCTTATCGGATCTCGCAGGATTAATACGAGTAACCGGGAGATATCCGTGTACCCGCTCTGTTATGTCTGGGCACTCCTTACCAACGCGATTACGATGGAAGCCATCGACAACAGTGTGATTATCCCCCTCAGGGTATACAACGATAGGCTGTGTATATCCATCCTCCCTTATTGAGTGGCGCAGCAACTCCATTTCTGGGGTTGCCACACTATTGGGATTGTAGTCATTTGCATGTACAGTATCGGACTTAACCCATAGTACACAATCAACAGGCTCTGATGCCATCGGGCTATGCTCATGCAGTGCAACTTTAATCTGATTAATGCAATCAACCTTTTCATCTACTGACATCCCATCCAGGGCAGCAAATAGACGCTTGGCCTCATCGACTATGCTCAATACCCCCACATCCTTCTTCTTTCTTTCATCATCCGCAGATAACTCTCATAGGCTGCAGACTTGGTTTGTGTAAACGACAGACCTTTGCACCAGTAATCATTGCGGAGTAGCACTTTGCAAACCCTGCGCCAACTCGGTACGCTTTTTGAGGCTTCTTCCTTTGGATCAGCTTCATCTGGGATGCCGACCGGGTACCCTCTGACCTCATACCATTTGATAAATACCGCGATCTTATTGCGGTAATGTTCTGCTGTCTTTTGCGGCATACTGGACAACAGCATCTCTGCAAAAGATTTCCAAGTGTGACCTTCTGGACGAGTGATGCGTATACGTCCGAGTATATTCCCATTCTCCTGGGCGTACAGAGCCCCGGAATTAGCCCCGTTAACCCTCGCAACGATCTTGCCCCATGTCTCTGGCTCCAAAATGTGATAGAGCCACAATCCCTTACGCTGGTCGTCTCCATAAGGCTGGCATATACGCTGCTGGTGGATTGTCAGCCCTGCCTGGTGCATCAGGTCATACAGTGGGTTGTGTGGCTGTCCCGTCTTAGCATGATACGTCCAGATGTCCTCAGTGCGCCAATCATAGATAGGATAGGCGTTATAGAGTGACCCGCCTTTCCACGTCGTCCAAGACTTGTCACGGTACCGAGACTTATTGCCGACAATAGACCTGTACCGGTTTAGAGACTCGTCGGTCCTGATACCAACAAAGCAGGTAGTATGCTCACCTTCACTGTACCAGCGACCAAAATCTTCAACGAACTCCTCAAACTCCATGGCCGGTCGGAAAAAGGGGAAATGCGAAGAATCAGTTATTGCCATCTTCGGAGGCTTCCGCACCCACATATCCTTTTTCTCGGCATCCCAGCACACCCATTGCGGCTCATACTGGCTGACCGCGTTGCGGAGATGCAGGGGGAGGGATATCCAATAAGGATCGATGCAATCGGCGTACATCTTGTACATGGCCTCCACGTGCTTAATCGTAGCAGTGTATTGCGCCTCCAGGTCGATAAAGAGGAGGGCAAAACGCCTCCCTCGCTTGCGAGCTTCGGCGGCAACAAGGTGCAACATAACTGTTGAGTCTTTGCCACCACTAAAGCTCAAATAAACTTTTGTAAATTGATCAAACGCGTACTTGATACGTTGATCAGCTGCATCAAGTACATTAATGCCTAACGGTACTTTACCCACGACTCAACCTCCGATCTCTCCAATCTTACTATCTCCTTATCCCTCACTGCGGCAAAATATCGATCAGTGTGCTTCGCGCTCAACGGATATGAGATGTCATACACTTTGTTAGGAGATAGCAAGTAGATCGCTATCACGCCACGTGTAGCTCTCTTATTTGCATGGGTGTAATCCATCTTCGGAGATAAAAATTCCCTTCTAAGCCCGTAATCCGGATCCTTGCCCACAATCTCAGCGACCCAATTCCTTTTCCGGTCAGTGTACTCTAACTCAAGCGTCACTGATCCTGGTGCAACAAGAGGATAGAGGCCATTGTAGATAATGTCTATTACATCGGCCGTCGAATCCAATGACTCGCAACGCCTGAAGGCTCTGCGTAACTCGCGCTGCATGGGATGCTTTCCGCGGTCATATTGCACCGCCTGTCGGAGGGCATCAGCTTCTGACATAGCTTCTACAACTATCCAATCACTGCCGATGCTCGACAGGCTCGGATGTACCTGTAAGTCGAGCGACACTGTGCCCTCTGATACCATATAAAATTTCATTGACTACGAAAATGCGCGAGCTACCGCAGCGTAGTCGAGAATGCCTGTTTTTTTGAACGTTTGTGTGAATTCATTTAAAGCTTCGATCACGGTTTTTTCTAAATCAGGCTTTCCAATTGACTTTAGCTCATCTTGCAAGGCCTCAATACGTTCTTTGTAATCATCGAAAAGTCGGCTGTTCTCTCGATCATACAGCGCATTTGTATACTTCATTGTTTCATCCCAGGCTATTCCCTTTTTAAATGGCTCCCTCTCGGAGAATTTATGAGTCTCGCCATCGGCAGGAAGAGGGAATGGATCGAAATCCGGGAAAACAAGATCCACTCCTTGAGAATCAAAACCGACAACCATTTCATTTTCAATAATTACTTTCGGGCGAATTTGACCAGGTGTAGATGTAACTACCTCATGACCACCTACACCCTGGATACTCTTTACTTGCAACGATTTACCAATCCACTCGAATTTCACGCTTGCCACTGTATTCATACGACCGCCTCCTTGTTTTTTTAATAATTGATCCCGGTAAGACTCGATTTTCTTACTTTCCCACACTGGCCCTCCGGCCAAACGCTGAACCGGCTCTGGAAACATTCCAAATGGGAATCCTTTTTCCTCAGACCTCTTGAGATAGGTTGATATCTTTCTTTTGTCCCATCCTAAGATTTCCGAAGCTTCATGCACACCCGCCAATGGGAGGTTTGCTTTATTAACCACGCTGGCATCCTCCTTTATTGATCATATTATTGTATGATAACATCATACAATTACTGTATGATAAAGTCAACAAAAATCTAAAATAAAAACAACCCGCTAAGGTTGGCTATCTATCGCGGCTATCGCATCGCCTATGGTTGGGTATGTCTGCTCACTAATCGGCGGCTGGATCCGATAATCCATGCAATCTCCCGCATCAGCTCCGTCCAGCGTCTGGATCTCGTAACCCTTGTGGCGTAATACCGTTGTCCATTGCTTCATTCGTTATCCCTCCTTTAAAGCCCGCCGGCTTATTTGCGATTAGCCCGTGCCAGTGCAATTACGCTGATAATGATTGCCGCTACGCTCACCATCCAGGTTGCCAGTTCAACCATGCCGATCACCTCCGGGAGGGGTCGTAACCCCTGATTATGTTTGCAATTTTTTAGCAATCACCCCATGCGTATGAGCCGCTTTTTACATCGTAGCCATGAGCGATTTTACGCTGTAGTTCGGCAGACTCTTTCTTTGCCATTTCAACTCTCCGGGCTTTATTGGCATTTTCAATTTCATCGTAACGGCCCCATACAGCAGCCTCAATATCAGCAGGGAGTATAATGATCATTTTGATCTTTTTGCCGTCCATGATTTGTTCCCCGGCGTTTAGTACACTCTGGCCGTTGTAAAGATCACGGAGCACGCAACCGCGGATAACCTTGTTACCGACAGTCAAGTCATGTATAACAACCTCATTGCATGGCTTGCTGTACTTTATGCCCCAATCATCTTTGTATGTATCCATCGTCACGTGAGTAGCGCGGAGGATGATTTTCATTCCTCTTGCATTCGTCCATTCGTGGACTTGGATAACGTTGACTGCCTTTTGCTCCGACCAAGCCTGGCGAAGCGCCGCGGCCAGGTACTCTCTTACTTTGCCCCCGAATTTAACAACTGCCGCTCTTGCGATCGCCCAAGCTCTTACCATTACTTTACTCATTATCAACATCTCCTTTGTATTAACTTCCTGATATAAATATACCATTAGCTAATACACATGTCAACAACTTTGTATTAATTTCTTGATTATATGTATTAGGTAGTATATATTATGTATCAGGAGGTGCGATATGATTGTAAATCGACTAAGTGAAATAATGGGGAAGAAGAGGCTCAATCAACGGGATGTTGTGCGCGGCACAGGGCTGGCAATAAATACAGTGGCAGGGCTGTACAAGGATACTGCAAAACGTGTTGATCTGGAGACGCTGGATAAACTATGTGATTTCCTTGAGGTATCGATCGGGGAGATCTTGGAGCATAAAAAAGAGCCAGCGGAATAATTCGCATGGCTCTATTTTCATCTTGCATCAAGAACGAACGTTCGCATATAATAGAAACAAACGTTCGGGGGTGGTCATCATGTTTAGCAAATACGTTGGGGCAACAGTAGAGATTATATACATGGACCAGCAGGGCAACTTTAGCAAACGGATCATAGATGTAAGGTCGTGCAAGAATGGCCGGGCTCAAGTATACTGTCACAAGGCCAAAGCACCGCGGGTCCTCATCATCGATAACATTATGGCTGTAAAGCGGGTGCAACATGCAGGATGATCTAAGCCTTGTCAGGGACCATATATTGCTACCGATCCTGCAGACAATGGTCGTCCAGGCTAATAGTGAGACAGAGGGATCTAAGGATGTGTTAACTCGCCTTAAGCTCATGGTCGGGGTAACGTTGCTCAAGACGGTGAGAGCGGATATCTACCAGGTTAATACCGAGTTGAGGCGGCGCAAGATCCGAGTGGTTAAAGATCCGGAGTCCTCCAGGCTGGAGTTGCGGTATCGATATGGCGACCAGTTGGTCTGCATCCCACGTAGTGAGGTAAGAGCTGAGATAGCCCTTAGGATGGATCAATACATAACTGTAGTAGGAGAGTTGATGGACAAAAAAGAATGAGCCCTGGCGGGATGCCAAGGCTCTTTATTATGATGTCTATTTATCCCCAAAAATCATCGACCTGTTTTTGGTGGCCTGTTAATTCATTGACGGCTGACACTAATGCCCGCTTACTTATCTCTCTTAGAGAGCAATCACTATCGGTACATGCTTTGGTGATTGTATCCTTACTCACACCGCTTTTTTTTACCAACTCCCCATGCGATATTCCGTTTTCATCGACAAACCTTCCGAATTTGCTTCTTTTCTTCCCTAATCCGAACACACATGATCACCTCGTCCATTATTCCTAACTCTCAGTAGTTTGGACAAATCTATCAAAAAAGATACAAGCCAATTTAAAAGAGTTAGGAAATACGCCCAAGCACTGCCCATATGATAGTTCCATAACCAGATACGGAACGACAGACTTCGGCGCCAGTCCAGTTCTATCACCGGTTATAGAAGGGGTGATTCGACAGCATGGGTATTGTGGCGATTGATGCAGGAGGGCACAGCACAAAGATTTATGACGGACAGAAAATTCATCGTTTCTCATCGGCAATCGGCTATGACTGGAGGGAGCGAAACCTTAAACAGCAGCAAGGAGAGTACGACTTTGAATGGGAGTATAAAGGTCAGCGTGGATTTGCTGGAACGTTGGCACTTTACGAGAGTGAATGTGCGGAGAGTAGGAAAGGCGACAGCAAGGCACACCCTGACGCTCTGTTGCGGATCCTGATTGCCCTACACCAATTTGGAGAGGGGATCGAACATAAAATCGTGGTCGGTCAGCCAATTAAGACTCACACGAAGGATGAAAAAGAACTCATTAAGGGGATGGTGATAGGTCGCCATGAATTGACCGTCAATGGTCAGAGGAAACATCTGCTTATAACACGTTGTGAGGTAGCAGCCGAAGGTGTGACGGCGGGTCTGCTTGCGCCCGGGATTGGCACAGTCCGGGTAATTGACATCGGTAGTGGGACCGTGAATTTCGGAACGCTTATTGATCGGCGGTTTAACGACAAGGGCAGTTTTACCCTCAGCTCTGGCGTTGAGACTATCCGGTCAACGGATTCACAGGCTTTCGGCCGCCAAATTTCCCTAAGAGCACTGTCGTCTGGCTGGAAAGATAGTGACGCTGTATTTCTCTGTGGGGGCGGCGCAGGGGTGATGTTGGAGGTTGTAAGAGGGTATTTCCCTAATGCTCAACTCATAAGCGTCGAGCCAGTAACAGCAAATGTGAGAGCATTTCATATGATCGCGAGGAAACTTTATGGCTAAGGACATTGCAATCATTCAGGTGTGCTTCAATCTACTAGATCCGTATCAGAGATGTTTGCATGAACACGTCGCAGCATTCCCTAACCGCTCAGGGTACGTCAAGCGCCTTATACAGTGGGATATGGATAGACAGCAGGGGGCGGCTGTTATGACGCCTCAGACAGTCGGTACTGAGGTTACAAGTGACTTTGATGTGGAGGGGTTTGTTTAATGCGGTATGTCATAAACGGCAAAAGAATCGAGGATTTAGAAGAGCAAGAACGCCGGTATATCGAGACTTTCGATCAGTTGATTAGCATATTTTTACCGTTAAAAACGAAAAACCGCAATGGGCGCAAATAGGCTAAGGCGCTGCGGGCGGTTTACCCTCAGCATATGCCAGGCATCCGAAAAAGATGCAAGTACAGGAGGTAGACCATGAAATTTTGTTTAACGCATGCCGGAATGTGCGAGGTCACCGCGGCAGCTCCTATCACTATTTCAGAGGCGATGACGTTCTTTGATCGATTCAAAGTAGGTGCAAAAATCGTTGTGGAGCACATCAACCGGCACAAAGTTATTTACCGGATCGGAGCAATCACGTTAGTTGTGTTGTTAGTAGGTGGCTTGGATACCATCGCACATGCTGCAGCATTAGATCCTTCGACTACAAGCATAGACGAGGGGGCCCGTAAGATTTATACGAAGTTGGTCAATGTCGGAAAATGGGTGATAATCATCAAAGGTGCATTTGATACGATCAGCAATACTGTGCAAGGTGATTTTATCCAAGCTCGTAAATCATTCTTGGCATACTTACTCGTTTACGTTGTTCTCCTTGGTTTGCCGTGGGCATTCAGCCAGGTCGAAATGTTATTCGAGGGGTTGTGACTCTGATGCCGATGAAATTTAGGATCAGTTCCCCTTATGGAGTTTTGGAGGAGATCAGAGACGGCCGTGTGCATCATGGTATTGATTTGGCAATGCCGCAAGGGACTGAGCTCCACAGCATCACTGAGGGCACCATAGAGCGCGTGGTCCATCATACCGGAGGATTGGGCAACGGCGTGTACGTAAGGGCTGATAACGGCGATATGCACGTCTACGGGCATATGGATAGTGTGAGTGTTAAGCCGGGTGCCCATGTTGATGCAGGCGATCTGCTGGGGCTCAGCGGGAATACCGGTCACAGCACAGGACCACATCTGCACTTTGGATTAATTCGTGACGGCAAATCCGCCGATCCGTCGGCTCTGGTGGATGCGGTGCAGAACTATTCTGGGGAGATAGCTGGACCTGGCATATTCTCAGTCAAGGGACCGGCAGCACTCATCTACGAACACACGGTAGGGGCGGCCAAAGAACACGTTAAGTCAGAGGTTCAAAGTCACATTATAGAGTGGCTGGGTGCGGCTGCAGACGTGGCTCTGGATCTCTCTTATGCGGCTGGTCTACTTGGATGTGCCGTGTTAATCATCCTCGGGGCGATGGGGCTGAGGGATGGTTACCGGTGGTCAGGCATAACGTTTGGAGCTTACGCACTCATCCGACTTTTACTGGGAGGCACATCAACGTGAGGACAGTATCGATTGGGAAGTTCCTCCAAATCACACAACCAGAATATGTCTACCTCAAGATCAAACCTAACAACAGCATCCGCAATCAAGGGACGCACAAAGTCGCGCGGGCAATCGGCGCTCTATACAAAAACATAGCAGATAATATAAAAATGGAGGAGCATCGGCTAATCAAGGCCTTTGGTAGAGAATTTGTTGTTGGAACGAAATACCGGTACACACTACCGCCTAAGATCGCCTATTACATTTACATGGAACAGAAGAAAGCAGAGTTTTATTTCATCGTTCCGACTCAGTACCGCAACTATATTCAGGAAAAATTATCAGATGTATGGGGAGCAGTTACGATCGAGGAAGTTGAGGAACTGCCGCAGTTTTCTGATCGCGCATCAAAGTATCAGCTCAGTTACGAGAAGGAAGATCCACTCAGCCTGGCCGTAGACCGCCGCAGCAACGAACTCCTTAACAGCAACCTTAACGCGGTGGAGATGCTGGAGGAAGGTGATAAGCTCGGCATCTTCTACAACTTTTTGCCGATATCACAGATCAGCTGGCGCCATGTCTACAAAGCCACGATTAATAAGGTCAACCGCCGATTACCGGTAGAACGTAACAAGATGGGCCCAGCCTATGCCCTCAAATATGCGATATCGCTGATTGATCTGTTTTTCCGCGAGGTGGCCGAGGTATTAGCGGGGGAAAAGAAGACTGCAGCATCGGATACAAGCTTTATTGAGGGGCTATTGGATCGTCTCCATGGCACCCGTCGGATTAGCGAGGCCACGGCCAAGAAATCAGGCAGCATGATCATCGATACACAGATTGTAGTTATGGCCGAGAGCACAGACGCAATGCGGCAAAGGAATGCAGCACGTGGGCTTGCTCAATCTTTCGATACGATTACAGAGGATAACCAGTTAACTTTCCGACCCTTTCAGCGGCAGTTTAAATTTACCGACCGAGACATTCGAACCGAACGAAATAAGGTAAGTGACCAGGAGGTGCAAAACTTCATTGCACTGGCGGGCCGGGATGTGCTTGAACGTTACAACTTTATTGAGCGAGTGGAGACACAGGAGACGGAGGTGCCAGAGGATCTAACCAAAGGGGTTATGTGCATCGGTACAAACGTTTATCGTGGCCATGATCAGCCAGCCTACTTATCATCAGACCGGGAGTACCAGAACCTCACAACTGTCCTGATAGGCCCAACGAGAGCCGGTAAATCGACGCTGATCGGCAACCTCAGCCGCGATGCAATCAATGCTGGGGAATGTGTCATCATCTTTGATTTTGTTGGTCAGTGTGAACTGAGCAGGGAGGTAGCGGCTGCTATCCCAAATGATAAAACCCTTGTTATTGAGTGCGGTGATCCACGCAAAATGCAAGGTCTTGGTTACAACGAGGTGGGAATTAGTTCAGATCCATTTGAAGCTTACGATAACGCCAAAAAGCAAACCACGCAGCTTTTAACGCTGGTTAACTCGATCAATGCAGAGGAGACAAAGTTGTCGGCCAAGATGCAACGATACCTTGTCAGCGCGGCCCTGGTGACGTTTATAAGCGGCGGGAGCATCCGGAGTGTATTTGACTGTTTGCAAGACCATGAGGTCCGTACACGGCTTATACGGTCTGTACCACACTCTCAGCGAGAGAGCCTGCAGAAATATACCAGATGGCTCGGGGAAATAGATGACGTTGATAAGAGCGGCGCTGTTGTCGGCACGAAGGATACGTATGTGGTCGGGATCATCGACAGGCTGAACCAGCTCGAACAGAACGCCTATATGGAGCGGATGCTGGACAAAGAGACAAAGGGGAATGTGGACCTTGTTGCAGAAATGCAGAAGAATCAATTGATCTGCATTCGGATGCCCTCGGATATGTTTGGCACTGACTCGGAACGCGACGTATACACAACCTATTGGAGTACAAAAATATGGTTGGCGTTGCAGATGCGCTCGAAGAAATTGAAAGGGGATCGCAATAAATACACGAAGGTCAATCTAGTGGTTGACGAGCTCTACCAGGTCAAACATACAGAGCAGTTCATGCGGGATAAACTGAGCCAGTATGCTAAGTTTGGACTGAAGCCGATCATCTCGGCGCACTACCTTAACCAGATCAAGCACATACGAGACGAGCTGCGGTCGGCAAATGCATCATACATGATTATATCGGGAGCAGATAGGAAAAATTATGAGGAGCTGAGAAGTGAACTGTATCCGTATACCGAGGAGGATCTTCTGCGTCTTCCGCGCTACCATTCACTTAACCTGATAAAAAACAAAGATGGTTATGGGCGATTTATTACTAAGCTGCCGAAGCCGTTTAGTTCATAAAAAATGAGCCCTACCTCTCTGAGGCGGGCTTTTAAATCAAAAATTAATAACGACTTTTTTTAATTTGCCAATTATTCGAACATTTTCTTCTGATCCACTGTAAATGATCGGGGCATATTGGGGATTGGCCGATTGTAGAATTAATGTGTTTCCTTGTCTGTAAACCTTCTTCAAAAAGGCTTCATCATCGATAAGAACAGCTGCAATTTCACCGTCTTCGATCTCTTCTTGTTTACGGATCAACAGCAGATCGCCTTCGTAAATGCGTGCCCCGGTCATGCTATCCCCCTTTGCTCTAAGATAAAAATACTCGCCGCCATTAATCCAAGAGCGTGGCGTTGTTTCGTAACCTTCGATCAACTCGTAAGCCATTCCTCCAGTTCCGCATGAAATTTTTCCAACTATCGGTAAAGTTATGTTTTCGCTCTCGACAGAATCAACTCCTATTTGCTCGTAAGCACCCTCAGTCAGTTGGGTCACAGTAACATTGAGTGCGTCCGCCAGCTCCTTAAGCCTTTCAACATCGATCTTATGCTCGCCGTTTTCGTATCGCTGAACGGTTTTCTTGGTAACTCCAATTTTTTCGGCCAGTATTTGAAGGCTGTAATTCCTCAATTGGCGATATTTTTTTATGTTAGCACCAGTTGTCGCGTAAAATTTTTTTGTACCTATCAGGTCATTCATTTCAAAAACTCCTTCATCTAATGAACTGAAAACAGCATACCATATAAGACACGTTTAGTAAATAATAATTATTTTTGTGTCTTATTTGAGTTGACATAGGAAAAATGTGGTGATATTCTTAGTGTGTCCTCAATAAGACACGATTATACACGAGGAGGTGAAGGACAATGAAAATTTCAGTTAAGGCCGCAAGAGTGAACGCAGACATGAAGGCTAAGGATGTAGCTGAGGCTCTGAACATTACAATAACTACTTATTCTCGCAAAGAGAACGGACATTCAAAATTCTACATCGATGAGATTGCTCAGTTAAGCCGTATGTTCAAAATTCCACTTGAAAATTTTTTTGAAGCGGGGTGTCTTGAAAGAGACACGATATAGCTTATGATACTCCGCTTCTGAATATACCATCAGAAAAAAAGGAGGACAAATGATTGAATACCATCACATTGACCGACAAGCAGTTTACAGAGTTGAAGGTCGAGTTAGCAAAACAACTTGCGCCAGAGATTAAACAACAATTGGAAAGTGAGCAGCATCTAAAGACTCGAGGATACGGCACTTGGGTTGAATCGAAGAACCGAGCACTCACAAAGTTAAGTCATCTATCTTCATTCCAAAAGCATCAGGTTGTTAATGGGATTTCAGCTATTGTACGTCATACTGTTGGCGTAACAAACGTGAATGCACTGCGACCAGAACACTCAGATATAGTCACGGATGTCGTGGAAACAATCGTTGATGCAATGATGAAGCATTCGAAGGGATTGTGAACTATGTTCATGGATGGCTGCGAACGCCTTAAAATCGTACAAGCCCAAGAAGATACTGAAGCGGAGGTGGCCAATGAACAATCTAGTATTCATTGATAATGGAAGACCAATCACAGACAGTTTGATCGTGGCGGAGACGTTTGGGAAAGAGCACAAACATGTAACGAGAAATATTCGAGAATTGGAATGTAGCGAGGTGTTTCATCAGTCCAATTTTGGACTGGTCGATTACAAGGATGATGGGGGTCGCACTTATCAGAAATATCTTATCACCCAAGATGGCTTTTCCTTTCTGGTAATGGGATATACGGGGAAAGAAGCTGCTCGTTTTAAAGAGTTGTACATTGCAGAATTCAACCGGATGCGAGAACAACTGTCAGGACCTCGACTTCCAAAGTCATTCGCAGAAGCTCTGAGACTCGCTGCTCAATTGGAAGAGGAAAAGGAAGCCTTCCAACTCCAGAACGCACAGAGCCAACAGATTATATCGGAATTGAAACCAAAGGCGACTTACTACGATTTGATTCTTCAAAACAAATCTACGGTATCCATCACCAAGATCGCCAAAGATTACGGCATGAGTGGACAAGCGTTAAACAATCTACTCCATGAGTTGGATGTCCAGTTTAAACAAGGTGACTGTTGGCTTCTCTACCAACGATACGCCGACAAGGGGTATACGCAAAGTTCCACACACGTCCTCGACGAAGAAAAGAGCGTCATGCATACGAAGTGGACACAGAAAGGCCGCTTGTTCATTTACGATCTGCTGAAAAGCAAAAACAATCTGCTGCCGACGATTGAGCGGTAGCCAAGATGAAAGGAGAAAGCCATGAAGGTTAAACGCGGTCAGATATGGTGGGCCACCTTTAATGATGCAGTTGGACATGAGCAGCGCGGTCGGCGCCCGGTGTTAATCCTGCAAAACAATGTGGGCAACGATAAATCATCCACTACGATAGTAGCCGCCATTACTTATGGGAGAGGTAAACACCAACATACACATGTTTGGATGGATGCTGGGGAGGGTGGTTTGGAAAAAGAGTCGGTTGTCCTGCTGGAGCAGATCCGGACGATTGATAAGAGCCGCCTCACATCGCTGGTCGGGAAGCTCACCCTGGAACGCATGATGCGGATTGATCATCATTTAAAAATCAGCTTGGGACTCTTGAATTTCGAGATCAAGGAGGAAAGACGAAATGCAAAATACAGATAAACACCGGGCTTTATGCATCTATTTCTCTCACCTCGAAGAACGCATGATAGCACGCCGTAGGTACAACATAGCAGCTTTTGCCCGGAGGCAGTATCACCGCAATGTAGAGATCCTTTTATCCACTCAGGGAGGTGCTCAGCGTGTCTGACGAGAGGATTGATAGTCTTGGTCGATACTTCGTCCACCATCGTGTATTGGAGCGTTACAACATCACTTTTGAGGAGTTTGTCGCTATGGTCGAGACCGGTAGATGGGCAGCGTTCGTGGCATGAGCAATCCGGTGTGGTTGGATATCCTCTGCAGCGCAGACGAGCGGAATGACCTCCAGCAGTATCCTGGGGCCGCCCAATACATGAGCCTGACAATCGATGAAGCATATGCCATTTATCGTAGGTCTATATTTTTTTTGCCAAAAACGGCTAAAAACGGCCTTGGAGGAGGTGAAACCAGTGAAAAAGCAACCATGGAAGCAAGAATTATTATGGGTGCAGCGCAACGAGCAAGGTGTCGTTGTAGGGATTGAAGAGAAGTTGCCGAAGGGCGCTGACTTTGTGCCAACGGTAAAACCGAGGAAAGAGTCCAAATAAAAAGTCACTCCCGCCAGAGTGACCAAATGAATGTGGTTATTATACCACAAAAAAACTAGGAGGAATCATCCATGAATAAAAAACAAGCATTCAATATTGCAGTCCAATCCGGTGCTGCCCGTGACTTCGCCCTGATGAAAGCCAACAAGCAGTTCAAAAAGCCGAAGCGCGATAAGGTCCCATA
>Ga0233380_1000155_pt1 | contig 38628 bp, 35 predicted proteins | sample ElkDunMinimDraft_9_FD_191541 | JGI IMG/M metagenome (GOLD analysis project Ga0233380, IMG submission 191541) | Fecal eukaryotic communites from dung pellets of Tule Elk in California, USA - Elk Dung F36 | ecosystem: Host-associated > Mammals > Digestive system > Large intestine > Fecal | place... | reverse complement strand
TAAAAACTCCTAGAAAAACTCCTCCAATAAATGATATTACAAATTTTATAACGTCCATTTAATTATTCATATTTATTTCAAATATATAAAAATCTTATTCATGAATACATTAAAAAAAGGACAATTATATATGAATAGTTCTGATATAAATATTGTTAAATCTGTTATTTACTTCACAACAACCGTTTGAATATTCGCAAATTCATACAAAGCAAAATGCGATAATTCGCGTCCGTAACCAGAATTTTTAATACCGCCGAATGGTAAATGCGGATCTGATACAATCATTTCGTTAATAAACAATGCGCCTTCATCAAACAAATGCAGGTAATTATCTAACTGCTGCGGATTATCAGTGAAAATACTTGCACCCAATCCAAAGTTTGATTTATTGCTTAATTCAATAGCTTCATCAATGGTTTTAAAAGGCATTATTGCAGCCAACGGACCAAAAGTTTCTTCTGCAAAAACAGGCATATCAACCGTAACATTGGTAACCAAAGTAGGTTCAAAAAATGCTCCATTCCGTTTACCGCCCGCAATTATTGTTGCGCCTTTTGCAACGCTTTTTTCTAATTGATTTTCTAATTCAATAGCTAAATCTTCTCGAGCCATTGCTCCGAAAGTGACTGTTTCATCGTATTTATCGCCCAGAATCAAAGTGCTTAATTTCTGTTTGAACAAATCTACAAATTCACTATAAACATCTTCATGAATCAAAAACCGTTTAGATGCAATACAGCTTTGTCCGGCATTCTGCATGCGTGCGCTAACTGCTTTTTCGGCAGCATAGTTTAAATCGGCATCGTTTAAAACAATAAAAGCATTGCTTCCGCCTAATTCCAACACACACTTTTTAAGGTGTTTCCCCGCCGTTTCTGCAACCGATCTCCCTGCATGTTCGCTTCCTGTTAATGAAACCGCTTTAATAATCGGGAAGGCAATTACATTGGCAACTTCGCTGCTTTTTATAGAAAGATCTTTATAAATCGGGAAATTAATGGTATCTACATTAAAAACATTTTCTAATGCTTTGGCACTTAACGGCACATTGCTTGCATGTTTCACCACAAATACGTTTCCGGTAAGTAAACTAGGAACAACAAACCTAAACACCTGCCACAACGGAAAATTCCAAGGCATAACACCCAACAGCACACCCAACGGACGAAACGTAATATAGCTTTTACTAAAACCGGTTTTTATTTCTTGGTTTTCCAGAAACTTTGCTGCATTTTCTATGTAATAATCGCACAAATAAGCACATTTTTCAACCTCTGCAATTGCTAGTTTTATAGGCTTGTTCATATCGGTTGTGATGGCGTGTGCGTATTCGCGTTTGTTTTTAAGCAACTTTTCTCTAATGTCTTTTAAAACTAAAATGCGGTCATTCAACGAAAAATCGCGCCATTTTAAAAAGGAACATTCAAGAGTTTCTAATATAGTATTTGGAGAATCTGAAATCATGATAAATCAATCTTTTGATAAAGTTACAAAAAACGAATAGATTTCAGTCTAAATGGAAGAACAAAGACTATCGTTTGTTAAAAGCAAATTTTAGTTTCTGTGGAATATATTCTTTGAAACGACGGTCTGAAGAAATAAGTGTTAGTTTTTCGGTAATAGAATGTGCAATGATTGCATGGTCAAAAGGATCGTTGTGACCTTCTGAAATTTTTATTGTAGTTAGTTTTTTTATATGCTCTTTTGAAAAGGGTAGAATTTTTATAAAAAAATCTTTTTCTATCACAGAAACCATTTCAGATGAAGTTTTAAACATTTTACTTTGATGTATTTTTTTAATACGATACAACTGTACTAACTCTGTTACAGATATAGAACTTGTATAGAGTTGATTGTTGTAATCGTCCAAAATATCTCTGGTTTCTTCAGATATATTATCTAACTGTCCCGAAACTAAAAAAACTAAAATATTTGTATCTAATAAATAGCGACTCATACTTATTTCAAGACGGCTCTCATATCCAAAATCTTACCTGTACCGGCATATTTTAATGCCGTAAGCCATGTTTTAGAAATTCTTTTTTTATTTGTTTTTTCAACGGTTTTATTCTCTGTTTTTGTTTTCATTTGGCAAATCATTATTTACAAAGATATAAAAAAGTAATTAATTGATATTTAGTGTTCTAATACATTAATACGTTGCTTTTATCAACCCAGCCAATGGTGTCGTTTTGCAGCTGAATTTTAATCCATTGATTGGTTTCTTCCTGTATAAATCCTTTTTCGCCTTCGTTTAACGTGGCTGTTATCTTGGCAACAGATCTTGGTTCATTCATTAACAAAACATCTTTATCTTTTACAATAACGTAATTGTTCATCAACAAATAATCAGATTGATTTTTCGATATAAAATAACTTCCGATACTAATTGCCAACGTAAAAATACTTAAGGTAAAAAGTGCTTTTTTAGCCGTTGCATTATTGTTTAAACGATAAATTACAAGTGCAATAACCGTTAAAAACATACTTGCAATTGCCAGATAAGCCCACGTATTTGGTTTTAAAAAATTAAAAACACTGTACAACATTTGCTGTTGTGGAATGGGTAAATTGCCTTTTGTAACTTTGGTTTTAAGCTTTTCGGCAAAATTCAGGTTAATACGTGCAGGTTCGTAATCTGGTTGCAGTTTCAACGATTTTTCCAAATGATAAATGCTTAACCCCGTACTCTGTAAACGCAAATAGGCTGTACCTAAATTGTAATGCAGCGCAGCATTTAAAGAATCTGTCTTAACCAATTTTTCAAAAACCTGTGCAGATGCAGCATAATTTTTCTGGTTAAAAGCGTTTATTCCTTTAGTAAAAAGCGCATCGTTATTTTCCTGAGCTTGTAAACCCAACGAAAAGCAAAAACTTAAAAAAAGTATCAATAACTGTTTCATATTACTTTTTTATTTGTTTATCGATTGAATTAATCAACTGTACCGCCAGATCGTAATCTTTCTGCATGGTTTGAATATCCATTTGAGCGTATCGAGCCATTTCACAGGTTGTTTTTATCGATATAAAGGTCGAAATATCCTGATCGCTAATCTGATTGTTTTGTAACAATTCGGTAATGGTATCGTTACTCATTTCGGTGGTTTCAATTTTCAATTTCGCCTTTAAATAGTTGTGCAGGCATCGTTCCAAAGCCTCGTAAAAAGCTTCTTTATTTCCGATTTGCGTTTTAGCTGCCAACAAGTATTTTTTAGCCAGTTTGTTGTTTGCTTTTAATTTATTTCCACTAACATCGCCCGCTTTTTTGTCGGATACATTTTTAGCCAAAAACACAATAGGCAACAGTAGCAAAGGCGCTAACCACCACGCATAAAATGATTTGTTCTGTGTGATGAAATTCCCATTAAACCATTCAATACTCTTGTTTAGCGGCTGCATTTCTTGCTTACTAACTATTTCTGCTTTGTTGTTCATAGAAGCGTTAGTAGGTAATTCAGGTCCTTCGGTTACTTCAATGGTAATTGGTTGCGATGTAATGGTTTTATAGGTTTTAGATGCGATATCGAAATACGAAAAAGTAATCGGTTCAATAGTATAAGTACCTTTATATTGCGGAACAATTACATATTTTTCGGCTTTTGATCCTTCCATTCCTGCCGATATACTTTTATTTACACGATTGATTTTTTCAGGATCGTACAATTCCAACGCATTTGGCGCAACAGGTTTTGGCAAGGTCAATAAATCTAAATTTCCTTTTCCTTGCACGGTTAAAGTCAATTCTAAAGGTTCGTTTGCTTTTACCGATGTTTTGTTTGCTTGAACACTAAACTGATACGAACCAACAGCACCGGTATAACCTGCTGGTTGACTGTCAAGCGGTAATGGTTTTACTTGAATGGTTTTAGAGCCCGATGAATATACTTTTTTGCGAATGCCAATTTCGGGCGTGCCAAAAACATCCGAACGTCCAGTAAAATATTGCTCGTCTAATTCAATCTCTAACGGATCAATCTTTAAAGTTCCGTCTTTTTGTGGTAATAAAACAGCTTTTTGCAATGCAAGGTAGCGGTAGCTTTTTCCATTTAATGTTGCTCTAGATACATTTTGCTGTTTTTGTTCAATCATGTGGTTCCAAAAGTTTTCATACTTTGGCACATTTTTCACTGCCATAGTATTAAATCCCGCCTGATCGCTTACATATAAACCATATTCTATAGTTACCGGTTCATTTATATAGACACTGTTTTTAGACACTTTTGCCACTAAATGAATCCCTTGTCCCATGTTTTTAGGAACCTGCTGCTGCTGTTGGCGTTGTCTACGCAACAACTCCTCTTCCATTTCGTCAAACATAGCGAAAGGATCACGGCGGCGTTGTTGTGGTCGCGGTTGTTCTTGAACTGCATCGCCTACCTGAATGGTAACTTGTTGCGATTTATACAATTTACCTTCAAACGTAGCCGTAGCTGATCCAATAACCAGATTTCCCTTCTTTTTAGGTTGAATAAAGAACGAAAAGCTTTTTTCCATACTGGTTTTTCCATTTACCCAACTGTGGCTAACAGACTGCATAGGTCCGCCAACAACTTCAAATCCATCAAACGATGGTCGTTTAAAATCATCGCCGTCATCGGTCATTGTAAAGCGAACTTCCAATACCTGATTAATTCCAATAGACTGACTGCTAACTTGGGTTTTAATTTGAAACTGTGCCCAAGTAGCTATGCTTGTAAATAAAGCTAAAAACGTATATATGAAATGTTTTGCGTACATAGTTTTTACCAATCTTTTTGTGTGGGTGACGATACCGGTTTGCCTTTTTGCTCACGACCCTGAATACGTTCGCGAACGCCTTGTTCGTGATTGTCTAACGCTTTTAACATGTTTTCCATTTGCTGTTTAGACTGGTTTTGCTTTTGTTGTTGCGGATTTGGTTTAGGCTGTTCTTTGTCTTTATCGCCTTTTTCATCTTTTCCGTCTTTATCTTGTTGATCTTTTTTATCCTGATCGCCTTTATCGTCTTTTTTATCTTTATTTTGATCGTTTTGGTCTTTCTGATCCTTGTTTTGATCGTCTTTTTTGTCCTGATCTTTTTTGTATTTGTTTTGATCCTGATTTTGCTTATTATCTTTATTCTGATCAGGATTTTCTTTCTGCATTTTCTTTGCTAACGCATAATTGTAGCGCGTTTTATCATCGTTCGGATTGTTTCGTAAAGCATTTTTATAAGCTTCAACCGCACTTCCGTAATCTTTCAACTTCATAAAGGCATTCCCCATGTTATGAAAAATCTGATGTTTTTCTTCTTTGGTTTTTGCCGATTTTAATGCGGTTTGATACGACGAAACAGCCTCGTTCATAGACTGCATCTTGTAGATACTGTTTGCCTTATTATATTTTGCAGCAGTGTTTTGTTTTTCTTTTGCCGATGCTTTACGATAGGTTTGCTCTGCTTTGGTGTAATTTTTCACACTAAAACTCTGATTACCGTTCGCTAATTCCGATTTATATGATTGTGCCCCAACAGCATTCAGCATAACTAGTTGTACTAATATGATATACCAAAAGTGTTTCATGTTATTTCTCGTTAAATAAATTAATTTTCTTTGCCCATGCAGTACGGCGTTCTAATACCAAACTATCAATAATTAATAGCAATAAAGCCAAACCGACAAACCATTGAAACTGCGACTGAAAATCGGCAATTTGTTGTGATTCAAAATCGGTTTTTTCTATTTTTTGCAAGGTTTGATCTACCAGCTGCAGTACCTCATCTGTTTTGCTTCCGTAAATAAAAACGCCGCCGGTACTTTTAGCAATTTCCTTTAAAGTAGCATCATTCAATTTGGTAACAACGGTAGATCCGTCGGTATCCTTCTTATAATCAATTGTTCTGCCGTTTTGTTTGATAGGAATTTGTCCGCCATCCGGAGTTCCCACTCCGATTGTAATAATCTTAATGCCTTTGTCTTTAGCCATTGCAATCGCATCGCTAATTCCTTCACCGTGATCTTCACCATCAGAAATCAAAATCATTACTTTGCTGGTTTTGGGATCATCAAAATAATTGCTTCCCACCTCAATAGCTTCGCGCAGGGCAGTTCCCATACTTGAAACCATATCGGTGTGCATATCCTGAATATACATTTTCGCCATGCTGTAATCGGTCGTAATCGGTAACATTGGAAAAGCCGATCCTGCATAACCTACAATCCCGATACGATCGGATGCCAGATTATTGATAATTTGCGATGCCAGTTGTTTTGATTTTCCCAAACGCGATGGTGCAATGTCTTCTGCCAGCATACTTTTAGAAACATCGATTGCAAAAACAATATCAACACCTTGGCGTTTTACGGTTTCTATTCTTGTTCCGAATTTTGGATTTACCAATGCAATAATCAACGCAAAAACCATTACAGCGAGCAATACCATTTTTATAAGCGGTTTGCTTGTGGTTGATGCTTCTGGAGCCAGACGTTTTAAATAGTTCCCAGAACCAAATTCGGCAATTTTCTTTTTTTTCCAAATGGTATTCCATAGGTAAACTGCTATTAATATTGGAATTAACAGTAGTAAATAGAAATAAAAAGGTGTATCTAATCCCCACATTTTACACGAATCCTTTAAATAATGTTTTTCTCGAAATAAATTCAACCAGTAATAAAACCAATGCTAAAAGCGATAACGGACGAAATAATTCGGTACGTTGCACAAACTTCTGCTCGTCGATTTTTGTTTTTTCCAGCTGATTAATTTCATCATAAATATTTTCTAATCGTTTGGTATCTGTAGCACGGAAATATTTACCGCCTGTTTTTTGTGCGATGATTTTCATCAGATTTTCATCAATTTCTACCTTCATGCGTTTGTATTCCAATTCGCCGTTTGGTTTGATAGATACAGGTGTTTCTGCCATTCCGTTTGTACCAATACCAATTGTGTAAACTTTAATTTTAAACTCTTTGGCAATATCGGCAGCCATTTGCGGATCGATCAATCCGGAATTGTTCACGCCGTCGGTCATTAAAATAACCACTTTGCTTTTGGCTTTGCTGTCTTTTAAACGGTTAACCGCTGTTGCCAAACCAACGCCAATACCTGTTCCGTCTTGAATAATTCGGTCGTACTTAATATCAGCCAACTGATTCAATAACATGTTTTTATCGCTTGTTACAGGTGCTTTTGTATAAGCTTCGGCAGCGTAAACAACAATTCCCAAACGATCGTCTGTACGTTCTTTAATAAAATCGGCAGCTACACTTTTTAAGGCTTCCAAACGGTTTGGTTTTAAGTCGCGTGAAAGCATCGAACCAGAAACGTCGGTAGCTAAAACAATATCCACACCGTTTGTAATTTTAGATTTTGTGCTTTTATCTACTGTTTGCGGTCTAGCCAATGCTACAATTAACGCAGCGAATGCCACGGCACGCAACACAAAAAGCAACGGATACATTTTTGTTAGTAAGGTTTTACTGTTTTTAAAACCTTGTATGCTGCTTATTTTTACAGGAACTTTCTCGTTTTTTCTGTTAACGTACCAATACCAGCCTAAAGGCAGTAAAAGTAATAGCAACCAAAAAAACTGCGGATTTAAAAAGGTTATATTACTCATTTGTATTTGCTACATTTAATTGAATGGATTCAATAATTCGTTGATCTATTTTTGCGCCGTATTCATCACCTTCCTTAAACAAAACACTTACTTCCTGAATACCGTTCTGCTGCACAAAAACGTACATGTCGTACTGCATTTTTATTGCTTCGCCCGATATAAAGTTCTGCGCAACCAATGTTCCCGTGCCTCTAATTCCGCGTACACCGTTTTGGTTAAATTCTTCGGCATTGTACGTTACATCTTTTGCACCGTACTGTTTTGCTGTTAGATCGAGCTTATATTTTAGCATTTGATCTAAATTAATAGAATCGTTTGTTTGCGTTGCAGTTGTACCAACGGCGATTATCAATTGAGTTTTAAGGTTTGAATAAGCAAAAACGCTGGTTTGCGATTGCTGTTTTTCTTTGTCGGATTGTGGCATTTGAACACGCGTTAACGCTTCGGGCGTACTTAAGATAACTGCCGGAAAACCATAATCAGACGTTACCCATTCGCGTTCGTACAAACTTTTGTTCGATGCAAAAATACTCCATTCATATCCCGAACGAACTGCCTGAACAATGTACACAATACAAGTAGCGAAAAGCAACAATGTTGTTACACCAATTGGAATCCACAAACGCATTTGCTGACGTTTTTTAAAGCGACGCTCGCGCAGTTTTACACGTTCTGACTGTTCTTCAGAAAAACGAGGAATGGCTTTATCAATAGAAACCGAAATAACTTCTGATGCTCTTCGATCTTGTTCGATCTCATTCATCATTGGTTCCGATTTTGCAAATTTCACCAGATCGGCAGTTTGTAAAACGCGTTTTAAATCGTTTACAGATTCTTTACTTAACTGTAATTTTTTAGATTGTATGGTTTGAAAAAGCATCTGAATAACTTCTGATGTTGTTGATTCCTTTGCCGGAATTTCAAAAACTTCTTCGATATAATCCCTGATAACATCTGTCATTTCAGAATAATACGATTTTACATCACCATTTAAAACCAATCGTTTACCATCTAACAACTGTAATTTTTTGGTTACTCTTTCTAACGGAGTTTTGTATAAATCTTCTTCGGTTAAATTCTTATTCTGTATGCGTTTTATTATAAAATAGGCTGCCAAACCGGCTAAAAAGCAAAGTACAATAGCAACTATATATTTCCATAATTTGTCGGTATCGGTTTCGCCGCCAATTTGTGCTTTAATATCGTGCATTGGCTGTTTCAGCGTATCAACCGTAACATTGTTCACTTTTATTTTGAACAAATTGGTCTGGTGATTTTTTTCATCGATATAAACCGATAAACGCGGAACTACATAATCACCTTCATCAAATTGGGTTAAGGTGTATTTCTTGATTAGTTCCATTTGTGATCCGTTTAAAATAGTATCGGTTTTAGATTGTTCCAACACTTCAAACGGACCAATATTCTGCTGGTTTGGAAAAACAACTTTGCTGCCTTCGTTAGTGGTTGCCTTAACGGTTAGGTTAAACGCCGAACCTATTTTTATTTGAGTTGAATCTACAGCCGATGTTACCTGTGCAAAACCTGCCAAAGTACATAAACTTAAAAATAACGCAACTACTAATTTGTTCATATTTATCGTGCTTTAAAGTAAGCCAATAGTTTTTTAACGTAGCTGTCATCGGTAGCTGTTTTAATAACTCCGGCGCCGCTGCGTGTAAATGTTGTTGTAAAATAATCTTCTAATTCCTGGTAATGTTCGCGGTAGGCTTTACGCACGTTGGCATCGCCTGTGTTTACGTATTGCGCTTCGTTTGTTTCGGCATCTTGCATTAAAACGTAACCAACATTGTTTAAATCTTGTTCGCGTTTGTCGTACACTTTTATGCCGGTAACATCGTGGCGTTTGGCTGCAATGCGCAAAATACGGTCGTAATCTTTCGTCATGAAATCAGACAGCACAAAAACAATCGCCTTCTTTTTCATTACTTTAGAAAGATACTCAAACGCCTGCCCAATATTGGTTTGATTGCTTTTTGGCTGAAAATTGATCAGTTCGCGAATGATTCTTAAAATATGCGATTTTCCTTTTTTAGGCGGAATAAACAATTCAATTTGATCTGAAAATAAGATCAGACCAATTTTATCGTTGTTTGTAGTTGCCGAAAAAGCCAGTGTTGCGGCAATTTCTGTAACAATATCGCGTTTAAAATCGTTGGTAGAACCAAAATCCTGCGATCCGCTTACATCAACCATCAACATTAACGTTAACTCGCGTTCTTCTTCAAAAACCTTTACGTAAGGTTCGCTGTAGCGCGCGGTAACATTCCAATCGATTGCACGAATATCGTCTCCGTACTGATACTGGCGAACTTCGGCAAACGACATTCCTTTTCCTTTAAAAGAGGTATGGTATTCGCCCGAAAAAATATGATCGCTTAACCTACGGGTTTTTATTTCGATTTTTCGAACCTTTTGTAAAATATCTTTTGTTTCCATCTTGTTAGTCTTAATGTCAAATGTCTTAAAGTCAAACGCCCGAGCCGTTATAACATTGGTCGTTACGACTTTGGACTTATGTATTAAGGCACCTCAATTTCGTTAACAATCTTGTTGATGATATCTACGCTGGTAACATTATCGGCTTCGGCTTCGTAAGTAATTCCAATTCTGTGACGCAGTACATCTAATACAACCGCACGTACATCTTCTGGAATTACGTAGCCTCGACGGCGAATAAACGCATAACATTTTGCTGCTGTAGCCAAGTTAATAGATCCACGAGGCGATGCACCGTAGCTTATGTATGGTTTTAAACTTTCTAGTTTGAATTGTTCCGGATAACGGGTTGCAAAGATGATATCTAAAATATATTTTTCGATTTTTTCATCCATATAAACCTCTTTCACGGTTTGCTGTGCACGCAGAACCTGTTCAATAGAAACCACCGAATTAATGGTTGGAACGGTTCCTGCCAAATTTTGACGGATTACCAAACGTTCTTCTTCCAACTTTGGATAATCGATCACGGTTTTAAGCATAAAACGGTCCATTTGCGCTTCTGGTAACGGATACGTTCCTTCTTGCTCTACCGGGTTTTGCGTAGCCATTACTAAGAATGGTTTTTGCAATTTATGTGTAGTATCGCCAATGGTAACTTGCTTTTCCTGCATAGCCTCTAACAATGCCGATTGCACTTTTGCAGGGGCACGGTTAATTTCATCGGCTAAAATAAAATTAGCAAAAACAGGTCCTTTTTTAATACTAAAATCGTTAACCTTTACGTTATAAATCATAGTACCAACCACATCGGCAGGTAATAAATCGGGTGTAAACTGTATGCGGCTAAAAGATCCGTCTACAGCTTTAGCAAGTGTATTAATAGCTAATGTTTTAGCTAAACCTGGTACACCTTCCAGTAAAATATGCCCTTGCCCTAACAAGCCAATCAATAAGCGATCAATCATGTGTTTCTGCCCCACAATTGCTTTGTTCATTTCGGCAGTAAGCAAATCAATAAATGCACTTTCACGTTCTATTTTATCGTTGATAGAACGAATGTCAGTCGTGGATGTTGTTGCTTCCATTATATTGTTTTCTCTATGTATTAATTTTCCTTACAAATTGATTAAAATTTATTTGCTTAACTTGTTAACAAATGGTTAAAATACACATTTGTATATTTGTTTTAAGTATGTATTATCATTTTCTTTTTATAATTTTAAGATAAAACTTTAATTGTGATAAACAAACGCCTTTTAATAAAGAATTTACTGGCTCACCATACAGAAAACAGCTTCTTTGATAAAAAGCAGCAGCTAAACTTACATACTTTAGAAGGAAAAGCCAAATTTTTAAAACATGTTTGTTCTTTATCCAATTCAAACCCTTACAATCAGTCTTTTATTTTGGTGGGAATTGAAGACGAGAAAAATACCATAATGGGTATTGATTTTTACGACGACAGTCATATTCAAAACCTATTGAATGCGTATTTGGAAAATCCGCCACAGATTCAGTACGAAAATGTTATTTTTCCGCATTTGGAAAACGGAATGGTGGTTGGCTTGGTGACGATTTATCCGAAAAAAGGAAAATGTTACTTTAAAAAACGAATTTATACTATTGATGAAGGTGCATCGTTTTCACGAATTGGCAGTATATCGCATCCGCAATATCTAACGGTAAAAATAAACAACAGTGAAATTGTAGATAGTATTTTAAAGGCATCGGTTACCAATTTACAAAATACTATTGACAGCGTACTTGATTTTATGACCAACAAACATCCCGACATGAAACCGAAATATCATGTTTTTAAAGAATATTTTACGCTATGTTGGGCTGGTATCGAAAAAGTAAAAAAGGGAGAAGTTTATCTGTCTAGGGTTGATATCGAACTAATCAACGAACAGGTGAAAATATTTTATTCGGCACTCGATGAGGTTTCTATCACTTTTAATGATGATGAATTTATAATTACCGAATACGTGAAAATCGGCTTTCGAAAAAACAACAGATACATTCCGTTTAGCGTACAGAAAATTATCTTTAGCGATTCTATGACGTATCAAATTACATCAGAGATTATTTTTGAAACTCCCGAAATAGACAAGCGTCATTTGTATCACCTATACAACTATTACACGCTTATATTAAACAAACTGTCGCATTACAAACGCTTAAGCTTAACAGAACAAAACGATTTACAAAACCTTTGTTATTCATTAATGTTATGTTATCTTCACGGCTTCAAGAAAGCGAAAGAAGTATTGATCAATCATAAAGAAGTCTTTAAAAATTACAAACACCCTTTTTTATACACCTCTTTTAAAGAAGTAATGCGCATTCTTAGAAAACTAAAATACGAAACACAAAATGAGTAATACATTTGTAATTGGCGATATTCACGGAGGCTTAAAAGCATTGCAACAGGTTTTAAACCGAGCAAACGTTACCACCAATGATCAATTGATTTTTTTAGGCGATTATGTTGACGGATGGAGCGAAACACCTGCTGTTTTAGATTTTTTGATTGATTTGTCTGCAACCTATTCCTGTGTTTTTATGCAAGGAAATCACGAAGAAATGTTGTTGAAATGGTTAAAAAAAGAAGACGATAACGAACTTTGGCGTTTTCATGGTGGCGAAGCAACTGTTCAAGCATATCAAAATATTTCGTTAGGTGTTATTGAAAAACATATTGTCTTTTTACAAAAATTGAATGAATATTATATTGATGATAAAAACCGATTGTTTGTACATGCCGGTTTTACACATTTAAAAGGCGTGGCATTTGAATACTTTCGAGGAATGTTCTGGTGGGACAGAACGCTTTGGGAAACCGCGATGGCTGTTGACGGTAATTTAAGTCCGGAAAGTGTACGATATCCTCAAAGACTAAAACTGTACAAAGAAATTTATGTTGGGCACACGCCAGTTATACGTTTTGGCGCATCGGCACCCATGAATTTTGCTAATGTTTGGAATGTTGATACAGGTGCAGCTTTTACCGGAAAACTATCTATTTTAAACGTTGATACCAAAGAATATTGGCAAAGTGATTCACTGCCCGATTTATATCCTGCCGAAAAAGGAAGAAATTAATTACAAAAATTTTATATTTGTCAAAAATATCATGATTATGAAAAGATTAGTATTAGCAGTTTGCGCTTTAGTGGGCACAGCAAACGCACAAGCACAGGCATTAAACGAAGTAGAATTAAACATTTTTAACACCATTGTAAACCAGTCGGTTGAAATTGGTTATGAGCATTTTATTGATCAAGACCAGTCTGTTGGAGTAGATTTGTTAATTAACGATCGTTTTTCTTATTACGGGCAAAACAAAAAAGAAGGAAAATTTAAGCAGTTTAACACCAATGCTATTGCTGTAAATTACAGTTTTTATTTTGGCGGTAAAGAAGGTGAGCATGCATCGGGCTTTTACGCGCAGCCGTTCTTAAAATACCGTTTTGGTGATTACGAGCAAGATAAAAAAGTAGCCGAAGGTGTTTACCAAAGATTTACAACCGATATGAATTCATTCATTATCGGAGTAGGAGCGGGTTACAAATTAGTTAAAAACGATGCTTTTACTGTTGCACCTTTTGTAAATATTGGAAGAAACTTTAATGAAGATGTAGCCAAAGAATTTATGGGCGTTGAGTTAAATGCGGGTATTAATATTGGTTACCGTTTTTAATTAGATTTTTTAGATTTTTTAGATTCATTTCGTCGCTTCGAGTAGCGGAACGCAGTAAAGCCTTTCGACAAGCTCGAACTGACGAAGATTAAATACTATCATAAAGCAAAAAGCTGTTTCAAATTGAAACAGTTTTTTTTGTTTAAAACTCTATGTTTAACTCTACCAAAGTTCTAAACTCTGATAGAGTTTTTTATTTTCTATTTTAGTGACTTTTACCAAATTTTAACTCGGTTTTCCGGTTTAATGTACAACTTGTTTTCTGGTGTAACATTAAAAGCTTCGTACCAAGCATCTAAATTTTGTAAAGGAACATACGAACGGTAAATTCCCGGTGCATGCGGATCAGTTTTAACCTGATTTTTCACATATTCATCACGAGATTTAGTTCTCCAAACAGTTGCCCACGAAATAAAGAAACGTTGTTCCGAAGTAAATCCGTCGATTTTTTCTTGTGGATTATTCTTTAAGAAAATCTGTAAACCATCGTAAGCAGCGGTAATTCCACCTAAATCGCCAATGTTTTCTCCTAAAGTAAAATCGCCATCAACATAAATTCCGCTGAAAGGTTGTAATGCGCTGTATTGTGCTGCCAAGCTTTTTCCTAATTTGGTAAACTGCGTTAAATCGCTTGCTTGCCACCAGTCAACTAAATTACCATCGGCATTGTATCGTGCACCAGAATCATCAAAACCATGAGAAATTTCGTGACCAATTACAGCTCCAATTCCACCATAATTCACAGCTTCGTCTGCTTTATAATCATAGAAAGGCGGTTGTAAAATAGCTGCCGGGAAAACAATTTCGTTGTAAGCAGGGTTGTAATATGCATTTACCATTTGTGGCGGCATACCCCATTTGGTTTTATCAACAGGCTTTCCGTACTCGGCAAAATTCTTTTTAATTCCCCATTCGGTAAGAGCTTTCATATTGTCGTAATACGTACCGTTTTCTGTTGGACTTTTGATGGTTAGTTTTGAATAATCTTCCCATTTGTCTGGATATCCGATTTTAATATTCAATTTCGCCAACTTATCTAACGCACCTTGACGCGTTGCAGGCGCCATCCACGGAAGGTTTTTAATACGGTTTTCATAAGCTTTCACCACATTTTCAATCATTTCCTTCGCTTTTTCTTTTGCTTCAGCAGGGAACTTTTTCTCTACATATAATTTTCCTAAAGCTTCGCCTAACGAACTGTTTATAATGTTAACTGCACGCTCTTCGATTGGTTTTTGTTTTTGCGCACCCGATAAAACTTTACTGAAAAACTCCCAGTTTGCTTTTTCTAATTCTGGAGACAACATAGAAGCCGAACCGTTAATCACATTCCAAGTTAAGTAGGCTTTTAAATCTTCGATAGGTGTGCTTTTAAGCAATTCGTTCATTTTAGCCAATGCTTTTGGCTGTGAAACTACTACCGAATCAATACTTTTTAAACCAGTTTTATCAAAATAAGCTGTCCAATTAATGTTTGATGCAACGCTTTGAAGTTTACTAACCGGCATTGGATTGTAGGTTTTACGATCGTCACGTAATTCTACACGAGTTAATTCTGCTTCAGAAATTTTTGTTTCAAAATCCAAAACTTTTGCTGCTTTTGCAGTAGCGTCTGTTTCGCTATTACCTACCGCTTTAAGCATTCTGGCAACGTGCTTTTCGTATTTGTTACGAATTTCTGTTGTTTCGGCATCTTTCAAAAGATAATAATCGCGCTCGCCTAATCCGGTTGAAGTTCCGTAAACATACACTACATTTTTGTTTGAATCTAAGGCATCAGAACTTACATACGTACCGAATAATCCTGTTCCGCCTTCAAAAATAGTAGCTTGAATCAAGGCATTTACATCATCAATGGTTTTAATGGCTGCAACTCTCGCTAAATCAGCTTCGATAGGTTTTATGCCCAAATTAGCACGCGAAACCGTGTCTAAATAAGTTTTGTAAAGATTTACCGCTTTACCTTCATCAGAACTCGACTTTAAATCTTTGTTGTTGGCAGCTTCTTTCAGCATGTTTAAAACATCTAGATCGGTGTTTTTAGCAAGCTCGTCAAAACTACCCCAAGTTGATTTATCTGCAGGAATTTCGGTTTTATCGAACCATTTACCATTTACAAAACGGTAAAAATCATCGCCCGGTTTAACGGTAGTATCCATGTACTGTAAAGCGATACCGTGTGTTTGGTTGTCTGTTTCTGCTTTGTCTTTTTTACAAGACGTTAATGCCAGAACAGCCAGCAAACTTAATTGCGTTATTTTTTTCATTCTTAAAAAAGTTAATTTTTTAAAATTAGTATAAAAAAACGGCAATTGTTACATTGCCGTTTTTGTTTTCGTTTTTACATTAAACTCTAACAGAGTTTCAAACTCTGTTAGAGTTGTTTTCTTAATTTACTCTACCCGTTTGTACCAAGTACCATCTTCAAACAATATAAATTCAATACCATTGGTTTTGCTGTAGATTATTTTATTGATACTACCTCCTTCTGAAACTTTTTCTAATACTAAAACATTATTAAAAGAGAATCCGTTTAATGTAATATTTTGCAAAGCATTATCATATTTGGCATCAGGAATATTTAAAAGATTGAAAACATTTCTTTCAAAACCATTATACAGCTCTATATATAATACAGTGTTTTTAAATAGTGTTTGTCCTGAATAGGGGCCAAAAACAAAGTTTTCTTCTCCTTTTTCGGTTGTAATATAACTACAAACTTCTGGACCTTCTCTATCTTCAGATATAACAGATTTAGCTCCATCAAAACTTGCTTTTACAATAACATCATCTTGATTGTAATATTCAACAATGCGTTTATTAGTATTAATATACTCTTTGTTTTCTGTAATTAAAAGATTTCTTCCAACCTCTTCTCTTTCACATTTACACGAGTAGAGAATAAGAGATGTTAACAACAAAAATAATAGCTTTTTCATAGAAACGATTTAAGAATCAAAAATAAAAAAGCATTCGGTTATTTATTCGAATGCTTTTTAATGTTTTACCAGATCTTTACTCGGTTTTCTGGTGAAATGTATAATTTATCGCCTGGTTTAATGTCGAAAGCTTTATACCAAGAATCAACATTTTGCAAAGGAACATACGAACGGTACATTCCCGGAGCATGCGGATCGGTTTTTACTTGGTTTTTAATAGCTTCATCGCGCATTTTTGTTCTCCAGATGGTTCCCCACGAAATAAAGAAACGTTGTTCAGGCGTGTATCCGTCAATTAATCCCGGACGACCTTTATCTTGTAAATACAACTGTAATCCGTCATAAGCAGCGTTCACGCCACCTAAATCTCCAATGTTTTCACCTAAAGTAAATTTACCATCTACAAATGTATCAGGAATCGGTTCTAAAGACGAATATTGATCTGCCAAGGCACCGCCCAATCCTGTGAATTGCTTTAAATCGTCATCTGTCCACCAATTCACCAAGTTACCATCGGCATTGTATCGAGAACCAGAATCATCGAACCCATGCGAAATTTCGTGACCAATTACGGCGCCAATTCCCCCAAAATTCACAGCCATATCGGCTTTATAATCGTAGAAAGGCGGTTGTAAAATAGCTGCCGGAAACACAATTTCGTTGTTTGTTGGGTTAAAATAAGCGTTAACGGTTTGTGGAGACATACCCCATTTGGTTTTATCTACCGGTTTGCCGTAATCTGCCATGTTTTTAGCAAAACGCCAACGCGCTACGTTTTTCATGTTTTCGTAATACGTGCCGCCGTTTTCTATTGATTTAATTTCTAATTTAGAATAATCTTCCCATTTATCAGGATAACCAATTTTAACGGTAGATTTATGTAGTTTTTCAATAGCGCCTTTTCGTGTTGCAGGCGTCATCCATGGTAAATTATTGATACGGTTTTCAAAGGCTTTAAATACATAATCAACCATTTCTTTAGCAATTTCTTTAGCTTCCGCAGGGAATTTCTTTTCTACATACAGTTTACCTAAAGCTTCACCAACGGTTCCATTAACAATTTGTAAGGCACGCTCTTCAATTGGGCGTTGTGCAATGGCGCCGGTTAAGGTTTTACTGTAAAAATCGAAGTTTGCTTCATCAATAGCTGTGGTTAAAACTCCGGTGTTTTTATTAATCAACGTCCAACGTAAATACGCTTTCAATTCATCGGCACTCGCTGTTTTAAAAATGTTTTCTAATGTTTCCATGTATTTTGGCATAGAAACCACTACTTGATCCACATTTTTTAATCCGGCTGCCACTAAATAATTGTTCCAATTAACCGTTGGAGTTAGTTTTTGCAATTCTGCAACCGACATTGGGTTGTAGGTTTTTCTACGATCGCGACGCTCCACACGGTCTAAACGTGCTTCTGCCATTTTTGTTTCTAAAGCAACTACTTGTGCAGCCTGTTTTTTAGCCGAAGCTTCGTCAATTCCTAAAAACTGCAACATACGCGCAACGTGTACTTCGTATTTTTGTTTTTTATCTTGCGAATCGGCATCTGTAGAAACATAATAATCGCGGTCTGGTAAACCAATGCTTCCTGGCGAAACATAAATGGTGTTTTTGTTAGAATCTAGGGCATCAGAACTAACATATAAACCAAAAAAGCCTAAACCGCCTTCGGGCATTTTTTCTTTTAATAAGGCAACAATATCGTTGGCATTTTTAATTTTGTTTATTTGATCTAACGTAGATTGTATAGGTTTAATGCCTAATTTGTTGCGGGTGTCAAGATCTAAATAGGTTTTAAAAACGTTAACCGCTTTCATTTGATCTGAATTTGGATCTAACTTTTTATTGTTAACCGCTTCTTTTAAAATGGTTAACGCATCAATATCGGTATTCTGACGAAGTTCGTCAAAACTTCCCCAACGCGTTCTATCGGCAGGAATTTCGGTTTTATCAAACCATTCTCCATTCACATATCTAAAGAAATCATCGCCGGGTTTCACGTTTTTATCCATGTATTCCAAGTTTATTCCGTGACTTTCGGCAGAAGGAGTTTGTGCTTGTACTGTTGATGTTGCAATCATTAATAAGGTTGCAGGCAAGAACATAAATTTTTTATTCATTTTTCTTATTTGATTAGAGGTATAACTACAAAAATAAAAACAATAGCCAATTAAAAGGCTGTTTTATAAGTTATTTAACCTTTTTCGGTAAAAGCTTTTGTAATTTCGCATAAAATTTAAGTAATGAAAGATCTTTTTTATCGTTACAGATACTTGTTCCTAACTATTGGTGTGCTTTCGGTTATTATTTTATGGCTTTTCTACAATGCCTTAAAACCCGAAAAACAATTGCCTATTTACACACCTGCAATGGTAAATCCGGAGTTGGTTGATAGTTTGGTACAGCACCAAAATAATAAAATGAAGCATAAGATTGCAGAATTCTCTTTTCAAAATCAAAACAATAAAACCATTACCCAGAAAGAGTACGAAAACGTAATTTATGTTGCCGATTTCTTTTTTACAACTTGCCCAACTATTTGCCCAATTATGACGGATAATATGGTGTGGTTGCAAGATAAAATTAAAGACATGCCTAATGTAAAACTCTTGTCTTTTTCTGTGACACCTGATATTGATACACCTGAAGTGTTACGTAAATATGCCGATGAAAAAGGTGTGATTGATAGCAAATGGAACTTACTTACGGGTGATAAAAAAGCGATTTATTATTTGGCACGTCAATCGTTCTTGGCGGTAAAAACAGCATCGGTTGGTGAATTGTATGATATGGTGCATACCGAAAATTTTATTCTGGTTGATAAAAAAGGACGTATTCGCGGATTTTACGACGGTACTAATTTAAACGAAGATAAAGACGATGATGCCAAGAATGTAAACCAATTGTTAGAAGATATTAAATGGCTGAACGCTAAAAGTTAATTATATATACCTCACAGGTTTTAAAAACCTGTGAGGTTTGAACTCAAAAGTTAAAATATTTATAAAAACAGCCAAAAAGCAGTAGGAAAACAAATAAAGTTCGGTTTTCCTTTTTTAATGGTTAAATTTGTAATTCAAACTAAATCTAAATAAAAAGATATGACTCTTAATTTTTTAAAAAAGAGCCAAAAAGGAACCATCGTTAGTATAAACGTAGATCATGTTCCTTTAAAATTAATAGAAATGGGCTGCCTACCTGGCAATATTGTCGAGGTTTTGCAAATTGCACCTTTATTAGATCCAATCTACATAAAAGTAAACGATTCCTTTTTAAGTATTCGTAAAGATTTAGCGAAAGAAATAGAAGTAGAACTTATATAACATTTAATGAAACAACTAAAAGTAGCGTTAATTGGAAACCCAAATGTAGGTAAAACTTCCGTTTTTAACGCATTAACAGGCTTAAACCAACATGTAGGAAATTATCCGGGTGTAACCGTAGAACGTAAAACAGGAACTACTGTATTAAATAAAGATACCAAAGCAAGTATTATAGATTTGCCGGGGGTTTACTCTATAAATCCAAATTCTAAAGACGAAGAAATTGCGTTAAAAGCAATTTTTGATACATCGAATAAAGATTTTCCCGATGTAGTTGTTGTGGTTGCCGAAGTAGAAAATTTAAAACGAAATCTGTTGCTTTTTACGCAGGTTAAAGATTTAGGTTTTCCTACAATTCTGGCATTGAACATGGCAGATCAAATGGAAAAGAAAGGAATTTCTATTGATGTGCCTGCATTGGAAAAAGCTTTAGATACCAAAATTGTTCTAATTTCTGCAAGAAAAAAAGAAGGAATTGACGATTTAAAGCAAGCAGTTTTAAATTATTCAAACTATAACACCAATAGTATTTTCGATTTAAAATTGATCGATGAAAATTACTTTTCACTTTTAGGAAATCTTTATCCAAACGAAAATCCTTACAAAGTTTGGCTTACGCAGACAGGAATTTTTCAGTTCGAAAAATTAAGTCCGCTTGTTTCAAGTAGTGCAACTGTACAGAAATCTGCTAGTGCACTTAAAAAATTACAACAGCGCGAAACCATAAAGCGTTATCAGTTTATCAACGATATTTTAAAAGATTCCTATAAAATTGATACTTCAAAGGCAACGGATATCCGCATGAAGTTCGATCGAATTCTAACACACAAATTCTGGGGCTACATTATCTTTTTCTTTGTTTTGCTGTTGATTTACGGATCGATCTTTGAATTGGCGGCTTTTCCAATGGATTTCGTCGATGGATTATTTGCCGATTTATCTACTTGGACAAGTGCCAATTTACCCGAAGGAAAATTAACCGAATTGCTTGCAGACGGTATTATTCCTGGTTTGGGTGGTGTGCTGATGTTTGTTCCGCAAATTGCTATTTTATTCTTTTTAATTTCGATTTTAGAAGAAACAGGTTACATGAGTCGTGTGGTTTTTTTAATGGATCGCATCATGAAACCTTTCGGATTAAGCGGAAAATCGGTTGTGCCTTTAGTATCGGGAACAGCTTGCGCCATTCCTGCAATTATGAGTGCACGTAACATAGAAAATCCAAAAGAACGATTAATCACCATGCTGGTTACGCCTTTTACAACCTGTTCGGCGCGTATTCCGGTTTACATTATCATTATATCGCTCATCATCCCAAAAACATATATTTTAGGTTTTATACCGTTGCAGGCTTTTGTAATGACAATGATGTACGTTTTAGGATTTTTGGCTGCTTTATTATCGGGCTTGGTTTTAAGCAAGATTATTAAAGCCGACAGAAAATCGTTTTTTGTGATTGAAATGCCTACTTACAAAGTGCCAATTTTAAAGAATGTTTTTTTGAACATGTACGAAAAAGTGGTTTCGTATGTTGTGGGTGCCGGTAAAATTATTTTGGCATTGTCTGTAATTCTGTGGTTTTTAGGATCGCACGGACCAAGTGATACTTTTGGAAATGCCGAAGAAATGGTTGCTGAAAAGCAGATGAACGAACGATTGACAGAAGAACAATTGGCAAGTGAAATCGCGGGTTATCAGTTAGAACATTCGTATATTGGAATTATTGGTAGAACTATTGAACCTGTTTTTCGTCCGTTGGGATATGATTGGAAAATAAGTATTGCTGTTTTAACATCGTTTGCCGCTCGTGAGGTTTTTGTTGGAAATTTAGCAACCTTATATAATTTAAGCGAAGATGCCGCTGAAGACGAAACAAAGATTATAGACAGAATGGCGAATGAAAAACGCGCAGACGGAACACCTGTTTACACTTTTGCAACTGGAATTTCACTGTTGTTATTTTACGCTTTTGCTATGCAATGTTTATCAACGGTTGGGGTTACCAAAAAAGAAACCAACTCGTGGAAATGGACGGTGGTACAGTTGGTATTTATGACAGCCGTAGCTTATGTTGCTGCTTTAATTGCTTATCAACTTTTAAAGTAAACCAATGCAAGATATTCTTATTTATATAGTATTGTTTATCGCAGTTGCCTTTTTATTAAAGAAGTTTGTTTTTAAAAAGAAGAAAAAGGGCAGTTGCGGTAATGATAACAACTGTGGTTGTGGGTAAGAAGTATGATACTTACGGACGTTGAGCATTCTAAGATAAAAACAAGTAATCAAGTAATTAATTTTACAAAAGGTTCATTTCTTTTTGCAACGGCGAATATTCTTAATACAATTTTGTTTGCAACAGCATTTAAAGCTGTAAGCTTGTGCTTTCCTTTTTCTAATTTTTGTTCGTAATATTTTTTTAATTGAGGATCGTGCTGAATGGCACTTCCTGCAGCTTTAAATAAAATAGACTTTAGTGTTTTGTCCCTCAAAAAGTGTGTTTTTGTACGGCCTTTGATACTACTACCTGACTGATAAGGAAATGGAGCTAAGCCACAATGACAATTAAATTTACGGGCATCTGTAAAGCGAGTGAAATTATCAGTTTCTATAATGCATTTAATTGCCGTAATGGTACCAACACCTATTACAGAGGATATTTTTGTGTAGGTAGTATTTAGATCCTGACTTGATTTTACTATTTCCATCATTTGTTTTTCTAAATCTTGTATCGTCTTTTTGATGGATTTTAATTGTTTTTGCTCAAGTTTTATCAATTGTTTCAATGCTACTTTTTCACTTAGTATTATTTCCGCTTTTAAGCTATTTTGTATTTGTACTGACATTTTTACGTATCGTTCACGTGCCGTCATTAGTGCTTTTAATTTTCTTAATGATTCACAAGGCAATTTAAAAGGTGATAGTTTATGATGATTTGTTATAATATAATCAGCAATTCTATAGGCGTCCACTATATCAGATTTTCCACGCTGTAGTCCTAACGACCGCTGGAGGTCTAATGGGTTGATCAAATAGTAAGTAAATAGTTGTTCTTCTAATAGCCAAGACAGCAGCGCACCGTAATGTCCTGTATGCTCCAGTGCAACAACTACATTCTCTTTGTCTAGATTTTTCAGCCAAGTAAGAATCTCTTTTTCTTTGTTCGCAATCACACCTTGCTGAAGTTTCCTGCGGCTATCTTTTTGCAGGATACAAAAATCAAGTGTGTCTTTAGAAACATCAATGCCAATAATAAAATTTTTCATAAATTTGAATTTAGGAAAACAACTCTGACACAACCCAATTGGTTTAATTACTAACGCTATTAATAAGCCTTTAAGCTTAACATTCTAAATGGTACTTAAAACCAAAGAGGAGAATAGGACTAATGCTCAGGATAAACCACTACGTTTAAGAGTCGAACTAGTTCACCTATTCCCTCTGGTTGTTCAGAAATTATCTTCATTAATAATAACTGAATTTACTAAATACAAATCTAATAGCTTGTCGAAACGATCTACCCCAACGCCACGTCCAACATCATCATAGCAATAAATCCGCCAATAAAACCAAGAGTTGCAATATCTCCGTTGTCACCTTGCTGTGTTTCGGGAACAACTTCTTCAATTACAACAAAAATCATGGCTCCAGCAGCAAAAGCCAAGGCATAAGGTAAAATAGGAGTGAAGAAACCAACCGCCAAAGCTCCAATTACAGCTGCAACAGGTTCTACCAAAGCAGAACTTTGTCCGTACATAAAACTTTTACCGCGACTCATACCTGCTCTTCGCAATGGAAACGAAACCGCTAAACCTTCGGGTAAATTCTGTAAACCAATCCCAATTGCCAAAGTTAAAGCGCCTGCAATAGTTGCTTCGGGAATTCCGGCAGCAACACCGCCAAACAACACACCAACAGCCAAACCTTCGGGGATATTATGTAAGGTAATTGCCAAAACCAATAAAGTAGTTTTTTGCCAGGGTGTTTTGGTTTTAACGCCTTCGGTTTTCGATACGGGATGATTTAAATGCAAATGTGGCAGAATTTTATCAAGCGCAAACAAAAATAACGCGCCTAACGCAAAACCAATGGCAGCGGGCATTACTTTGGTAAATCCTTCGCCTTTACTCATGTTTATAGCCGGAGCAAGCAAACTCCAAAAGCTGGCAGCAATCATTACACCGCCTGTAAAACCAAGCATTCCGTCTAATAATCTCTTGTCCGGATTTCGAAAAACAAATACCAATGCTGCGCCAATTGTCGTTAACGACCAAGTGAATAATCCTGCGAAAAGGGCTGCCCAAACCGGATCAACCGATTCAAAAAAGGCTATGAGTTGATCAAACATATCAGATCTTTTTTACGAATAAATTATGAGCCACCACTTTAGACAAAGTAAGCTCGTTTTCTTGAAACAGAATAGTTACCGAATGATCGAAATTTTCGTGCTTTAAAATAGTAAATGTGCTTCCCAAGGCAATTTTTTGTCGATCTAAATATTGCAGAAACGCAGCCGAAGTATCTTTTACGCCTACGCACATATAATTGTTGTTCTCTTCTGTTTCGGTAAGCAATTCTTTTTCACGGTAAGGAATTTCGCCTTTAGCATTTGGAATGGGATCTCCATGCGGATCTTCTTTCGGATAACCCAGAAAAGCATCCAGTGCATTAATCAGTTTTTCAGATTTAATGTGTTCCAATTCTTCGGCAACATCATGCACTTCGTCCCAATTAAAATTTAATTTATCAACCAAAAAAACTTCCCATAAACGGTGCTTTCTAATAATCATTTTAGCGGTTTGCAAACCTAAAGCGGTTATAAAAACACCTTTATATTTCTCGTGACTAATCAGTTTTTTTTCTTTCAGTTTTTTAATCATATCGGTAACAGACGATGCTTTGGTATCAATTTTCTGCGCAATGGCATTGGTTGAAATTCCTTCATCTTCGGTTTGCGATAAATGATAAATCACTTTCAGGTAATTTTCTTCGGTATGGGTAAGCATAGTTTCAAATAAAAATCAAATATAATTAAATAATCTAATTTTAATTTAAGTTGTTTAAAAAATATTTTTAGATTTGTCTAAAAATTAATTCAAATGAGACTAATTATATTTTTAAGTTTGCTTTTAAGTTTTGCCGATTTATCTGCACAAGTACAATTCACCGGAAAAGTAACCGATAATAAAAATGTAGTACAAACATTGGTTTATATTGTTGAAGCTGATGAAGAAGTTCAAACACAAGTAGATGGAACTTTCAATTATCAATTTGAAAATACAGGAATTTATCATTTCAATATTGAAAATAGCAGCGGATTTATTCAAACTTTTGAATTGAATTTGACAAAACCAGAAGAACAGTTTGAATTTGTTTTATTGACCGAAGAATCGGAGGTTGATTTACTGAACGAAATTGTCATTTCGGGAACAATGAAACCCGTGCTTCGATCTGAAAGTTTGGTGCCGGTTGAGGTTTACACGCCCACTTTTTTCAAAAAGAACCCATCGCCCAATATTTTTGAAGCACTACAAAACGTAAACGGCGTAAAACCACAGGTAAATTGCAGTGTTTGTAATACGGGCGACATTCATATTAATGGATTAGAAGGTCCGTACACTTTTGTTTTGATCGATGGAATGCCGATTGTTAGTGGCTTGTCAACGGTTTATGGTTTATCGGGAATTCCGAATTCGCTGATAGAGAAAGTCGAAATCGTGAAAGGTCCGGCTTCTTCGTTGTATGGAAGTGAAGCAGTAGGTGGATTAATCAATATCATTACTAAAAATCCGCTGTATGCATCGAAATATGCGGTTGATGTTTTTGGAACTTCGTGGGGTGAAATTAATACCGATTTGGGGTTATCTTTAAAAGTTTCAGATAAAGTTCATTGGTTAATGGGTGTGAATTATTTCAATTATTCAAATCCGATTGATAAAAATAAAGATGGATTTACCGATGTTACGTTGCAAGACCGTATTTCGATCTTTAATAAATTGACTTTCGAACGAAAATCAAAAAAACAACTGGCATTAGCAACTCGTTATTTTTATGAAGATCGTTGGGGTGGACAAATGAATTGGAATAGAAATTTCCGTGGCGGAACTGATGTCTATGGAGAATCTATTTACACAAACCGTTGGGAATTGCTTGGTTTGTACGAATTGCCGTTTACCGAAAAAATTACGAGTCAGTTTTCTATCACAACCCACGATCAAAATTCAATGTATGGCGATACGCCGTTTATGGCGAAACAAAATATTGCATTTACACAGTTTTATTGGGATAAAACCTATGGCAAACATGATTTGTTGGTTGGAACAGCCACAAGATATCAAATGTACGATGACAACAGTGCAGCAACACCAACAGCAGATGAAACGTTTATTCCGAGTATTTTTGTTCAGGATTCGTACGAAATAAACAAGCGATTTAGTTTGCTGGGAGGATTAAGGTATGATTATCATAAAGATCATAAAAGTATTATTACGCCGCGTTTTGCGTTTAGATACGAATCTAAAAAAGGAGATATTATGCGTTTGAATGCAGGAACAGGTTTCAGGGTTGTTAATTTGTTTACCGAAGAACATGCGGCGCTTTCGGGTGCACGAGATGTAATTGTTTTAGAAGATCTGAAACCCGAAAAATCGTATAACGTAAACGTGAATTATTTAAAAACCTGGATGTTGAAAGATGATTTTATCTTACAGGCCGAAGCTGCTGCGTGGTACACTTATTTTACCAATTCCATCATTCCAGATTACGACAGCAATCCAAACCAGATCATCTATAAAAATTTAGAAGGATATGCCGAAACAAAAGGTATCAGCCTAAATGTTGATGCGGTTTATGCCAACAATCTGAAAATAATGATGGGTGTAACGCTGCAAGATGTAAGTAAGGTTGAAGATAATTTTCGCACACAGCAGATGCTTACCGAAAAATTTTCGGGAACTTGGGTTGTTTCCTACACTTTTAACCGTTTAAACCTAACTGTAGATTATTCGGGAAATTTGTACGGACCCATGCGTTTGCCTTTGGTTAGTGAATTAGATCCGCGTTTGCCGTATTCTGAAACCTACAGCATTCAGAATATTCAGTTAACATATAAAGGTTTTAAGAATTTTGAATTATACGGTGGCGTTAAAAATTTATTGAATTGGACACCTAATAAAAACAATCCGTTTTTAATTGCAAGATCTAATGATCCGTTTAACAAAAATGTGCAATATGATGCCAACGGCAGCGCTTTGGCAACCCCCGAAAATCCGTATGGTTTAGTGTTTGATCCCACTTATATTTACGCACCAAACCAAGGCTTAAGAACATTTTTTGGAGTGCGATACAATTTCTAAAATTATGTTAAAAACGAAACTATTTTTATAATAAATTTTTCTATGTTGTTGTAATTCAATATATTTGCTTTTGTGTAAAAAATTAAAGGTAGTTTTTTGCAAATAAAAAAGCCTATCTTTACCAGCAACATCAATAAAATATAACTATGTACACAGGTTTATTACATGCGCATTCTTACATTGCTTACTTAGCTTTAATTCTGTTAGTTGTAGCGTCATTAAATGCTATTATCGGAATGACATCTAACAAAGAATTTAAAGATGGCGACCGTAAATTATCGTTATTTGCTTTAATTTTTACACACACACAATTCTTAATTGGTTTGATTTTGTATTTCAATTCACCAAACGTTAAAATCTTCGATTTACCAATGGGTGAAATTATGAAAGATTCAAATTTAAGATTGTATGCGGTAGAACATCCGTTAATTAATATTATAGCAATAATTTTAATTACAATTGGTTGGTCTAAACATAAAAAAGCAGTTACAAGCCAAGCAAAATTTAAATCAATTGCAATTATGTATGCTTTAGGAACTATTTTAGTTTTATCAAGAATTCCTTGGAGCAACTGGTTTTAAAATACCATTCTTAATTCTATAAATAGAAAAAAGAATTCTCTTGTCTTTACAAGAAAAAAAGAAGTTTAATTAAATTACAATTTATGAAGAAGCATTTTTCTTTCATTTTAGCAGGAATAGTAACACTTACAGCAATAACAGGCTTTAGTGTTTTAACACAAAACAACGAGACGGATAACAATGTAAGAGTTGTAGGGAAGGAATTAGCGTATGCAGAAACAGCAACAGCTAGTAATTTTAGTAAAGATTCTTCTAAAATAAACGAAAAAGAAGCTGATTTAAATAGCGAATTAATTAAATTAAATGCAGAACTAGAAGCTTTAGAAAGCGAAGTTGAAACAGTACACGAAAATACCCAAGCGTCTTACTACCACGATAAATTCAATGGAAGAAAAACAGCAAGTGGTGCTATTTTTAGCAATAAAAAATATACAGCGGCTCACAAAACATTACCTTTTGGTACAAAAATACGCGTAACAAATTTAAAAAATGACCGTGAGGTTATTGTAGAAATCAATGATCGAGGACCATTTGTAAAAGGTCGTAAATTAGATTTAAGCAAAACTGCTTTTATGGATTTAGCCAGTAATAAAGGGCGCGGAACGTTAGATGTTAAAGTTGAAGTTTTGCCAAATGATTATGAAGACAAGAAAACAGAATTAGAAAGCGAATTAAATATAGTTGCTTCTGTTCCAAATGGTCTAAATTTACATGAATTTGCGTTATAGTCTTATAATTATCATATTATTAATTGGTTTTACAAGTTGTAAAACAGCGAGCAACTCAAAAAACACAAAAACCTCATTGTATAAAGATGAGGTTTTTGCATGTTATTATCATAATAAATTTAACGGAAGAAAGACGGCAAGCGGTATCATTTTTTCAAACAGTAAACTAACTGCCGCGCATAAATCGTTAACCTTTGGTACTAAAGTTAAAGTTACCAATATAGAAAACAATAAAAGTGTTATTGTAGAAATCAATGATCGCGGGCCATTTACAAAAGGCTTGGAAATAGATTTAAGTAAAAAAGCTTTCGATGCCATTTCACACGATAAAAAAGCGGGCAAACTTCAAGTTAAATTAGAATTAATTAACGACTCCAAGAAGTAAAAGGCACGTTGCTTAAATACGCATTGTAAAAACGCTCGTCGCCCGTTAATTCTTCACCCAGCCATTCAGGTTTATCAAATTGCTGGTCTGTTGTTTCTAATTCAACTTCGGCAATTACAAGTCCTTCGTTAGCTCCTTCAAAAACATCAACCTCAAAAACAACACTGCCAAACGGAATTAAATAACGGGTTTTATCAATCACAAAATCTTCGCATAACATTAAAAGAGCATTAGCATCATCAACTAAAATCTCTTTTTCCCATTCAAATCGCGATAAACCATTTGCAGAGCTTATGCCTTTTACGGTAATAAAACCTTTGTTGCCTTTAATGCGTACGCGAACGGTTCGGTTTTTGTCGGTATTTAAATAACCTTGAGTTATCTTGTAGCTTTCTTTAGCATTCGCTAAAAAATTAGTACTTTTAACGCTGAATTTTCGTTCAATTTCTAACATTGATTTTGTATTTTTCCTAAATATCAAATATCGTAAAAAAGAATTTATGAGTTTAATAAAAAAACAGTTTGCCTATAATAACATTGGCGAAATATTTGCAAAATACATTGTAGATGGTGATGTTGTTTTAAAGGAAAGTTTGTATTTTTTATACGATTTAGTAAAGTATTTCCGTCCAAAAAGTCCTAAATCTGTTGCAAATATAACATTGCGCGAATTGTTAGACCATTTAATTGAGTTTGATACACATCGAGTAATTTTAAGTAATTATTTAGGAAGTATTTTATCTGACAAATCTTTTCGTATAATGGTTTCAGATGCAGGTATTTTGCAAGATTCTGATTTTTTGTATGAGATTAGAAAACGTATATCTTCTAAAATTTTACCTTATCAGCCTAAAAAAGATACGTTAGAGTATGTGCTTAATCAGGTTTTTTATAAGGAAACTGACTTTGTTTGGATAAATAAAATTCCAATGCACGAGCTAATTGAGTTGGTTGAAATATTGCAACTTCCTGATATTTATCAGTTTGATAAAGCCGAAGAAGGGGCACTTTCAGAAATTTTGTATGCCATGGGAGTCTTAACTCAACGAATGAGTGGTAGATCAATGGAAACAAGTATTTTAAATATGATTCCGAAATACAACCATTTAGGAAGTCCGTTTTTAGGTTTCGAAAACGAGTTTTTAGAAATAGAAAGCCGTTTGCGTAAAGGCGAAGTTCAGTTTGTAGACGCAAATGACCTGAATTATAAACAAATGGTGATTTTGTATAAGCAATGTGTAGATTTAGTTAAACACGCTTATAAAAACAGTGCTACATTCGGAATTACCTTAAAAGTAAACCAAAGTTTGCTGCGTATTAGGCAGCAGTTAGATCGTATTAAAACATTAATTGACTTTTTAATTGTTAATACTCCAAAAGATCGAATAGAAAACACCGTTAAACTATCGCTTAAACTTATAGAATACAATTGTTATAAAAACAATGTTAGTAAGTTAATAGCAGAAAGTACCCAAGTGGTTTCGTACGAAATCACACAATATACCGCAAAAACAGGTGAACATTACATAACGGAAACCGCCAAAGAATATTTTAGTATGTTTAAAGCATCATTAGGTGCCGGTTTGGTTGTTGGTTTTTTGTGTATTTTTAAGGTGCTTTTATCTAAAGCAGATACCAGTGATTTTGGTTTTGCCTTTTTGTATAGTATGAATTATGCTGTTGGGTTTATAGTTATTTACCTCTGCGGTTTTGCACTGGCAACAAAGCAACCTGCCATGACAGCATCATACATAATTAAGGCAATAGAAGAAGGTAGAAAAACACAAACATCAACAACCGAACAACACAGTGCGTTTGCTAATTTATTCGCCCGCTTATTTCGTTCGCAATTTATAGCTTTTGTTGGAAACGTGATTATGGCATTTGCAGTGGCATTATTGTTAATTTGGGGTATTGATCGTATCACCGGGATTAACATTACCGACACCAAATGGCATACACTTTTAAATGATTCTAGTCCGGTACATTCTTGGGCAATTTTTCATGCAGCAATTGCAGGTGTCTTTTTGTTTTTATCGGGAATTATCTCTGGAAATGTATCCAACAAAAACAAACACAACCAAGTGTATTACCGCATACAAGAAAATCCGTTTTTAAAATCGACGATAGGTGCCTACAAAGCAAATAAATTAGCTGGTTGGCTAGAACGTAAATGGCCTGGAATTATATCTAACTTTTGGTTTGGTATTTTTATGGGAAGCACACATTCTATTGGTATATTTTTAGGTTTAAATTTAGATATTCGTCATATAACTTTTGTAAGTGGTAATATTGCATTAGGTGCTTACGGAGCCGATTTTCAACTAACAGCAATAACTTGGCTTTGGTGTTTGTTAGGAATTTTCTTTGTAGGATTAATAAACTTTACAGTAAGTTTTGGTTTATCGTTAGGGTTGGCTTTCCGATCAAGAGATATTCCTTGGGTAGAAGTTTTCTCTTTGCAGAAATCTGTTTGGAAGCACTTTAAAAAACAGCCGCTTCATTTCTTTTTTCCGCCACGAAAGCAAAAAACACACGATTCTACTAATTGATTTAAACTGAAATGGATCAAAATCAAACGCATCGAAAAATTATTCATATTGATATGGATGCGTTTTACGCTTCGGTAGAACAGCTTGATTTTCCAGAGTTAAGAAACAAACCACTTGCAGTAGGAGGTTCTGAAGAACGAGGGGTGATATCGGCAGCAAGTTACGAAGCTAGAAAATTTGGTGTACGCAGTGCTATGAGCGGAAAACTAGCTATAAAAAAATGTCCGGAATTAATTTTTGTTCCTCCACGTTTTGCACGCTATAAAGAAGTATCAAACCAAATTAGACAGGTTTTTTTGGAATACACCGATTTGGTAGAACCACTGTCGTTAGACGAAGCTTTTTTAGATGTTACTGTTAATAAAAAGGGGTTAAAAAGTGCCACTTTAATGGCAGAAGAAATTCGACTAAAAATTTTTCAAACTACAGGTTTAACTGCTTCGGCAGGAATTTCAATCAATAAATTTCTGGCAAAAATAGCAAGCGATTACAACAAACCAAACGGACAAAAAACTATTAAACCCAACGAAATAATTCCTTTTTTAGATTCTTTAGAAATTAAACGTTTTTTTGGAGTGGGTAAAAAAACCTGTGAAAAAATGTATCATCTTGGGATTTTTACTGGAGCTGATCTACGCCAAAAATCACTCGATTTTTTAGAAAATCATTTTGGCAATTCAGGTGCTCATTTTTATCAATTAGCGCGCGGTATTAGTAATTCAGCGGTTGTGCCAAATAGGTTGCCAAAATCAATTGGTGCAGAACGAACGTTTAGGGAAAATTATACATCGATAGTTCCATTGCAAGACAAATTAAAAGATGTTTGTGAAGAAGTATCCATACGATTGCAAAAGCGAAATCTTTCGGGAAAAACAATAACTCTTAAAATAAAATACAGCGATTTCACCTTACAAACTAAAAGCTTTACCTTACCTTATTACGTTAGTAGTTTTGATTTACTGTTAGATACTTCGTTAGAATTGTTGCAACAAAATAATTTAAAAACATCGGTACGTTTAATAGGTATACAAGTAAGTAATTTAAATATAAACCAAAAAAAAGCAGAATACGTACAGCTAAAGTTTAGGTTTTAAACAAAAAAAACTCAGCTTTTTGTGCTGAGTTTTCTAAAATTTAGACAATATATCTAAATTATTTTTTTTCGTAGTCTTGTGTTGTATTAGCTTTTGCTTTTTGTACATTTAGTACATTGCCTTTACTATCTAATACAGCAACCACAACGCTTGCTTTTGAAACATCTTTTAACTCATACGATAAGTTAACTGTATTTTTATATTCATTTGAAGATTTTGTTTGATCTGCAGCAATAACATCACCTAAAAAGTTGTTAGTAGCACGCACCACGTGGTCATGAACAAAATTCATCACCCATTTCCCGCCGTTTCCTTGTTCTCCAAACAGCCTATTGTGTTGTGCTTGTTGAAATACCAACCCATCCTCTAGTAGATAAACTACGTATTTAAGATCTTGGTTAATATTTTGGCTAAATTTTAAGCTTAGATCAACTTTACCACTCGTAGCAGTTAAGTTTGATTCGATTTTGATACCAATTGGTGAACCTTCATTTAAAAGTTTATGCTTTTTTTGGAATTTATCAAACTCAGTAGGTGAAAATGTGTATGCTCCGAAAGATGTTTCGGGAATAAAATTTTGAAAATCAGTGCCTTTTATTGAGGTGTTTCTATTGAAACTTAAATGTGGCCATCCTGACATTTTAAGTGCACTCGTAAGTCTTGATAGACCTGGTAAAACAAAAGGATCTTTTACACTATCTGGGTTGAAATCACCATGCACACCTACGCCAATTACTCTGTCTTTATAATCAGACTTTTCTAATCCTTCAATAGCAATTGTACCCAAGGGACACCAAACACAACTTGCAGATGTGATATCTTCAACTAATACTTTTTGTTTGAAATCTCCTTTTGTAAAGTCAACTTCAGTGTTTTGTGGTTGGTCGTTAGAGTCGTCAGAATCAGAACAACTAACGATACCTAGTGATGCTATCCCTAATAACAGAACTGGTAAAAATTTCTTTTTGAACATAATATATCGTTAATATTGAGTTAATAAGTTGTAAAATAATAAAAAAAAAATATGATAAAAAAATTATATCATAATTATTTTATCATTAATTTTGAATTAAAATTTTTAAAGAACTCATAAAATATCATGAAAATTCGTTTGTCATTACTAGCTTTTTGTTTGATGTTTGTAACATTTGCAATAGGGCAAAATAAATTACCTAATGTTTCATTAAAAGGGCTTGATAATAAATCTATCAATATCGCAAATTACAATAGCTCGTCTAAACCTGTAATTGTAAGCTTTTGGGCAACGTGGTGCGGACCATGTATTAAGGAATTAGAAGCTGTAAAAACTAAATACGCTCAATGGCAAAAAGATTATGGGGTTGAGTTGGTGGCTGTTTCGGTTGACGATTCTAAAACAATTAACAGAGTAAAACCTATGGTAACTTCAAAAGGATGGAAATATCAGGTTTTATTAGATACAAATCAAGAGCTTAAAAGAGCTTTAAATGTAGTAAATGTACCTTATACAATGATTCTTTATAAAGGTAAAGTAATTTTTACACATTCTAATTACACTCCTGGAATCGAAAATAAAATGGAGCAAGAATTGAAAAAAATAGTTAAAAATTAATTAATGAAAAAGATAATTCTTTCGGCGACGTTATTAACGTCGTCATTCTTTTATGCGCAAATTCGTGTAGGAATTGAATCAAACAATCAGTATTATCTTGATGATGAGAAGATTAAAATCGACGAAAAAGAAGCCGAAGATAGGTTTCGATCTAATACCTATATAAAAGTTGATTATTTTAAAAATAAATGGGAATTTGGTACACAGGTAGAATCTTACTATCCAAAAGCAATAATAAATTACAATCCAGATTTACAGGATGTTAGTATTGGTACTATTTACGCTAGATATAATGATATAGAAAACGGTGTAAATATTACATTAGGGCATTTTTACGAACAATTTGGTAGCGGTTTAATTTTGCGTTCATGGGAAGATCGTGCATTGGGAGTAAACAACGCACTTTTTGGTATGAATGCTAAACTGCGGTTAACAAAAAATCTTGATTTAACTGCTTTAGGTGGTAAACAACGCGTAGGAATGGGGTTTGACTTTGCAGAAAGCTATGTGTTAGGAACCAATTTAGAGTTTAATGCGGCAGATGCACTTAAATTAGAAAATACCGATTTAAGATTTGGAGCAAGTTATGTAGGTAGGCTCGATGAAAAAAAAGAAGTTGTTTACCAAGGTGTAAATGATTTAATCAGTGCTGTTTCGGGGCGTTTTAATTTAGGAATTGGCGGATTTAATTTTGGTACAGAATATATTCACAAGCAAAAAGATATTGTTATTTCGAATGAAGACTATGTAGATGGAACGTTTCTAGACGGGAATGCTTTATTGGTTAATCTAGGTTATAACAAAGGTAATTTTGGATCAAGTGTTAACCTTCGAAGAATGGAAAATATGACATTTTATTCTGATAGAAAGTTGGCCGGAAATCAATACAATAAAGGGGTCATAAATTATATTCCAGCCTTAACAAAGCAATACGATTTTTCACTACAAAATATTTACGTGTACCAAGCGCAAGGAGGGATTAATTGGTTTGAAAAAAGAAACGGCGAAATAGGTGGGCAATATGATTTTTACTATGATTTCGTTGAAGGAAGTACATTAGGTGGTAAATATGGAACACATTTAGCAGTGAATGGATCTTATTGGGGAGGATTAAAATCAACCTATGATTTTACTAATAATGAACTAGAAGATGAGTTTTTGAAATTCGGCGAAAAATATTATTCTGATATTGCTGTAGAAATAAGAAAGAACTGGACGTCTACTTTTCAAACTATCACAATGTACATGAATCAATATTACAATGCTCCTGTTTTAGAAGGGAAGTTTGATGATGTTAAAACAGATATTGTAAGTGTGGAAGGTTTGTATAATTTTTCTGAAACGTCATCAGTACGATTACAATTACAAAACATGTGGGCTTCTGCAGATAAAGGTGATTGGGCGGCCGCTTTATTAGAGTATGTTCCTAACACCATGTTTAGTATTTACCTAACAGATATGTATAATTACGGAAACTCAAATGCCGAAAGTCGCGTTCATTATTATAGTGTCGGTGGAAGTTTTTCTAAAGGTGCAACCCGTATAGCTGTAAATTATGGTCGTCAACGCGGTGGTTTAATGTGTGTGGGCGGTGTTTGTAGATATGTGCCAGAATCAAACGGAGTTACCTTAAACTTAACAACAAATTTCTAAATAACTAAAGGTCTGAATATTAATTCAGACTTTTTTTATTGATTTTTAGGAAGATAAAAAAAAACAACGTAAATTTGCACCACTTTTTGGTAGAAGATAAAGGATAGTGCTAAAAGGTTGAAACATAAATCAATAACAACTTCTGTTTAAAACTTCATTACAATCCTTAAATAAGCAGAATACAAATTTATTATCAGACATGTCTGAACAAACACAAAACGCAAAAGAATTCTTAGACACTTTCAACTGGGAAAGTTATGAAAACGGTATTGATGCAGTTGATGCTCAAAACTTACAAGAATTCGAAGATTTAGTAGAAAAAACTTTTATCTCAACTGGTGATGAAGAGGTTGTAGAAGGTGTAGTAGTAAGAATCACAGACAGAGATGTAATCGTTGACATCAACGCTAAATCTGAAGGTGTTATTTCTTTGAACGAATTCCGTTACAATCCTAGCTTAAAAGTTGGTGATAAAGTAGAGGTTTTAATCGACGTTCGCGAAGATAAAAACGGTCAATTAGTATTGTCTCACCGTAAAGCTCGTACAATCAAAGCTTGGGATCGCGTTATCGCAGCTCATGATACAGGCGAAATCGTTAACGGTTTTGTTAAATGTAGAACTAAAGGTGGTATGATCGTTGACGTATTCGGTATTGAAGCATTCTTACCAGGATCTCAAATCGATGTGAAACCAATCCGCGATTACGATCAATACGTAAACAAAACTATGGAATTTAAAGTTGTGAAAATCAACCATGAGTTCAAAAACGTAGTAGTTTCTCACAAAGCATTAATCGAAGCTGATATCGAAGTTCAGAAAAAAGAAATCATCGGTCAGTTAGAAAAAGGTCAAGTATTAGAAGGTGTTGTTAAAAACATTACTTCATACGGTGTATTTATTGATTTAGGTGGTGTTGACGGATTAATCCACATTACAGACTTATCTTGGTCTCGTATCAACCACCCATCTGAAGTATTAGAATTAGACCAAAAATTAAACGTTGTAATCTTAGATTTCGATGACGAGAAAACACGTATCCAATTAGGTTTAAAACAATTAAACGCTCATCCATGGGATGCTTTAGACACTAACTTAAACGTAGGTGATAAAGTAAAAGGTAAAGTAGTTGTTTTAGCTGATTACGGTGCATTCATCGAAGTTGCAGAAGGCGTTGAAGGTTTAATCCACGTGTCAGAAATGTCTTGGTCAACACATTTACGTTCAGCACAAGATTTCGTGAAAATCGGTGATGAAGTAGAAGCGGTTATCTTAACATTAGATCGTGAAGATCGTAAAATGTCTTTAGGTATCAAACAATTATCAAACGATCCTTGGACAGATATTACATCTAAATACCCAGTAGGTTCTAAACACACAGGTACAGTTCGTAACTTCACTAACTTTGGTGTTTTCGTAGAATTAGAAGAAGGAATTGATGGATTAGTTTACATCTCTGACTTATCTTGGACTAAGAAAATCAAACACCCATCAGAATTTGTTAACGTAGGTGACAAGTTAGATGTTGTTGTGTTAGAATTAGACGTTGAAGGTCGTAAATTATCTTTAGGTCACAAACAAACTACAGACAATCCATGGGATGCTCACGAAGCAGCTTACGGTGTAGGTACAGTACAAAACGGTACAATTGCAGACTTAAACGATAAAGGTGCAACAGTGAACTTCGAAGAAGATGTAGTTGCGTTCATCCCAACTCGTCATTTAGAAAAAGAAGACGGTAAAAAATTGAAAAAAGGCGATACTGCTGATTTCAAAGTTATCGAATTCAACAAAGAATTTAAAAGAGTTGTAGCTTCACATACTGCTACTTTCCGCGAAGAAGAGGAGAAAAACTTCAAAGCTTCAGAAGAAAAAGCATCAGCTAACAATTCATCAAACGAAAAAACAACTTTAGGTGATATCGACGCTTTAGCAGAATTAAAAGCTAAAATGGAAGGTAAAAACTAATAAGTTTTCTCAACTAAAATCAAATCCCGCTGGTTCTCTAGCGGGATTTTTTTGTTTTAGGGCGTTCCCCTTTAATTCCGTTTCAAAACAAAATCCAGTAAATTTACTATAACAGCACAAAAGAAAATTCAAGTAAACATTCGGGTCGGGCTATTCGCTCCAAGTCCTCGCTCGTCGTACCTCCTCACTGCGGGCTATCCGCTGCTATCCCTAACGCAAGCTGAATCGCATCCTGTCACTGCGAAGTTGAGAAGTTGTATAATTAAACTCACCGTTTCTCAGGTTTTCTGTATAATGTATATTGCATTTTAGCACAGCATAATAAAATCCGAGTAAATCAATGTAATCCGTGGTTAAATAATTTCAAATCCTTATTAGTACAACAATTGCCCCGAACTTTAGTTCGAGGGGTTATTGTGTGTTAGAATTGGCTTCAGCCAAACACCCCGCACCAAACATCAAACATCCAGCATCAAAGGAGTTGAAATCATCTGTATATCTGTGGTAAAACAAACTTTACCAGTGCTTTACAAAAAAGATTAAAAAACTTTTAAAAAGCATTTGGAAAAGCAGAATAAAGAGTATTATATTTGCAACCGCTTTCAGAACAACGAAAGCCACGTTCCTAGAAAAAAAAGTAAAAAATAAATTTGGATTGAGAGCGAAGAAGTTTGTATCTTTGCCGTCCGTTCAAAAAAGAAAGGGCGATTAGCTCA
>Ga0233380_1000154_pt1 | contig 38924 bp, 46 predicted proteins | sample ElkDunMinimDraft_9_FD_191541 | JGI IMG/M metagenome (GOLD analysis project Ga0233380, IMG submission 191541) | Fecal eukaryotic communites from dung pellets of Tule Elk in California, USA - Elk Dung F36 | ecosystem: Host-associated > Mammals > Digestive system > Large intestine > Fecal | place... | reverse complement strand
ACCGGAGACTGTGGGCAAGCTGATAGGGCTTGGCGCAAGCGTCAGTGTCGAGCGCGGCGCGGGCGCCGGAGCGCGGATAACCGATGCCGAGTATGAGGCGGCTGGGGCGGCCCTCGCCGCCGATGCTAGGACGGCACTCCAGGGCGCGGACATTGTGCTCACCGTTCGCCGGCCGGCTGCAGCTTCACTGGCAGGCGTCAACCGCGGCGCGCTGGTGATTGGTGCACTCGATCCCTATGGCAACGAAGCGGATGTAGCTGCCCTCGCCCAGGCGGGTGTCACCGCGGTTTCCATGGAGTTCATGCCCCGCATCACCCGGGCGCAGGTGATGGACATCCTGTCTTCCCAGGCCAACCTCGCAGGTTACCAGGGCGTGATCGAGGCGGCAGCGGTGTTCGACCGTGCGCTGCCGATGATGATGACCGCAGCCGGTACGGTGCGTCCGGCCAAGGCCTTCGTGATGGGCGCCGGCGTCGCGGGCCTGCAGGCGATCGCTACTGCCAAACGCCTTGGGGCCGTGGTTTCCGCCACTGACGTGCGGCCGGCTGCCAAGGAGCAGGTGGAGTCCCTCGGCGCCAAGTTCATCGCCGTGGAGGACGATGAGTTCAGGCAGGCGGAAACAGCGGGCGGCTACGCCAAGCAGATGAGCGCCGAGTATCAGGCCAAGCAGGCTGAACTGACCGCCCAGCACATTGCCAAGCAGGACATCGTCATCACCACGGCGCTGATCCCGGGCCGGCCTGCACCGCGCCTCATCAGCAGGGCGATGGTGGAGTCCATGGCGCCGGGATCGGTCATCGTGGACCTGGCGGCCGAGCGCGGTGGCAATGTGGAACTCACTCAGCCAGGCAAGGTGATTGAGCACAACGGTGTCGCCATCATCGGCTACACCAATATGCAGGGACGGATTCCCACGACCGCCAGCCAGCTCTACGCACGAAACCTTCTGGCCTTCGTTGAGACCCTGATCGACAAGAAAGAAAAGCACCTCGCCATCAACTGGGATGACGAACTGGTCAAGGCGACCGTGCTGACGCGCGATGGCGCGGTGGTGCACCCGAATTTCGCAAACGCCGCGCCGGCAGTGGGCGAAGCGCCAGTGGCAGAGGTGCGGCCCGCGCCCGCGCCTGCCCCAGCCGCCGTTGTGGCGAAGCCGGTGGCAGCCAAGACCGGGACTGCCGGAAAGACGGCCGCTCGCAAGGCGAAGGCAGCGGCCGACGTGGAGGTGGCGGCGATGGCCGATCCGCCCAAAATGGCCCGACCCGGTGTCGAGCAATCCATTCCTGCGACTGCCGAGGCCGCACCAAGCCCTCGCAAGCGTGCGGCCACTAAGAAGGCAGAGCGCGTAATCGATACCGCAGCAGAGGCTGCTACGGCCAAGCCGACAGCGAGGAAGTCACCAGTACGCAAGGTTGCCACCGAGGCGGTATCGGAGACGCCTCAACCGCCAAAACGTACTCGCAAGGCCGCAGCACCCAAGGGGACGGAATGATGGAAGCGACGGCAGATCAAACCGCAGACGTTGCGGCCGCGGTAGCGCATGGAGCGCTGGGCGGCGCGATCGATCCCTTTACCTTCCGGCTCGCGATCTTCGTTCTGGCGATCTTCGTCGGTTATTTCGTGGTCTGGAGCGTGACGCCGGCATTGCATACGCCGCTGATGAGCGTCACCAACGCGATCTCTTCGGTGATCGTGGTGGGAGCACTCCTCGCAGTGGGCGTCGAACTCGCAACAGACGGCAACTGGGTCTCGAAGGTCTTCGGGTTCATCGCCCTGGTGTTTGCCAGCGTGAACATCTTCGGCGGCTTCCTCGTCACGCAGCGCATGCTGTCAATGTATAAGAAGAAGGGCTGAGGACATGATCTCGGGGGACATCTCGGCTCTGCTCTATCTGGTTTCCGGCGTCTTGTTCATCCTGGCGCTGCGTGGACTGTCACATCCTTCCTCGGCGCGTCAGGGTAATACCTACGGCATGGTCGGCATGGGCATTGCCATCGTGACCACGCTCCTCGTCGCTGCGCCGAGCGACTGGCTCAGCTGGTTGCTCATCGTTGGCGGACTCGGGATCGGCGGCGGCATCGGCGCCTACATGGCCCGTACGGTCAAGATGACCGACATGCCGCAATTGGTTGCCGCCTTCCACTCCCTGGTTGGTCTCGCTGCTGTGTTCGTCGCTGCTGCCGCGCTCTATGCGCCTGAGGCCTTCGGCATCGGCGTGCCCGGCGACATTCATGCGCAGGCGCTGGTGGAGATGAGCATTGGCGTCGCTATTGGTGCCTTCACATTCACGGGTTCGGTAATCGCCTTCGCGAAGTTGAATGGCAACATGAGCGGCAAGCCGATCATCCTGCCGGCGCGTCACGTGATTCACATCGTCATCGGTCTGCTCATCATTGGACTCGTGTGGGCTTTCACGGTTACGGCGGATCCGACGCTGTTCTGGCTGATCACGATCCTCGCGCTTGTGCTTGGCGGGCTGATGATCATCCCGATCGGCGGCGCGGACATGCCGGTGGTCGTGTCCATGTTGAACTCCTACTCCGGCTGGGCAGCCGCGGGTATCGGCTTCACGCTGGGCAACACCGCACTGATCATCACGGGTGCTCTGGTGGGGTCTTCCGGCGCGATCCTGAGCTACATCATGTGCAAGGCGATGAACCGCTCGTTCATCTCCGTGATCCTGGGCGGGTTCGGCGCAGATACGTCGAGCGCCAGCGCTGCCGAGGACGATCGACCGGTCAAGCAAGGTGCTGCCGACGATGCCGCCTTCCTGATGAAGAACGCGGGCAAGGTGATCATCGTGCCGGGCTACGGCATGGCCGTGGCGCAGGCGCAGCACGCCCTTCGCGAGATGGCCGACATGCTCAAGGCCGAAGGCGTGACAGTAAAGTACGCTATCCACCCGGTTGCCGGCCGCATGCCGGGGCATATGAATGTGCTCCTCGCAGAGGCAAACGTGCCCTATGATGAGGTCTTCGAACTCGAGGACATCAACTCGGAGTTCGCCCAGTCCGACGTCGCTTTCGTCATCGGCGCCAACGATGTGACCAATCCGGCGGCCAAGACGGACAAGACCTCGCCGATCTACGGCATGCCGGTGCTCAATGTGGAGGATGCGGGGACCGTACTGTTCATCAAGCGTGGCATGGCCGCGGGTTATGCCGGTGTGCAGAACGAGTTGTTCTTCCGCGACAACACCATGATGCTCTTCGGCGATGCCAAGAAGGTGACCGAGGACATCGTCAAGGCACTCGGCCACTAGGTCCCGTCGGCTTTCAGTAATGCGGCGGCGGCTTCCCGCTCGCCGCATCGGCGATGAAGCTTCCTGAGAGCACCTGCTGCTCAAGCTGTTCGATCTTGCGTTGCAGCTGCTCGATCATGCTCCATTGTTCGGTGACGGCGGCATTCAGGTCCTCGATGGTGTGGTCCTGATATGCGATGCGGGTCTCGAGAGCCTCGATGCGCTCGCTGTCGTCAGTCATGTCTCGTCTCCAAGCAGTATGCGGGGCCCGGGGCCGCGTGCGGCCAGACGGTCGCCCGGGTTGCGCAGGGGGCAAATATCGGTCGAAAGGCACCCGCACCCGATGCAGGATGCCAAACCGTCACGCAGCCGCGCCAAGCGCTCAATACGGTCGCTGAGGCGCGCGTGCCAGCTTGCAGAGAGTCGCTGCCAGTCCGCCTTGTCAGGAGCGCGGTCGGTCGGCAGCGTGGCAAACGCGGTGCGGACCTCATCGAGGCTCATGCCTACCTCCTGCGCCACCTGGAGGATTGCAAGCCGACGCAGAACGCTGCGCTCGTAGCGACGCTGGTTGCCGGATGTCCTGACGCTTTGAATTAATCCCTGGCGCTCATAGAAGTGCAGGGCCGACACTGCCAGACCGCTTCGGCGTGCCACTTCCCCGATGCTCAAGAGGGCGGCGATTGTCCACTTGACCTCAACCATTGTTGAGGTTGTACGGAAGTCACACTCGGTGAGCAAGGTGCACCACCGGGACGGACGGGAGCCCCGCAATGGACGAACTCTTCTACCTGATGCTGTTTATACATCTCGGGGCGCTGGTGGTCGCCGGAGCTGCCAATGTGGTCATGCCGATGCTGGGCCCCAGACTTGCAGTTGCAGACCAGACGACCCGTGGCGTCCTGGGGCCAATCGCCGGCCAGTTGAGCCGCAATGCCCGCATCAGCCTCGTGCTGCTTGTACTCACCGGCATTGCCATGGTCGCGCTCCGGTACGGTCCCGGCCTGTGGAGCAATCCCTGGTTCGTCGCCAAGATGAGCTTTGTTGGCCTGATCGTCCTCACTCTCGCAAGCCAGTTCGTGCCGGCAGCGCGTGCCATTCCGCCGCGCGTTTTCGGCCTCCTTACGCGTGGCTGCCTCATCGGGATCGTGTTCTGTGCGGTGATGGCGTTCAACTGAAGGTGACCGCTCTGGGGCGATCACGAAGTTGACGTATGCGGAACTCGGACGCAGCTCCCCGAATTGATCTGCCAACAATCGGCAAGTCACGGGAGCCCCTAATGGCTACCATCAAAGCAATTCCTCTGCCTCCCAAGGCGTCCCTGCTCGACGCAGACCGGCACGACTGGCTCGGGCTCGCCTTGAGCGCAGCGCTGCCGCTTGCCGTCTTCGTTATTGCCAATGGTATCGGGCAGATCACCGGAAATCCGCCCCTGTTCTTCTCGCCGTTTGGTCTTCCGGGGTGGGTTGGAGCGGTAATGCACCTTGCAGCCCTTCCTCTCTTTGGAGCGGCCCGCTGGCTTGTCGTCGAGCGCGGGGAGGCCGGTCGAAGGGCGAGTTGGTGGCTGGTGGCATTGATGCTCGGTATGATTGCCTTCCCCTATGTTGTGCTGCCGCTCGACTCGCTCTCGCTCAGCATGGTCAGCATGGCGTTGTTCGTGCTCGGTGTTGCGACCGCTTTGCGTGTGTCGGCGGTATCCCGCACTGCCGCCATGGTCATGGCACCAGGCTTGGCATGGATGGGGCTGAGCGCCGCCATGGGGCTCGCTTTTGTCGCCGCCTGGGCTCCACCGTTCGCCGTTACAAACGTCAACAATACCCTGTGACAGGTCTCAGTTACACGGAAGTGCGTTCTTGCCGATAGCCGCGCCAGCCGCAATGTGAGGGGTAATGCTCCCGCTGGCGGTTGCCGGCATGTTCGGAAACACGCGCCCATGTCCAAACTCCTCAAGATCGACCTGTTCACCGACGTGGTGTGTCCGTGGTGCCTTGTGGGTTCTGCCCGTCTCGATGCGGCGCTCGCTCGGCTCGATCCAGAAGTTGAAGTCGATATCAGCAATCATCCGTTCTACCTCGACCCCAATGTTCCCCCCGAGGGTGTGGATGTCGGTGAGATGCTGCGCGAGAAGTATGGGAGGGACCCTCAGGAGATGTGGGCCCGCGTCGAAGGGGAGGCAAAGAGAGCCGGTATCGACCTGGACCTGTCACAGCAACCGCGCATGTTCAACACCGCCAAGGCGCACACGATTACCCGGTTGAGCAAGCCCAACGGCAATCAGCATGAACTGGCCAATGCCATTGCCGCCGCCTACTTCCTCGATAATCGGCAGATCAACGACGACAACGTGCTTGCCGACATAGCCGTGGAGTTCGGCTGGGACCGGGGTGATGCGCTCGACGCCATGAACGACGAGAACGAACTCGACATCACCCGCCAGATGGCTGTCGGCGCCGCCGAGCAAGGCATAAGGGGGGTGCCTTTCTTTGTTTTCGCCGAAAAGTATGCGCTTTCAGGTGCGCAGCCGGACGAGGTGTTCGACGAGGCGCTGAGGCGGACCGTCGCCGAACTCTGAGCGCCCGGGTGGACCTTGCTGGACACTCCTGTAGTCTCCACCCCCGAATCAGGCGGGGTGTACTGCGTTGAGACTGTTCTTTCGGGTGCTGGCGGCGCTGGTCGCGCTTATGCTGATCGCTTATGCGGGCGTCGTTGGCTACATGTATGTCAACCAACGCGGCATGCAGTACTCGGCTAGTGGAGAGGTCGTGCCGCTTGCAGCCACTCTTCTCGCCAACGCCCAGCCGGTAGAGATTGCATCAGGCGACGGGGTGCTGGCGGGCTGGTATCAGCCGCCGCAGGCGGGCAAGCCACTGATCGTCTACTACAAGGGCAACACCGGCAGCTTCACCGAGGAACACGAGCGCTACGAACAGTTCGTGGCGGCGGGCTACGGCTTCCTCGCGTTCGACTACCGGGGCTTTCCAGCTTCTCCGGGCGAGTTGACGCAGGACAATATCCTGGCCGACGCGCTGGCAGCGTTCGACTGGGCAGAGGCGAAAGGCTATCCAATCGTTATCTGGGGCCGTTCGCTCGGCTCCGGTCCGTCTACCTATGTCGCGAGTGAGCGGGAAGCGAGGGCCTTGTTGCTCGAAACCCCATTCCTGTCGGCGGTGGGTGTCGCTGCGGAGCGCTATCCTTTCCTGCCGGTCCACTGGGTAATGCACGACCAGTATCCCGTCAACGAGTGGATCGCCAATGTGTCCGAGCCGGTGATGGTTGCCCACGGAACCGCCGATGTGACCATCGATGTCAGCAATGGTGAGCGGCTCTACAACCTCGTCCCCAACAAGGACGAACTGTGGATCGAGCCCGGAGCCGGGCACAGCGATCTGTGGGCCCGCGGAATCTGGCGACGGGCAGAGGACTTCTTCCAACGGGCGATGGCTCAGTAGCCCTCGCCAACACTGCCACTATCAGGACAACGAAAAGCGCCGTCCCAGAAGGACGGCGCCAATTCTGTCTACGATAGTGCGTGACTACCGAGCGGCCGGACGAGCCGGAGCGGCAGCGATACCGCCTTCGCGCTGAGCGCGCTTCCGAGCCAGCTTGCGGGCGCGACGCACGGCCTCGGCCTTCTGGCGCGCCTTCTTCTCGGAGGGCTTTTCATAGTAGTTGCGCAGCTTCATCTCGCGGAAGACGCCTTCGCGCTGCAGCTTCTTCTTGAGCGCGCGCAGCGCCTGGTCAACATTGTTATCGCGAACGACTACTTGCAAAGGTCAACCGCCCTTTCAAAGCCTGACATAATGGGTTTGGCGTAAGCGCCAGCGACAACAGCCACCGTCGCCGACCAGCGTTGCCGGTCACCGTGGCCGGGTCTATAGCGCAGCATGTGGGGGTTGTCCACTGTTGCCGGGAGAAAAACCCGGGGGAACGCCCTCAGTTCCGCAGTATCCGGTTTATATGTCCCATCTTGCGTCCCGGGCGGGCTTCGATCTTACCGTAGAGGTGAGGCTGGGTGTTGCCGTCCAGACTTGCAGGCAGCGCCAGTGCCTCATCACCGATCAGGTTTTCCATCACCACGTCGGCGAGACGGGCGGGGTCCCCCAGCGGCCAGCCGGCTATTGCGCGGATGTGCTGCTCGAACTGGTCGGTCAGACACACGGCTTCAGTCCAGTGCCCGGAATTGTGGACGCGGGGCGCGATTTCGTTGACCAGCAGGGTTTGGCGACCATCGGCGGAGACGACGAAGAACTCGACGCCGAGCACGCCCACATAGTCGAGCGCGATGACAATGGCCTTGGCGACCATGCTCGCCTGTCGGGCGAGGGCAGGGGAGATGGCGGCGGGTACGGTGCTGGTGTGGAGGATGTGGTCGCGATGAACGTTCTCCGCGGCGTCGTACGCCTTCACCTCACCGGTGAGGCCGCGGGCGACCACGACAGATACTTCCTTGGTGAACGGGATAAACCCTTCAAGGACCAGCGGTTTCGGGGAGAGCTCGTCGAATGCGGTCGCTGCATCGGCGTCGGTGCGGAGGATGCGCTGACCCTTGCCGTCGTAGCCCAGGCGGGTGGTCTTGAGGACAGCCGGGAGGCCGAGGGCGGCGATGGCGCCGGCGAGATCAGCTTCCGATTCCACCGCTCGATAGGGTGCAACTGGGATGTTCTTGCTGGTGAGGAACGTCTTCTCGGCAAGCCGGTCCTGAGAGATCGCGAGCGCGTTGGCGCCCGGCCTCAACGGCTTGACACGGCTTATGGTTTCGGCGGTCGCGGCCGGAACGTTCTCGAACTCGTAGGTCACGACATCGACCGCCGCCGCGAAGCGTTCGAGCGCCTCCACGTCGTCATATGCAGCGACAGTCCTGTGCGGAGTAACCTCGAAGGCTGGGCTCTGCGGGTCGGGGCAGTAGATGCGGGTCCTGAAGCCGAGGCGGCTGGCGGCGAGCGACAGCATGCGGCCGAGCTGACCGCCCCCAAGAATGCCAATCGTGCCGCCGGATGGCAGTGGTTTGTCTTGCTTTCCGTTCACACTTACTCGCTGTCTGCAGGGAATTGGGGAACAATTGCGGTCTGCCTGGCACGATATGCATCGAGCCTGTCGGCGAGTTCGTCATCGGCGAGGGCGAGGACCGCAGCGGCGAGGAGCGCCGCGTTGATGGCACCCGGTTCGCCAATGGCGAGGGTGCCCACCGGAATGCCTCCGGGCATCTGTACGATCGAGAGCAGGCTGTCCTGACCGTTGAGCGCCTTGGAGCGGACCGGCACGCCAAAGACGGGCAATGGTGTCATCGCAGCAATCATGCCCGGCAGGTGCGCGGCGCCACCGGCGCCGGCGATGACGATTTTGAAGCCTTCGCTGCGGGCCGTGGTGGCGAAGTCGACGAGCCGTTCCGGCGTGCGATGAGCGGAGACGATTCGCGCCTCGTACTCGATCTCCAGGGTCTCGAGGGTTTCCGCGGCCAGGCGCATGGTGGGCCAATCGGACTGGCTGCCCATGACAATGGCGACCGGTGGCTTCGTCAGCATGCAGGCTCCCCCTCAGGCAGGCTCAGGCGATAATATCTGGTAGCAGGATGTTCTCGAGCTGGACGATCCGGTCCTTCAGCGCCAGCTTCCGCTTCTTCAGGCGCTGAATCAGCATGCGATCCGCTACGTGCGACTGGGTGAGCGTATCAATGGCCGCGTTGAGGTCGGCGTGCTCCTGCCGCTTGGTTGCCAGTTCGAGACCGAGAACGGCCTCCTGCTCCTTGGTGAGCTGCAGCATGTGTGACGAGCCCCGAGATCACACCAATGTGGTTAGCCGATGACCACGCTTTTTGCACCAGCTTTAATGCGTGCCAACAACCGGGTCGACAAGGCCGGCAAGATTTGTGACCATCGGCCTGTCCATAGTGGTTCTGAAAGGCTTTGTCATGACTACCGAAGGCCATATCGCGGCACTGGAACGTCGCCATCAGGAACTCGATCGCCAGATCCAGGCGCAGATGCAGGATCGACGCTACGACGAAATGGCGGTCAGCGCACTCAAGCGCAAGAAGCTCGAGGTCAAGGACGAACTCTACCGCTACAATCAGAACAGCTAGACGGCACCAGCCCGTCCTGGGACTTCGGAAGGGTCACGACATGGTCGCGGCCCTTTTTTGATGCTCAGATGCCCCAGAAGACCGCCCGCGCGCCATCCCAGATCAACTTCAGGGAGAGCAGGAACACCAGCCAGTAGGCTATGCGGTAGAACCACAGCATCGAGATGCGGCGCACCAGCATCACCCCAAGCAGCACCCCAAGCATGCCCACGGGCGCCAGCGCTGCCGAAAGCGCCAGGTTGCCGACGCTGAGCTGGCCAAGGAAGAAGTAGGGTACGAGCTTCGCCGTGTTGACTATGGCGAAGAACCAGGCGGACGTGCCGGAATACTGCGTGGGCGAGAGGCGCTGGGGCAGCACGTAGATCTGGAAGGGCGGGCCGCCGGTGTGGCTGATGAAGCTGGTGAAGCCGGCGGCGGCACCCCAGAAGCGCCCCCAGCCGCGTGAGGGCGGCCGGTCCGCGACTTTCTTGCGCAGCGGCAGGATGGCGTCGAGCACGAAAAGCAGGGTGATGACGCCGACGAAGAGCAGCACCGCCGCATCCGACACCACAGACCACAGCAGCCATCCGAGAATGGTACCGACGGCGGCGCCGGGGAGCATGATCCGGATGATGTTCCAGTTGAAATCGCGCCGATAGGTCCAGACGGCGATCACGTCCATTGCCAGCAGCACCGGCAGCATCATGCCTGCAGCGTCCCGGGCCGGCATGACGAGGCTGAGGAGCGGCACGCCGACCATGCCGAGGCTGCCGAGCAGCCCGGCCTTGGACAGGCCGACAATGAGCACGGCAATCACGGCAACGGTTACGAAGACAGGATCGAACTGCATGAACTGGCCGGACCGAAGGACATAAAGAAAGGCCCCGCTGGTGGCGGGGCCCTGCTACCGGCTCGCGGGAGCCTAGTTGTCAGTATCGCTGCGCAGCGACTTGAGCTTGGCGAAGACGGAGTCGGCGTCGAGGCCATCCTGCCGCTCGGCTGCGCGCTCGTAGCCGCCCTCGTCCTGTCCTTCCTGCTCGGCGCGGGCAGCGCTGCGTGCCAGCGCCTCCTCGGCGGTGAGCAGGGTGGTGCCTTCGGAAACCTCTTCGCCGGGCGTGCCGCCCTTACTTGCACGCTTCACTTCCAGATCGAGGTCGATCTGGCTGCACAGGCCCAGGGTCACCGGATCCATGGCCGTCAGGTTGGCAGAGTTCCAGTGGGTCGACTCGCGCACCGACTCGATGGTGGCCTTGGTGGTGCCGACCAGACGCATGATCTGGGCGTCCTTGAGCTCGGGATGGTTGCGCACCAGCCACTTGATGGCATTGGGGCGCTCGTTGCGGCGTGAGATCGGGGTGTAGCGCGGTCCCTTGCGCTTGGCTGCCGCCACGCGCACCTTGGGGTCGCTGACCTTCATGCGGTAGTTGGGATCGGCCTCGGCCTTCTCGATCTCCTCGCGGGTCAACTGCCCGTTCTGAATCGGGTTCACGCCCATGATGCCGCCCGCGACATCGCCATCGGCGATGCCCTGCACTTCAAGCGGGTGCAGCGAGCAAAAGGCGGCAATCTGTTCGAACGACAGGGCAGTATTGTCGACCAGCCAGACAGCGGTTGCCTTAGGCATCAACAATTGGGTCATAAGAATAACACTCCTCGTGGCGCGGCGGGTCTTCCTCCCGGCCGCTCCGCCTCATGCTTCAGTCGTGAGGGGGAACGACGTTAATATAAGACGAAGACGATGCATCCGCAACGGATTTGGGGCAGCGGCTCTCACTTATCGGTGGGAGATGTCGCGGCCGCAGAAGGTGACCCGCGTTGCCCCACGCTTCAGTCAGCTTGAAAGCTTCATCCGCTGAACGTCACAACACTCCGTCGGCCGCCTAGCTTCTCGCTCGCCAGCGGTCCGCGTGACACAATGCAGCCAATTGCCTCGCCGTGGGTTGAATGCAGGCCCACACTGGAGTCAACGCCATGAACCGCAATGTCATCATAGGCATCGTCGTCGTCGTTATCCTCGTTCTGCTCGTGTTCGTCTTCATGAACATGAATACTGGCAGCCCGACCAACACGACGCCGACTACGGACACGACGACCACTACGCCCTCCACCACGGATACGACTACAAGCACCGACACAAGTACCGCGCCGGGCACGACGACCACTCCGGCCAACGACGCGACCACTACGCCCGCGAATGACGCGACCACCGCTCCGGGCAATGCCACGACTACCGCACCGGGGAACGACACCACGACTACGCCCGGCGCAGACACGACGACCACACCCGGCGCTGACGCGACGACAACGCCCGCTCAGTAGCGGAAGCGAGGCTCCACCGGATCGGACCCGCGTGGCGGGCCCGATCCTGCGCTGGCGCGCCACGCGGCAGTCACGGCCCTCATGCGGAGCGGAACGCTGTCAGCAGCACCAGCTTGCCGATATGGGTGCGGCTTTGCATGTGCCGGTGTGCCGCGTGGGCTTCCGCGAGTGGGAAGGTGGTGAGGCGTGGCCCTGGCAGCCGCCCCTCGGCGAGCCGCGGCAGCAGTTCGGAGCGGATGCATCCGGCGATGGCCGCCTTGGTTGCGGCGGTCTGCGGGCGAAGGGTCGAACCGGACAGGGTCAGACCCTTGGCCATAATGGTGCGTAGTGGCACCCGCGCGGCGCTGCCGCCAAGGGTGGAAACCTGCACGATGTGGCCGTTGCGGGCGGAGACGTCGACGTTGATCGCCGTCATCTCGCCACCCACGAGGTCCACGATGCGGTCAGCACCCAGGTTTCCGGTGAGCGCCATTACCCGCGCGGCGAGGTCCTCCCGACTGGTGTCGATCACGGCGTATGCGCCGAGTTCGAGAGCATAGGCTGCCTTTTCGGGGCTCGACGTCACACCGATGGCCCGGGCGCCCAGCAGCGCCGAAATCTGTATGGTCGCTCCGCCTATGCCGCCGGCAGCTCCATGGGCGAGCACGTACATGCCCTCGGCAAGTCCCGCCCGCATGACCAGGGTCTGGGTTACGGTGAACCAGGTTTCGGGCAGGGCCGCCGCCTCGGCGAAGCTCCAGCCCCGTGGCAACTGCAGCACCTGACCGAACGGCACCGCCACGTACTCGGCATATCCGCCGCCATTGGTGAGCGCCATGACCCTGTCGCCGACGCTTACGCCCGAGACGTCGGAGCCCGTGGCAACCACCTCACCCGCCACTTCGAGGCCGGGCAGCGCAGAGGCGCCCGGTGGAGGGTCATAGTTGCCCGAACGCTGGGCAAGGTCGGGTCCGTTGACGCCGGCAGCGGCGACGCGGATCAGGACTTCGTTGCCGGCACAGGGGGGCACGGGCACCGCGACGGGTCGCAGCACCTCTGGCCCGCCCGGTACGTCGATGGCAATGGCTATCATGGTCTCGGGGATTGTCATGAGAACATGCTGGGCGAAGCAGACTTGTCCGGCAAGAGCCGTCAGCTAACATTGCGGCAAAGTTCGAAGGAGACGGAAAATGGACGAGGACGAGGTTCGCAAGCGAGCCCGGGTGCACGAGATCGGCGCGTCTCTGGATGGGCTCTCGGTGGAGGAACTCGAGGCCCGTGTCGGGGTGCTCGAGGAGGAGCTTGTGCGGCTGCGCGCAGCGGTGGAGGCCCGGGGCAGCACGCGCAAAGCTGCCGACGCCGCATTCAAGTTTTAGCTGGGAGCCATACGCCAGGATCCAGCGTTACCGATGGCACAAGGTGCCCCGCGTGGGCGTGGCGCCGACAGTCTATGGAGGATCGAGGACGATGATGCGGGACGCTGTTCTTGAAGGTGTTCGGCGGTTCGATATGGAGCATCTGCGGCAACTGGCACGCGGAGGCAGCAGCGATGCCAGCGCGCTGGCGCGGCTCGAGGCGAAGGGCTGGGTGGAAACCGTGGGCTCGGTTCACCTGATCACGCTATCCGGGCGCACTCTTCTGGATCATCCACCGGCAGTGCTGCAGTAACCCGCAATGGGCGGGTGTCGGTCAGGGTTAAGAAATTCGTTGGCGTTAACGCGTGATTAATCTTCGCGCGCTAATTTGCTGGTATTCAGATCTTCTGGATTTGCAGAGCGGTTTCTCCCTCTGTTTGACGCCTCCCTGTTAACTTCGAGAGCTGCCTCACGGCGGCTCTTTTTCTTTTTCCTCGCCTGCAGGGTTGGGGCCTTAACGGGTTTTCAATTTCGTTGCGGCTGTGTCGTGACGAGCCAGGGGCCAGCGGCCTACAATCGGCAAGGAGGCACAGCGTGACGGATACCGAACCGAAACCAGCCGCAGTTGCTCTTGGGCCGCGCATTGTCGCCTCGGGTGGCTTCATCGGCCTCTACCGCGAGGGGATGGCGCTGATCGAGGAAGTCGCTGCCTACCTCGACGGCGAGGGCCGGCAGGACAGCCGCCTGCTCGCTCGGGAGGCCGCGTTCGTCTACGCGACGGAATCGATGCGCCTGACGACGCGGCTGATGCAGCTCGCCTCGTGGCTGTTGCTGCAGCGAGCCGTCAACGAGGGCGAGATCACGGCCGAGAATGCCCGGTCCGAGAAGGAGAAGGTGCGGTTCTCCGCATCCCCATCACAGCGCGGTGGCCCGGGATATGAGGAACTGCCGGCGCGGCTGGTCGACTATATCGATCGCGGAGACCGCCTGTTCGATCGGGTGATGCAGATGGACCGGCTGGAGCGCAGCCCGGTGCCGGACGAAGTGCCGGTGGTGTCGGCGAATGGCATAGCCGATCAGCTGGCGCGCCTGAAAGCGGCGTTCAACCGGATGTAGTGGTCGGTCCGCCCGGCCGCCGGGACCCAAGTTTCGCAAGTCGCTTTGCGCTGTCCGGTCGCCCAGGTGACGGCCGCCGCTGCCTCGTCAGTGGGCAGCAAAAAGCCCGGCACGATGGCCGGGCTTCGAAGCTCGAATAGGCGCTTGCGGCTTAGATGCCGAGACCCTTGAAGCGTTCCTTGAACTTGGAAACGCGGCCGCCGCGGTCCATCAGCTGGCCCGTGCCGCCGGTCCAGGCGGGGTGGGTCTTGGGGTCGATGTCCAGCTGCAGAGTGTCGCCTTCCTTGCCGTAGGTCGAGCGGGTCTGGTACTTGGTGCCGTCGGTCATCACCACATTGATGGTGTGGTAGTCCGGGTGGATGTCAGCCTTCATCGAATACGCCTCAAATCAAACGGGCGCCGCAGCGCCCGGAGAGCCAAGAATGGGTGTTGGCGGGCTTCATACAGAAGGACCGGGCAAACCGCAAGTGCAGGGGCGCGGCAAAATCGCCGTGGCCACAGCGGTTGCCGCGCACGGGCGGGGGGCCTATATCGGGTCAGCACTTGTCGCCTCATGAGCGGCCAAACAGCGTGTCCACGCAATGACAGATCAGGCCGCCCCGGCGGAAGCCGCTCCCGTTAAGCTCGAGTCTCAGCTGGAGTCCGGCAGTACCATCAACCCCAGACGCCTGCAGCCGTTGCGCAAGCTGGTGCCGTTCATGCTCCGCTATCCCTGGCGGCTGGGCGGCACGCTGCTCTTCATGCTGGTGTCCACCATTGCTTCGCTGGCCATCCCGGCAATGCTGGGCGGCGTGATCGACCAGGGTTTCGTGGCCCAGAACCTGGACAGCATCAGCAGCTATGGCTGGCTGATCGTGGGGATTGCTGCGGTGATGGGCGCAGCGAGTGGCGCACGGTTCTATTTCATCTCGTCGCTGGGGGAACGGGTACTGGCTGACCTGCGCCAGTCGGTGTTCGCACACCTGCTGCGGCTCGATGCGCGCTTCTTCGACACCCACCGGGTCGGCGAACTGACCAGCCGGCTGAACGGCGACGTGGCGATGATCCGCGGCGCGGTCGGCTCCAGCTTCTCGCTGGCGCTGCGCTCGCTCGTGACCATTGTCGGCGCGCTGACCATGATGCTGCTGACGAGCCCGGTGCTTACCATTGCGGTGGTGGTGGCGGCGCCGGCCATTCTGGTGCCGGTGGTGACGTTCGCGCGCCGGCTGCGGGGCATGTCGCGCAAGACCCAGGACGCGCTCGCGGACCTATCGGCCATGGCCACGGAGATGCTGAGCGCCACGCGGACGGTGAAGTCGTTCACCCAGGAAGACGTGCAGTCCGAGCTCTACGACCTTCACAGCGAGGAAAGCTATCGCGCCGAGACCCGGCGGCTGTTCGCCCGCGCCGCGCTGGTGGCGATGGTGATCTTTCTCGGCACGGCCGCGCTGGTTGGCCTTGTGTGGTGGGGCGCCCGTTCGGTGTTCGAAGGCTCGGTCACGGCCGGGCAACTGGCGCAGTTCCTTGTCTATGCCCTGATGGCCTCGGGCGCGCTCACCAATGTCAGCGAAGTGCTGGGCTCGCTGCAGCAGGTGGCGGGCGCCACCGAGCGGCTGAGCGAGATCCTGGCGACAGAACCGGCCATCACCGATCCGGCCGATCCGGTGGCGCTGCCGGTGCCGTCGCTCGGCACGGTCGCGTTCGAGGGCGTGACGTTTTCGTATGGTCCGGGCGCGTTGGAGCCGGTGCTGAACGATCTGAGCTTCGCGGTGGGGGCGGGAGAAACCGTGGCGCTGGTGGGGGCCTCGGGATCGGGCAAGTCGACCATCTTGTCGCTGCTGCAACGCTTCTACGACGTGAACGCCGGCAGCATCAGAGTGGACGGCGTCGACGTCCGCGATGTGCGGCTGACGGACCTGCGGCGGCGCTTCGCCTATGTGGAGCAGGAGCCGACGATCTTCGCCGGCACCGTGGCGGAAAACATCCGCTTCGGCAGGCCGGAGGCTACCGACGCGGAGGTCGAGGCTGCGGCACGGGCGGCACTGGTGCATGATTTCGTCGAGGACCTGCCGCTCGGCTACCAGACGGTGGTCGGCGAGCGCGGGGTGACGCTGTCGGGTGGCCAGAAGCAGCGACTTGCCATTGCCCGCGCCATTCTCAAGGACGCGCCGATCCTGCTGCTGGACGAAGCGACGAGTGCGCTCGACGCGCAGAGCGAGCGGCTGGTGCAGCTGGCTCTCGAGCACCTGATGAAGGGGCGGACGACGCTGGTGATCGCGCACCGGCTGGCCACCATCCGCGATGCCGATGCGATCCTGGTGCTCGACAACGGGCGCATAATAGATCACGGCACGCACGACCAACTGGTGGCCAAGGGTGGGCGCTATGCCGAACTGGCGCGGCTGCAGTTCCGCCTCGATGATGCGGTGGCCCGGTAGCTCTCAGCCTTCGGTGAGCTTGAACTCGATGCGGCGGTTGCGGCGGTAGGCTTCCTCGCTGTCGCCCGGGTCGAGCGGGGCGTATTCGCCGAAGCCGGCAGCGACCAGCCGGGCCGGAGCAACGCCGCGGGACACGAGGTACTGTGCCACCGAGATGGCGCGCGCCGCGGAGAGTTCCCAGTTGGACGGGAAACGCGCGTTGCTGATGGGGCGGACGTCGGTGTGCCCGTCGATGCGCAGCACCCAGTTGATGTCGGGCGGAATCTCTTCCTCGAGCTGCAGGATGGCGTCTGCCAGGGCATCCAGTTCGGGCAGCCCCTCGGGCTGGATGTCGGCCTGGCCGGGGTCGAACAGCAGTTCGGACTGGAACACGAAACGATCGCCGACGACGCGCACGTCGGCCCGGCCCTCCAGGATCTGACGCAGCCGGCCGAAGAAGTCGGAGCGATACCGGCTGAGGTCCTGGACGCGTTGCGCCAGGGCGAGATTGAGCCTGCGGCCGAGATCGGCGATCTGAGTGCGGGATTCGGCGTCTCGGGCCTCGGAGGCTTCGAGAGCCGCCTCCAGGGCGCCGAGCTGCGCCCTTAGGGCGGCAAGCTGCTGGTTGAGCAGTGCCACCTGGGCGTTAGCTTCCTCGGAGAGTTCCTCGGCGGCGGCGAGGTCGGATTCCAATGCTGCAATGGTGGCATCGCGGTCCCCGAGGCCGCTACCGATGCCGGCGAGCTGGCCCTGCAGGGCCTGGTTCTCCGACTGCGCTGAAGCGAGGGTGGCGGTAAGTGCAGCGATCTGGCTGTTGAGGTCGTCGGCACCGGCGCGCTCGAGCTGCAGCATCTCGGTGAGTTCGGCGATCTGGCTGTTGAGCCGGGCAAGGGCGGTGTCGCGGCCCTGGATCTCCTGGCCCAGGAAGAACTGCGTCAGCATGAACAGCGACAGCATGAAGATGATGACCAGCAGCAGGCTCGACAGCGCGTCGACAAAGCCGGGCCAGTAATTGGCCTCCTGCCGGCGGCGGGCGCGCGCGAAAGCCATGGCCTAGTTCCGTCGCTCGTCGTTGTCGGCCTGGCTCAGCACGGCATCGATCAGTTCGCGCAGCTTGCGGTTGGTCTCGCCCTGCTCGTTGATGTGGCGGCGCAGGTCGTCCTGCTCGGTACGGATGTGCTTGACCAGCCCGTCGATGCCCCGCGCCAGTTCCGCCATCGCGCGGATGGCGTTCTGCGAGGAGTTCTGGTTCTGCATGGTCGAGCCGAGGCGCTCGATCACCGCCGTCATATCGGGGCCGCCGGCATTGGCCTGCAGCGCCGTGACGGGATGGTCGAGCTCGGTCATCGAGGTCATCCAGTCCTCGAGGTCGGTGTAGAAGGCATTCTGGGCCTGGCTGGTCTGCAGGTCGAGGAAACCGAGGATCAGCGAGCCAGCAAGACCGAACAGCGAGGACGAGAAGGCGGTGCCCATGCCCGCAAGCGGGGCGGCGAGGCCCTCGCGCAGAGTGGCGAACTGTGAGGCGGTGTCACCTGCTCCGACGTCGAGCGTATTGATGACGCCGGCAACGCTGCTGACGGTCTCGAGCAGGCCATAGAACGTGCCCATGAGGCCGAGGAAGACCAGCAGCCCCGTGAGGTAGCGGGACGTGTCCTTGGCCTCGTCGAGGCGGTTGCCGACGGAGTCGAGGATCGAGCGCATGGACGAGGGCGTGATGATCGCCTCGCCGATGCGCTCGCGGAGCAGGCCGGCGACCGGAGCGAGCAGAATGGGCGGACGCGCATTGGCGGTGCTGCCGTCCTGCAGGGAATTGACCCATTTCACTTCCGGGAAAAGACGGTAAATCTGGCGGAAGCTGAGGAAGATGCCCACCGCCAAGGCGAAGAAGATCATCGAGTTGATGAACGGGTTCGCCCAGAAGAAGGTGACGATGTTGGTGAACAGGATGGCAGCAACAAGCCCGACCAGCACCAGGAAGATAAGAATCTTGACGAGGTAAACCGTGGGACTGGCGAGATGATAGGGATCGTAGCCTTGCGTCATCGTCCTGTCGCGCTGCTCCCAACCAAATCAGCCTCTGGCACACTAGTCAGCGCCCGGGGGCGTGACAATGCCAAAGGCGAGGTCAGGGAGGTGCGGTGAGCCGGCTAGTGGATCGGCTTCAGTTCCTTGAGCAGGGCAGCCTGAATGGCCTCGTTCCCGGCAACGATCTGGCCGTTCCAGACGGATCCGCCCTGACCGGCAAAATCGGTGACGAAGCCGCCGGCTTCCTTCACCATCAGCAGTCCCGGCGCCACGTCCCAGGGAGCGAGGCCGGCCTCGTAAAGCCCGTCGAAGCGGCCCGCGGCCAGCCAGGACATGTCGACCGAGATCGAGCCTGACCGACGGATGCCCGCGACCGCGGGGTTGATGGCCGCAAGCTGGCGCATCTGCAGTGCGTCGTTGCTGGTGCCCTGGGTCTTGATGCCGGTCGAGACCAGCGCGTCGGCGAGGTGGCGGCGCTGGGCCACGCGCAGGCGCTTGCGGTCCGCGAGCCATGCGCCACCGCCCTTTTCGGCCGTATAGAGTTCGTCCAGCACCGGATTGTAGATCACCGAGGCGACGATCTCGTTCGCGCGCTCGAGCGCGATAGCTACCGCGAAGAGCGGCACCGAATGAAGGAAGTTGGTGGTGCCGTCGAGCGGATCGATGATCCAGCGGTGCTGGCCGTCGGTGCCCTCGACCTCTCCGCCTTCTTCCATGAGGAAGGCGTAAGTTGGCCGCGCCTTGCGGAGTTCGTCATAGACGATCTGCTCTGCCCTGAGGTCGGCCTTGGACACGAAGTCCGCCGGACCCTTGCGCGACACCTGCAGGTTCTCGACCTCGGCAAAATCCCGCGTCAGCGACTTGCCTGCCTTGAAGGCAGCATTGACCATGACGTTGAGAATGGCGGAACGCGCCATGGGATCACTCCGCGGCTGAAGACGACAGGAAGGGCGGGAACGGGCGTGCGGTTAATGCCCGAGAATGCCGCAGGGTTCAAGGGGCTTGAGGGGCAGGCTCGGCTGCGGCGTCGCTCGATGAGGTTCCGCCCGCGGCAGCCGGTGCTTCCCCGGCATCGGTTGGTGCCGGCAACACTTCGCCCGTAGGAGCGACAATTTCTCCCGTGGGTTCCTCGCCCGGCGGTCGGGATGGCCAGAAGCGGGCACGCTCTTCGGCGCGGGCCAGCGCGTCGGCGGGAATGGAGACAAGGAGCCGGTCGAGCCCCTGGTCGGAGAGACCCTGCCGGCGCGCCAGCGCCCGGTACATGGCCGCTTCTCCGAGATCGAGTGCCACACCCTCGCCCACGGCGAGGAGCTTGGCGTAACGGTTCTGCGCCACCGCATTGCCGGCTTCGGCGGCGCGACGGTACCAACCGGCGGCGGCGGGCACGTCCTGCTCGATGCCCTGGCCGAGATAGAGCAGGGTTGCATAGTCGATCTGCGCCTCGACCAGACCCTGCTCTGCTGCGAGCGCGATATAGCGGGCGCCTTCAGCCGGATTGGGAGCAACACCGGCACCCTCGACGAGCATGGTGCCGTAGTCGTACTCGGCTTCAGGCAGACCCGCCTCGGCCGCTTCCTTCATCAATGCGGCAGCGGTGGTGAGGCTCGGTGAGGCGAACTGGCCTTCGACGTGGAGCAGGGCCATGTTGTACTTGGCGGGGGCGTAGCCCGCATTCGCAGCCTGCTGGAACAGGCGCGCCGCACGCTCCCGGTCCTTGGGGACCCCGACGCCCTGCTGGTAGTAGAGGGCGAGCGCGAAGGCGGCGAGCGGATCACCATTGCCGGCAGCGAGCTGGTACCATCCAGCGGCGCGCTCGGCATTCTGCGGAACGCCGAGGCCCTGGGCGTAGATCTCGCCAATCAGGGTCTGAGCGGCTGCGTCGCCCTTCTCGGCCCGCGGCAGGGCCAGTTCGAAGGCGGTCAGATAATAGCCGCGCTGAAAGGCGCCATAGGCGATGTCGACCGGAGCGCGTGGGCCGAAGATGGATTCGGAAATGGCTTCCGCCGGAGTGTCGCCTTCGGTACTTGCCTCAACCGCGGTAGTCTCATCCGCCGCGTCCTGCGCGACGGCGCCAGAGGCGAGCAGCAAGACCAGAGTGAGCACGAGCAACTGCTTCATGCCGGGGCCCCTGCGAGCATCGTCCTGAGGGCTTCGGCGGGGGCAGGGGCAGACCAGAGGCTGGTCGACAGCGCCAGGAACTCGGCGCCGGCGGCATCGAGTCCGGTCGCTCCCGGATCGCTCAGGACTGCCGGTATCTCGAAGGTCTCGGCCCACCACTCGGCGAGTTCCGTAGCCTTGGGGTCCGTTTCGCCCCCAAGCGGACCGAATAGGAGGTAGTCGATGCCGAGTTCTCCGAAGCTCATGGCATCGTGGCGGGTGCGGACATTGCCGGCTCCGACGATGAAATCAGGCTTGAGCGCGGAGACCGCTTCGCGCGCGGACTCGAGCCCGGCGGTGACATGGACGCCATCCGCACGGAGCCGCCTTGCGAGCGCAACATCATCCTCGATCAGCACTGCCGCCCCCGCACCCTGGCCGATATTGACCACCTGGCTGGCGATGCGAGCGTAGGCAGCCTCGTCGAAACTGGCGCGTCGGACGAGAATGGCTGCGGCCGGGGAGGTGCTCAGGACGGCCATGAGCCGTGAGCCGAAATCTGCAGCATCGGCTTCTGCCGGGGTGATGAGGTAGAGCTCGGGGGTCATGGCAATCCGGCGAGGTGACGCTAGAAACGCTTCCTCCACTGCCAATTTGGCGAGATGAGGACCGTCTCCTCCAATAGGAGATGACCACCCCTATGGCAAAGAAAATGCACGCTCCCCAAGGGGAGCGTGCCAGTCGTGACGTTGGGACGTCGCGTAAGGACTTAGGCGGCGCGGTCGACTTCGCCGCTCCACTCCCCGAGCGCGGCCAGCGAGTTCATGCGTGCCCGGTGGGTGAAGGCAGCCTGGGCGGCAGGGAAGTTCTCCCGCCGGCCGGCCCAGGTGCGCAGTGCCACGTTCTGCAGCGCGCGCCCATAGCTGAAGGTGAGGGGCCACGGCTTGTTGGGAATGCGCGCCATGGCGGCGAGGTGCGCAGTCGCTTCCTCGTCGGTCTGGCCGCCGGACAGAAAGGCGATGCCCGGAACGGCCGCGGGGACGTGCGCGCGCAGCACCTCGACAGTGCGGCGGGCGACATCGTCAACGGTCGGACGATCACGCGAGTTGATGCCGGGAAGCACCATGTTCGGCTTGAGCAGCATGCCGGAAAGGTCGACGCCGGCGAGGCGCAGTTCCTTGAACACGTTTTCGAGCACGTCGCCGGTTACCTGGGCGCACCGCTCCATGGAATGGTTGCCGGGCTCACCATCGCCGACCACTTCGGGCTCGACGATCGGTACGATCCCGGCCTCCTGGCAGAGCATGGCGTAGCGTGCCAGCGAATGGGCGTTGGCGCGGATGTTGTTCCGGGTGGGTGCGATGTCGTTGATGGTGATGACGGCGCGCCACTTGGCGAAACCGGCGCCCAGGCTGGCATAGTGGGCGAGGCGCTGGCGCAGGCCATCAAGGCCCTCGGTGATCTTCTCGCCGCCTTCGCCCGGCATGGGGAAGGCGCCGCGGTCGACCTTGATGCCCGGGATGACGTCTGCGTCTGCGAGGATGGCGCGGAAGGGCGTGCCGTCCTCGGCGGACTGCTCCAGCGTCTCCTCGGTCAGGATGACGCCGGAGATGTAGTCCCGCATGGCTTCACGCGAGCGGAACAGCATCTCGCGATAGTCGCGGCGTAGTTCCAGCGTGTTCGGCAGGTCAATCTTGGAAAACCGCTTGGCGATGGTGGGTGTCGATTCGTCGGCGGCCAGAATGCCCTTGCCGGGCTCCACCAGCTTCTGGGCGACAGCGTTCAACGACTTGGTCATCGGGTTCCTCGGGGAGAATAACATGCCCCGAGATTAGACTTTCGTCAGCGGCGTTGCGATTAGACCTACGGTTATTGGACGAAAGGTGGAGGGAACCTTTCGGCTATTTCCTGAGCGCCTCGACTCCCGGCAGGACCTTGCCTTCCATCCATTCGAGGAAGGCGCCACCGGCGGTCGACACATAGGTCATCTCGTCCTTGACGCCCGCATGGGCAAGGGCAGCGACCGTATCGCCACCCCCCGCAACGGACACCAGCTTGCCGTCATGGGTGCGCCGGGCGACGTGCTTCGCAATCGCAACGGTGCCGGCATCGAAGGGGTGCATCTCGAAGGCCCCGACGGGACCGTTCCAGACTACAGTCTGCGCGTCATCGATCGCGGCCAGAATGCGCTCGACCGAGGAGGGGCCGATGTCGAGGATCATGCCGTCCTTGTCGATGGCATCGACGCCGTAGAGGCGTGTGGGGGTGTCGGCCTTGAAGTGCCAGGCGACGACCGCATCGATCGGCAGGATGATGGCGCAGCCGGTCTTTTCAGCCTTTTCCAGGATCCGGGTAGCGGTCTCGGCGAGATCCTTCTCGCACAGCGACTTGCCGATGCCGTAGCCCTGGGCGTGCAGAAACGTGTTGGCCATGCCCCCACCGATCACCAGAGCGTCCACCTTGGAGACGAGGTTTTCGAGAAGAGCGATCTTGGACGACACCTTGGCGCCGCCGACGATCGCGACCACGGGCTTCCTGGGCTTGCCGAGACCGGCCTCGAGGGCTTCCAGTTCAGCCTGCATGGCGAGGCCCGCAGCAGCGGGCAGCAGATGCGCCAGCGCCTCGGTGGAGGCGTGGGCCCGGTGGGCAGCCGAGAAGGCGTCGTTGATATAGACGTCCCCGAGGCTGGCCATGCGCTTGGCGAGTTCGGGGTCGTTGGCCTCCTCGCCGGGGTGGAAGCGGGTGTTCTCGAGCACGTAGATTGCGCCGGCGGGACCGGAGTCGATCCCTTCCTTCGCGCGGGAGACGTCGTTCCAGTCGGTGGCGATGAAACCGACGGGGCGACCAGTGGCCTCGACGATGGCCGGCACCACCTGTTCCAGAGAGAACTCCGGATCGACCTTGCCCTTGGGGCGGCCGAAATGGCTGAGCAGGATGGCCTTGCCGTCGTGCTTGAGGATCTCGCGGATGGTGGGGATCAGACGCTCGATGCGGGTCGCATCGGTAACGTGGCCGTCGGCGACCGGTACATTGAGATCGGCCCGGAGCAGAACGCGCTTGCCGGTGAGATCGAGCTCATCGAGGGTCTTGAAGGTCGCGCCCATGCTGTCCTCCGCTGGTGTTCGGTATGGGCCGTGGGTAGCAGAGCGGACGCCGGTTCGGAAGGGCGAATACGCAGCGGCCAGTTCAGTCGATGCGCTGGAACAGGCCGGGATAGGTGGTGACGAGGCCATCGGGGTCGACTTCCAGCACGCGTTCGAAGCCCTCGGCGCCCTGGTAGCGGAAGCGGCCAGCCTCCAGCCTTGTGTAGATCTGTTCCTGGCGCTGCACCGTCATGGCGTCGCCATCGATCCAGGCCATGACGAACCTCTGTGGCTCACCGTCGGACCACCGAGTGCGCCATATGGGTAGGGAGTTGGTGAGAGGGGTGGGCCAGAGGTCGATATCGATGCAGCCGCGAAGCGACGGCAGGGGTTCGGCGCGATCGTCGCTCCAGCTACCGGCGCCATCGGAGAAGAGTTCGAGCACGGAGCCATCGGTGCGCTCGATCCTGGCGGTGCGGAGGTGGCCCTCATCATCGAGCTTGAGGCGGTAGAACAGGCCGTAGTCCGGCGCGATGATGGCACCGCGGATGCGGGTGTCGCGGCCGTTCGAGATGACCTGGCAGTGCTCGAGCGTGCCGGTGTCGCCGAGGCCCTGCCAGCGGATGGTACGGTTGAGGATCATGCCGGCTGTGTCTCGCTCGGGACAATGGGCAGATCATAGCAAAAGGGGCGCCGCTGGCGCCCCTGAAATTGCTAGTGGTGGCAGACCTCTCAGAGGGTCTTGGCGAAGGCCGCGGTGACATCGGCCATGCGGTTGGAGAAGCCCCACTCGTTGTCGTACCAGCCCATGATGTTCACGAAGTTGCCGTCCATCACCTTGGTCTGGTCGAGCAGGATGGTGGCGGAGTGCGGATCGTGGTTGAGGTCCGAGGATACCAGCGGGTGGCGGGTATAGCCCATGACGCTCTTGAGTGCGCCGTCGGCGGCCGCGACCAGAGCGTCGTTGACTTCCTGGGCAGTGACGTTGCGTTTGGCGATGAACTTGAGGTCGACGAGCGACACGTTCGGGGTCGGCACGCGGATCGAGATGCCGTCGAGCTTGCCCTTGAGCTCGGGCAGCACGAGGCCGATGGCCTTGGCCGCGCCGGTCGAGGTGGGGATCTGCGACAGGGCCGCTGCGCGGGCCCGGTAGAGGTCCTTGTGCATGGTGTCGAGGGTCGGCTGGTCACCGGTGTAGGAATGGATGGTGGTCATCATTCCCTTCTCGATCCCGAAGGAGTCGTTCATCACCTTAGCCATCGGGGCGAGGCAGTTGGTGGTGCACGAGCCATTGGAGATGACGACGTGCTCGCGGGCCAGCTGGTCGTGGTTGATGCCGTAGACTACCGTCAGGTCGGCACCCTCGCCGGGGGCGGAGATGATCACCTTCTTCGCGCCCGCCGTGAGGTGGGCCGACGCCTTCTCCTTGGAGGTGAAGATGCCGGTGCACTCGAGCACGATGTCGACGCCGAGTTCCTTGTGCGGCAGCTGGGCGGGGTCGCGCACCGCGGTGACCTTGAACTTCTGGCCAGCGGTGGTGATGACATCGCCATCCACCACGACTTCGTGCGCGAACTTGCCGTGCACGCTGTCGTAGCGCAGCAGGTGGGCGTTGGTTTCCACCGGGCCGAGGTCGTTGACGGCGACGACTTCGATGTCGGTGCGGCCGGACTCAACGATGGCGCGGAGGATGTTGCGGCCGATGCGGCCAAAGCCGTTGATGGCGACGCGGACTGCCATAGCTATACGCTCCTGAAGGAGGAAGTGGAGGAGGGAGGTCGCGGGTCTCTTACAACTGCGCCGTCACGGCTTCAACAACGGCTTTCGGTGTAATACCGAAGTGCTCGTAGAGCTTGTCGATCGGGCCAGAGGCACCGAACGACTTCATGCCCACGAACCGGCCCTTGTCGCCGAGCAACTTGTTCCAGCTCATCTCGATCCCCGCCTCGACGGCAACGCGAGCCCGGGCCTTGCCGATGATCCCGGCACGGTAGGCCTCGTCCTGCCTGGCGAAGAGCTCCATGGAGGGAACGGACACCACACGGGCAGAGATGCCCTGTTCGGCAAGTTGCTGGTACGCGTCGACCGCGATGGCCACTTCGGAGCCGGTCGCGAAGATCACGGCGTCGGCGTCGGCATCGCCAGCAATTGTGTAGGCGCCACGGGCCGAGCGGTTCTGCTCCGAAAACTCGGTGCGCAGTGCCGGCAGGTTCTGGCGTGAGAGCGCCAGGATCGAGGGCGCGTCGGCCTCGAGGGCGAGCTCCCAGCACTCTGCGGTTTCCATGGCATCGGCCGGACGGAAGACGAGCAGGTCCGGAATGGCGCGAAGCGCGGACAGGTGCTCGACCGGCTGATGGGTCGGGCCGTCCTCGCCGAGGCCGATCGAGTCGTGGGTCATCACATAGATGACGCGCTGGCCCATCAGCGCCGACAGGCGGATCGCGGGGCGGGCATAGTCGGTGAACACCATAAAGGTGCCGCCGTAGGGAATGAGCCCGCCATGCAGCGCCACGCCATTCATGGCAGCGGCCATCTCGTGCTCGCGGATGCCGTACATCATGTAGCGGCCGAGGTGGTTGTCGGCCTGGAAAGGCACAGTCTCCGGCGTGTTGGTCAGATTGGAGTGCGTCAGGTCGGCCGAGCCGGCGAGGGTCTCGGGGACCGCCTTGTTGATGACTTCAAGCGCCATCTGCGAAGCCTTGCGGGTCGCGACCTTCGGCTTGTCGGCGGCGAGCTTCTGCTTGTACTCGGCCATGGCAGCGGCAAAGCCGGACGGGAGCTTGCCGGACATGCGGCGGTTGAACTCGTCCCTCTTCTCCGAAGCGGAGAGGCGGGATTCCCACTCGCCGCGCAGGTTCTGCGAGCGCGTGCCGGCAGCGCGCCAGCTGTCGAGAATGTGGGACGGGATCTCGAAGGCAGGATAGTCAATGCCGAGGGCAGCCTTCGCGCCGGCCAGTTCTTCCGCGCCCAGGGGCGCGCCGTGGACCTTCTCGGTGCCGGCCTTCTTGGGGGCGCCGAAGCCGATGGTGGTCTTCGCCGCGATCAGTGTCGGGCGGTCAGACTGCTTGGCTGCGTTGAGGGCGCTCTCGATCGCATCCTGGTCGTGGCCATCGATCTCTATGGTGTTCCAGCCGACGGCCTTGAAGCGGGCGATCTGGTCGGTGGAGTCCGCGTTCGACACCTTGCCGTCGATGGTGATGTCGTTGTTGTCCCAGATCACCACCAGCTTGTTGAGTTTGAGATGGCCAGCCAGCGAAATCGCCTCCTGGGAGATGCCCTCCATGAGGCAGCCGTCGCCGGCGAGGACCCAGGTGTAGTGATCGACCAGTTCGGAGCCGAACTCGGCGGCGAGCTTGGCCTCGGCCACGGCAAAGCCGACGGAGTTGGCAAGGCCCTGCCCAAGCGGCCCCGTGGTGGTCTCGATGCCGCTCGCATGGCCGAACTCGGGGTGGCCGGCGGTCCGCGAACCGATCTGGCGGAAGTTTTTCACTTCCTCGATGGTCATGTCCTCGTACCCGAGCAGGTAAAGCGCGGAGTACAGCAGCATCGAGCCGTGACCGGCAGAAAGGATGAAGCGGTCCCGATCTGGCCAGCGGGGCTGGGATGGATCGAACTTCATCACCTTGGTGAACAGCACCGTTGCGATATCGGCGCAGCCCATGGGCAGGCCGGGGTGGCCGGAATTGGCTTTCTCGACGGCATCCATCGCAAGCGAGCGGATGGCATTGGCCAGTTCGTTCTGCTGGGCAGTATTCGGCATGGGCGAGCGCTTTCGTCGGGGCTGTTCGGAGGGAGCTGCGGCGCGGTGCGCCTCCTCCCAAAGGCGGGTTTAGGGCATAACAGGTTCGGTTTGGCTGTCAATGTCGCGGCCGGTCGTGGTTGCAAACCGGGGCGTGCTGGGGCAGGCTGAAACGGCGGAGTCGCGTGGGCGAGTGCTAATGGATCAGGGCGAACTGGAAGACGGCTTGACGGCGGCGACGGCGCGGTTCGACCGGGCACTCGGCCGGCTCGACCAGAGCCTGCGTGACCTCGGCGGGCGCCTCAGGCAACAACAGCGGATCGAGGTCGATACGCAGCGCCTCGTGCACGAGCGTGCACGACTTGCAACCGAGCTCGACAAGACTGCCGCCCGGGCAAAACGGCTCGACGACAGCGCCCATGAAGTCTCCCGCCGGCTCGTCGAAGCCATGGAGACCGTGCGTGCCGTCCTCGCCAAGGCGGAGTAGCGGATGCCCGAAGTCAATGTCGAGATCAACGGACGACGCTACCGGATGGCCTGCGAGGAGGGCCAGCAGCAACACCTGATCGGCCTTGCCAAGCGCTTCAACGATCAGGTCGAGGGGCTGAAGGGCGCCGTTGGCGAGATCGGCGACACCCGGCTGACGGTGATGGCCGGCATCGCCGTTCTGGATGAACTTTCGGAGGCGGAGCGCCGGATCCGCGCGCTCGAGGAACAGGTGGCCGAACTGACCCGGGCGGGACAGGAGATCGCCACCGAGTACGAGGCCCTGGAGCAGCAGTTTGCCGAGCGGCTGTCGAATGCAGCCCGCACCATCGAGAGCGTTGCCGACGCGCTCGACGCCTCTGCACCATTGCCCCAGCCCTAGGGCGGCCCGTCGTCACCTGCCGTGACGCTGTCCATGAAGGCCTGCTCGATATCGAGTTTTTCCAGCATTTCGCGCACGATCGTGTCGTCGAGTTCAAGGTTGTCCCTCGCCTGGACCAGGCGGTTGCGCCGCTCGGTGAGCAGGACCTGCCCGAGAGCCACGGCCTCCTGCGGGTCGAACGCGCCGGCTTGCTCCATCCGGGGGTCGTCGGCGCGTAGCCGCATCTCCATCTTTGCGGCCAGTTGGCGTCCGGCCTCGGTAGGATGGCTGACGCGGTAGTTGGCGAGCACCGCCAATGCCGTCTCGCGGATCATGGCTTCGGCGCGGGCGCGTTGGTTGGTGGCAAAGCGCCGATGGTGTTGATCATCGAGGTGGAGCCGGTTGATCAGGCAGGGCAGGGTTAAACCCTGAACCAGCAAGGTCATCACGGTCACCAGGAAGGCCAGAGAGATGATCGCCTCGCGATCCGGGAAGTCGCTACCGTCCCCGACCATGAGAGGCGTGCCGGCGGCGGCGGCCAGCGTGACCACTCCGCGCATGCCGGCGAAGGACAGCACGATGAGTTCGGACCGGCCGAGAGGCGCAACTGCGGGGGGCCTCCGGCGCTGACGCCAGCCGGTCAGCCCGGCGGTCGCGAAGACCCAGGCAAACCGTGCCGCAACGATGGCGACGAATATGGCGCCCGCTGCCAGCAACAGGTCCCACAGCCTGTATCCGTCCTCGGCGGCCTCGGTGATGACGGAACGCAACTGCAGGCCGATATAGGCGAAGACAAAGGCTTCGATCAGTGTGTCGGCAGTGCGCCAGAAGGCCTGCTCCTGCAGCCGGCGCCGGTAGCCGGACTGCACGGCATGGTGACCGACGGTGAACCCGGCCGCGACCACTGCCAGGACTCCGGACGCGTGCAGTTCCTCGGCCACGAGGTAGGCGACAAACGGCACGAGCACCATCAGCGCCGTGGCAAGCTCTGGATTCTGCAGCCTCCTATTGGCCCGGTGCGCCAGGGTGCCGACGAGAAAGCCGATGAGGATGCCCACCGAAGCTACGTAGATGAAGTAGACCGGGACGTTCTCGATGAAGGCATGGGTGCCGGTTGCCATCGCGACCAGCACTGCAAAGATGGTCAGTGCGGCCGCATCGTTGATGAGGCTCTCCCCCTTGAGGACGGTCATCAACCCGACGGGCAAGCCGGCGCGTCGCCCGACAGCGATGGCGGTTACGGCGTCCGGTGGGGCGATGGCAGCGCCGAGTATCAGCGCGGCGAGCGGAAGCATGCCGGGGAGCACCAGAAGGGCCGCGCCCGCTGCCGCTACCGTGGACACGAAGACCAGCAGGACTCCCAGGTTGATGATGGTGGGGGAGCGGCGGCGGAATTCGGCGAAACTGAAGTCGCGCGCCGCCGAGAACAGGATCGGCGGCAGGATGATGCCGAGTATGACCTGCGGCGGGAGTTCAAGGTGGGGAATACCGGGTATGTACGACGCCGCAAGGCCCACGCTCGCGACCATCAGGGCCGGCTGGAAGCCGCGCCGCTCGGCGATGGCGCTGACGGCAATGGCAATGATGATCACGACGAGGACGTAGGCGAACACGGATGCTCCTCGTGCCTTGGAGCGTCGACGCCCCGGTTACGGCCGCAGTTGCTTCCCAGTCTTCACGCAGAACAACTGCACCGCCATTCAGTTCACAAGCGCCCGGAGCGGTCTAGGGTGAGTTGTCCCGGTTGCGCTGGACAATGCAGTTGCCGCCGGCTTCCAGCAGCCGCGTGCAGAACGCCTGAGCTTCCTGCCGGGTGGGAAAGCCCACCTGCGCCGAATACCTAAGGCGGGTGCCGAGGCTGAGGTTGCGCACGGTGATGACCAGCATCGGGTGTTCGCCGAAGATGGCTTCATGCTCGCTGCGCTCCCGCTCCCAGGCGTTGCGGACGATCTCGGCTGAGAAGTTCTGGGAGATCAGGACGCCCCAGGGCTGCCATTCGCCCGGGGTGCGGCCGAAATCCGGCATGGGCACGGCTTGCGCCATGTTCTGGCAGGCCTCGGCGAAAGGCTGCTCCGGGTGGAGCGCATAATCCAGTTCCTCCGGGTCCTCTCCGCGCCAATACTCGATCGGCCGGCCTGTGATGATGGAGACGAAGGCCCGGGTTTCGGCCGCCACGCCACCGGAGCCGCCAAGATAGCGTCCGACCCGCCCCTCCCCGCCGTTATAGGCAGCCGCGGCCAGCCCCAGATTGCCGAACTTGCGCACAAGGAAGCTGAGATACTCGGCCGAGCGGACCAGGGACTCGGCGGGATCGAACGGATCGGCGAGAGAGCGGAGCGCGGCTGTCGAGGGCATGAACTGAGCAATCCCCATCGCCCCGGCGGGGCTGACGGCCTGGTGATCGAAGCGGCTTTCCTGCCAGATGAGGCGGGCGAAAAACTCCCTCGGAATGCCGTGATGCGCGGCGGTGCGTTCAATGGCGCTGCAGACGTCTGCGACATAACTCTCCTCATCGATGCAGATAAGATCCGTCGCGAGGGGAGAGCACCTCTGTCGGTCACCCTGCGTTTCCTGCTCCGCTCTGACGACGCTCGGCTGGAGCAGTAGGGCCACCGTGGCCAACATGACGGACAGCACACGCATTCGGAAACACTAGCACATTGCGGTCACGGAGAGGGGTGGGCGGCGGGCGCATGGCACGAAGACGTGATCCCGACAGGAGGCCGACCGCCGGTACTTGGAAACCGACGTGCGATCGCTCTTCCACGCGCGGTCCAACGCGCCTATATTGACGACGCTGCCCGGTGCGTGTTGGAGACACATATCCCCGGGGCCTTAATCGATCTTAAGGGAGCTGTCCCTGACCGGGCCCGTGGGCTCGGACATACGGCGCCCACCTACGTGAGTAGGTTCCCGGGATCGATTCTCCCACGGCCAGGGCGGCACCTTATTTCCGAAAGAGAGCGATGGCGGACGCGGCAATCGAGGAAGCCAAGGCGCTGCTGCGAAGCAGGGCACGGGCAGCGCGCGGGGCACTGACCCCTGAGGAGCATGCCGAGGCCGGGGCAGCGATCTGCCGGCACTTTTTCGATGCCATCAGCCTTGAACCAGAGGACGCGGTTGCAGCCTACTGGAGCGTCCGCGACGAGGTGGACTGCCAGCCGATCCTGATCCGGCTGATGGACAACGGCCAGACCGTGATCCTGCCGGTGGTGGCAGGGCCGGGACTGCCGCTCGACCTGCGTGTATGGGAGCCGGGCACCGCGCTTTACGAGGCGGGGTTCGGTACGCTCGCTCCGTCCGAACTCGCGCCGCGGCGGACCCCTGACGTGGTGCTTGTGCCGCTGCTCGGCTTCGATGCGACCGGCACGCGCCTCGGCTATGGCGGGGGATATTACGACCGGACGCTTGCGCAATTGCCGCGCCGGCCCCGGCTGATCGGCCTCGCTTTTTCCGTACAGGAACTTGACGCGATCCCCCGGGAGCCGCACGACGTTCCGCTCGACGCTGTAGTGACGGAACTGGGCGTGCGGTTTTTCGGCGAGGATAGATGAGGCTACTGTTTCTGGGTGATGTGGTTGGCCGCTCCGGCCGCGATGCGGTGGCGGAGCGCCTGCCGGGGCTGGTCGAGCGGCACGGCTTCGACTTCGTCGTGGTGAACGGCGAGAATGCCAGCCATGGGCGCGGGCTGACCGAGCCGCACTTCCACATGCTGCGCGAGGCCGGTGCCGACATCGTCACCCTGGGCGACCATGCCTTCGATCAGCGCGATACCCTGAGCTATATCGAGCGCGAACCGACCCTTGTCAGGCCCATAAACATGCCGGCCGGCACGCCCGGGCGCGGCGCGATGTTCGTGGAGGGTCGCAAGGGGCACCGGGTGCTGGTGGTCAATGCGCTCGGCCGGGTGTTCCTGCCGCCGATCGATGATCCCTTCCGTGCGGTCGAAGCTGCGGTGGCGGCCTGTCCCCTCGGGGAGCAGGCCGACGCCATCGTAGTCGATTTCCACACCGAAGCGACGTCCGAAATCCAGGGCATGGGGCATTTCCTCGACGGCCGGGTAACCCTTGTGGTGGGGACTCATACCCATATTCCCACGTCCGACCACCGCATCCTGCGCGGCGGCACGGCACTGATGGCCGATGCCGGCATGTGCGGGGACTTCGACTCGGTCATCGGGGTGGATGCGGAGGAGCCGCTCAATCGTTTCCTCACCGGCATCCCAAATGGCCGGTTCAGCCCGGCGGAAGGGGAGGCGACGCTGTGCGGGGTGGCCATCGAGACGGACCCGCGGACCGGGCTGACGACCAAGGTCATGCCGGTGCGGATCGGCGGTGTGCTCTCGCAGGCAGAGCCCGCCTTCTAGCGCCCGCTTCACAATCGGGCGGGTCTTGCCCTATAAGGCCGCACCATTCTTCAGCCCAGCCAAACCCTACCGGAGTGACCGATGGCCGGCCATTCACACGCCAAGAATATCATGCACCGCAAAGGCAAGTCCGATGCGGCGCGCTCGAAGGTCTTTTCCAAGCTCGCCCGTGAAATCACGGTAGCGGCGAAGATGGGCATGCCGGATCCGGCGTTCAACGCCCGTCTGCGCCTGGCCGTCGCCAACGCCCGTGCTCAGTCCATGCCCAAGGACAACATCGACCGCGCCATCAAGAAGGCGTCGGGCGGCGAAGGCGAGAACTATGACGAAATCCGCTACGAGGGCTATGGCCCGGGTGGCGTTGCGATCATCGTCGAGACGCTGACGGACAATCGCAACCGCACCGCCTCCAACGTGCGCTCCTACTTCTCCAAGAATGGTGGCGCCCTTGGTGAGACGAACTCGGTCGGCTTCATGTTCGACCGCGTCGGCGAAATCACCTACCCGGTCTCCGTTGGTTCGGAAGACAAGGTCATGGAAGCGGCCATCGAGGCCGGCGCCGACGATGTCGAGAGCGACGAGGAATTCCACTACATCTACACCACCTTCGAGGGTATGGCCGAGGTGTCGGCCGCGCTCGAAAAGGTGCTGGGCGAGGCAGAATCGGTGAAGGCCATCTGGCGGCCGCAGAACACCACGCCGATCGACGCGGAAAAGGGCGCGACGCTGATGAAGCTCATCGCTACGCTCGAAGAGGATGACGACGTGCAGAACGTCTACTCCAACTTCGACATGAGCGACGAAGACGCCGCCAAGCTCGCAAGCTGAGCCACCACACCACTACGAACATGATGACACCGCGCTTCCTAGGGGAGGCGCGGTGTTTTCGTCAGGCGATCTGTCGAAGCTCGACGAAGGGGTGGTCAGCGACGTGGACCACCGCCGAGCAATTGCGCCCGGACTGCTTGGCGCCATAAAGACGCTGGTCGGCGATGCGGAACAGTTCCGAGAAGGTCGCCGGTCGATCAAAGGCAACACCCCCGATGCTGACCGACAGCGTACGCTGACGCCCGTCCGGGGTGAAGATCGCCAGGTTCACCGAGCGGCGGATGCGTTCGGCGACGGCTTCGGCGGTCGTCTGGTCGACGCCCGGCAGGAACACGGCGAACTCCTCGCCACCCATTCGGCCGACGAGGTCGCCGGGGCGTACAACGGCGCGAATCGAGCGTGCGATGATCGTCAGCGCCTCGTCGCCAGCCTCGTGGCCGTAGAGGTCGTTGATGGTCTTGAAGTTGTCAGCGTCGATCATCAGCAGCGCGCCGGTGCCCCGGGCCTCGAGCGTCTCCGTTACCTTGGAGGCGAACGCGCCGCGGTTGAGGCAGGCGGTGAGGCTGTCGGTACGCGCGACGAGGCCCAGCCGTCGGTTGGTGATGGCAAGACCCCTGAGCCGCAGGCTGAGGTAGAAGAACAACGGGGCGCCGAGCAGGATCGGCAGCACCATGGCGCTCACGATCGCCCGGTGCAGCGCCTCGGTGCCCATATCCTCGAAGAAGACCGCGTTGAAGGTCACCGATACCAGCACGCAGGCGGCGGTGCCGAAAACCGTCCAGCGGATAACGCTCTTTCCGCCTCGCCATGCAAGGATGGCTCTTTGGTTCTTCATGTCCGGGCTCTCCCGGGTGCGAACGCCAAATCCGGCCGCGCCGCATGGCGCGGCGGCCCTCCGCGAGTTCTGGTCATGATGATTCCCTGCATTCCCGCGGCCACTGTGGGCATGCGGGCTGAATGGGTTCTTGTCGGAGTTCCGACATTTTTAGCTATTGTCTCGAACAAATCCGCAGTTGCTGGTTTGTTCACTTCTGGCTTGGTAGGTTCCCGCCATCGGCCTATGGATGGAACATGAGTGACGCCACACGAATCATCGGCATCGACCCAGGCCTGCGACGCTGCGGCTGGGGCATCATCGACAGCGAGGGGACCCGGCTGCGTTTCATCGCCGCGGGAACCATCACCCCGCCGGTCACGGGCTCGCTGGCAGAGCGGCTTTCGGCGCTGATGGCGGGGCTTGCCGGGGTGCTTGACCAGTTCGAGCCTGTTGAGGCAGCGGTCGAGGAGACGTTCGTCAATCAGGGCGCACGATCGGCGCTGATCCTCGGGCAGGCGCGTGGGGTGGCACTGGTCACGCCCGCCGCCCGGGGGATTCCGGTGGGCGAGTATGCCGCCAATCTCGTGAAGAAATCCGTCGTCGGCACGGGCCACGCCGAAAAGGATCAGGTGCAGATGATGGTGCGAACGCTGTTGCCGACTGCCAGCTTCAGCGGCGCCGACGCCGGCGACGCGCTTGCGATCGCCATCTGTCATGCCCATCACCGGGTGGCCGCGCGGCGGTTGAGGGCGCTGGCATGATCGGCAAGCTCAAGGGGCTCGTCGACAGCTTCGGCGAGGACGTCGTGCTGATCGACTGCGGCGGCGTCTGTTATGAAGCCTTCTGCTCCTCACGCACGCTGCAGGCGTTGCCGAGGGTGGGCGAGGCGACGGTAGTGTTCATCGAGACGGTGGTGCGCGAGGACCTGATCCGTCTCTACGGTTTCGCGACGGAGGCGGAGAAGGCCTGGTTCAACCTGTTGATGACAGTGCAGGGTGTTGGCGCGCGCGTGGCCCTGTCGATCCTGTCGGCGCTGTCTCCCTCGGAGCTGTCGAGCGCGGTGGCGCTGCAGGACAAGGCGATGATCGGTCGCGCCAACGGGGTCGGCCCGAAACTTGCGCTGCGGCTTGTCACCGAGCTCAAGGGCAAGGTGCCGGCGATCGGCGGCGTGGATGCCGGCACGCTCGGGTTGCAGGCCGCGCTCGGCGAAGGCGTCGCCAGCGGCAACATTGCCGATGCCGTGTCCGCGCTGGTCAATCTCGGCTACCAGAATGCCCAGGCTTCGGCCGCGGTGGCCCGGATCGTTGCCCGCGAGGGTGATGGAACGGCCACCGAGAAACTGATCCGCCTCGGGCTGAGGGAGTTGAGCGCGTGACCTCGCTGACTTCCGCAACGGCCGGCAGGGACGATCCGCTGGATGTCTCGCTGCGTCCTTCCGGCTTCAACGACTTCGTCGGGCAGGCGGCAGCCCGGGCCAACCTCGAAGTGTTCATCCAGGCGGCGCGGCAACGTGGAGCGGCACTCGACCATGTGCTGTTCGTCGGTCCACCGGGCCTCGGCAAGACGACGCTCGCGCAGATCATCGCCAAGGAACTGGGCGTGGGGTTCCGCGCGACGTCTGGCCCGGTTATCGCCAAGGCGGGCGACCTCGCGGCGTTGCTCACCAACCTTGAAGAGCGCGACGTGCTGTTCATCGACGAGATCCATCGGCTGAACCCGGCGATCGAAGAAGTGCTTTATCCGGCGATGGAAGATTTCCAGCTGGACCTGATTATCGGGGAAGGACCGTCGGCTCGTTCGGTACGGATCGATCTTGCGCGCTTTACCCTCGTGGGGGCGACGACCCGCGCCGGATTGCTGACGACGCCTCTGCGGGATCGCTTCGGCATCCCCGTGCGGCTCAACTTCTACACGCCCGAGGAACTGGTCCAGATCGTGACCCGTGGCGCACGCCTGCTCGGTATGCCGATGGCTCCGGACGGAGCGATGGAGATTGCCCGCCGTTCGCGCGGAACGCCCCGCATCGCTGGACGACTCCTGCGCCGGGTGACCGACTTCGCGCTGGTCGACGGGGCCGCAGAAGTGACGAGGTCAATCGCGGACAAGGCGCTGCTGCGCCTCGATGTCGATGCACGCGGACTTGACCAACTCGACCGCCGATACCTCACCACCATCGCCGACTTCTATGGCGGCGGGCCAGTCGGCATCGAGACGATCGCTGCCGCACTCAGCGAGCCGCGCGACGCCATCGAGGAGATCGTCGAGCCGTATCTGCTGCAGCAGGGCTTCATTCAGCGCACGCCACGCGGCCGCATGTTGACCGCGCTGGCGTTCCAGCACCTGGGCCGCAGCGTTCCACAGGGGTTCGCTGGCCAGCAAAGCTCGTTGTTCGAGGAGCCGGAAGAGTGACTGAACGCCATGTGCTCAGCTTTCCAGTCGGCCGGCAGCGCTTCAACTATCGTGTTGCGGCGGTGATTATTGCCGATGGGCACGTGCTGGTCTCCCGCGAGGATGATGACGACTATGTCATGCTGCCGGGCGGGCGGGTCGAGCTTGGCGAGGCAAGCGGTCCGGCACTGGCGAGGGAGATCGAGGAGGAACTCGGCATGCCCGGCACCGTCGGGCCGCTGGTTGCCACTTCGGAGAGCTTCTACCACCGTTCGGGAGAGGACTTCCACGAGATCGGCCTGTTCTACCGGGCAGCGCTGCCGGACTACGCCGTGCCCGACGGCAAGGCGCCGTGGCTGGTTCGGGAAGATGAAGGGCACGTGCTGTCGAACTTCTGGGTTCCACTCTCCGGCGGAGCGCTTGCAGCCATGAACCTGCTGCCGCGCTGGCTGCCGGGTTTCCTCGAGAACCTTCCCGAGAGCCTGACCCACATCGTCCATGACGAGCGCCAGGCGTCGGGTGGTGCCGTCTCCGCCCCGTGAGATCTGTCGATGCCTGAAACGCACCGGATGCATGTCCGCATCTACTACGAGGACACCGATTTCTCGGGCTTCGTCTATCATGCTGCGTATCTCAAGTTCTTCGAGCGCGGCCGCACAGAATTCCTGCGCGACCTTGGGGTGTATCACGCGGAACTTGCCGAGCAGGGCCTCGCCTTTGCGGTTCGATCCATGGAGATCGACTTCGAAGCCGCGGCGCGGATCGACGACCTGCTCTGCGTCGAGACGGCGGTGGTGGAAAGCAGTGGCGCCCGTCTGATGCTTTCCCAGTCCGTCACTCGAGGCGACAGGGTGCTCACCCAGGCGCGGGTCGTGGTTGCGGCTGTTCGCATCGGTGGTGGAGCCACCCGGCTGCCTAAAGCGCTACTCGAGCGGTTGCGGAGCTAGGGCGCCGACGCTTTGTTAACCATCTCTTGACCATAATCCCGGCAGAGAGAGTCGGTTGGACTGCAGGGGGCGCACAGCCCCGTGAACCAGCAGATTTCTCTTAATTTTGACAGATTTGGACCCCATCGCCCCAAGCATGCGGGTCGGACAGCCGGAGCCGGGCCAAAAGGATCAAGACATGGAAGCCATGGATGCTGTGGGGGCGGTTGCGCCTCACGCGGACCTCTCCATCTGGGGCCTTTTCTGGGCCGCTGACTGGATCGTCAAGAGCGTCATGCTGGGGCTGCTTGCCGCCTCAATCTGGTGCTGGGCGATCATCGTCGACAAGACAATCACCTATCGGCGCACCGAACGCGCCATGAACCAGTTCGAGCGCACCTTCTGGTCGGGGCAGTCCCTCGAGGAGCTCTATCAGCAGCAGGCGGAGCGTCCCTCCGGCGGGCTCGGGTCGGTGTTCGTTGCCGCCATGAAGGAATGGAAGCGCAGCCACGAGCAGAACGCGGCGAGCTTTGTCGGCATGCAGCAGCGCCTCGACAAGGTTCTCGATGTCGCCATTGCCCGAGAGAGCGAGCAACTGGAGAAGAACCTCGGTTTCCTCGCAACCGTCGGCTCGGCCGGTCCCTTCATCGGCCTGTTCGGCACGGTCTGGGGCATCATGAACGCCTTCACCAACATTGCGGCTTCCTCCAATACCAGCCTTGCCGTGGTAGCCGGCCCGATCGCCGAGGCGCTGTTTGCAACCGCGATCGGCCTCGTTGCGGCTATTCCAGCGGTGGTGGCCTACAACAAGCTCTCCTCTGATGCTGGCAAGATGATCGGTCGCCTCGAAGGCTTCGCCGACGAGTTCTCGACCATCCTGTCCCGTCAGCTCGAAGCACGGAGTCGCTGACATGGGCATGGGCGTGGCTGCAGGCGGAGGAGGCGGCGGTGGCCGCCGACGCCGGCGAAAGAGCCGGGCGGTCATGAGCGAGATCAACGTCACGCCGATGGTGGACGTCATGCTCGTGCTGCTGATCATCTTCATGGTCGCCGCGCCGATGATGACCGCGGGTGTGCCGATCGACCTGCCGAAGACGGCGGCCAGCGAGATGCCGAGCCAGGCCCGGCCTATCACGGTGTCGGTCGATCCGGGCGGGTCGATCTTCGTGGATGAAACCCCCGTCTCCGAGGCGAGCCTCGTGAGCACGATCACGGGACTTACCACTGGCGGGACCGAGGACCGCATCTATGTGCGCGGTGACACCACCGCCAACTACGGCTCCGTCATGCGAGTCATGGGCCTGCTGTCGTCTGCAGGCTTCACCAAGATCGGGCTGATCACCCAAC
>Ga0233380_1000150_pt1 | contig 39604 bp, 41 predicted proteins | sample ElkDunMinimDraft_9_FD_191541 | JGI IMG/M metagenome (GOLD analysis project Ga0233380, IMG submission 191541) | Fecal eukaryotic communites from dung pellets of Tule Elk in California, USA - Elk Dung F36 | ecosystem: Host-associated > Mammals > Digestive system > Large intestine > Fecal | place... | reverse complement strand
TGCGCCGCTTGCCCGCGCCGAAGTCCGCATCTTGTTCGAAAAACTGTTCACCAAGACCTCGCACATGGAGCTCGACGAAGAGCGCCACGGCACGCCCGGTAACCGGAGCTACGATTTCGAGCCGAGCTTCATCGTGCGGGGGTTGGCTGATCTAAAGGTCAAGCTCACCCCGCCGAAGGGCTTGGTCGACGCCTGAACACGCTCGGCTCTGATGGGCAGAGCCCGACCATCGATAGACAGCCGGCCGGCGCCGTCCGCGACAGCGGGTGTGGGTCGGCGCGATCATCGAAAAAGGAAGCCGAATGACTATCAAGGACGTCTCATCCAAGCCCCTCCAGGAACTGATCTCGCTGCAGGGCCGCGTTGCGGTCGTGACCGGGGCAGCTTGGGGCCTTGGGCGTGCCACCGCTCGGCGGCTTGCCGAAGCGGGCGCGGCTGTGCTGATCGCCGACCTCGACGAGGAGAAGGCAGCCACGACCGCGAGCGAACTGGCACAGGAGTTCGGCGGTACGGTCGTATCGGTCAAAATGGATGCGGGCGACCCCGATGCCATCACCGCGGTCACGGAGATGGCGGTGCGTGAGCTGGGCTCGCTCGATATCTGGGTCAACAATGCTGGCATACCCTCGCACGTGCCGCTGTTCGACTTGAGCTACGCGGAGTTCGACAAAGTGCTGGCGATCAACTTGCGCGGCACTTTCGTCGGTGCGCGGGAGGCCGCGCGCCGTATGATCGCGGCCGGGCAGGGCGGCGTGATCGTCAACGTCGCCTCGCTCGCCGGTGTCAACGGCATCGCGCCAGGCCAAGCAGCCTACGTCTCCTCAAAGCACGGCGTGGTCGGGCTCACCCGGCAGATGGCGATCGAACTGGCTCCACATGACATCCGCGTCCTGGGCATCGCACCGGGCGTCATGTTGACCGAGAAGACCATGTTCCTGGCCGAAGCCGGCAAGGACATGGCGCAGGCCACCGGAATCCCGGGTATCGGCGGTAGCCGCTTGGGCCGCCACGGCTCGGCCGACGACATCGCCCGCACAATTCTATTCTGCGCCTCCGACATGGCCATGTTCATGACGGGAAGCACGCTGTTGGTCGACGGCGGCGTCCTCGCCTGATCGCGCCGTAGGAAAGGTCGGCCGCGCCGTTCGCGCGTGAGTAAATTCTGAGCTTGCTGGCCGGGTCGATCATGGGCCGGCCCAGCACGCTCCTATGGGAGATAATGTTATGAGTAAGGACCGCGTAGTCGTCGTCACGGGTGCCGCAGGCGGCATCGGTCTGGGCATCGCCCAGCGTTTCGCGCGTGACGGTCATCCGACCGCGATGATCGACGTGCAGCACGAGTTGCTCGAGCAGGAAGCCGACGCGCTACGCTCCGCAGGCGCGAACGTGCTGACGGCGCAAGTGGACGTGTCCGATCGCGCGGCGGTCGACGCAGCTTATGCGCGGATTCGCCAGGAGTTAGGGCAAATCACGATCGTCGTGCCCAATGCGGGCATCGCCCCGATCGTTCCCTTTCAGGACATGACCATCGCGCAGTGGCAGAAGGTCATGGACATCAACCTGACCGGCGTCTTCCACACGATCCAGGCGGCGGTGAACGACATGCTGGAGACCAAGTGGGGCCGCATCGTCTCGATCTCGTCGCACGCGGGTCAATCGGGCGGCATGTACATGTCGCACTACTCCGCGGCCAAAGGCGGCGTCATTAGTCTGACCAAGGGCTTGGCGCGCGAGCTAGCGGCGCATGGCACGACGGTGAACACGATCGCTCCGTCCGTCTGCGAGACGCCGCAGATGCATCGCGCAATCGATGCCGGCCAGTTCCCGATCGAGGCGGTCCTGCCGATGATCCCGATCTCACGCGCCGGAACGCCGGACGAGATTGCCTCTGCTTGTGCCTTCCTGGCGTCGGACGAGGCCGCTTACATCACCGGTCAGGTCCTGGCCGTGAATGGCGGCATGTACATGTAAGCAAGTGGTCCGTGGGGGGCTGAACCGCCGCACGCTGTTCATCACCGCGTCCGCCACCGGCACGCCCCCCTGCGCTCCGACCTCGATGGCCCCGGCAGCACCCTGAAGTTGCGTGCCAACTGGCTAATATCCGCAATCAATCGGGAAGGATGACACATGGCACAACCACGAGAACCGGAAACCGGCCCCGGGGGCTTCGATCCCGAGCAACGGCACGTGCAAGTGCTGACCCCGGGCCCGCGCATCGCGGCGATCCCAAACGACGAGATCGACCAAGAGTCGTGGGACATGGTCAACACGCTGCGTGAAGCAGCAGGTGCGCCACCCACCAACGAAATGCCCGCCTTCATGCGGATTATGGCCAAGCATCCGCCGATCTTCCACCGGCAGATGGAGATGGGCAACGTGCTGTTCACCGGCCGCATCTCGCCGCGCGAGCGCGAGCTGGCCGTCCTGCGCATCTCGTGGCTCGCCGGCGCCCCATTTGAGTGGGGCGAGCACGTTGCGATCGCCAAGCGCTCTTCTGTGTCTGATGAGGAGATCGAGCGGGTGACACAAGGCTCGTCCGCATCAGGCTGGAGCGAGCACGATGGAGCAATAGTGAGCGCGGTCGAAGAGCTCCTCGCCGATTTTGCGATTTCCGACCCGACTTGGACGATTCTGGCGAGAACTTGGGATGAGCAGAAACTCATCGAGCTTCCAATGATGATTGGTCAGTACCTCACCACTGCTTTTCTGCTGAACTCGCTTCGCGTGCAGCTTGGGGACACAAACCGCGGTCTGAGACAACGCTGAGTTAAGTACTTTTTTTCACACGTTTTTTGAGGGGAATCTGAGATGTCCAAAGTGTTCGGAGATGTGCGCCAGATCGGGTTGATGTCGCGAGACATAGATAAGAGCATGCAATATTTTGTAGACGCATGGGGCATGGGGCCATGGTTCGTCCTACGCAATATGAAGACGACGATGCTTTACCAAGGGACCCCGACCGAGCTTGACGTGTCGATCGCCATGGCAAACTGTGGAGACTTACAGTTCGAGATCGTGACGCAGCATAACGATGCGAAGTCACTTTATCAGGATACGTTAGCCCAGACACCCTCGCTGCACGTACAGCATGTGGCTGTTTGGGTTGATGACGTCGTCGGAGTTGAGGCGCAGGCGCACGCGCGCGGCTGGAATTCTATCTTCGAGACCACGGGCGGCCCCGGCCGGTCCGTGTTCGTCACCCATCCTGATGCTCCGGAAGTCTGCATCGAGCTTAGCGATTGCGAAGCCTTCAAAACGGAAGCGCGCGAAGCGATCAAGAGACTAGCGGCGACGTGGGACGGCAGTGAGCCCATTCGCGACGGAATCCCGACCTAAAGCGACGTACTGACGGCAGGAATAGGCATGACTCCGGCCGCTTCGTCTTGGTCATCGATCATTTCGGCGGCGCGCGGCGTGGTTAAAGAATCCGATGTGCGAGCCTGCCGAAGTCCTCGATCAATTCCTTGCTAACCAGTATAAAGGCAGTGTTGCGACGACCGGTTGAATCCGCCGTTCGTGGACTTTACGGCGGTGGGAACACAGACGGTAAAGCCGACGGTCGGCATTCGACCGGTAGGATAGTGGTGGAATCCAGCGCAGCATAGGGTGCGATCGGGTATCTGCGAAGGGGCTACGGTGACATGAGTATCGTTGTGAAAAACCACATTTTGACTAGCAATTAATTCGATTGATTATATCACTTTGCTACGCAGGAGCGGCTAGGGACCCGGCCGCCATCCGGACGACCTCCCTCAGCGAGAAGCGGCTCGACCAATGCTGGTTCGCTTCTACGGCGACGCTCTCGTGCCACGACAACGCGGACAGGACCATCATTGCGATGATGTTTATTCGATATTGGAATTGCGCGAGGGGCAAATGCGGGTGCAGAGCGTGTAGTGCTTCCAGGATATGCCGGGATGCTGGATGCTCGAAAGACTGGCTACCCGCCGGACTGGACCTACTGCCCTTGGTTTGCTGAAACTGGACAAACCACTGGATGCCCTTGACCTGGTCCTCGTCGAGCAACGGCTCCCAGAACAGATGAAGCAGGTCTTCCGCATCTTTCACCGAAAGGTCTCCAGTTCTCTCGACTAAGCGCTGACGTGCGGTTTCGACCCGCCCAAGGCGCTCCGCGATGAGAGCGTCAATCAAACCCAGTTTATCGCCGAAATAATAGCGCACAGCGCTAACGTTGCGCTGGCCCGCTTCGAATGCGATCTCGCGTAGTGATATCCCTTCCACCCCATGCTGCGCGAAGAGCCTGCCCGCCAACTGACCTTTCTTCCTGTTCGCCAACGTGGGCGGTAGCGCTCGAAGTCGCGTTGGATGCTTCAGGGCTCATTTAATCTCTTGAATTAATATTCAGGCATGGCAGAAGCTGCCCCAATAGCATGACGAGCTTCAAGGGCGCAATTCAGGCGACTTGAAACCAAGGGGAGACGAATGCCGAACCGCGCGCATATCGGCGCTGCCGTCAACTCATGTTCCACAGGCGATTTGCATGCGGGTCGGAGTGATCTAGCCGTCTTGATCATCGTCAGCGTCAGTCATCTCACCCAGCAAGGTATTTGGGGATGAGCTTCGACGATCTCAATATGCGCGATCTGGGCGGAATGGAGATCGTAGGTGGACTGCGTGTGGCGCAGCGCCGTATATACCGCTCTCAGGGGCCGGATCGGTTCACGGACGCCAACCGCGCCGCCATGGATGCGTTAGAGGTCATCGCAACGGATGTGTTCTGAATTGCGTTAGGTGAGAACAGGGCCGGAACACGCCCTCAAGCGGTTCGCCGTACGCCAGCGAGGGCCATTTCCCGGTAGACTGTAGCGCGGCCGAGGCCAAGTTGCCGTGCGGCTTCGGTTGGCGACACTCCCGCTTCGACGAGCTTGAGCGCAGCGCTCGCCTTTTCCGGGTCGAGCGGACGCCGTCCTGGTAACTTGCCCTTTATGCGAGCAGCGGCGATGCCGTCCTTGGTGCGCTCGGCGATCAGACGTCTCTCGAAATGCGCGATCGAGCCGAACACGTGGAAGATCAATTCGCCAGCGGCTGATGATGTGTCGATTTTCTCTTCGAGGCTGAGCAGCGCGACGCCGCGATCTTTCAGCGCCGTTACGATGGTCAGCAACTCGCCGAGCGAGCGGCCAAGCCGGTCAAGACGCACCACCGCTAGGGTCAGGACTCAAAGCCAGAACAGGACCGTAGCGGCGAGAGCGACGGCGGAGAGGAAGACGTCAGGGCACCTGTCGTAGCGTGTTGCAACGCGCCTCCAGTCTTTGAGGCGGCCGAACATGATCTCGATCCGGTTGCGGCTTTTATAACGGCGCTTGTCGTATTTGACGGCCATTTTGCGGGACTTTCTGCCCGGAATGCAGGGGGCAATCCCTTTTTCCTGCAAGGCCTCGCGGAACCAGTCTGCGTCATAGCCCCGATCACCCAGCAGCCATTGTGCTTTGGGCAAGCTACCCAGCAGCGCAGCCGCTCCGGTGTAATCGCTGACTTGCCCCGCCGTCATGAAGAAGCTGATCGGACGCCCCCTGGCATCCGTCACAGCGTGCAATTTGGTGTTCATACCGCCCTTCGTGCGTCCGATCAGCCGCCCAAGGCCCCCTTTTTTAGCCGCAAGCTGGAAGCTGTGCGGTGCGCTTTGAGATAGGTCGCATCAATCATGATGGTCTTGCGTTCCGTGCCTCTGGCAGACAGGCCATCCATCATCGCGATGAAGACACCCTTTTTTCCTCAGCGCTTCCAGCGGTTGTAAAGCGTCTTGGCTGGCCCGTATTCTTTGGGCGCATCTCGCCACCTCAGCCCGTTCCGGTTGACGAAAATGATGCCGCTGAGCACGCGACGATCATCCACTCTGGGCCGTCCATGGCTCTTGGGGAAAAAAGGCTCAAGACGAGCCATCTGCTCATCCGTCAGCCAATACAGGTCGCTCATATCCAGTCTCCTTGCAGAGCCTGAATCAGATTATGCTAACCAAATCAATGGGTCCTGACCCTAGGGCCGGCTTTTGCCAGTTCAATATCCTTCCTCAGGTCGCTCCTGCCAAAGGGTCGAATGTTGATTATCCAGCAACGGTGGTGAGCCTTCATCCGCGCGCCCGTTGGAGTAATAATAAAGCGCCATCGATCTACGCCCCGCATCCGGCGCGGCTACTACGGGATTTGGTTGCCCATGGAAAGACGTGCGGCTAGTTGTAAAGATAACTGTACGGTTGAATACCGGAAGCACACTCACCTCACAGCCTTGCATTTTCTTATCCCAAAGCTCCAAATGTCCGCCATTCAAGTCGGTCCAACCTTCATTCAGGTAGATCAACATATTAAGGCGTCGATCCAGACCGAACCGCGGATGTTTATTGAAGTCAGCATGAATCGCTAACCTGCCGCCAGACGCGGTTGAATGCAGGCCGCCGCCGAACATGTAAGGGTCACCCATAAGGCCCCACATCCCCGTGAGCCTCTCAAGTGCCATAAGGAATCTTGCACCCGAAAGATCCTGGAAATACTTGTTCGTTTTAGGCCCAAAATCGGTCTGCCAAGTGGTCCCAGTTTTCTTTCTTACAAATGTGCCGTCATCGTGAGTTTCCATAGTGTTATAATCGCGCGGCCATTCTTGAAGAACGTCACGAAGCGCTTCGCGACGAAATAAATCGTCGAATACAACATGTGGAAATGGGCTAGCGGATCTGTAGCCTTCGTATTCCTCTAGGCGCTCTAATGCGCCGGGGTGGAATAAATCGCTGTTATCGCAGGCATGCAATAATCTCTCTTCACCGCTCATGTATCTGCCGTAATTTGTGAACGCGCGTGGCGCCGAGGTGGGTTCGTTTCGATAATCAAATCCATAGCGCGCGGACATTGCAGCATCAACCGATACCCGTGCTGACTTGTGCCAGCGTCAGGTATTTTTGGTGGTATGCGACATGCCGCCTGCACTGCGGTTATGAACTGGCACCTGGGTTTAGTGATCCCCTGCAGGTATTGGTTACAGCGCATCGAATTATGCCGGTTCGCTCAAGGAACAGCGCCTGCCGCCGACTAAGGTCGCTGCCCGACCAACACCTTCGGCCGTCCCTTCGCAGCCACCTTCACTCCTCGGCACCGTTCCACGAGTTCTGACCCAACTCACGCGGGTGCCCCGGAATGCCCAATGGGCATTCGAGGGCCTGACGATCCCAACCGCCGTTGTCGGCCGCGGCTTCATAGGTCGCAAAGAGGAAATCGAGCAACAGGTCCTCAGGCGCGGGTGCTTGGCGCATGACCGCATACGGCAATACGAACTCATTTAGCTTTGGGTCATAAACTGCGCCGGCAGGCACGGGCATGTCGCGAAAGCCCGGTGGTTCTGGATAGGCGTAGGAATAGAACGCCGCTTGCGGGTATGAATCGTTACCGGGCCAAAAGCCGGCGCTGCTTACTTCGTGTGAATAGGCTTCGCGTGTGACGCCATCGGGCAGACCGGGGACGCCGCCGGGGTGCTGCGGCGCCGTACGGCCGGAGAAGCGCGTCACGGCAAGGTCGAAGCTTCCCCAAAAGAAGTGCACTGGACTGACCTTGCCGAGAAATGCCGATTGAAACTGGCGGAAGACGCGATCAATCCGGACCAGTACCTGCCAGAAGCGGTGGGCAGCGTCGGCATCATAGGCGGCGTGTGTCTCATCCAGGTCGAAAGCGATGGGGTCCGGCACCTCATTGGGCAGGCGGTTGATGTTTACCGTGACATCAAGCGCAGCCATGGCGGCCATAACTTCGCGGTAGAACGTCGCCACACTCATCGGACGCAGGTCGATTGTCTGGAATTGGCCGTCACTTGCACGGCATGCGAGACGGTGGTTGATGAAGTCGAATTCCACATCGAACACCCCGTCACCGGCAGGGATCGTCGAGGTACTCAGGCCGCGAGCAGTGACATACAGCGGTACCTGCCAGCCATGGTTCCGCCACGGCGTCAGCGCCAGCCGAATTTTGCCGACAATCTGCGTCCAGAGTTGCAGTGTAAGGGTAGTGTCGCGCCATTCAGCAAAATCGAGTTCGGGCCAGTATGTGCCTGTGTTACTTGTAGTGTTCGGCATGGCAGTCACCTCCGTGTGTTCCAATGCACTGTTAACACTCACGGGAATGAGTACCTGACGCCAAGGTTGTACGAAGCGCTCGCGGTGGCTGCCGGGAAAGGCTGGCTCACTCTGGACGACGCGGTATTCGTACAGGCGGCTGCGGGGCTTTGCCTGAACCCGCAGCCGGGCCGCCTGAGAGTCAGCCTTCACCCATTCCTTCGGCAGGCCGAGCTGCTGCGCCGGAACGAACCTTGTCTTCGATCCGTTCACCTACTTCGGCGTCGATCATTTTCCAGTAGTGCAGGGCACGGCTTAGCACAGGTTCAACAACGCCCCCGAGCAAGCTACCTGCCACCTGCTCGACCAAGGCATCGCGCTCCATGTCACCAAAAACCTCACGCACGAGAATCCCCGGCTGGGTGAAGTCGTCATCGTCGGCACGCAACGTATAGGCACTGCGTACCATTACGCCGTCGGCTTCCCAGCCATCGTCCACCACTCCCTCTTCGTCGGACCAGGGACGGCCACCGCTATTCGGCACGTAGACTGGCTTGGCACCGGTGTGATGATAGTTCATCGGCCCGTCCATCATATAGGTGTTGACCGGCACCTTGGGCTGGTTGACCGGCAGTTGGTGAAAGTTGGCGCCGATGCGGTTGCGCTGTGCGTCATTGTAGGCGAACGCGCGGCCCAGAAGCATCTTGTCGGGCGATAGGCCGATACCCGGAACAGTGTTACCCGGCGAGAATGCCGCCTGCTCAATTTGCGCGAAGAAGTTCTCCGGGTTGCGGTTCAAGGTCATCGTTCCGACCCGGATCAACGGATAATCCTTGTGCGACCATGTCTTGGTAAGGTCGAACGGATTAAAGCGATATGATCTGGCCTCGGCATAGGGCATGATCTGTACTGACAGCCGCCAACTTGGATGCTCGCCACGCTTGATTGCTTCGAACAGGTCGCGGCGGTGGAAGTCTGCGTCAGCCCCCGACATGGCGGAAGCTTCTTCGTTCGAAAAGAATGCCATGCCCTGATTGGTATGGAAGTGGTATTTGACCCAGAACTTCTCGCCGGCGGCACTGACCCACATATAGGTGTGGGAGCCATAGCCGTTCATGTTCCGCCAGGTGCGGGGCAGTCCGCGAACACCCATGAGATACGTTACTTGATGCGCGCTCTCCGGATTGTTGGTCCAGAAATCCCATTGCATGTGATTGTCGCGTAGGCCGGAATCCGGCAGGCGCTTCTGGCTGCGGATGAAGTGGGGGAACTTCATCGGATCGCGCACGAAGAAGACCGGGGTATTGTTGCCTACAAGATCGTAATTGCCTTCGTCGGTGTAGAATTTGAGAGAGAATCCGCGCACGTCGCGCCACGTGTCTGGGCTGCCCATCTCGCCCGCCACGGTCGAGAAACGTGCAAGCATGTCGGTTTTCGCGCCCTTCTGGAACAGCGACGCCTTGGTATAGTCAGACACATCTTCTGTGACTTCAAGCACGCCGAATGCACCTGACCCTTTGGCGTGTGGCTGACGCTCGATCACTTTTTCGCGGTTGAAGTGTGCCATCTGCTCCAGGAAATGGACGTCATGTAGCAGGATCGGGCCATCAGGGCCGATCGTCAGCGAGTTGCGGTCGCTGACAGCGGGCGCTCCTGTACTCATCGTCGAGCCGGTTTGTGGCTTGCTCATGACACTCTCCTTAGTTTCTGATTTTCGTCAGTCCTGTAAAGGTGGCGTTGCGATCTTCGATTGGCAAACCAACTGTTCGCGAAGATCACATGAACCGTTCAAACGACTCAGGATTTATCACTGCATCAACCAATAACCTGCAACAACTATCCAACTTTGGCCAAGCTGTGGCCAGCTTTCATTTCTTTGAACTGAATTCGCCTAATCCATGGATGATCGTTGGTAATAGTATTCCGGACTGTATCGATTTGCTCTTAACCTAAGTCCACGCATGCCTGAACGTGGCGGAACGCTGCGCGGCCTGTGCGACAAATGTAAGAGCTCTTCGTGATTGTGCGCGGCCTGAATCTCGAACTGTTAAGCTCCTCATCTTCAGGCTGGAACCAGCATATGACGGCCGCGCAAGGGGGCATTGCGCGCGTGTAGCATCCCGCGCTAGCGCTGTTTTATGACAGAGACGACAAATGTTGATTGGGCACGGGGCGACGTATTTGGCCTGGACTTTCCGGCACACCCCGAAGCGCTGAAATCCAGTGGACCGGAATTTCTCACGCGTGCCTTCAGTGCAAGCGGCGTGCTGGGCGAGGGCAACAGGGTTACGCAGATAACGCGATGCGATGAATGGACACTGGGCGGCACGGGCGCCAAAGTACTGCTCTCCGTCGCTTATGAACACGACACGCCGGGCCTGTCGCCCGATCTGTTTGTAAAATTCTCGCGGAACTTCCAAGACAAGGTACGCGATGGGGGCCGCTATCACATGCCTCCCGAAGTGCGGCTTGCAAACGTGTCGCGCAATCCGGATTTTCCCGTCGCTGTGCCGAAATGCTTCTATGCCGACATCCAGAAAGACACACTCACCGGCATCATAATCACCGAACGCATACGCTACGGCCAGGAAGCCATTGAGCCGCATTATCCAAAATGCATGGACCAGATACTGCCCGAACCGCTCGCGCATTACAGCGCGCTGGTGTTGAATTTGGCGAGGCTGTCTGGCGCGCAGAAGTCAGGCCGGCTTGGCGCGGATGTGGTGCGCGATTTTCCGCTCGATCTGGACATGCTGATCGCACAGCGGCCGCGATTCCAGACGCCGCTGCTCGAGAAAAGGATTAACCGCCTGGCGGAGTTCATTCTGCAATATCCACATCTCGTGCCGGCGCACATTGCTAATCGTGCCTTCCTGGACGGCTTTTGCGCCGACGCATCTTTGGCGGCCCAACAGCAGGAGGATATTTGGCAGTTCCTGTACTCGCAGCCAAATATGATTGCGCTCTGCCACATGAATGCAAACGTCGATAATGCCTGGTTCTGGCGGGAGCCGGATGGCGCGCTTCGGGCCGGATTGATCGATTGGGGCAGCGTAGGGCAGATGTCCGTGGCATCATCAATCTGGGGCTGCGTCGGCGCGGCTGAGCCGGAAACCCATGATAGGCATCTTGATGAATTGCTTGGCATTTTTGTTGCCGAATATGCGCGCGCAGGAGGGCCAGTGCTTGATCCGCGAGAGCTTGCGCAACATCTGGAAATGCACATGATGATGTCGGCGCTCCACATGACAACCGCTCCGCCGGCCATCCTGCGCGAAGTGCCCGACCCGGGAGCCGCTGCCGACCGTTACGATCCGATCTTCACGGCGAATGAGACCGCGCGCGTGCAACTGAAGATCACCATCTCGCTTTTGAATATGTGGGAGCGGCGCAATCTGGGACGCCTTTTGCGGCCAGATGCGTGCTGGCGGTGCTCGACGAACAAACATTCTTCGTAGAAATCTGTTTCAGGTGACTTTTTAGCGTCGAACGCAGGGTCGCGGATGGGGAGGGGCTCGCAATCGCCGTCATCTCCGGAATTTGACGCAGATGCACGACCGCGTGCCCCTAGGAGCCATGATTCACTGGTTTTGAGTTGTCTGTCTGTTGGCATCTGACAGGCGTGAATTCCGAATTTCCGCCGCCGCTCGGTTTGAACTAGGGTGTTTTTCACCGGTTGCGTTCGATCCGCGAGCCAGTATTTTGACGCGAGCGGCAGCGCCCGGTACGGCCGTCGCATGATTGCCCTGCTGTCCCCCGCGAAGACGCTCGATTTTGAACGCGTGCTTCCTCCGCTCACTGTTACGACGCCGCATTTTGCCGACGAGGCGAGGGGCCTTGCCAAATCCGCGGCGAACCTTTCACAAAAGCAGTTGGCGGATCTGATGCATATCTCGCCGCGGCTTGCCAAGCTCAATGCCGATCGGTTTCGGGACTTCGCCGAATTGCCCGAACGCCCAGCGCTGTTCGCTTTCGCCGGTGACGTTTATGCTGGATTCGAGGCCCATTCGCTGGACGAAGCCGGCGTAGCGTTCGCGCAGAACCATGTACGGATGCTGTCGGGTCTTTACGGTTTGCTCCGCCCGCTTGATGCGATCCGGCCTTACCGCCTAGAGATGGGTACCCGCTGGGCACCGCGTCGTAAGAGCCTTACCGATTGGTGGGGCGAGCGTATCGCTGAACTGTTGCGCGGCCAAGTCGCCGAAGAGGGATCAGGCGTTGTGCTTAATCTCGCCAGTCAGGAATATTTTGCGGCCGTTAAAGGCAAACTGGCGGGCGTGCGTGTAATCGAGGTGGAGTTTCGTGAGCCTGGTCCAGATGGCCCGCGTTTCGTGAGCTTCAATGCCAAGCGTGCCCGCGGCATGATGGCCCGGTGGCTGTGCGAACACCATGTCACTGAGGTGGAGGGGATGCGCGACTTCGATAGCGACGGATATCAGTTCATTGCGGACGAGAGCGATGTCGATCGCTGGCGATTTACCCGCGCGTGAACCGAGCGGCCAAAACCTCTGCCGTCATCATCGGTGCCTCTGGTGGGATCGGCGGGGCCTTTGAAGCTGCGTTGATCGAGGAGGGTGTATTCGACGTAGTTCACGGTTTTGCCCGGTCGCGGACCGGGATGCAGTATCTCGATTTACTGGACGAACAGAGCATTTCTGCAGCGGCAGCGCATGTGGCCAAGGGGCCGCCGCCGGCCTTGGTGATCGTCGCGACGGGCTTACTCCATGCCGGAAACCACGGGCCGGAAAAGACACTGCGCGAACTCGACGCCGATTGGTCCGCGAAGGTTTATGCGGTAAATGCGATCGGTCCCGCGCTTGTAGCCAAACATTTTCTGCCCATTATGCCCGAAAGCGGACGAACGGTCTTTGCGGCCCTATCCGCGCGCGTGGGGTCGATAGGCGATAATCAGTTCGGCGGGTGGCACAGCTACCGTGCATCAAAGGCCGCGCTTAATATGCTTGTGCGCAACCTCGCAATCGAGGAAGGGCGCCGCAACCAGCGCGCGATCGTCGTTGCGCTTGATCCTGGCCCTGTCGACACCCCGCTATCGCGCCCGTTCCAAAGCACCCTTCATCCCGGACGGCTTCTCGATCCTGAACGTTCCGCGCTGCAATTGCTGGACGTAATTGAGGAATTGAAGCCGACCGATAGCGGGAAATTCTTCGACTTTGAGGGGAAGGGAATCGCGTTTTAACGGCCTGGTTGCCCAGACCCGTTTACGCTTGCAAGCAACTGACCTAAGATTCTGGTTGGGACGTCCCTAACCGGTGGCTGACCGCCGACGCTAGTGTAGTGGCCAAGAAGGCGACGTGAATGGCTATAAGCCAACGCATTACTGCGACGTTGACCACCCCGGTTTCTCTCATGTCCATAAACGCCTTCAACAGTTCTATTCCGGTGATCGCCAGCATCGAAGCAAACAGCTTCAACTTGAGGTCGGAGAAGTCCACTTTACCGAGCCATCCCGGCTTGTCCGGATGGTTTTCGATATTCAGGCTCGAGACGAAACTGGAATATCCGGTGTATAGAACAATTAGCACGAGATTAGCGATCAGCGCCAAATCGATAAACGAAAGAGTGGCCACCGTCGCATCATGCATATTGAGGGTGAGGGCCTGTTTACCGACTATTGCCATATATTTGACCAGGACGACCAACAACATGGCTATGCAGAAAATCAATCCGAGATATATCGGAGCAACAAGCCATCGCGCAGCAAACAACGCCTTTTCGAATGCGCCTTCTATAGTTTTGTCTACCAAAACACGCCCTCCGTTAAGAAGAATTTCAGTATATTAGTATATTGGGGGTTCGAAGGCTTCCAGTAAATGATTTCACTGGACCGCTGTCCCAAAGGCAACATTACTGCCCGAGAAACTCGACAAACCACGATCTTTTTTCTTGTGTGAGTGCCCGGGCAGACTGATTTTCAGTTATGATCGTCAACAACGCCCATATTCGTTGAGGGATCAGCTTTAGCGCTGCGAATACCGGCTACATCTGCATCTTACGGTGACATCGCGATATGGACGAGCAGGGCTGCATTGCAGCCGTAGTCTTCAACCAACCATCGCCGCGCTCCGCGGCAAAGTTAGCAGGGACTCCCTTAGCGCCCGCGCGTAGCGCAATGCTCGCCAACGATGGTGATGACTCGCTAACGGAACGTATCGCTGTGTCGCCGATTGCTAGGACCCGTGCACTTGCGCGAAACGAGACCGGCGGCGCCTTCAGATCGAAAGCGCCCCAACAATCGGAAAATTTGGCGGTACTTCAGGATCAAGTACCGCTGCAGCTGCAAATTGCGGGGGCCCCAATTTACGCCTATAGCGCGTCGAACTGATAATATATATTATGTTAAATATAAGGCATCTTGGCGTAGGATCTCGTCCTTACAGTCCAAAGCGGACTACGAGGACGGCCAGCACAGAAATGATCAGCACCCATCCCACGGCCATCCAAGCCGTGTTCGCAACGGACAGTCCATGAGAGCGAAGTGCGCGAACGGCGAGAAATAATGACGCGAATAGACTGATAAGGAACACAACTGCTGTGCCGTCCATCAGGCTACAAGCTCCATTCCATCATAGCCAACCAACACATGGGCCGGCACTTCGCCCGACAATGTGGCATAATCCATGCTCTTGTCGAGATGTGACAATACAGTCGTTCCAGCGCGGCAAGCTTCTGCGAATTCGAGTGCCATTTCCAGGTTGGCGTGCGTAGGATGACTCTCTCGACGAAGGCAATCGACCACAAAAATGTCTACGCCGTAGAAAAGTTCCGCCATTCCTCTTGTAATTTCACTGAAATCTGTTGCATATCCTATTGATTTTCCATCACATTCAAACCTGTATCCAGTCGACTGGGCATGGCCGTGCGGCATCTGGCAGGTTTTTACCGCAACGCCGGCGCACATCCTCAATCGATCTAGTGTGTCCAGAGCAACAATGGTTGGATAACCAAACTGGCCCGCAAAGACATAGCCGAAGCGCTGGCGCAGGCGACGGACGGTTTCGTCGGCCGCATAGCCCGGCAGCGGGCCCGTGCGCCCGTAACGCATCGGGCGTAGATCGTCGATGCCGTGGCAATGATCTGCGTGATCGTGCGTCCAGAAAACTGCGTCAACCTTGTCAATGTCGTTTTCCAGCAATTGGTTGCGGAGGTCGGTAGAGGTATCGACCAGCAACCGCGTGCCGGCATCGCTTTCGACTATTATCGAAACGCGTGACCGGCGGTTCTTTGGTTCGGAAGGGTCGCAATTCCCCCAATCGTTACCGATCCGCGGGACCCCCGTCGAAGTGCCCGAGCCAAGGACGATGAGCTTCACGCAGCAGCTTTCTGGAAAAGGCGGAAAAAGTTTGCAGTCGTTGTTTCAGCCAATGCTTCCGGGGTTACGCCCCGCAGCGCCGCTATGAAGCGGGCAGTATCAGCCGTGAAGGCAGGCTCGCAAACCTGACCTCGATGCGGGATCGGGGCCAGGAATGGTGCATCGGTTTCAACTAGAAGCCGGTTGTCAGGAACGGTGACTGCTATCGCCTGTAACTCTTTGGCATTCTTGAATGTTACAATACCCGATAATGACAGCGACAGCCCAAGATCAAGCATCGTCTGGGCAAATGGAGCTGAAGCGGTGAAGCAATGGATCAGCGCCGGAAAGGCCCCCTTCTCCATTTCCGCCGCCATGATGGCAGCTGTATCGTCTTCTGCATTGCGTGTATGAACGATTAAGGGAAGACCTGTGTCGCGCGAAACAGCAATGTGTCGGCGGAAAAGCTCACGCTGCATTACGCGATCTGAATGATCGTAGTAATAATCCAGCCCCGTTTCGCCGATGCCAATCACCTTGGGATGTGCGGCGGCCGCAAGCAATGCGCCTTCGCCTAGGTCGGCATGTTCGTCCGCCTCGTGTGGGTGGATGCCAACGCTAGCCCATACATCGGGTTCGCGTTCGGCCGTGCCGATAACCTGCTCCCACTCGCGCTGACGGGTCGAAATCGAAAGGAAGCCCCCTACTCCCGCTGCCCGGGCCCGCGAGAGCACCCCTTGTTGGTCCTCGACCAGGCCCTTGTATTCCAAGTGGCAGTGGGAATCGATCAGCATCACCCTGCCTCTTCAGAAGGCATCTCAAGGCGGGGAAACACACCAACCGGCTGCGCGACGCGAAACCCACTGGCGACGAGCCGGTCAAGCCATCCGCTATCGGCGAGCGCAGCGAAATCTCGAGCATCTTCAGGCACGCCCATTTGATCGAGCAGCATGTCCGCAGAGGCTGGAACTACAGGACGCACCACTATAGCAAGATCGCGCACGCAGCGGAACAGCACGGTTAGCACCGCCCTCATCCGTTCAGGGTCGGTCTTGCGCAGAGCCCAGGGGGCCTGTTCATCGACGTACTGGTTGCAGGCAAAGACACCGCGCATCCACGCATCAAGGCCGTCGCTGAATGCCATCGCCTGGAAAGATGCTCGCATGGAGCCGATGTGGTCGCGGACTTCTGTTTCCACAACGACATCGGCTTCGATGACAGAAGTATCCGCCGTCAGTTCGCCATCGAGGTTCTTGAAAATCATGGACAATACGCGTTGCGCTAGATTGCCGAAGCTGTTGGCCAGTTCTGCGTTGCCACGCGTCACAATGGCTTCGGGCGAATAACTGCCATCCTGCCCAAAGCTGATCTCACGCATCAGGAAATAGCGGAGCACGTCAACGCCAAATCGGTCGGCCAGATCGACCGGATCGGTGACGTTACCCAGCGATTTGGATTCTTTCTGCCCGCGATTGAGCAGAAAGCCGTGGCCGAACACCTGTTTGGGCAAAGGAAGTCCGGCGCTCATAAGAAATGCCGGCCAGTAAACCGTATGGAACCGGACGATGTCCTTGCCGATAAGATGTAGGTCTGCTGGCCAGAATTTCGCCATGTCAGGTGTATTATCCGGATAGCCAAGACCCGTGAGATAATTCGTCAGCGCATCGACCCAGACATACATGACGTGATTTTCAGCGCCCGGAACTTTGACCCCCCAATCAAAACTGGTGCGGGAAACAGACAGATCCCGCAAGCCGCCTTCCACGAAGCGTAGCACTTCATTGCGGCGGCTTTCAGGCTGGATGAAATTCGGATCGTCGCGATAGAGCGCCAGCAGCCTGTCCTGATATGCGGAGAGCCTGAAGAACCAGCTTTCTTCAACGGTCCATTCTACCGGCGTGCCCTGCGGAGAGAGCTTCTCGTCCCCCTCGCCCGGAACCAGTTCGCTCTCATCGTAATAGGCCTCGTCACGGATCGAATACCAGCCTTCATAGCGATCCAGATACAGGTCGCCATTCGCGTCCATTGCCTTCCACAATGCCTGGCTAGCTAAATGGTGTGGATCTTCAGTCGTGCGGATAAAGCGATCATATGAAATATTCAATTTATCGAACAAGTCACGGAAATACTGTGACATTTCATTGCAAAGTTCGCGCGGGGTAATGCCAAGATCACGTGCCTTCTGTGCGATCTTCAGGCCGTGCTCGTCCGTTCCGGTCTGGAAACGGACTTCTCGCCCACTGGCACGTTGGAAGCGCGCGATCACATCGGCGGCGATCGTTTCATAGGCATGGCCGATATGCGGCTTGCCGTTTGGATAGTGGATAGCGGTGGTGATGTAGAAGGGATCGGCCATGGTGGCGCGCTGTCTTTCCGGTGCTGAATTTACGGTCAGTCGCAGTTTCCTCGCCGGGCATGATTGCCCGGCATGAAAATGCTTCAGGTTGCCGTCTCTCTAGGCATCGCGGCGGACGCCAGCAACCCGCCAATTTCCATGACCAGCAAACCCGCGTCAAAGTTATAGGTGGGCGCTTGGGCAGAAAGCCGCCCTATCGCTCCGTGCGCCTCGATAATCCTGAGTTGGCGCTCACGCATGGCACCGGCCAGTTCACCAGCCACCACCGCCCGCGCGAGGTCGATTGCAGCAAGCATCCTTGCCCGATCAGGTCGTGCGCCTAACGCTTCGGATAACGCGCCTCTTGCCGAAAAGTCACTGTCGCCTTGCGTGATTATGGCCCGCATGAGTGTGTGAAGCTTCCCGAGATCCTGTTCGACAAAGTCCAGTGCCGCGCCTGGCGACCCCTCGGCGGCAGCGATGGCAGCGTCGCGTGTCGCTGGGTCGGCCTGCGGCACTTCACGGCGCAGTATTGCGTCGATCTCTGCAGGAGATAGCGCCGCGAAACGCAAAACCCGGCAGCGTGAACGCACGGTGGGCAGCAACTTGGCAGGCTGATGCGTTACCAGCAGGAAAAACGTACCGGCCGGCGGCTCTTCAAGGCTTTTGAGCAGCGCATTGACGGCGCCTTTCTCCATACCATCGGCCGGATCGATGATGATCACACGCCGCGAACCAAGTGTCGGCCGTGTCGTCAGGCGCTGCTGCATACGGCGGATCTGATCGACCGTGATGTTGCGCTTGGTTTGGAACGGCTTGCCATCGGCGCGCTTCTTTTCGTCGTCGTCGCTGGCGGGTAGGTGATCTAAAATGACAATATCCGGATGGCTGCCAGCGTCAGGCTGCGGCACCCCGACTTCCGCCACCAGCATGCGCGCCGCTTCCCGAGCAAATGCCCCCTTTCCGACACCTTGTATGCCAGCGAGGATCCATGCGTGATGCATGCGATCGGAAACCATCGCCGCACGCCATTCACGCCACGCGTTCTCGTGCCCTGAATGCATCACTTCAGCCGTTCCAGCATAGGAGCCAGCGCCTTCAATATAAGTGATTGCGTTGCATCAGTGGACCCATTCCCGTTAATCCGAGAAAAGCGATGGGGTTCGGCATCGGCAAGCTGATTGAATGCGGCGGCGACACGGGCGTGATATTCGGCTCCGCGGCCGCCGATACGGTCTGTAGCGCCCGCATCACGCCTGGCAAGACGGCTTGCGGCCTCTTCCGGTGACACTTCGATCAGCAACGTAACATCAGGCAAAAGGCCACGGCTGCCGATATCGTGCAGCGCCATGATTTCCTGATCGGAAAGGCCGCCCGCCCCGCCCTGGTAGGCTCTGCTGGAATCAACAAAGCGATCGCAAATCACCCATTTCCCGTCAGCAAGCGCAGGCTCGATAAGGCGTTCAACGTGGTCAGACCGTGCTGCAGCGAAGAGCAGCGCTTCGGCACGAGGCAGCCAGCCGTCGCCTTCTGTCCCCAACACTAGTGCCCGCACAGCTTCTGCGCCGCTGGTTCCGCCCGGTTCCCGGGTGGTGACGACATCAATTCCACGATTACACAGCGTTTCGGCCAGCAGCCGTGCCTGTGTGGACTTGCCCGCCCCTTCTCCGCCTTCCAGCGCAACGAATTTACCGCGTATCATCGAAAAAATGCCACCACGCCATTTACGAGCCGATCAAAGGCGCCGGCCACCTCTACAGAATTACCGGTGAACAGCGGAACCCGACCCGGTTGCCCGGTGCTGGTAAGAATCTCGAGCTCAGCCACTTTGTCACCCTTTCGGACAGGCGCCACAAGCGGGCCCTTGTAAACTATCCTGAGTGAAATGACCTTGCCTGCTTCTGCCGGCAAGGCTGCATGGATCGGTCGGGTTGAAATCAAAGGGACGCTGCGTGCCGCACCGCCCTGCACTTGCGCGTATCCAACCGGAGCGCGCGCTGCGAACAGCGGCTGAGTCTTCCACGCGGAAAAGCCCCATTCCATAAGAGCTTTGGCAGCCGCACCGCGTTCTGGGGAATTGCCGGCACCGCCAATCACCATGACGAGCCTACGTCCTTCGCGCTCGGCCGAGCCAAGAAAGTTGTAGCCCGCTTCCCGCGTATAGCCGGTTTTGATCCCGTCCGCGCCAGGTACTACTCCCAGCATCGGATCGCGATTGCGCCCGACATCACCGTTCCACGTCAGGTATTTGTGCCCGAAGTATCGGTGGTACAGATCGGGATGCCTCAGGGTCAGCGCATCTGCAAGGCGCACCAGATCACGTGCACTGACGTAGGTTGCCCCTTCGTCGGGCCAGCCGTTGGGTGTGTGAAAGTGACTGTTCGACATGCCCAGACGGCGCGCTTCAGCATTCATTAGCTGCGCCCACACCTGCAAGCTTCCCGCAAAACCCTCGGCCAGCACCGCCGATCCATCATTGGCGGAAACCGTTGTGATGCCGCGCAACAGAAGATCAACACTCACCTTGTCGCCTGCCTTGAGGTACAGGCTTGTACCCTTTCCTTGCCAGTCGTGGGCTACAGCCTTGCTTACCACATATTCCTGCTCAGGCTTCAGCGTGCCGCGTTTGATTTGCTCAAACGCCACGTATGCCGTCATCACCTTCGTCACGGAGGCAGGTAGAAACGGCATATCTGGCTGGTGGGCGTGCAGAACTTGGCCGGACCCCAGATCAACGAGCATGGAAACGGGAATTGATGCGAGTTCCGGTGGCGGCGCAGGCCCTGCTGCACTCACGCTCGTCGCCGCAAGCAGGACAGAAAGTACCGTTAGCGATTTGCGCAATTCCTACCCCCGTTTACTTCTGACAGGCGCCAACCAAAAGATCGCCGTTGTTTAATCGGCGCCCAAGATTCGCGCGAGCGTATATCGCCAGGCTCGGGCGTTCACCAGCACGTGCTCCGCTATGGGAAAGCGCTTATCGGGCTATTTCGTCAGCCAGAAGTCCGACCGAAAGCGCATAAAAGTTCGAGCAGTTGTACTGCAGAATCACCCTGTAGTTCCCCGTGAGGAGGTATGCCGGAGTTCCCGGTCCATCAGGCTCGAACAGCGTGGCCATCGTTTTGTCGGGAATGGAGGCAAGCGGCGCGATGCCCAACTGACGCCACTCCGAAACGGGCTTCCAGACCGAATGACGTGCATGAACGCGACTGCAGGTTGGTGAATTGACGCGACTTCCCACGCTACCCCGGTTGAAGCTTGCGGGAATCGATGCACGAACTCCCCATGGCTCACCGGTGTGCCAACCAGCATCGCGGAAATAATTGGCGATCGATGCGAGGGTGTCCGCGCGGCTGTTCCAGAGATCCCGATCACCATTACCGTCTCCGTCTACGGCAACGCGCAGATACACGCTTGGAAGGAATTGCGGGTGGCCGAATGCACCAGCCCAACTGCCGTACAACTTTTCACGCGAGACGCCGCGGTCTACCATCTTCATCAGGGAAATGAATTCACGTTCGAACAACGCTCGACGCCGGCCCTCGTAGGCGAGTGTCGCCAGCGACCGCGCAAGGTCGAAATCGCCCATGTAGCTGCCGTAGTTTGTTTCGTGTCCCCAAATCGCCAGGACAATCTTGCCGGGAACACCATACTGTCGCTCTACGCGGGACACGATGGATACGTTCTGATCACGCATCGCCCGTCCACGGTTGATACGTGCGGCATCAACGTGCCGGCGCAAATAGGGTGCGATTGGGGGCGAGGCGGCGGACGGAGGGCCACCTGGTTGTGCGCGATCAAGCTCCACGACGCGAGGGTTCATCGTCAGCCCTTGCGTTACCCGCCTGATGGCAGCTTCGCTTACCCCTTCAGCCCTCGCCTTTGCGGAAACCAGTTGGAGATAGCCCTGAAAGCCGCTTTCCGTCTGGCCCTGCGCCATAAGCGGCGTTGGCGACGCAGCGAGCCCGAGAAGAAGCACGGAGGCAGCGAATTTGCGGATTTGTGATTTAAACGCCATCGCCGGGGACTGTCGCACAGAGCCGGGGACTTGTGAATGCCGGGAAACCGTTTTCCGTCTCGCCGCACGAACCTTCGATCAACAATCAAACCTGCCCACCTGTGCCGGAAAGCGCCATTCTTCTGATGAATTGAGCGCCAGCCAACTTGAAGATTCGCCGATATGACATTGCCAGCAGAGTAAAACGACGTACCAACCGCCCAATTCTGATCGTGCCCAAACTAGGCCGGCCGTGTCCAATAAAACGCTCGGCCGCTAAAGTTTGTCCCTCACGCGAGCGACAATGACTTTGGCAACAAAAGTGATGCCTTGTCCTTTCTCCTTCGTGAGACTGGCGGTACATGTAAACAGATCAAATGATCCACTCGGAACACGGCCTTGCGCCAACGCAGCTATCGTCTATGGGGGTGCACATTGGACAGGTGGCCGAGTGGTTTAAGGCAGCGGTCTTGAAAACCGCCGTGGGTGGAAGCTCACCGTGGGTTCGAATCCCACCCTGTCCGCCATTTATTGAACTGTTTCCATCGTCACGCTCTTGTTTCCATCATAGCTCCCCAATGGATCAGCCGGGCACCTTCTACCATTTGACCGATGAACACAGTTCGCTCGTGATGCACAATGCCCGGCTCGGCCACGGTGTCCTGTTCTCTGTATCTATGCTTGCACAGGTTCCGGGATGGGAAGACATGACGACACCGTACGCGGCCCTCAATCTGCATCAGACGAAAGAGGCTGTATGGGAGCAAGTGCGGTGGGCGACCTTCCCCGCCCTCCCTTCCAGGCTCAAATCCTTCTACTGTTTCCAGGGCGCGGAGGATGCTGAAAGGGCGCGGATCGAGTGGTTTGGAAACGCGCCCAAGAAACTCCTCGAACTTCGTATTGGCGAAGGCTCCGCGAGCGCGCGCCTCGACACGAACTGGCTGAACTGCGTGGAGGGACAGTGGGAGGTGAATGCCAGTTCCTATCGGTCCGGGGCCAAGACCGCGAGGTTCATATGACTGGATTATTCCACGTCGAATGTAATTTCACCTTAGGTCTTTCATCGCCAGCTAAACGGAGATGGGCTAGCTGGATTCGCACCCAATCTTCTCTCCAAGAAGCACATCAATCATGAAGCGCCAAACATTTGCCGCATCGCTAAGGAGAGCCTCCTCGGACTCATTTCCCCCTACGTGGCGAACGATTTGGGCACCTGCCTCCATCATCCTGATATCCGGCTCGCGTAATGCGTTTAAAATTGTTCGGACAAGCGTTTTGAACTGCTCTTTAGACGCAGCGTCCATCGCGCCCCAGTCGGCATTCCCACCTTCCAATTCGGCTAAAGCGCGTGCAGCCTGTTCCATTCCCGTCATCGACCCATTCTCCTGCCGACGCATTACCCTCCACGGCAACGTGCACCGTAGCGGATGCGGGTGCCGATACCAGCCTCGTTCGACGAAATTTCAAATTTGGGATCATTCCCCAGAAGCCCTGATAGATAAGGGAAACTTATCCTTCATGCTAAACACTGGGTCAGCATAATAAGGGAACTGGGCAGTCGGTCAAAATACTACTTGAGAAACTGCGACCATTCCGAAATTTACTACGGGCATTCAACCTCATTGACCATTTAGCGAACCTCTTCGGCTAAGTGCATTAATTCACGCTTCGCCGCGTCCCTGTGCTGAACAAGTGTTGCACATCCCCAAAACCCGGAACATAGCGCATCGAAACAAGGTCGAGAGGCGCGATATATGAAGATTGGTGTTTGTTATCCCACGACCGAAGTCGCGGGTGATCCCGATGCTATCCGCAAGTTCATTCGCGCAGCTGAAGAATTGGGCTACGAACACATGATGTCGTGGGACCATGTGGTGAAGGCGCCCCACGATGGGCGCGACCCACCACTTAATGGACCCTACACTGAGAAGCACAGCTTCCACGACCCATTCGTGCTGTTTGGCTTTGCCGCGGGACTGACTGACACGCTTGAATTCGTAACCGGGGTACTGGTTCTCCCCCAGCGTCAAACAGTACTTGCTGCACAGCAAGCCGCAGATGTTGACCTGCTTTCGAAGGAGCGACTGCGCCTTGGCGTCGGGATAGGTTGGAATTACGTCGAATTTGATGCGTTGGGACAGAACTTTCGGACGCGGGCCAAGCGCGTGGAAGAACAAATTGGCCTGTTACGGCAGCTTTGGGAATCGCCCATTGTGACGTTCGACGGACAGTTTGACCGCATTGACCGCGCGGGCATCAATCCCCGCCCTCGCCGCCAGATACCTATCCTGGTTGGTGGCCATTCAGAAGCAGCCTACGAGCGTGGTGCGCGGCTAGGCGATGGTTTCGTCTTTGCCGCTGATGCGTCAGGCGCCCTTGAAGCTCTGGACCGCGTGAAGCATCACCTTGAGGCTAAGGGCCGTCCGTACACGCCGTTCATTCGTGAACTGCTCACAATTTTCGCGCAAAGTCCTCAGGAGTCAGCAGAAACGTTAAAGGCGTGGCGCGAGGCCGGTGGAACACACGGTACGCTATCTTCAACTCAACAGGGGCTTGGCGGCGATATTGATGAACATATCGACTACATTGCCAAGGCTCGGCGAATTTACGATCAGGGCTGAGGATTTGCAGCGTCGGGTACGCCTCGACGCTGCTGATTTTCGGCATTACGTATTTGCCGCCCCACCCTGAAACACGGCACATTAACCCTTTTCACCAGCAATTATCCGGCTGATGACGGGCCAATACAGATCCCCGTCGCCCGCTTCGATGGCCCGTTCCAGAAGAGTGTTCGAATTGCCGGCTCCCCCGGCTTCGATGCCTGCATCCGCCGCTAGCGCAAGAGCGTAGCTCATGTCCTTGCGGGCATAGGTTGTCGAGAACGCACGTTCGGGAAAAACCTGTGGCAGCACAGATTTCAAACCGTGATTGCGAAGCGCGAAGCTATCTGCAGAACCCTTTGTAAATGCGTCGAAAAGAAGTTCTCGGCTTACCCCTGATCGCTCGGCAATGGCCGCCGCTTCAGAAAAAGCCGTAACGGTTTCAATCACCACCATGTTGTTAAGCAGTTTCACGACCTGTCCGCTGCCCACGGGGCCGCAATGCGTGATGTCGGTACCACAGCAAACGAGCAAAGGCCGGATAACGGCAAATGTTTCATCGTCGCTGCCTACGGTAATAGCCAGAGTGCCTTCTTCAGCGGCTTGACGGGTGCGGGCGATCGGTGCGTCCGCATAGCGGACCCCGCGCTCAGCGAATGCCGCTGCAAGGCGGCGGGTGAGGTCAACCGGGGAAGTGCTCGTATCCACGAGCGTTTGTCCCGGGTCCATAACCGCCAGCAGGCCGTCCGGACCTTCACAAACGGCGGATACATGCTCCCCACTTGGCAGCGACAGAAAAATGGTGTGACACCGTTCAGCAAGTTCAGCGAGGCTTGAGGCCGCGATTACGCCGTGCTCTGCCAGACGCTGTAACGGAGCGGCCTGCCTGTCGAAGCCGTATACAGTCTGGCCGCATTTAAGAGCAAGGTTGCGGCACATGGGTTCACCCATGACGCCAAGCCCGACAAAACCCACAGCCTTGCAATCAACAACCATTCGATCATCCCTCTCAGTCATCGCTCTATCGTCCCAGGCAAGGCCATATGCCTCTCTGGTGAGCTTGCCAATGTAGGGGCACTGCGTCTTCGCCCTCGTGAATAGGGGTAGAACTGCCTGCAAGATGACTATGAAAGGGAGGAACGATGCCCAAGCCGAGCTATTTCCCGTTGCCCGTCACGGTTGCGGATGTCACTTCGGATTGGTTGACTGCAGCGCTGCGTCAAAGGGCACCCAAAGCTACAGTGCTAACATCTGAGATCGTCGATATTCTTGACACGACAACAACCAAAATTCGCATGCGCATTACCATGAACGATGCGGGAAAACGCGCGGGCATCTCCGAACTCATCATCGTAAAAGGTGGTTTTCAGGAGCACAGCCGCGAACTCGATCACATGCACCGACGCGAAGTTCAGGGTTATCGTGACGTATTCCCTAACGTGCCCATCCCCCACCCGACTTGCTTCTTTGCTGATTTCGATGCGGACCGCCGACAAGGGATCGTCATTATGGAAGATCTGTCAGCCCGCGGTGTGACGTTCTGCCATGCAACACGGCCACAGACGTTCGAACAGGTATCGCGCCGGCTTGCCGCGCTCGCCCGATTCCATGCTGCAACATGGGACAGCCCGGAGCTTTACGTGGGCGGCAAGTGGGGCGAACTCCCCGAATTTTTTGGTGTCATGCAGGGCTTCTTCGACAAGTGCACCTCGCCGGAACACTGGGAACGTTTCATGGCCTTGCCGCGCGGCGTCGCGACGTCATTCCGGTTCCGTGATCGCGACTGGATGGTTGATGCGTGGACCAAGATGCACCGTCACGCATCGGCGCTGCCCCATTGCGTGCTGCATGGCGACGTGCACCTCGGCAACCTCTATATTGAGCCCGATGGCACGCCGGGCTTTTTCGATACACTGGCCAGTCATGGTCCCGGAATGCTGGAGGTTTCCTACCACATTTCCGCCTCAGTCGATATAGCAGACCGCGCGCGCTGGGAGGGTGCACTGGTGCAGGTCTATCTGGACGAACTGGCCCGCAATGGCGCAACTTCACCCCCCTTTGATGAGGCGATGCGGCAATACGCCATTTTCCTGATCTACGGCCTGTTCATCTGGCAGACCACGGAATCACACTTCCAGCCCGAAGCGGTAAATACAGCGAACAGCGATGAGCGCCGCGATGCTGGATCACGACGTGATGGGGCTGCTCCGGTCGATGGAATAGCCGGGCAGCCCCTTATCGGTCAGATATGTATCGCGCGTCCGAATGCGGCGAGCGTGGATTCGTGCATCATCTCGCTTAGCGTGGGATGCGGGAACACGGTTTGGATCAATTCCGCCTCCGTGGTTTCCAGCGTCTTGCCCACGACGAAACCCTGAATGAGTTCAGTTACCTCTGCGCCGCACATGTGCGCGCCAAGCAACTCGCCGGTTTTGGCATCAAATACCGTCTTCACCAGGCCTTCTGGCTCACCAAGGGCGATGGCCTTGCCGTTGCCAATGAAGGGGAAATTGCCGACCTTCACCTCATAGCCTGCTTCCTTGGCCTTGGCCTCAGTCAGGCCGACCGAAGCAATCTGCGGGTGGCAATAAGTACAGCCTGGGATGTTGCGACGGTCCAACGGATGCGGATGAACATCCTTGTTGCCCAGATCCTGGGCAATCGCCTCTGCAGTAGTGACACCCTCATGACTTGCCTTGTGCGCCAGCCACGGTCCATCGGTACAATCGCCGATGGCCCATACACCCGAAACATTCGTGCGGCCGAAATCATCGACCTTGATGTGAAACCGCTTATCAGGCTCAACGCCCAGGTCTTCCAGGCCGATATTCTCAAGGTTAGGCACAATCCCCACTGCTACAATAACGTGACTGAACTCGGTTTCGGTAACTTTGCCGTCCTTGCTCTTGATCGACGCCTTTACGCCTGCGTCACCACTTTCGATCTTATCGATATTGCATGAAGTTAGGATATTAATACCTTGTTTTTTCAAGGATTTTTCTAAGAATGCAGAAACATCCGCATCTTCCACGGGGACTACCCGATCCATCATTTCCACGACTGTTACATCGACGCCAAGGTCGTTGTAAAAGCTGGCAAATTCGATACCGATTGCGCCGGATCCGATCACCAGAAGCTTCGTTGGAAGTTCGGTTGGCGTCATGGCGTGACGGTAGGTCCAGATGCGTTTACCGTCTGCCTTCGCCTTGGGCAGTTCGCGCGCACGCGCGCCCACCGCGACGATGATGTGCTTTGCCGAAAGCTCCTTCGCGGTGCCTTCCGAGGGTGTAATCGATAGCTTGCCGGGCGCCACAAGTTTGCCCTGCCCCATGTGCACATCGATCTTATTCTTCTTCATCAGGTGCGTGACACCCTGATTAAGCTGCTTTGCCACCCCGCGTGAGCGCTTCACGATGGCATCAAGATCCGCCGTGATGTTATCCGCAGCAAGGCCATAGTCCTTGGCGTGCTTCATCTGATGGAGAACCTCAGCCGAACGCAGCAACGCCTTGGTGGGAATGCAGCCCCAGTTGAGGCAGATGCCACCCAGGTTCTCACGCTCCACAATAGCAGTCTTCAATCCCAACTGCGCGCAGCGGATCGCCGAAACATAGCCGCCAGGGCCGGAACCAAGGACGATGACGTCGTAAGAATCAGACACTGGGCTCGTTCTCCTGCTTGATCGGGCGAGGCTTGCCATTGTCGTCCATCGCGACAAAGGTAAAGATCGCCTCGGTAACTTTGGTCATCTGTTCTTCGTGACGCTGACGTCGCCAAACCTCTGTGGAAATCGCCATGGACGTACGCCCGATGCGGGTTGTGTGTGCATAGACGGAAACCTCATCACCCACTTTCACCGGCAAATGGAACTGCGTGCCGTCCATCGCCACGGTGACAGCGCGCCCACGTGCCTGACGCGCAGCGACCAGTCCGGCACCCATGTCCATCAGGCTCATCAGCCAGCCGCCAAAAATGTCACCATATGAATTCGCATCCGCAGGCCTCGCAACCACGCGGATGGCAGGTTCACCTAATGGATGATCCATCAGGCCACCAGCGACAGCGGCTTTTCGACAAAGTCGCGGAAGGCCGTCATGAGTTGGGCACCATCGGCACCATCAATGGCGCGGTGATCGAAACTGCCAGTTGCGCACATGGCAGTGGCAACTCCAAGCGTGCCATCACCCATTACCCACGGCCGTTTTTCGCCCGCACCAATGGCCATGATCATACCCTGGGGCGGATTGATGACAGCGTCGAACTGCCTGATACCCATCATGCCCATGTTAGAAAGGCTGGCGGTTCCGCCTTGATACTCACTGGGCTGCAGCTTTCCTTCTTTCGCCCTCTGGCCAAGTGCACTCATCTCCCCAGAGATATGGGCCAGGCTCTTGCTGCCCGCATCAGTGACGATTGGCGTGATGAGGCCATTGGGCACGCTGACCGCCACCGAAACATCGGCGCGCTGGTATTGCCGCAATACGTCGCCCGCGAAAGCAACGTTGCACTTCGGCACTTGGACGAGGGCGAGGCCAAGGGCCTTGATTAGCATGTCGTTGACCGACAGCTTCACACCGCGCGCCGAGATGGCGTCGTTCAGTTCCGCACGGAGCTTCAAAAGTGCGTCGAGCCGTACATCCACTGTCAGGTAGATATGCGGGACCTGTTGCTTTGATTCCGTGAGCCGGCGCGCGATGGTTTTTCGCATGCCCGAAAGCTTCTGGTCCTCGAACGGGATGCCAAAGTCAGGAATCGCATCGGTGAGCTTGGTCGATACCGCTGAAGCGGCTGCGGTGGCTGTTGTGGCTGTCGCAGCAGGAGCCAGGGCCGCCGCAGCAGCTTTGGGCGCGACAGTGCCAGGCTTTGCGCCTTCAACATCGGCCTTTACAATTCGGCCATGGGGACCCGTGCCACTGAGGGAGGAGAGATCAACGCCCTTTTCGGCGGCGATACGCTTGGCAAGTGGTGAAGCGAGAATACGTCCCTCCGTGGACATAGATACAGCAGTGATTGTGGCGGATTTTGCAGCCGGGGCCGGCGGCGGGGCGGTCTCCACTGCGGGGGACTTTGCGGCATCACTCGGAACAGGCTTGTCGCCCTTATCCTTTGTAGGCTCGGCTTTGGCGGCAGGCGGAGGCGCGCTGGCATCTTCTCCTTCGGTCGCCATTGTGGCGATGACCGTTCCAACCTTCACACCTTCGGTGCCTGCTGGAATGGCAAGGGACAGGATCGTGCCCTCGTCAACCGCTTCAAATTCCATCGTGGCTTTATCGGTCTCAATCTCGGCAAGGAGATCGCCAGAGGCAACAGTGTCGCCTTCTTTGACCAACCATTTGCTAAGGGTGCCCTGCTCCATCGTCGGGGAAAGCGCAGGCATCTTGATATCTATCGGCATTATCGATCCCGTTCCCGGTAGCGCTCGTTACAACCAGTCCTTGGCCAAAATGGCGGCGCGGGGCAAGGTTCTTGCGCAGAAATCGAATGTGAACGATACGTCAGCGATCCTGGGGGGAGGACCACTTTGCGCATATACCTCGTAATCATGGATGAAACGGAAGAGGCGGCAGTGGCACTGCGCTTTGCCTCGCGCCGCGCCGCCAAGACACAGGGCGCCGTGCATATTCTGGCCGTGATTCCCCCGCAGCCTTTCTCACCCTTTGCCGGCGTACAGGCAACGATTGAGGAAGAGGCGCGCGCCCGCGCTGAAACCATGGTTACGGCCGCGGCGGGCAGTCTTTTGTCGGAAAGCGGCCGTATGCCGGTGATTTCGGTGAAACAGGGCGAGAGCGTGAAGATAATCCGCGAATACTTGGCCGAAAACCGCGACATCGCGGCGCTCGTACTCGGCGCAGCCAAGGAAGGTGGCCCGGGGCCGCTTGTCTCGCACTTCGCTGGCACGCATGTGGGTGAACTGCCCTGCCCGGTTTTCGTAGTGCCGGGATCGCTCAGCGATGAAGACATCGACCGCCTGAGTTAGGGCGCAAGGTAAAGACTGCGCCCTAACTGGATGGTATATAGAATTTTTATGCTGACTGAGGAGTTCCATTTGCTACTGGAAACCTCTTAACGCCGCCGTCCCTGGTGACGGATATTGCTTGGCCTGCCGCGCTTGCCGACTGCGGGTTTTCCGGGACGCTTGCCCGGTGAAGGTTTTCCGCGCGGCTCTATTGGCGCGCCTTCATTGTTCTCCAACTCAAACTTTAGGGCACCTGTCAGCGGGTTCGCTTCAGCCAGACGCAGCGTAAGCAGGTCGCCAATGGCAAAACGGGTGCCACTGGAGTCGCCCGTCAAAACCTGAGATCGTTCATCATACGAATAATATTCGCGGCCTAACGTCGAAACCGGGACCAGCCCGTCGCCGCCCAACCCAATGATCGTTGCGAAGAAGCCGAACTTCTGGACGCCGGTGATTCGGGTCTCGAATACCTCGCCCACGCGGCTTGCCAGCCATGCGGCGACGTAACGATCAATCGTTTCGCGTTCTGCTTCCATTGCCCGGCGCTCTGCCGCGCTGATAGCATCACTGACCCGCGCAAGATCGGCACGATCGCGGTCAGAGAGGCCCGATGTGGGCGGCAACGCGGCCTTCGGCGCCGGCTGCTCAAGATGAAATGCATCGACCAGCGCACGATGAACCAGCAGATCAGCATAGCGCCGGATCGGAGACGTGAAATGCGCGTAACTACCGAGAGCGAGACCAAAGTGCCCGGCATTACGCGGCCCGTAATAAGCTTGTGTCTGGCTGCGTAAAACGGCCTCCATAATCAAGGCTTTTTCAGCCTCGTCGGCAATGTCCTTCAGCAATCGGTTGAACAGGCTTGGGGTAATGACCTGTCCCAGCGCGAACGTGCGCTCAAACGTCGATAGATAGTCCTTGAACGCCACCAGCTTTTCCCGGCTCGGGGCCTCATGAATACGATACACTACAGGCGCGACCTTGCTTTCCAGCGCCTTTGCTGCAGCGACATTTGCCGCAATCATGAAGTCTTCGACCACCCGATGGGCGTCGAGCCGTTCGCGCAGGGCAATCTGCGTAATCCGGCCCTGTTCATCGATCTGGACACGCCGTTCGGGCAATTCCAGGTTTAGAGGATCGCGCTTGTGGCGGGCTTTTTCCAAAGCGCGCCAGCACGCCCACAGGTTCTGTAAAGGCTCGCTTGCCTCGCCAGTGTCGATCCGCGCCTGCGCATCCTCATAGGCAATAACTTCGGCGATCCGAACGATAGCGCGCGTAAAGCGCCACTCCTTTACCGTCCCGCTAGCGTCGATCACAAGATGGCAAGCCATCGCAGCCCGATCCTCGCCGGCCCTCAGTGAGCAAACATCCGCCGAAAGTACTTCCGGCAACATCGGCACGACGCGATCCGGGAAATAGACCGAGTTACCACGCTTTCGGGCCTCGCGATCTATCTCACCCCCGGGACGGACGTAAAACGACACGTCGGCAATTGCGACGAGGGCACGAAAACCACCTTCCCCGTCAGGCTCGGCCCAGATGGCATCATCATGATCCCTGGCATCAGCCGGGTCGATCGCTACGATGGGCAAGTGCCGGAGATCTTCGCGCTTGTCTTCGCTGAGCGGCAGTCCTGCGGCAAGTTCAGCTTCTGCAAGAGTTTCGGCAGTAAAGGCATTCGGAATGCCATGCTTATGGATCGCGATGAGGCTGAAGGCCCGAGGCGCCAGAGGATCACCCAGCACCGCAGTAACCTTTGCGCCTGCGCGTGCGCTACGCCCGGCGGGTTCTGCCAACACGAGGTTGCCCTCCTCAGCCCCGTTAAGATCGGCAATGGGGGAGGAGTTGCGCACCCGCTTATCCACCGGGGCGAGCCAGCCTTTGCCAGTGCCATCCATCTCGACCACGCCCAGCACCTGTTCACTATGAGCGGGGAGCTTCTTCATGGGATGGGCGCGCAATCCGGATCCGACCTCTTCGGTGCGGGCCAGAACCCTGTCTCCAACCTTAAGAGCGCTGCCCCTCCCTTTTTCAATCAGTCGCAAGCGCGGTGGCGGCGATGCGTCATCAGGTTCCCAGTTGTCTGGAATAGCGAAGGCCTCGCCTTCCTCAATTTCCACGACTCGCAGAACCGTGACCTTGGGCACGCCGCCCATGCGGTGAAACGCTGTCCGTTTTCCGTCGATCAGCCCTTCATCGGCCATGTCACGCAGAAGTGCCTTGAGCTGGATTTTTTCTTGCCCCTTGAGGCCAAAGGCACGGGCGATCTCACGCTTCCCGGCCGGTTCCGCCGACTGCTGAATGAAATCAAGGACCTGCTGCCGCGTAGGCAGGCCAGGTATCGGCTTTGCTTGCTTTGTCATATTTCTAGTCAAGCGGCGCGAAAGCGCCGCCGGGTACAGCGGACGCCACCGGGCTCTCGCTGCCATCCGCGGCGCGGGCGCTGACGCCAAACAGCCAGTCGTCTCCGCGCACACCTTCAAGGCGCAGTTCTGCGACGTTATTCGGCGCTTCGATGGGATCAGTCCAGCCCGCAGCATCGGTTCGGCGGCGCCAGACGCGATAGGCGTTCGCGCCTGCGGAAGGCTTCCACTTGACCAGGGTGTAGGTTTGCACAGCCGCACCAGCGGTCGCTTCAGGCGGCAGCGGCGCATTCGCCAGTGCAGCCAGCGTAGCGACATTGATGCGCGTCACGCCGGCCAGGTAGGTGAAATCCATCTCGTCGACGGTGTCACCGTATGCGACGCCGCTTTCCACCCGCACGTCCTGATGCTGATGGTCATAGTCTTCGATTGCCGCGGAAAAACGGATGGCCGGAAAACCCATTTCCTGGAACGGCAGATGATCGCCGCCACGCCCCATGCGGTCAGCCCGCCAGATTTGCCGAACTTTCAATCCATCCGATTGATTTGCAATATCAGCAATATAGCGCGAAAGGTTGCGGCTAGGGCTGTCATTTTCTCCGCCCAAACGGCGTGCGGACGCACGGACCTCGTCAGTTGAATCGGCGCGCGGGCCTTCCGAAAAGACGCGTACATGCGTGCTCTCTACCAACCCGTCCGACCCGCGTGATCCACCGACGATGTCATTGTTCAACACAGCTTTAACCTGCCAGCCTTGCGCTTTTGCGTAGTCGGCCAGAAGCTTGCCGCCATGTAGCCCCTGCTCCTCACCTGAGAGTACCGCATAAACGATAGTGGTGGGAAAGCGACGCCCGGAAAGCACGCGGGCCGCTTCGATTACGAGAGCCGATCCTGACGCATTGTCATTCGCGCCGGGGGCATTGCTGGAGGCATCCATCACATCCGACACGCGGCTGTCGAGATGACCCTGAACGATAACGACCTCTTCGGGCCGCTTCGTGCCGCGCTGGATGGCAATGACATTAATCAAGCGCACCGGTGACGGGATACGCGCGCCGCTGGCCATGGTCTCAGGCAGGGCGATCTCCAGACAGTTTCCGCAAGTCCGCGATGTCTTGCGAAACTCTCCCTCGGCCCAGCGCAGCGCTGCGCCAATTCCGCGCTTTGGATCATCCTGTTCGGAAAGCGTGTGCCGCGTGCCGAAACCAACCATTCGCCGGACATCAGAGCGCAGACGCTCTTTCGATACGACCGCTTGTTCTTCAGCCAAGGCAGGCAATGGCGAAATCGCCGCCATGGCAAGGCAGGCCATGGCCCGGCGAACGGTCAGCATTGAGCAGCCGCTTCGCCAGAGCGCGTCTGAAAAACGGAAGATCTGTCAACACCTGTTGGCATGATGTGCTTCACCGCACCGTGCATCGGCCTTCCCTTCTGGGAGGAAATCAGTAGGCGCGAGCGACGTAGATCCGTTCCACTGCCGGCCGGCCAGTAAACATACAATTGCCGGAAACGGGCGCGCCGTCCATCGGCGTATTTCGAATGGTCAACTTCAGCGTCTTCAGCTTCGCGACAACATCATCCAGTTCGGCACCGGTCGGCTTGGACCATACCAGTTCGACCCAGCCTGGATAGCGCTGGTCATCGCGGTAGAATTCACCCAGCGCTTCCAGTGTATCGATTCCGCGCATGATGTTGGCATCGCGGCGCTCGGTGGCCTCGGCATGAAGCGATCGTTGGATGTCTTCCAGTTCCCCGGCAGCCTTGCCGATGAAGTCGTCTTTAGCTTGCGCAGCAAAGTTGACCTTACCATCCTCCCGCCAGAGCCGGTCGCGGCGGATGACCGAAACCTGTCCGCTTGCGGCATCGCGTCCGCCGATCTCCAAGATAAGGGGCACACCCTTCTTAACCCAGGCCCAACGCTTCTGCGTCGCCTTGCCTGCCCGTTTGTCGAGAAGGACGCGCACGGGTTCACCTAGCGCCTGTTGTGCCACAAGTGTTCGGCGCAGATCATCGCAATAGGCAAGCAGCGCCGCATCGCCATCGTCGTCCCGCAACATCGGCAGGATAACGATCTGATGCGGGGCAATGGCAGGCGGAACACGCAGCCCGTCATCATCGCCATGTGTCATGATGACCCCGCCGATAAGGCGGGTGGAAACGCCCCAACTTGTCGTGTGGCAAAGCGCCTGCTGGCCTTCCTTGTCCTGGTAGCGAATGCCTGCTGCATCAGCGAAGCCAGTGCCAAGATAATGCGAAGTGCCTGCCTGCAGGGCTTTGCCATCCTGCATCATGGCTTCGATCGAATATGTCGCCACCGCACCCGGGAAACGTTCGTTTTCGGGCTTCTCGCCGGCCATTACCGGTATGGCGAGCGAACCTTCCGCAAAGGCCCGATACATTTCGAGCGCGCGCAGCGTTTCCACCATGGCATCATCGCGGTCGGCGTGCGCGGTATGCCCTTCCTGCCAGAGGAACTCGGATGTGCGCAGGAACATGCGTGTACGCATTTCCCAACGAACGACGTTGGCCCACTGGTTTGTCAGCAGCGGCAGATCGCGCCAGCTCTGAACCCAGCGCGCCATGGCCGCGCCGATCACCGTTTCGGATGTCGGCCGCACGATTAGCGGCTCTTCCAGCTTCGCTTCAGGATCGGGTACCAGCGATCCCTTGCCGTCGCTAATCAGGCGGTGATGCGTGACGACCGCCATTTCCTTGGCAAAGCCTTCAACGTGCTCTGCTTCCTTTGCGAAATAGGACAGTGGGATGAACAGCGGGAAATAGCAGTTGTCGACGCCCGCAGCCTTGATCTGGGCATCCATCAGTGACTGGATACGTTCCCAGATGCCATAGCCCCAAGGGCGGATGACCATGCATCCGCGAACGCCGGATTCCTCGGCCATTTCGGCCTCGGCAATAACTTCCTGGTACCACTGGGAAAAGTCTGCATCGCGCGTGACAGAAAGGGCATGGCGAATTGCGGGCACTGGTTTGACTTTCTCGGTGGAATGCGGCGGGATTCGGTGCCCTACTGCCCGTGCTTTCCAAGCTCGTCGAGTTTCTTTTGCATTTCGGCCATCTGATCCCGCAATGTGGACAGGTCCTCACCCTTCCCGGGCGCCGGCTCAGTCGGGGTTTCAGCGCCCGGCATGAAAGCCGCTGCTGCCGCCTTGAACATCGCCATGTTCTGCTGCGCAAGTCGGGCCAGTGGGTTGTTGCCCAGGCTTTCCTCAAACGCTTTGTGCAACTTCGTCTGGTTGGCCCGGAAGTTTTCCATTGAAGCTTCCAGATAGTGCGGGATCAGCGACTGCATGGAATTACCGTACATCGAGATAAGCTGGCGCAAGAAATTGACGGGCAGCATTTGCTCGCCGTTAGCCTCTTCCTCCATGATGATCTGGGTGAGGATCTGATGCGTGATATCGGACCCGGTCTTCGCATCGATAACGTTGAAATCGACCCCCTCACGCGTCATTTTCGCGAGGTTTTCAAGGGTGATGTAGCTGGACGAGCGCGTGTTGTAGAGGCGCCGGTTCGCGTATTTCTTGATGATGACCGTATCGCCATGCTTTGCCTTGTCATCCATTGCGCCCGCCCTCTCCGATTTCGCCCCGTTAGCCAGTTAGCTTGTTAGCATGTGCAGCAACTGCGACGCAACATGTGCTGTTGCGCAGCATTTTTGCACCATCAGCGTCCGAAACGATCGCCGAGAAGAGTCAAAAGCTCGTACTGTGACAGGCCACTCGCAGCGGCAGCGATGGGCAAGGTGTATTCAACCTCTACCCAGTCCCCCTCGGCCAGTTCAGGAGCCGCCGACAGGTCGATAACCGTCATATCCATGGAAACACGGCCAAGCACCGGCAGGCGACGCCCGTTAGACAGCATCGTGCCTTTGCTTGACCACCCGCGCAAATAACCATCGGCATAGCCAAGTGCGATCACCCCTGCGCGCATAGGCCCTTCGGCGATGAAAGTGGAATTGTAGCCAACACCATCGCCTGCTGACAGATCGCGTACCTGCATGATCGCCGCCTTAAGCACAACCACTTGTTGGATTTTCCCGTCCATCGCGGCACACGGGATTCCGCCGTAAAGAGCAAGCCCTGGCCGCGTCAGCTCACCGTGATAGGTGGCACCTAGAGCAATACCTGCACTGTTAGCCAGACTGCCGCGACGATGTGCAACACGGCGCCTGGCATCCCCCCATAGGCCACGCTGACGGGGGTTGAGCGGAGAATCCTCTTCTGCTGATGCCAAATGCGACAACAGCACATCGATATCGAGCGCCTGTACGGCCTCGTCGCCGAGTTCCGACAGCGGAAGCCCAAGCCGGTTAATACCGGTATCGACCATAAGATCGCACCGCCCCCCGCCGGCATCAAGCCAAAGCCGGGCCTGATGAAGCGAGTTGATGACGGGGCGCGCGCCAATCGCCTTTGCGAACGCGGCGTCACCTGCATTTAATGGCCCGTGAAGCACGGCTATTGCTGCACCGTCAATATAAGGAAGCAGCGCTGCCGCCTCACTCCAATGGGCGACGAAGAAATCCCTGCATCCCGCATCGCGTAACAACGGGGCGGCCTGTGCTGCGCCTAGGCCATAGGCATCTGCTTTTACCGCAGCCCCCGCAGATGCAACCCCGGAAAGACGGTCCAGCGCGCGCCAATTGTTGGCAAGAGCATGCGCGTCAAGTTCGAGGCGCAAAGCGGCGGGCGGTATCTCAGGCGGTATTATCACAGCGATTGCGTAGTCGTCCGAAGTTGGCGCCCCGAAGGACGGAGGGAACAGCACTCGCTACCACGGCCCGCGGGTACCACAAGCCTGAATACGGCTGGCCTGTGCGGCATGCTACATCAGCGAGGATATCAGGCGGATGGGAAGAGGTTTCTCGCGGCCTGCCATGCAAGCATTATTGCACCGTGTCGTCCGGGGTAGGCACGCGCGGGCGCAAGGACTTCGATGCCAGGCCAATCCGGCAAAGCTTCGTCGCCCGCCAGCCACTGCGTCAGGGCTTGTTCTGCGTCCATTATATTCGCTGCGCCGCGCCCAACGGCACCAGCCCCAAAGATCGCTGCAGCGGCCTGGCCAATGGCACAAGCCTGCGCCTTGATGCCAAGTGCGGCAATCTTTCCATCACCGTCGATCTCTATCCCAAGCGACAATGTGCTGCCGCAACTGCGCGAACGAACTGTTGCCCGCCGCGGTAAAGCCTCGTCCCAACGCCACTGGGCAAGGCCTGTGGCCAGAGCTAGAATTTCCGGAGTATAGAGCGGAACAGAGGGCATAAAATCAGCCCTTCTTGCCGAGTGCCTTTGCCTCGTCCTGAGCCTTCGCCTCGCGCTGTTCAGCAATCATGGTCACCATGGCCTCGCTGCTGGCGTTAACGAAGGGATAAGCCCTTGATTGCGTGATCCAGGTCGGCCTACCGGCAACGCCCCAAGCCGTGTCATAGCCAAGTGCAAGGATGGAGAATGCCATTACAACGATGATAATACCCTTCACCGCGCCAAAGCCAAACCCCAGAACCCGGTCAATGGGGCCAAGCATTGATGACCGGCTTGCCGCGCCAAGCCGGTTGGCAACCAGTTTCACACAAGCATAGGGCACTATCAACAAAATGGCGAAGGCCAACACTGCAGCACCTGAATCCGAACCTACATAGGGTTCAAGGAAGGCCGTCACATGGGTATGCTGGTAACGGATCACAAAGATGGCAAAAACCCATGCGGCAAGCGCAAGGCTTTCTTGCACAAACCCCCTCATGAACCCAATTATTGCCCCAGCACCTACCAGCAGCAGCACTGCAATATCGAAACCCGTCATCGCCGGTGAAACTAGGGATGCGACAGAATGCGGTCAACGCAATTCGGCAGCAGGGTAAGTCCACTATAACGCAGCCCGTTGGCACCCGCATCGCCGTCCGGCGGGCCGAAGGCTTGCGTAAAGCCAAGCTTCCCGGATTCGCGCTGGCGAACACCTCCATGGGCTACCGGACGGATTTCTCCCGCCAGCGAGACTTCGCCGAACCACACGGAGTGCGAAGGCAAGGGCTTGTCACTCAACGCCGAAACCAGCGCCGCAGCCACCGCCAGATCAGCGGCCGGGTCAGCAAGACGATATCCGCCCGCAACGTTCAGATAGACTTCCGCTGACGAAAAATTAAGTCCGCAGCGCGCCTCCAGTACCGCCAACAGCATGGCAAGTCGCCCACTGTCCCAACCTACCACGGCTCTTCGCGGTGTCGCGCCGCTGGCAAGGCGGACGATCAGCGCCTGTATCTCTACCAGAACGGGACGCGTCCCTTCCATCGCTGGAAACACCGCACTTCCGGCGATCGGCTCTTCACGTCCTGAAAGAAACAGCATGGAGGGGTTGCCGACTTCTTCCAGGCCCTGCCCGGCCATGGCAAAAACACCGATCTCATCAACGGCCCCAAATCGGTTCTTCAAACTGCGCAAAATGCGATATTGGTGGCTTCGCTCTCCTTCGAAGCTCATGACAACATCGACCATATGCTCAAGCACGCGTGGTCCAGCGATGGACCCGTCCTTGGTGACATGACCAACCAGTACCAGGGCCGTGCCACTCTCCTTGGCGTAGCGGATCAATTCAAACGCGCACCCCCGCACTTGGCTGACGGTTCCGGGAGCCCCTTCGATCTGGTCCGAATGCATCGTCTGTATTGAATCGATGACGAGAAGCGCCGGTGCTTTCATCTGGCCCAGCGTGGTGAGAAGATCACGCACCGAAGTTGCTGCAGCCAGCTTTATGGATGCACCAGCGACGCCCAGCCGGTCTGCCCGCATCCTGATCTGCCCGGCAGCTTCCTCGCCGCTGATGTACACCACCTCCCCGCCCGCGTTGGAGATCGCTGCTGCCGCCTGCAGCAGCAGGGTCGACTTGCCGATTCCGGGGTCACCGCTCATCAACACTGCCGATCCCGGCACCAGTCCCCCACCGAGAGCGCGATCAAACTCAGCAAGCCCGGTTCCCC
>Ga0233380_1000149_pt1 | contig 39627 bp, 71 predicted proteins | sample ElkDunMinimDraft_9_FD_191541 | JGI IMG/M metagenome (GOLD analysis project Ga0233380, IMG submission 191541) | Fecal eukaryotic communites from dung pellets of Tule Elk in California, USA - Elk Dung F36 | ecosystem: Host-associated > Mammals > Digestive system > Large intestine > Fecal | place... | reverse complement strand
TCCGGAGCAGCGGGCTTCTCAGCCGGTGCACTCTCGGGGGTGGCGGCCTGCTGCTCGGGGGCGGCCCCGCTGGCGGTCACGTCCACCTGATGGGCTGTGGTCGTGGTGTCCGTGCTCGCGACGGTCCCGTCGCCTGCAGGCGTGGTGGTACTGGTGGCGTCAGCGGCGGGCGCCTGGCCCTGCTGCTCAGACATGGTGTCTCCAAAAGGAAGAGGCCACCGCCCGGGTGGCCTCAGCTGGATGGGGTGAAACGCCCTCATATGTCAGGGCGCGGGTCTAGGTTGAGCGCATGACTGTGAAAGTGACTCAGAGCAACAAAACTGAGCAGTTCTTCCACGACAACCGCGAGAAGGGCACCTACCGATACGACATCCACCCCAGCGGTGCTCTGCGCATCATCAAGACGCCTGAGTACGCCCACGGCCTGTCGCACTCGTGGGTGGTCCTCGTCTACGGGCCGGCTGCATGGACCGCAGTGACCGGCACCGGCTGGGGCGGTACGGACGAGGATCTGAACGGGCCGCACCACAACGACGATCCGCCGAGTGACGAAGGCTTCAGCTACTTCTAGTCGCCTTCTTCGGGCGCCGGCGGGTCCTCGTCGGCGCCCTCGCCTTGCCCAGGAATGATCCCCGCGGCAACGAACGGATCCACGACGGGGTTCTCAGCCTGAATGCGGGCCACCTCATCGTTGACCTGCTGGTCATGCCAGTCCGGGTGGATCGCTCGCACCCGAATCTCAGTAGACGCAGCCTGCGCGCCAGCCCACAACTGCACTGTGCGCGCCGTCGCCTCAGGTGCGTCCTGCACACCATCAGGCCACTGCACCATCACTGGCTGCGGGCGGATGCCATGCCCTGGGAACACGTGCGCGTCCATCTCCAGGGCCGCTCGTGAGATCCGCTTCAAGGGGCCGGTCTGGTAACCGAGTTTCCGGGACCGGGTCGAGAACGTCCTGCGCTCCCGGTGCTGAACCTCCGTCGCAGTCACGTTCACATCCGAAGGGCCCTCACCGAACGTCTGCGCGGAGAAGCCCGCACCGCGGACGATCTGCTCCGCTAGCGCCTGAGCGCCCGACAGGTGCTCCTCGATGCGGATCGCGGGCTGGATCAGCTGGATCAGGTCCTGCATGCCCTGCCCCGACTGCTGGAGCATCCCGCTGACGCCCTTGTAGATCTCCCTGTCGACGTCGAAGGTCTGCCCCTGACCGCGGCCGAGGTTGTCGAGGAAGCTGTCCGGGACGACCATCCGCGCCTTCGCCAGGCGGATTTCCCGCGCGAGCGCCGACCAAGTCTCATCGAGAGAGTCGAAGAGCGGCACGACACCCTGATAGTCGGACCGGCCCAGCGGACTCCCGCGCATGATCCGGTTGGGCCTCATGTTCGGGAAGTACTCCGCGGCGAGACCCTTGGCTCCCGTGGTGACGCCGCCCTGAGAGTCCACGAGCTGAGCGAAGCGCTCCGTGCCCGGGTGATCGGCCAACGCCATCTGACGTCCGAGCTTGTCCTCGGTGCCCTGGTACAGGCCGTGGTACACCCGACCCGGCTCATGGCGTTCCAGATGCCTCCACACGCGGCCATCCTCGTCGGACAGCACCCGCCAAAAGGTCACAGCAGTCAAGTACTGACCAGCCCACTCAGGGGCGGCGCAGTCCGGGACGATCGGCTCCATGATGATGTGGTCGGCGACGTCCGTGTTCCATGAAAGCCGCTGGAACACCCCGCCATAGGGGGAGCAGATCTCCGCGCCCTCTATCAGAGCTGAATGCATCGCAGTCAGTAGGATGTCGAGGCGCTGCTGGGTGGGGTCGTCTTCGCCGGCGTCACCAGCGATGGCCAGAGAAGGCGGCTCGGCGTACAACAGGTCGGCGTTCACCGACGCGATGTCCGACGCCAAAGGGACATGCAACCGCGTGGGCTGCTGCCCGTCCGTGGGCGGGGCCCCCCAGAACAGCCTTCCGACCGCACCGCGCACACCGCCGGAGTACTGCCACGGGTGCGTTTTCAGGTCGATGCCGCCCGCAGAGCCGCGGTACACGCGCACGAGTTCGTCCGGGTCTCCGCCGTACCAAGCGCCCCATTCGTCATACAGCGCGCGTGGCCTCTCGGTTTCCTTCGGCGGCCACGGGATGTTCCGGTCAGGGAGCGGCATGATCCACCCCCTTCACGAAGCAAGAGCGATCGGATCGGGGAGCAGGGGCCGCCACAGCGCCTCAGTAGTAGCCAGTGCGTAGCGGCTGGCGTCGCAGTTGTGCACCAAGACGCCAGCAGCAAAGTACTCCGGGCAATCAGCTACCGACAGATTCCAGACCGGGGCTTCGTCGGGAAGCTCGGTAACGCGCAGCACATGAACGGCCGCAGAATCGAGTTCGGCTGTACCGGTTGACGGTGAACTCGGACTCGCAGAGCTCACAGCTTCGAGTCTCGTTGTCGAATCCAGCGTCTCGCCGCCACGCGGACTTGCAGGCGTTCGAGCAGAAACGATCTCCTGGATTCCGAGACCTGGTTTCGTACTCCTTTGAGCACTGATCGCAGGACTTGGAAATGGCCTCCCGCCCCTCCCAAGCCTGCTTTCCGTGCTTGGAATGCCACGTTCGACCAGCTTCGGACCTGTGCCATGCGACGGCGCGGGACTGGTAGTCGAGCCAGTGTCGCTGCTGGGCTTCACTGCGGGGTTGCGCACCGTGGTGGGCCAAGTGCTCGTCAATGGTGATGCACACGAGGTTGGCAGGCTCGTTGTTGTTGTGGTCTCCGTCGGAGTGGTGGATGTGATGCCCCGGCGGGATTCGCTTCCCGTGGGTGTGCATCCAGATCTCTTCGTGGAGACGCTTGATGCCTCGCTGTCGGTCCCCGATTCCGGGCGTGTAGTAACGCTGCTCGGAAAGACCTCGGGCTTCTGGGTATCGGCGGAACTTGACTCCGTTGAAAACGATGACTTCGACACGCTTTCCCATGTCACCATTTTATCTGCGTATCGGAGTGCATCTAGACGAATCCACCCTTTCCCGGCTACCCAAATCGGGTGATTTCCCGTGCCAGTGAAAGCCTGCCCGTTCGACAGTTCAACTCGGTGGACCTTCTCCGAAGTGCCGGTGAGGCCCGATGCCTCTGCAGGCTTCCAGCCGTCTCGGGTCAGCACCCGGTCGCCGGGGCGGATGGTCTCGATGGGGCGCTCGCCAGCTGCGGTGAGGACCGGAGTGCCAGCGATGAAGCAGGAGTGGTCAGCCACTTTGAGTGGCTTGTCCTCACCCTTCTCCGTCGCCTTCGGATCCCAGCTGTAACCCGCCACCTCGGAAATGAACCCGTGGCACCGATCACTGACGACCAGCTGCCCCTCAGCGAGCAGCGTCGCCGTCAGTGAGATCCCGCGGGTCACATCGTTGTCCGCAGGCGTCGACGTCACACCGTCACGCTGAAGCTGCACACGGAACGACGCCGCCGACGGGTCCACCACCACGTACTCCGGCGCCAGATCTCGCGCCACCGGATGGTGCTGCCCCTCCAGCCAGCCGCGCACCCGCTCCGAGAGCTGTCCGTCGGTGAGCCTCGGAGCTCCGGTCCTCGGATCGTGCCGCCACTCGTCCACCAGGACCAGGCGGGACCGGTCACCGCCGCGCATCCCCGCCTCACGGGTCAACCCGAGCAGGAGCACCGAGGACGCGTTCGTCGTCCCGTAGTCGATGCCGGCCGCGAAAAGGCGCTGCAACGGCGGCAGCGTCTCCCACGGGGTGACATGCCGGTCGACATCCCACATCGGATAAACCGCACCCTCGGCGGCGACCCAGAGGCCCTCAATGAACCTGCGCTTCCACAAGCCCGTGAATTCCACCCGCTTGCGCGCCTTGTAGTCCTCACTGAGCGCCGGATTGTCGTCCATCGTGAACTTCCAGTACCGCCAGTGCGGCAGCTGATGAAGTTTGTCCAGGAACTTGACCTTCAGCCAGTGGCTCGGCGAGTCGGGGTTCGTGGTGCCGAACAGCTGCGCACCCTCAACGCTCATGCGTCCCAACAGCTGCGTGAAGAAGTCCTCGGGGAGGACAGTGATCTCGTCGCAGTAGGCGCCGGCCACCGTCATGCCTCGAATGACTTTCTCGGCCTTCGCGTCGGACGCGCCGATGACGTGGACCTTGCGGCCCAAGATCGTGCCCGTGGGCGCCCCGGTCGTGTACTTCACCAGGTCCGCCATGTCCCCGAACAGCATCGGATCCTGCAACGGGCCCATGATGTTGCGGCCGATCGCCTCACGGGTCCGCCCGATCATCACGAGCTCACCACCACGGGGAGCGGACGCCACGTAGATCAGCCACCGCAACAGGCTCGCGATGGTCTTGCCGCTGCGGATGGCGCCGTCCCAGATGTTGACGGACGCCTCACTCGTCGCCACGCTCTCCACTTGCTTGCGACTCAGGGGGAGGCTCTCCAGCACCGTCCGCCTCCCACGCCCGCTTCAGCTTCGACGCGAGATCACCGAGCATCGACACCGCGTCGTCGCTGCTGCCGGTCGAGTCGACCTTCTCCAGCTCGGTGTGCGAACGGATCGCGGTCTGCACCGAGGAGAGGATCGCGCGCTTGTCCGCGAAAGGCGGCTCTTTGACGTCAGCGGTGTGCCAGTCACCCTCACGGCCACCGAACGCGCCGATCGTCGTCGGCTCCCACAGCTGCTTGCGGAGGCGTTCAGCGTCTGAGAGGAGGTCCGCGGCGAGTTGTGCACGACGGGACTTGTTGTCCGCCTGCTTCGCGCGCGTGGCCTTTTCTGTACTTGTACGTTCAAAAGCGTCGTTCAGGTGGGCTTCCCGGGCGATGTTGGTGACACTGCCGGGGCTGACCCCGTACTCCTTGGCGATACCGCGGCAGGACTTGCCGACGCGGATGTCGTCGAGGATGGCTGCTCGGGTGTCGTCGTCGATGCGTTGTCCGCGAGGCACAACCGTCTCACCCCCGCCCGTTCTGTCGTGCCCTGGTGCACACTGGTGGTCCCCTGCGGTCCCGCTCGCCGCGTCCCCCTACCGGAGGTGTGTCGTGAAGCGTCTGCTGGTGTGTGCTGCTGTCGTGGTCATGGTGTCGGGCTGCTCCAGTGCCGGCGCCCCTGCGGAGGAGTCGTCGCCGTCCCCGTCGGAGGCCGCAGTCGAGTCCCCGTCCGCGTCCCCGGACGTGCCGGTGGATCCGATGTCCGCGCAGATCATCTGCCAGGACCTGCGCCTGTGGGACGCCTACCGGCAGGCGGATCTGCCTCAGGAGGAGACGGACATGTTCACGCTGGGCCTGGAAATCTCCACGAAGGGCCTGGAGGCGGACGCCGAGCCGGAGCTGCGCGAGATCGCCCTGGAGCACATGGGGGACCCGGAGGCGTCGGCTGACGCCATGATTCCGTGGTGTCAGGAGAACACGGAGTCTGCGCATGAGGGTGATCCGTGGTGAGATCCCGGCCGCGCGCCTACCCCCTGTGGGCGGCGGCCGGGACGTGTGTGGGTCAGTCCTTGTTGGACTCGATCTCGTCGGCGAGCGCGCGCAACGCCTTGACGAGCGTGGCGTTGTACTCGTCCGGGGTGTCCGCAGCGAACTCCGCTACGGCCTCCGGGCTGTTGTTCATGAGCTGGAGAAGGACGCGTCCGCGCACCTGCGGGTCATCGGCGGTGGGGACGTGCACGCCGCGCGTCATCCCCGACCGCCGATCGTGAACCGCTTCGCGTCCTTGACGGGGTTGATCAGGTCCGAGTCGATCCCGCCCGGGTGGACGTGCGGCGTGGCTTCGGGGGCCGTGTCGGACGGGCCGACGGGAGCCACACGGCCCTTGCGCGGGTGGTCGGGCCACCCGTCGCCGTCGTAGCACGGTCCGCAGAGCAGTCGCCCCTTGTGGCCTTCGTGGCTGACCCGCCCGGACCCGCACTCGACACAGCGGTCGGTGTAGCCGGGTCCGGTCGGATCCTGCTCGCTCGCGCGGCGGATGAGGCGAACCCGGACGTTCGGGACGGTCGCAACCTGCTTTCCCGCTCCGCCGTCGTGGAACAGGAAGATGTCGTCGCTGGTGACGTAGTCGTACCGCTCGGACTGGATGGTTTCGACGTGCCCGTCGGTCCACGTGACGGTGAAGGCGGCCATCAGAGCGCGGCCCGGACGGCGCAGTCCTTCGCTTCGAGGACCTTCCGAAGCGCGGTCGTGGTCTCGGCGCCCGGGGGGAGCGCGTGGTGGATCCAGTGCGCGAGGTCGGCGAATCGCGCGGACACGTCCTGGAGGCGCTCGGGGAGGTGGTCGTAGCGGAAGTACTTGAGCATGTCGTTCGTCGGGGACGGGACGTGCTCGGGGTGGTCGGTGCTGTTCATGTTCTCTCCCGAGGGCGTGGAGGGCTTGCCCCGGCCGTCCCGCCCTCACAGGACAGCCGGGACGTGTGCGTCCGGTCGCGGGCCATGCGCGGGAGCGCTCAGTGTCGTGTGCCCGGCCGGACGGTCTATGGGGTCAGACGCGGGAGCGTCCGCACGCGGTCCACGTGAGCAGCGCCGCGAGATCAGCGTCAGCGGGCGGCAGTGCGCGCGCCGCGATGTCCACAGCGGAGGACGCGTTGTCCCGCGTGGCCCACAGGACGCCGCTGCTGTGCACGCCCCATGCTCCGTCGTAGGGTGCGACGCGGACGGTCTCACCCGAAGCGGTCGCCCACTCGATCCCGGTGGACAGCTCCAGGATGGCGGCGAGGCGTTTCGCGGACCGCGTGGCGTTCTGGGCCTGCTGGGCGAGCTGCTGATTGGTGGCCACGCACACTCCCGGGCACGCAAAAGGCCCGATCCGAAGACCGGGCCTCTCTGGTCATCAGGTGGAAGCGATCTCCAGCGGAGGAGCGCCGTTGGCCTTGCGCAGGCCGTTGATGTGCTCGATCAGCTCAGGGCCGGGGCGGAACCACTCATTCCCCGCCTCCAGCAGGCGAGCGAACTGGCGGTGGCGCTGGCGTTCAAGCTCGTAGCCGCCAAGTTCGGTAGTGAGGAGCTTTCGCGCCGGCCCGTATGCCAACATGCGCTGCTTGATCGTGACCGTGGTTCCGATCTTGATGAGCTCGCCGACCTGCACGTAGTAGACGCGTGCCACGCGAGTCTCGGGAGCCGGCCGCTTGGCCTCGAACCCGTCGAGCATCCCGTTGACCAAGCGCGCTCGGGCGAGCGGGTCGTTGCCTCTGGCTTCGAGGTGGTCGGTGACGCGCTTCCACAGGCGGATGGCGTGTCGAGCGCAGACCGGGTATGGCATGTCCGGGTAGCTGGGCGCGTCGCAGAACTCGCCTCGTGAGTTCTGCACAGTGCAGGTGAAGTCGGTTATGTTCTTCATGTCGATCCTGCTCCTACAGGTCGGCCACGCCCCGGGGTGTTAGCGCACCGCCGGGGTCAGGCATGCAAAAAGCCCGGACGCTGTGCGTGCCGGGCTTTCTATGTTCCGAGCTATGTTCCGAGGGGTTTTCTCAACCCTATTGAATCTTACGGAACTTTCTGGTTGTGCGCAACTCTTCTGAGAAAGCGCAGGTCAAGCGCTCACCTCTCGTCTCCCTCCCCCTGCCTGATGAGCTCTCCCCACGATCCGTCGTTGATCTCGCACTCCAGCACCCACGCCGTGTGCGACTCCGGGATGCGCGCTTCCCCGATGACGACCCGCTCCCTGTCGATCACCTTCAGCGTCCCCAGCCACGAGTACGAGACCGCCGGGACACCCAGCACCTGAAGCGCCCCGACTACCCACAGTCCCACCGGGCTGCACCGGTCCGACATGCGCTGACCCACGATGCCCTGCACGTCGATCAGCTCACCGAGCTGCTCCGTGGTCAGCCAACCCGCCTCCCTGAGAACAGCGTCCAGGCGCGCGTTCACATCCGACCGCCCCAGACGTGGGGGAGCGAGCGCGATAGTCTCGATCATGATCCTTCTTCCGTAGCTGGTTGCAAGGTCGCGAGGCCCGGCGGGAGGTGGTGCTCCTGCCGGGCCGTCTCACATCTGGGCGTGCTTCAGGTACCGCCGGTACGCCTCGTAGCTGATGACCCCCGCGTCGACGTCGAGCATGTGGCCGGCGCAGATCGGGCCGTCGTCGCACAGCTGCCCGCACTCGGTGTCGTATCCCAGCCGGTTCACCTCCACCACGCACGTCGTCTCCACGTCGGGCACCTCCTCCTGGAGGTAGTAGCGGTCCTCGATGAGCGTCACTGAGCACGTCCTTCCTGAACGCCGCGCTCGTAGGCGGCGCGGGCGTCATCGTCGAGGGCGTCGGGGTAGAGGGACTGGCCGCCGCCCTCTCCGTCGGCGCGGCCGATCTCGTAGGCGTCCTGCGGGTCCATGTGCGCCTCCTAGGCGGCGAGTGCGAGCAGTTCGGTGCGGGCGGCCTTGTAGGTGTCCTTGCGCGGCCGGTAGGTCACGAGCCCGCCCATGACCCGCCCGAGGGTGTACCGGGTGCAGCGGCGCCGGGTCCCGTCCTTCTTGGCGAACCCCTTCACGCCCCCGTTGAGCTTCTTCCGGAGCGTCGCCGCCATCCCGGTCGCGGTGACGTCGTCGACCCCCATGGCCCGCAGGTGGCCGGCGACGGTCTTCAGTCCGGCCCGGTGTGCGTTGTGGGCTGCGGTGCGGGTGGCGACCTTGGCGCGGCGCTCACCTCGGCGCATCTCCTTCTTGATCCGGGCTTCGGCGTTGGTGGGGCGGATGCGCATTGAGAACTCCTTCGGGGGGGCGGGGGCGGGCACGTGGCCCGCCCCGGGAGTGGGCTAGCGATTGATCGGCACGTCCATGACGAGGTCTCGCAGCTCCGACGCCGACATCCCTTCGCCCTTCTCCTCGACCCAGTTCGCGATGCGCTTGCGCAAGAGCGCGCGGTGCATCTGCTCCAGGCTCTCCCTGTTTCCCTTGGTCTCGGCGCTGCCGTTGCACACCTCGTAGCGGGCGACTTCGAGGGCCTTGCCGACGCGCTCCAGGACGTCTTCCTCGTGCTCGGTGGTGTCGATCTCGAACTGGACGATGATGCGGGCCATGCGGTCCTCCTGGGGGTCCGTCGTTCTTGCTACGTCTACGACTGTAGGCCTATACTGATAGGCATGTCAACTCCAATAGGCATAGAGAAGTTGGCCAACGCAGGCTGGCAGAATGACGACATGGACGCCAACGACCTGCGCAAGGCCATCGCCACCTACGAAGAGACCCTCGACAGCGCCAAGGAAGACAGGGACAACGCCATCCGTCAGGCCAAGGAAGAGGGCCTGACGCAAGCGGAGATCGTGCGCGCCACGGGCTACACCCGCGAGACCATTCGACGCGTCCTCGACCCCGCTATCGCCGAAGCAGTCCGCAAAGCCGCCGCCGAGAGGCGCGCGGCACAGAAGGGGGAGTCATGATCGACCTGAGCCCCGGGCCCAACGGAGAGGACTGGTACTGCCCGACCGACGACACGTGGTCCCCCGCCGCCTCATGGACCGTGGAAGTCGAGGACGAACCCGGCCACCGGGAGTCCTGGCACAACTGCCCTCGCGGACATGGATACCCGGGGAGGACGCCGGACTCGTTCCCCAACGCAAGGACGAAGGCGCGCACCAAGGGGGAAACCGCGTGATGGCCCTCGAAGTACACGCGCTGAAGGTCTGACCTCACGAACGCCGAAGCCCGTCCCACTTCCCCGGGGCGGGCGTTGTCATCCCCGTTTCATCTGCCGCCACGTGCGGGTGTCGCTGGACGTCTCCGGCTCCCTCGCGCCTTCCGCGCCCGTGGGCACCGCCGTGTACGACTGCCCCTCCAGGAGCTCCACGTCGCCCCTCGCCACGTCCGTGACCGCCCACCGCCACTGGTAGGGCTCACTGATCCCAGGCCGCACCTGGTACTGCTCAGCCCACCCGATGCGGGCCATGTCGGACCCCACCCACTCCAGGACGTAGGCGTACAACCGCACGCCGCCCACAGTGGCGCGGACCATCGGTGGGGTGCGGTGTGTCGTGGAGGGCATCAGAGGTCGTCCGGGTCCAGGCCCAATGCCTCAGCGATCTCGTAGGCGCCCTCGGGTCCGACCTCGGCGAGGAGCTGCGCGAGCCACACTTGGTCGCCCGGGGTCAGGGGTTCATCCATGCAGGTGGTGTACCCCGCTGACCGGTCTCGGCCACCTCGTCCACAGGTCGTATCCGGCTGGGAGGATCACAGCATGAGCGACATGGTGCAGGTGCGACTGGTCGGCGGCCCGATGGACGGCGGCACACTCCCCGTGGACAGGGAGGCGGTCGAAGACGCGGAGCCCGGCTTCGACTTCGTGCCGGACGACTCCTCGGGGGCTCCTGATGACTGCAGTCGGGTCCTGTACACCGCCGAGCCGGACGGTCCCGCTGACGTGTGGCACTGGCGGTCCTGGGTGCCGTAGACGCTGAAAACCCCCGCCCACTGGATCGTGGGCGGGGGTCGGGCCCGCTTGTCTCTTCCCCGCAGGCCCTCCCGGGGAGCCACCCCGGGTCCACCGCGCGCTATGCCCCTCAGGGCTCGCGCGGAGGTCTAGTAGTGGGGGCGCCGGCCTCACGAACGCTCGGCGCCCCCGCCCGACATGGGTCGGGCTCGTCGCATCCCCTCGCAAGGTGGCGACGCTGGCCCCGCGCGCAACAAGGGGACGGTGCGCGCGGGAAGTCTCATGAGCCCGCGGGCACGGGCGGTCGCATCCACCGAGGCGTGTCCTCCACCCGACGCGGAGGAGCGGGAACAGGCAGCCGCCCGGTACCGGGGATCTTCGCCCACCAGTGATCGAGCACCACCAGGTCCGCCGCGGCGATCGGCTGGTCGACGGCCCCCAGATACCGGGTACGGAGCGCAGTGATGTGCCGGCCGTGAGGCCGCGCGGGCACCTCGTACCGCCACTCGCTGCCTTCGATCCGCACCCTCATGGCCGCCACGATCTGGCCGGCGCGCATGATGCGCAGGTCCACGGACCGCGGTGAGTGGCTGTCAGGAATCTCGATCACCGGGTCGAGGCCGGCGGCTTCCGCGGCGTCGACCATGCCCAACAGAGCTTGCTCGGTGTCCGTGAGGGCGGTCACTGGTACCTCCTGGTATCGGTACGTATCTATACGTATCCCGTGGTGGGGGCTCGTATGCGCGCTTCTACGGTCGCGCCATGAATCGTGACCTGCAATTTGATGCTGATGCCGAGATCGACCACGAAGGGCCTGTCACTCCGTATAAGCAGCTCGCAGCCATCCTGACAGCACGCATCGAACGCGGCGACTGGGAGGTGAACAGGGCCATCCCCTCCGAGCTCCGCCTTGTCCAGGAGTACGGTCTCGCACGGTCCACCGTCCGACGCACGATCGCGCTCCTCGTGGAAGAGGGGACGGTGTACGTCGTCCCGCAGCGCGGCATGTTCGTGAAGGGGCGGTAGCTCACAGGACGTCCGCCTTGTAGGGGGCGCCGATCCTGACGCCGGGGGAGCGCAGCTTCTCTTCGAGCTCTGCTGCGCTCTCCTCCATGAGGGTCTGCTCGACGTCGTCCACGAGCGCGGTCGCCATCCAGTACCGGGGGGTGCGCCATATCCGCCACGCGTCCCCGTACATGCGCTTGAGCCGTGCGAGCTCCGCGCTATCCAGATCTTCCTTGATCGCATTCACCTGTCCAGACCCCCTCTGTACTGTGAATACGACGCTACAAACTATCCCCGCCTGCCAGCAGTGACCCCCAGTACGGGTATCCCACCCTCCAGGAGCCCCTGATGCCGAAATCTCCCGCCTCAACCCTGACCACTGGTCAGGGAACACCGCCCCGGCCCCGAACGGGCGTCATCTCCGGGTACGTCCTGAGGCTCATCCGAGAACAACTCGACCTACCTCAGGACGGCCTCGCAGAATGCCTCCGCGTGTCTGCAGACACCATCGCCGGATGGGAGACCGGACGCCGCCCACTCACGTCAGTGCCCGTCGGACAGATGCTTGTACACCGCCACAGGCTCCTGCGCATGGGCACGCAACCTGCACTCCTCGGGGCGCTCGACAAAGCCATGGAGGCCGATGTCCTCCTGTCCAGCGTCATCGCCGACGACGAGAACGACACTCCACTGGGGGCGTGGGTGATGCAGCGCGACTTGGTAGAGGTTCTGGCTTGGCCTTTGACAGGAACGCCACCCGAGCCGCTGCGGCACATCCCGCCCCCGCGTCGACCCCGCCGCGGCCCTGTCCCTGCCGGGCCGGAAATCACACCCGTCGAGCGTGGACGCTTGTTCGCGAACCTGCGCCGAACTGCCGAGGAAGCCACAGCCCCACGCGACTTCCTTCTCCGCCGCCAAGCCCTCTACCTGTCCGGATATGACCCCAGCGCTGACGCCTCGGCGTGGCTCACCGAACAGCAACGCCACCCAGCCCCTGATGACTGGCTGTCACGCTGGCTCACCTCTCGGTCCATGGCCTCTGTGGCCACTCGCTACGGCGACACGGACAGGCTCGCGCACTTCATCGACTCCACGCTCGTGGACGACGATCGAGGGGAGGCCGCGAACCTCGCGTACTGGGCGTACTGGGTAGGGGAGATCGACATGGAGCTCTCTGATGACTTCATGGCATCTGCTCGTCTTGGGGCCTGGGAAGGGCGGGGCCTGTTGCGGCACCTCATGGACCGTCTTATCCCGGGGCACGGGTACCTGGACTTGTACGTGCACACCGTGTGGTCGCTGTTGGCAGCCCGCCCCCGCCTGCTGGCTGCAGATCCCGAAGCGTCAGGGAAGCTGGCCGCCAGTGTGGCCATGTTGTTGGATAGCCCTGACACGTCGGCGCCCGCGCGGCGGGAGTTGGACGGTATCCGGTACGCGATCCGCCTCGCGAAGGCGTAGAAGGAAGACCCATGAGCGACGAGACCACCCGGACCGCGCACCTGTTGTACGAGGCGGGCACCCTGAAGAACCAGCGCCGGACCGGCTGGTGGATGGCCGGGGTTCGCGACCCCGAGTCCGTCGCGGAACACTCGTGGAGGACAGCGCTGATCGCGTCGGTGATTGCCGCGATGGAGGGCGCGGATCCGGCGAAGGCAGCCCTGATCGCGGTGTGGCACGACACCGGGGAGACTCGCTCCGGAGACATCAACCACCTGGGGCAGAAGTACGTCGGGGTCAAGCCCGATGCCAGGGACATTGCCGCCGACCAGACGGCCGGCTTGCCTGCTCAGGTGGGGGAGATGGTGCGTTCCGCTGTTGCTGCGTATGAAGAGCAGGACTCCGCGGAGGCGTTGTGCGCGAAGGACGCTGACAAGCTCGAATGCATGTTGCAGGGGATTGAGTATCGGGCGCAGGGGCATGCGGCTGCGCAGCGGTGGATCGATGGGAGTCGGGGGCGGATCAAGACGAAGAGTGGTCAGGCCCTTGCGGACGCGACGTTGGATCAGGGGTCGCTGGACTGGTTGTACGCCGCGATGGAGTAGGAGTGGACTGCGACAGCGGGATCGGCACCACAGCGGGGCCCGCTTTGCGTCACTCCTGCCCGGTCACCTCGGACAGGCCGTCGCGGTGGTGGAGTCGCCAGCGGACGCCAGCCGCGTCGGTGAACTCAACAACGATGTTTTTTTCCTCCACCCAGGAATCCCAGTAGAAGCGCGACCCGGCGCGGGCTGGAACGGATCCGAAACCCGTGGTGACCTCCGTGTCCCAACCAGTGACCGACCCAAGAGCGGGCTTGCCGCTACAGGTGGCCGTCACGCTACTGATGGGATCCTGGCTCTTATTGTGAAGGCAGATCCCGGACATGAAGTGACTGTCGAAGTACTCTTCGCTGATGCTCGCCATGTGACTACGGACTGCATTTTCGTCGAAGTTCATAGTGCTGCGACCGGTCCACTCGATCTCCACGTTGCGGGCTTGCTCTTCTCGGGCCGCTAGTTCCTCGCGACGGCGCGCAGAGAGCTCAGCATTGAGCGCTTTGATGGTCACCTCAAGCGACTCGGACTGCTTGCCGTAGAGCTTGAGGGTCATGGCAAGCGCGACGAGGGCGATGGCCGCGGCGGCGATGCCTGCGATCGCGGCTACCCATTCGGGGGTCATGGGGCTCTCCTGGTGCTGGGGTTCCCCGATCCTGCCACGCATCTGAGACGCCGCGCATGAGAACGGGCCCCGCCGTGAGGCAGGGCCCGGGGGCGCGGGACGCCGAAGGAGGATGCGGGGGAGTAGTCCTCAATCCCACGTCAGCCCCGCTTGCCGGGGGGCTTTGTCCGCTTTGATGCACGAAAGCCCGGCACGTGGCCGGGCTTTTCGTGGGGCTCCTCTGAGGAATGATGAGAACGACGTTCACCTGCGTGGCGGCCCTCAAGAGGCTCAACCAGCCATTGTGACTCCTCTAAGGAGTGATGAGAACAGCGCTGACCTGCGCGGCGTCGAGGGTCCTAAGTCGTTGTGACCCCTCAAAGGGACGATGAAAGCGCAACTGACAGTAGAGCCATTTACTTAAGTTGCTACCCCTGTCGGGGCGATGATGATTCCGACGCTAGCAGGTCCCGGCCGCGCTCCACGAGCTTTTGCACGTTCTTCCGTGACGTGCCCACGTGTCCGGCGATCTTCTCGTAGGACTGACCTTCGGCGTTGAGCTGGGCCAGCGCCCGCGCTCGCACGTCCCCGAGTCGCTTCACTTCGGCCTGCGCGGCTTCCATCTGCGTAGTGGCGGCGGCGTACTCGTTCAGGGGGTTCACTCGGACTCCTCGGCTTCGGCGCGCTTGACCAGCTCGGACCAGGTGAGGGTTTCCACGACGCGAGCGGGGACGGCGAGAGCTTCGCCATCGTCGCCGTTGCCGGAGTATTCGCCCTCGAAGACCAGAACCTGGCCCATGCCGTCGGTGACGGTGACGTGCTGCTGGGCGAAGTAGGCGACGAGGCTGCGAGCGTCTTCGCAGCAGGAGTAGCCACGCTCGCAGTCGATGGTGCCCTCGCCTTCGCAGTCGCCGCAATCGGAGTAGAGGCCGTTGTCGCAGTGGTCGCAGCCCGCGCCGTCGCAGGACTCGTGGACTTCCTCGGGGCCTTGGCCGCTGCCGTCGCAGGCGATGCAGGTGTAGGCGGAGCCGTCGGCGGCGAACTCCGACCCCCAGGGGGCGGACCAGGCATTGTCGGCGGTGAGGGGGCGAGTGCCGTTGTGGTCGTTGTGGAGTCGGTAGAACGTCTGCGTCGTCATGCCCCCATGATGCACCCCCCGGGGTTGCAGTGCAACCCCCCGGGGTGCAAAGATGGGAAACGCCAGACCACGCCACTGCACGCAGCTAGGTTCGCCTCATGAACGAGTACATCGACACCCCCGACGGCACCAACGGCGTCGTCACTTTCACGCCTGACCCGCTCTACAAGACCGACGGCGAGGAGGTTCGCATCGACGGCCGGATCGTCGGCCGCATCCGCCGCATGTCCTCTGGCACGCACCGGGGCGAGGCGACCATCAGCGGCCTGGCTGTGGCAGATGGCGCCACCCGGTCGGACGCGATTCGTCTGGTCCTGGAGCAAGCGCGCGAGGATCTGCGTAATGAAGCTCGGGAGAAGGCTTAGCAGGGGCGCTAGTCCAGTACGCCTCTAGCACATCAATGCACGTGCAAAGGGGGTAAACTGGGAGGACAACAAAAAAGCGAGCCCGACCGGTGCTGGTAACACCATGTCGGGCTCTGACCACCAATCCTGATCACGCAGGAAAGGCGGCTAGGCATGAAGCTTAGCTACAGCATACCCGGATACACGAACCGGGTCAGTGACTCGCGAGTCACAGCCGTGTACCTCCCCAAGGGCGGTGCGCGATGATCAACCCCGGCGACACCGTCGACTCCAAGGGCAAGCCCATCCCGTTCGTCTTCCGATGGCGCTCCCTTGTCCGAGTCCTCCTCTTCGAGACCAGCGTCAAAGCCGTCGCCCTCGTAGCCGCCGAGTACGCCGACTACGACACAGGCGCTAACTGCCGCCCCGGCAACGATGCCCTGATGCGCGAGACCTCCCTCGGAGACCGCAGCGTCCGCAATGCATGGTCCGTCCTACGCGACGCCAAGATGGCCGAACGCGTCCACAAAGGGTCCTCCTACAAAGGGGAGTGCGACGTCTACCAGCTCCACATCCCCGAGAACTGGAAGGGCTACCCCATCCTCGGCCCGAACCGGGGGGCCTTCTCCTGCCAGTACTGCGGAGGGGAGTTCAACCCCGTGGGCAACTGCGTGATCAAGGGCGGTCGGGCTTCCGCGAAGTTCGAGAAGTTCCTCTTCTGTCCTGCGCCCCGTGGGGCCAACGGGCGCGACGCCGACTCCTGCTATCGGCTCTGGTCCGAGCGGCAGGCCAACGGCGGGGCGGCGGGCCTGGATGCGATGCCGCTCGTTGAGAGGTTCGAGCTGTTCCGTAAGGCGCGCGACGACGACTGGTAGCGGCACTGATTGCCGGTACCGGCAATGGTTGCCAGAAGTACCGGCACTGATTGCCGGTAATAGCGGCACTGATTGCCAGAAGTGGCGGCAGTCAGTGCCGCCCACCAGACCACCAACCAGACCAGTTCCAGACCATGTATCAAGTTCCGAGCTCGCTTCGCTCGCTCGGGCACGATCGCAAGCGATCGCGCACGCGAGACGACCTCCAAGGCCTCATCAAAGAGAACGGGCCCGCGCGGTGGTGATGCACCGGGCGGGCCCCTTGCCCGCTACTTCAAGGACCCCCAGTGAACAACGACAAGCCTGAAGCCCAGATGCTCCCCGTCCTCATCGACAATCAACTCCTCCTCTTCGAAGACGACTACGGCAAACGCGGGCCACAGTGCGTCGCACAGGCCCACAGGAAGAAGCGCTGCACCAACCCCGCGCCGCCCGATCACGCCGGCCACCACGGCTTCACTCGGTACCTCGTCCGCGAGCTCGGCGGGTACGTCACCCCCATCGAGACGCACCCGCCCTACTTCGACCACTACATCAAGCAGCGATGCGAGAAGCACCTCTACTCCAGCGACCCGGACGCCGTGGCGCCGACGTGGGAGCTGTTCGACGTCGACCGCCACAAGGGTCGGATTCCGCTGGAACGGGCGTCCGTGTGGACCCCCACCGGCGTGCAGCGGATGTGGCTGGACGGCCGCACAGGAACAGACACGGCCACCGCCGCAGAAAGGGGTAGCGATATCGCGGAAGTGCTCTCCCGCGCCCTGGAGCAGCGCCGAGACCCCGAGGTGACCACCAAGCTGTACACCGCCCACGACAAGGACGGGCGTCTGCTCTACATCGGCATCAGCGACAAGATGGGTGACCGCCTCCAAAGTCACGTCGAAGGGTCATCGTGGATGGAGTTCGCGGCGAACATCAGCATTGATGAGTTCCCCACACGTCGCGGCGCGGAGCAGGCAGAGCGCGAACGAGTGAAGGACGGCAAACCGCTGTTCAACGTCGTCCACAATGACCATCCCAGCCGAGACGTGGACCTGATCCAGTACCTCATCGAGAAGGGACGGACGGACCTGCTCGCCCTGAACGTCTCGCGCGGGTGAACCCCGGGCCCCGGCCCGTCGCCAGACTTCAGCAGAAGGCATGAACCTTCGGGAGGAACCCCCATGCACGTACACCGCAGCACCGACACTGAGACCGCATCCATCCCCATCTCACTGCTCCGAGACCAGACCCTCTCCTGGGCAGCCCGAGGACTCCTGCTCGACCTCCTGGCGCGCGAGACCGGCGACCCCAACCCCACCATCACCGGGCTCCGCGAAGAAGCCCGCTCCGAGTCGGCGGGCAGGTCCGAAGGAAAGACGACTATCAGCAACCTTCTCAAGGAGCTGGAGAGGCACGGTTACCTCCTCCGACGGCACACCCTCTACGGGGCCGCTCGCGACGACAGCACCTTCGAGGTCTACGACACCCCCCAGGAGTTCGAAGAGGAGCCTGAGAGCGGTCTCCCAATGCACAAGCCCTCCATCGACGTCCACCACAAGGGGGAGGTCGTGTACGCCATCGGAGAGCCCGGTGGGCATCTGGTGAAGATCGGGACGACCGCGAACCTGAGTCTGCGGTTCCGGAACCTCCAGTCGTCGTCTCCGGCCCGTTTGGACGTGTTGTGGTTCGGCCCCGGGTCGTTCGAGCTTGAAGCAAAGCTGCACCAGCGGTTCTCGATGTGGAGGCAGCACGGGGAGTGGTTCCACTTCGGAGAACTGGGCGATCCAGCTGAGCTGGTACCTGCCGCCGCTAAGGAGCTCTCTTCGGACCTTGTGCGCGACTAACCCCCCGGGGGCGCTTCCATCACGGGAGCGTCCCGCCGTGGCGGACGATCGGCGGGGAAGAGAGTCTGCTCTACTCCAGGCCGTTCTCTTCGCCCGACTGCCTCCTGCGGCGGCTGTTCAGAATCAACCCAAGCCGCCCTCCGAGCTCCAAACCACCTTCCGGGGTCAGCTCGGCGGCAGCTCCACGACCTTCCAGCTCCCGAGTACCCGCGATGTACTTCTTTGAGTCCTCTTGCTGAAGCTCTGAGACCACTTTTCGGATGTGGTCATAAACGTATTCCTTGTCCCTGCTGGCATCTGGATACCAACGGACCGCCACGGCCAGGACGGGGTACCTGAAATCGACGTCGCGCCCGCCCCTGTCCCACAAGGCGGCTTCTCGTTCGGTGAGTTCGTGTGTGCTCATGCCTCATCTTCCCGCTCGCCGCACCTGAGTGGGGTAAGCCCGCGGGCAAGGTCTGGCCGGAAGCGGACACCCGGACCTGTCCCCCTCGGGCGCTCTTTGGTTGGACTTTGAGGAAAGTGACACCAGGAAGGCTCCACCAAAGTCGTCCCAAAGAACGCAGCTCACCTCACCGCCGCTCGCCCATGCGGAACGTCCTCCGGATCACAGGTGGCGGCGTGTTGTCCACCGGCACCCACCCCCGGTCCTCCTTGACCGCCCGATAGTCCACCGACACGAGGATGCCGTCCTCCTCCCGGTGCCGCCTCAGCACGTAGTGGTCGCCGCCGGCCACGACCACGGGACAGTTGTTGTTCGCGGCCTCTCCGGGGACTTGAGTGGCCTCGTGCCCTGCCTTGCGGGCCTCTTCCACCCACGCCGTGGCGTTGTCCTCCCACCGTGAGGAAGAGCTGATCGTGAAGATGCCGACGACGTCCATGAGACTCCAGAGACAGCTGAGAAAAACGAAGAAGGCCCCACGACGTGTGGGGCCCTTGATCGCGCACCTACCCCACCCCGCAGGGCGGCTCAGCGCGCGCCAACAGTCTACGCCCGCGAACTGCAAGTCTTGGCGCAACTGGCAGTTCACTTGCAACTCGTGCTGCCAGTTGCAAGCAAACCGGGCTTCGACTTGGCATAGGCACCCGCGACCCCAAGCCGAGTTGGCCCCGGGCACACGAAAGGCCCCGCCGAAGCAGGGGCCGAGGGGAGCGGTCACATCGGTGGGGGCGCCGGGGTCCCCAGCACCACCAGGATCGGGAACGCGACCACCGACCCCCACTTGATGCCGACCTCGACCGGGGACTTTCCCGTGTGGAACGCGACCGGGCTGCGGAACATCCACCACCTCTTGCCGTTCACCACCAGCGGCCACGCCAGTGGCACGCCCGACCGGGTCAGCCAGTCACCCAGTACGTGCGTCAGCGACCCCACGGTGACCGTGAGCCCGACCAGCCACCACGGCGGCCCCCACCCCGGCACCATCATCGTCCCCACCCCGAACAGCACGGCCGTGATGAGCGCGGCCAGCTGACGCTTCTTCCTCGACCCGATGAATTTCCACTCCCTCAGGACCGCACCGAGCCCGAGCGCGGACATTGCGAACACCACCAGGCCCGCGCCGAGGGGGATGAGGGCGAGCAGCAACGCCAGCAGCCCGAACGCCACGCACGCGGGCACGGTGTGCGTCAGGAACCGGTGCCCGCCGTCCTGGGCGCGGCGCAACTCCACCGCGGTCGCCGTTCGCTTGTAGACCGTCTTGGACGTCTCCCGGATGTGAGTCGACACCAACTCCGTCACCGCCCCCAAAGACCGGCCCGCCGTACTGCCCGGGGTGTCCAAGTCGGGGAGGAGCGCCGCGCCGGCGCCGATCGCCGCGCACACCAGGGCGTGGCCCAGATTGTCGGAGAGGAGGAAGCCGGTCATGCCGCCGGCGAGCACGCCGGTCGCGGCATGCGAAGTACCCATCATGAAGAGCTCCAGGGGGCGAGGGAGGAGAGGGCGTCCTGAGGATCTCTCGGACGAGTGACAGAACGTGGGGGTGTGGCCACAAGAGGACAAGAGGGGAAAGGTCGATCGCTCAGCTGAGAGCATCGATCACCGATGCGCTCAGATGAACGGAGCGCCCGCTCGCACTGAGCGGGCGCTCACCGATCACTCCCCAGTGACCGCCGCTCGATCGCGCTTAGCCGTGGGCACGCTCACCGGGTGACCGGCATCCGTGAGCGCCTGAGCGAGTTCCGGACCGGTCATGTCCGGGTGCTTCCCCAGCAGCTGAGCGGCGATCGCGCGCCGCTCGCTCACCGACCCCGACACCGGGCGGGCAGGCCGCTCATCCGCTGCGGGCTCCTCCGGGGCGTCCTCCGAGGGCTCACCGGACAACAGCCGCTCGTAGTCGGTCTCGGACAGCCGCTCACTGCCGCTGGCCTGCGTGATCGCGTCCCGCTCAGGGTTGCGCTCAGCCACCTCGGAGGGGGCGTTCACGGTCCGCTCAGTGCCCCGCTCGCTGCGGACGCTCACACCGAGATCCGCGAGCGACGGCACCTTCTGCCCGTTCTGCACGTCCGGCTTGGCCTTCGCTACCGCGTCGTCGATGATCCCGATCAGCCATGCCGTGAGCGCAGCTCCGAGCGGACCGATGCTGTGAGCGATCAGAGCGACCACCGCAGTGAGCGACGTTCCCTCCGGCCAGTGACCGGCTGCGTTGAGCGCGATCGACACGGTGAGCGCTCCCCACTCCGCGAGCGTCGCTCGACCGCCGAGATCACCACCCGATGAGCGGAGGACGGCGCGGACGACGATGAGGCCGCCCACGATCGTGATGAGGGCGGGCTCCAGGGCCCACGCCGCCCACCACATGGGGGAGCCGGAGGGGATCTCCAGGAGCATCGTCAGGCCTGCGTGGACTCCAGCGGTCGACCATGCCGCGAACGCCACGAGGACAGGCAACAGCACGGCGAGGCTGACAGTGCGAACACGTGCAACACGCATCGCGCGCATCTCCGCGGACTGCTGGATGCGGGCCCGCACCCGGGCGCGCTCTCCCGAGACGGTGGCGCGTCGGTACAGGCCGGACAGGGCACTGGCTTCCCCGGCGTCACGGTCCTCCTCGCGGCGGTCACGCTTGTCACGACGCGCCTCAGCGCGCGCTGCGGCCACCGCGATCTGGTGGCTGACGCGCGCTTGAAGGCGCTGTACGGCGTCGGAGCGCTTCAGGGAGTCCAGTCCCTGGCGCAGCGTCAGGCGGCGCTGGAGGTCCTCTACAGGGCCCGGGGGGCGCTCCTGCGGCTCGGTGGCCTGCTGTTCCTGTGTCATGGTGGTGCTGCCTCTCTGTGAGGTAAGTGGCCCACCCCGGTTCCGCCAAGATCCTGGGGGCGGGCCACGCTTGCATTAGGTCAACTACTCTTACCTTACAGTAGTTCGACTACTCTGTCCTGCTATCCTGAGACCATGAGCGACACCGAACTCCTGACCAGCGAAGAAGCCGCCGCCCGGCTCGGAATCAGCCGCCAATCCCTGCACAACCTCACCTCCACCGACCCCGACTTCCCCCCGCCCGCAAAGCGCTTCGGACGCACCCCGCTGTGGTCTCCAGCCGACCTCGACGCCTGGCGGGAACGCCATCCAGCGAGGAAAAAACGGGGCTCGTGACCCCACGCGTCGACGCGTCGACAGATCCCCAACACGAGGGGGTTCAGGGCCCTGGCGCCCACGAACCCCCCATGCCCGCCCAATCCGACTACCCGTCTACTCTGGTGTTTTCGCAGTTCAGAGTGCGTAGACGCTTGGTGGGGGTCGACGGATTGCATCGACGGGTCGACGCTTCCCATAGACGGATCACGCGGCCACCTCGACAGGTCCACCAGAGCCGATCCGGTCCATCGCCGCCATCAGATCCACCACCCCAGGGCCGCGCACGTCGACGCCGTCGATGCGCTGCTTGCCGACCGGACACCCCCACCGGCGGAGCCTGTCGCCGAACGCCTTGGGCGTGTAGTCGAGCCCGGTGTTGGCGAGGATCTTGGTGGTGGACACGCGCTCCTTCCCGTCGGCCAGACCGATCGCGATGGCGAGGAGCGCCACGATGCCTTCGAGCCGGTCGCCATCGGGGGCCGCCATCGGAGTGTCCTCCACGATCTCCGCGTCCTCGATACCGTCCTCGCCAGCGACCAGAGCCGGGCCTGAAGGCGCGGGGGAGGGGCTAGCCCCAGCGAACGCGTCCCACCCGGACGTCCACGTCCCAGACGTCGCATCGGCCGCCTCCGGCTCCTCGTCGACGATCTCCGCGTCCTCCACGAACAGCTTCCGCATCCGCTCGTAACGGGTCTCGTAGTCCTCACCCGCAGCCCGGCGCGCCGCCTCGTTCAGGTCCGGGCGCACCCGCGAGATCCGCCGGCCCTGCTCCTCCATCTGCGCAGGGAGGATGTTCCACGCCTGCGACCGGAACGGCGGCTCTCCGTCGATCCCCAGGAACATCGACCCCTTCGCGGTCAAGTGCTGCGGCATGAGCTTCATCTCCCACGCCTCCTCGAACACCGACGCGATCTCCCGCTGGTGCTTGACCTTCATGCACACACCCACGCTCGTCTGCGTGGACATGGACGCCGGCACCAGGTCCCCAGTGCCACGCAACACCGACAGGATCGGGTTCACGGCCTCGTTGCGAGCGATCCGCTGGATCTCGTCGAGGTTCGCGGCGAGCTCCGCGACCTTGCCCTTGCCCGCTGCGAGCAGAGCCTCAGCGCCCTCGTCGAGCATGATCACGATCTCCGGCATGTCCGCTGACACCGGCAGCAAGTTCGTGTTGTGGCGACGCTTCAACGCCCGGGTGGACGTCTTGCGGTCCTTCGCGATCCGCACCGCCGCTGCGGTCATGCGAATCGCCTCATCGATCGTCGGCGCGGCCCAGTCCACCGGAGGACGCTCAACCTCGCCGTTCAACCAAGGGGCGATCCACGGCTGCGTCATGCCGCCGCCGTTCAAGTCGATGTGCCACACCAAGGCGTCATGGCACATGCCCACAGTCGCGGTGACGCCGTGCAGCAGGGTCGTCTTGCCTGATCCCTTCTTCCCGACGAGCAGCCACGACTCCTCGCGTGCGGGCGCGTCGACGGTGTCGCCGTTCAGCCGCACCCCGATCGGCACCCCGTCGAGGATGCTGCGCTGCTCCTCCCAGCCCGGGTGGGGGATGTTCACGTCCTTCATGAGCTTCGTGGTGATGCGCAGCACGAACACCCGCTGGCCTTCACCCTCGGGTTCGATCAGCTCGATGGTGCATCCGTGTGGCAGGTCCAGGTCCATGGCCAGGCCGGGCAGGACGCCGCGGAGCTGGTCCATGGTCGCCCCCGACCGGGGGAGGACGCCGCGGGCGTCCTTGCCGTACCCGTTGTCCCACGAGGTGATGACCTCGATGACGACGCCAGCGAATGCCTGACCGCCGCGGGCGACGATCCTGCTGCGCAGCTCCTCGGTTTCGCGGGACAGCGACCCGAGCACCAGACTTCCGCCGCCTTCCTTGCGCGGAGCGCCGGAGCGGCGCTTCAGCCAAGGCCCCAAGGACGCGCCGAGCACCGATCCGCCCACGAGCGATCCGATGCCGAGCGCCGTCCACGGGTCCCCGGAGAGTGCCCACGCCATCCATCCGCCCGCCGTCGCCCACCGACCGAGCGTTGCGGCGACCTTCTCTGGTGGCGCCATGCCACCAGAGACGATGGAGGAGAGCGCCCCGACGGCGGCGATGCCCACTCCGGCGATGGGGTGCAGGCCGAGCGCGTCCATGGCCGCAGCGGTAGCTGCGACGCCAACGGCGGCGGTGACCGCGTTCCCAGCGACGTTGTCCGTGGCGAGTGACCAGGTGGCCATCGGGGGTCTCCTCTCAAATCAGGGGTCGGTCAGACGTTCCACTTGCGCTCGTCGCCGCGCGGCGCGTCCTGCTTCGCGATGTCCTCGGCGTGCGCTTTCTGCAACAGGGGGTACAGCTCCTCAGCGACCGACCGAGATGCGGCCAGCGCCTGGAAGTACTCCTGCAACTTCCCGACGATCGCCGGGTTGAGGGGGAACCGCGCGCTTTCCAGGCGGTCCGCGTAGCACTTCACGGACATCGCTACCTGGGTGGACACGTCGGGCCACTGCTTGGCTTCCGCGACGACAGTCCAGGCGTCGGCTGGCTCGTAGCGGGACATGGCAGCGGACATGTCGTGGGCGATCTGAGAGGCGGGCAGTCCAGCCATGGTGGTTCCTCCTGTAGGTGTGCTGCTCTTGGGACTGAATCCGGGGACGTCGCCAGCAGCCACGCGCTCGCCCCACGACCGGGGGTCGACGTTGGCGTCGTAGCCGCCGGTCGTGTAGCCGGGGTGGTCCGGGCCGAGGCCCGCCCGGTCGACGTAGCCGGGCCTGCGGTCGTTGGGGTCGGCGTAGAACACGCCGGGGTGGCCTGGGACAGGGTCGCCGAGCTTGTAGCCGTCCCTGGCGTACCAGCCGGCGGGGGTGCCCGAGTCGTCCTTGCTGCGGCCAGAGGACTTCTTGCCCTTGTGCGACTGACCGAAGAGGCTGGAGAGCCCGGCGAATGCGGCGGCGATGACGCCGACGATCCCGGAGGTGATCCTGCCGCCGCCCTTCTTGCGGACGGCCTTGCTGGCAGCCTTGGAGCGGGCGCGGAAGCCGCGCTCCTTGCGGGCAGCCTTGAACGCCGTGGACGCTCGCTGTCCGGTCTTGCGGTCCGCCCAGGAACCCGCGGCGCGGCCGGCGCGCCTGAGCCGACCTGCGGGCTTGGCGGTAGGACCGGAGCTGCCGCCCCACCTGGTCTTCGACATGCTGCCTCCAGAGGTGCGCGGCGACGTGCCCTTACCTCGGGTGCCGCCGGTCGGGGGTGTGCCCTTGCCCTTCGAGGACGTGGAGCCGGGAGTGCGGCGACCGAACAGGCCACCGCCGCCGCCGCGAGGAGTGGAGCCTCCACGAGGAGAGGAACTCCGAGGCGACGATCCGCGGAGGCCCCCGCCGCGAGGGGAGGCCCCACGGGAAGAGCGTCCCGACGAACCCGGCTTCGACCCGGCACCCTTGAGCGCCGACGCCCCGCCGAGCCCACCCGACCTGCCGCGGCCCAGAGCGCCGACGCCGCCCGCGCGTGCAGCCGACGGCGCAGATGCACGCCCACGGCCGCCCAGGCTCGGCGAGCCCATGCGGAGCTTCCCGCCCGACGTGCGGCGGATCGTGCGGGTGCGACGCTCCGAGCGGCGACGACCGCCCCGCTTTCCGCGCTTCTTGCTGTGGCGGTACGCGACGTACCCGGCGCCCGCGACGCCAGCAGCGGCCGGAGCGGCCAGCCACCCCACGGGCCCGACGACGGACGCGAGCGCGTAGGAGCCGAGCGTCACCGCCCCCAGACCACCGACGGCGGCCTGACCGACGGGAAAGCCCGACTCCTTCTTCTGCGGCTCCTTCGGGGTCTTCTCCGTAGGCGTCTCGACGGCGGGCGTCGGCACGGGGGAGGCCTGCTCCTCCGTGGTGTCGGGAGACTCAGTCATCCCAGTCCTCCCTCATGTAGGTGTCGGCCTGGTCGGGTTCGTCGTCCTCGAAGGCGGCCATGGCTCCGGCGTAGGACACCGCGAGGCCCACGGCGCACAGGCCCGCGAGAGCCCCAGTGGCGTGGAGCACGAACCAGGCACTGTCGCGCTGGTCCCAGGCGGCCCAGCAGGCGGCGACGATGTAGACGAACAGGATCAGATGACGCATGGAGGCCCCCTGGTGGCGTGATGTCGCCGTGAGTGTCATGCTGGGAACCTCCTCTCGTCTCGCGATGCGGGGATACTTGGCCCGCCCGGTCCTTGGTCGTTCTGGGCGGGCCTTCGTCGTGTCAGATGAGGCCGTCGAACTCATCGACGAGCGAGGTCACTAGGCGGCCGAGGGAATCAGCGGCGGCGACGACCAGGTCCAGGAACGTGCCGACCAGAGCCGCCACGGACTCGGGGTTTCCCAGCACCCAGAGGACGACGGCGCCGACCAGGCCCCAAGTGATGAGCTGCATCAGGCATCCGCGGATCATCACGCCCCCAGTTCGGCGAGGTGGCGGCGGGCGAACTTGACTGCTGCTTCGTTGATGGGGTGCGGGTCGCGCTTGTACTCGGCTTCGGCGGCAGCGAGGTCCCGCTGGGCCTGCTCGCGTGCGCGACGCATGTCGTCGGTGTTGTCGGTGCTGTCGTTCTTGCTGCTGAACCAACCCATGACGTGCTCCTTCGTGGTCGTGTTGAGTGGTGAGGTCAGACGGGCGCGACGGTGTAGAGCTTCTGGACGGCGGCGATGTCCGAGTACGGGAGCTTGACGATGGTGTCCGTCATGTCGTCCCAGAGGCTGATCTGGCGGGGGATGGTCTCGAAGATGTCGCACCAGACGGGCTCCAAGCCGGGAGCCGCCTGCCACTCCTTCTCGGTGACGTCCCCGTGCGCGTAGGCCACGGTCCGTTCCGCGAGAGCCTGGACCTCGGCGAGCTCGTACCAGCGGGCACCTCGGGTCTCACGCTCGGACGGGGTCAGCTCGCCCGTCCACCGGGTCGCGCTGAACACCCGCCAGTCGTGGACCAGAGACGCGGCGGGGATGCGGCGGCACCGGTTCGGGAGGTCGCGGGCGTAGATGAGCGCCAGATCCTCCGGCCACACCGTCAGCCCAACCTCTTCCTGCGTCTCCACAATGGCGGCGCCGAGGTGGGTGAGGGTCGGGATCTCGTCGCAGACGTGACCCGCGATCGGGGCGATCCCACTGGGGGCGAGGTTGCGGGTGATCATCAGGACGCGGCCGTCGCTGTCGCGGAGGACGACGCCGACCGAATTTCCATCGCACTGCTTCATGAGAGCTCCTTCTTGTTCGTGCTGGTCCCCGAGCCGCCCGGGACATGCCGGGCGGCAGAGGGAGAGCACGATCAGCCCTGCGGGGGGTTGCCGTTCTCGTCGTAGGCGCACACCATGCAGCGCTTGCCGGAGTTCCAGGTGTGGCAGGCGAAGCAGCGCCAATTGGCGACGGTGGCGAGAAGCCGGAGGAAGGTCATCGCTACCGCCCCTCCTCGACGGTCAGGCCAGCGTCGATCGCGTTGCGCTCGTTGAGGGTGACCACGGGGCGGCGGTAGGTGGCCGCAGCGACCGCGAGAGCGATGACGGTGAGGGCGAGAGCGCCAGCCTCAACGGGGGAGAGGGAGAAAAGCGCGAGGCGCAAGGCCTCAAGCGCGGGGGAGACGCCAGGGGCGTCGAAGGATATGCTGTTCACAGCTCGACTCCTGCTCAGATCAGGTGATCGGGTAGCCCTCGTGGCGGTGTGCAACCACCGCCCGGGGGCTTCTTCAGTTCTGGGCCCAAGCCCACTCCATCTGGAGTGAATCTGGTGTGGCCTCCGTGGGTCACCGGGGGTCCGATGCGCCCTAGTGGGGCCTACTAGTGCCTCTGAACTGCGATTTTGCTGATCAGTCAGGGAGTCTAGAAGCTCAGTTAATGCGCGGTGCTGATAACTAGGCAGCCGCTCCAGCGAACTTCGAGGCCCCCGGGATCAATGAAAACCCCAGTACAGTGACGCCTTCAACCACCATACCCCGTGGAGTGGTGATGCGTCGAGACTTTGAATCTGGAGTGGATTTGGAGTGAGACCCCAGGGCCGCAACGCCCCCGTCGAGGAGCTTCCGCACCAGACCCACCTCAGACTCCACCCCCAGGTGCCGCCTCCACTCCAGGGCCTGCTCCCACTCCGCCTCCAAACCCGCGAGCATCGCAGCCCTCATCGGGGCGGTCGGGTGCGCGTACTGAGCAGACACAGAGCGGTCCGAGTGGCCCATGCGCTCGTCCATCAGCGGCTTGGGCACCCCGAGCTGGTCCAAGAGGCTTCGGTGGGAGTGGCGCATGCCGTGAGGCGTGAACCCGGGCACCAAGGGGGCCCAGCACGTGACCGCGGCCTCCACGCGGGCGCGGCGCTCCAGGGTCGCCTCCCAGTCGAACGGTCCCGGCATGGAACCGTCTTCCCGGAGTGACTGGTACACCGGACGTCGGAAGCGCGTGTCGGCCGGATAGAACAGGCCCCGGGTGGCCGGGTAGTACGCCTGCTCGCGGAACACTCCCTGCGGCCAGTGGTAGGCACCGGCCGGGCCCGTGAACAGGTGTACGCCGTGAGGGTGCCGGTACTTCTCCTCCAGAGTGTCGCCACACGGGCACCAGCGTGCGCCCCGGGGTGCCGCAGGGTGTGCAACGCGCTCAGACTGCCACGCCAGTAGCACTCGGAGGAATGGAGGCAGGTCCACGTCACGGACCGACCCGTCCTTGGGGACCTTCCGATAGAACGCCCCACCGGGGCCGCCGTGGAGCTGGTGCTGGAGTGAAGCACGGGTACTTACAAGGTCACGCTCCAAGCCCATCGCCTCGGAAATGCGCAGCCCCATGTAGAACATCGCGGTCGCCAGTACGAACTCGTCGTCCCTGCCGGACAGGACAGCGCATCGCTCCGCCGTGAGGAACGCCTGGCGGGCATCCATCGTGTCCTTCTTCACCTCAGTACTGCGCTCGATGCGCTGGGGTGCGACCTTGCCGCGCACCCGGCGCCCCGCGGCCGGATTGCTGCGCATGAGCTTCGCGTGGACGGCGTCGGAGCACAGGGTGGACATGAGGCCGGTGATGTTGAGGACGTACCGGCGCGAGTAGGAATCCGCGAGCTTCGACTTCCACGCTTCGATGCGACGGCCGGCGTGCTCCAGCTGCTCGAAGGTCATGCCACCCCAGGTGGGCCGAATGTGGTTCTCCAAGATGGACTTGTAGTTCCGCATCGACATGGGCTCAAGGTCGAGGGTGGGCCACCACTCGTCGTCGATCCATTGCCGGAGGGTGAGCTGCCTAGCCTCGGGGCGGGTGGCGTCACCGCGCTTGGCCTCGACTTCTTGCCCGGTGGCGTAGTCGAGCGCTGCCTTTCTGGTTGGGAAGCCGCCTTTCTTCACGGCGGTCTTGCGGCCGGGCACGTACCAGCAGGCGCGCCAGGTGACTCCGCGTTTCGCTTCCATGCGCTCTGAGTAGGCCACAGGCAGTCTCCTCGGGGGTGAGGACTCCATCTTGCCTTGCGCCGGCGACGTGCGGGAGGGGGACACACGAATGCCCCGGTGGTCCGGGGCTTGGTGTGAGCGGGGGAGTGTGGCGCCCCGGGGGAAGAGTCGGGGCCACAAGCTAGTAGGTGGGACTCGCCCAGGGCGCCCGCTGGCTGCGGGGGATCACGTAGGGGAGCGAGGGCATCTGCAGGATTTCGGGGGCCACGCGGGTCAGGGTGGCGACAGGGGCGCGGACGAACGCTCTCAGGTCGACGGCGGAGCCGACCCAGGGGTTGGCCCAGCTGTAGTACTCGTCGTCCAGGAGGCGGTGTGCTATGTCCTCGATGCCCGTGGGGGTGTCAGTGCCGGGGTGTACCCAGATGCTGGTCCACTCGGGGGTGCGGATGATGGCGATGGGGTCTGCGTGGTGTCGGATGACCTCCCGGATCTCCATGTAGACCGGTTTTTGTCGGGTGATGGGCTGAGTGCGGAGTGCTTCCAAGGTGAACATCCCCCCTCCCATGGGTTGCGGCGCACCTTTGCGCCGTCCCATGAGTCCTTTACTTTACGAAGCCGTGACGTGAGTCACAAGTGGTGAAGATGTCCTGAAAAGGTAAAACACCCTCAGTGACCATCAAAGTCACTTTGGGTGCCCACCGCAAGTGGATCAAGGACAGACAAATCTGGTGCTGGATCATCGCCGTATACGGCGCTCCCGCTGCTTCGCGCGCAGCTCGATCTGCTCCACCTCCTCCCTCATCTCGTCGATGACATCCTCCGGGGTCTCGTGAAGGAAGAACCCCGTGGACATCGACACGTCGCCAATGCTCAGTTCATAGACGAGAGCATCGCGGGTGCGACTGCGCTTCCATCGCAGCACCTCACCCTCCAGCACCGGTCCGGCCGGGCCGACGATCTCCCCGTCCCAATCAGTGGAGGGTGCCGCTTGCGGGTCAGCATCCGCCAGCGAGGACGCGACGCCGCCTCCGGTCGCAGGGATCGCGTCGCCGCCGCCCAGGATGCGCTGTATCGAACCCGGCTCCCACTGGTATGCGCGCTCCACCTTCACTAGCCAAGACGCCTTGTAGTTGTCGCGGCGCGCAGTCTCAAGGTCGGAGATGGACCGGTAGCTGAGTCCAGTGTCGCGAGCGAAGATCGTGCGCTCTGACCAGTCGGAACGCAGCGAGGCTCGCCTCTCTATGAGCTTTGTGGCGAGTCGCTGCCATGCCTCAATGTCCATATCTCCTCGGTTCCGATCCGCATCCATAGGCAACGTTAGGCAATCTTAGGCGTCCCTAAGGGGCTTGCCTAGTGCCAACGGGCCGAAAAGTCGCCCAGAGTCGCGGGTTGCTGCTCTATGTGCACGTGCATCGGCACGGTCGGCGTGTTGGGCAAGTTACTTGCCGGTTTGTGTTGACATGGATCGGCATGGATAGGCAAGATGGCGACATGCCACCTACCGACACCCTCCCGGTCAACGGATCCCGCATCAGGGAACTCCGTCGGGCTCGGGCGTGGACCCTCGAAGACCTCGCCAAACGAGTCGGCATCGGAGCCCCTTACCTGTCCCGTATTGAGAACGGGCGCAGGCCGAAAACCTCCGAGCGCGTAGTTATCCGAATCGCTCGCGAGTTCGGCGTGGCAACGGACGAAATCGTCGCCCAGGAGTCGGAGGACGCGGCATGACGGACCAGCTGCTCGACAAACACGACGTCGCCGCTCGCCTCAAGGTCTCCCCGCGGCTGGTCGAGAAGAAGTGCGCCAAGAGGGAGTGGCCGTTCATCTTCGTCGCCCGCAAGTACCGGTTCACCGAAGAGCACGTCGAGAAGATCGTCGCCCTGCTCAAGGAGCAGACGGTCCCGCACGTGCCGAAGCTCGTGGCCCGCCGGGCGTCCGTGACCCCGCTGCGAGACAAGACTCCTCCGCGCCTGCGCAAGAAGCTTCGCGCCCTCTGACCCCCTGAAACACAGATGCCCCCGCCAGGAGCTGACCCCGGCGAGGGCGAAGGCACCACCACATCTAAGGAGCAGTGCCGTGACACACATTACCCGCAGGGAGCTCTCCCTCCCACCTCACCTGTACGCGTCGGACACGTCCATCACCGACACCGGGGTGCACCTGGAGTTCGCGGCCGGTCTGCACATCGCGACCCTGCACATGACCGGTGACACCGCTGATCTCCTCGCGGACCTGGACACGATCGAGGTCGCCCTCGCGGAGGCCCGCCGGGAGCTGGAGAAGCAGGCCGCGTTCGCCGAGTACGACGTGCCGGCTCCGCGCCCCGCTGAGGTCGAGTTCATCATCGGCGCTGAGTGGACGCAGGTGGCCCGATGACTGCTGAGTTCGCTGCTGCTGAGGCCCGCCGTCGGGTGCGTGAGCTCCGCTACCACTCGACTCTCCCTGTCTTCGAGTCCGCGCGTGTGTGGCGGATGGACGACGACGGGCTCGGTTTCACCCACGTGAGGTGTGGTCGCTGGTTCGGCCCGTATGTGGACCCGCAGCAGACCACGGAGCACGCGGTCGCACACGACAAGGGATGCGAGGCAGGCCGATGACCACGAAGCCTGAGGTCGGGACCTACTCCAAAACGGTAGGGACACAGGTCCACTGGATTCGCACCGCCCTTGGGTTGTCGCAGGGCGAGTTGGCCGACATGGCAACGGAACGCGGCCTGTCGCTCCACCAGACCACGGTGTCGAAGATCGAATCCGGTGCCCGGAACGTGTCCGTGGACGACCTGTGGACCCTGGCCGGTGCGCTCGGAGTGTCGGTGGTCGAGCTGCTGGGGGAAAAGGCCCTGGAAACCAAGCCACCTGTTTCTGAGGCCATCGCTCAGCGGATCGACGCGATGGCGGACGTCTATCCGGAGTTCGCATTTCCCGAGAACAGCACCACCCGTGAGGGTCGGTCGGCTGCCGCCATGCGGCACGCGTACAGGACCGCCGCCCGCATCGCGAGGGGAGAAGGCGATGTCTGACCGCGACATCCGGGCTGAGCTCGGTATCCCCGCAGACCGGTCGGCCGACGACATGGCTGGGCTGCTGACCCTCGTCGCCGAGCTCGCTGAACGCCTCGCCGCTGACGCTGAGCACGCGGACCACGAGTGGTCGCAGGCGTCGGCTGTGGGCCAGCACTACGCGGCCTCGTGGGTGCGCTGGCTGATCTCGGAGCTGGAGGACACCGATGAATGACGCGATGTTTACCCAGTTCATGGCCGACCTGTGGGGAACCGACGAATCGGCCCTGTGGGACGCGATCGCCGCTGACGTGGACGCAGGCCTCACGGACCCGACCACCCTCAACTCGGCTGGTTCCGCTGCCCCGGGTGAGTTGTCTGCCGCTGAGCAGGGGCGTGTGACCCGGTGGCTGCCTGAGGGCTGCGACCTCGTGGCTGCGTGCGCCGCTGACCCGCAGACGGAGCGGGAGGACGACACCGCTGACCGGCACGACGAGTGGGTGGAGGAGTGGAACCGCACGGTCGCTGACCTGCCCGGCCGCGACGCGTACCGCGCGGATCACCCGTTCCCGATCGACGACGAGGAGGTGCAGTGGTGACCGCCACCGACGAGCGGACCCTGTCCGCGATCACCCGACCCGGCGTGTACGACGGCATCCCCGAAGCCGTCTACCACCGCGACCCCGTGCCCGGCGGGTCGCTGTCCTCCAGCGGCGCCCGAAAGCTGCTCGCACCCAGCTGCCCCGCCCTGTTCCGGTACGAGCAGACGCATCCCCAGCCGCACAAGAAGGCGTTCGACCTCGGCCGCGCCGCTCACGAGCTCGTGCTCGGCGTCGGGTCCGGCGTTGAGGTCGTCGAGGTCTCCGACTTCAAGACCAAGGCCGCCCGTGAAGCCCGCGACGCCGTCTACGCCGAAGGCAAGACGCCGCTGCTCCCGAAGGAGTACCAGCAGGTCCAGGACATGGCGGAAGCAGTGAAGGCGCACCCGATCGCCGGACACGTCTTCAAGCCGGGCACGGGCAAAGCCGAACAGTCGATGTTCTGGAAGGACCCCGCCTCGGGTGTGGTCTGCCGGGCGCGTCTGGACTGGCTGCCGACACCGACGAAGGGGAAGCGGCTGATCGTCGCTGACCTGAAGTCCGCCCGGTCGGTGGCCCCCGCTGACCTCCAGAAGTCGATCCACGAGTACGGGCTGCACCAGCAGGACGACTTCTACCGGCGGGCGTGCCGGGAGCTGAAGATCGGCGACCGGGACACGAGCTTCGTGTTCGTGTTCGTCGCGAAGACGCCCCCGTATCTGGTGACCGTGGTCGAGCTCGACCACGAGGCGCGCCGGATCGGCAAGGAGCGCAACGACCGCGCCCTGAAGGTCTACGCGCGCTGCATGGAGACCGGTGTGTGGCCCGGGTTCTCCGAAGACATCGAAGTTCTTTCCCTGCCCGCCTACGCGGAGCGGCAGCACGACGAGGAGTTCATCTGATGACCGAAATCGACACCCGCCCCGAGCAGCAGACCGACATCGCTCTCCCGTCGATGCAGGACCACGCCCTAGTGCAGTGGGCCTACGCCGCACAGGAAGCCCACAAGATCGCCCAGTCGCTGGCGCGCACCTCGTTCGTGCCCCGGTCCCTTCAGGGCAAGCCCGGCGACATCACCGCCGCGATCCTCGCCGGACAGGAGCTGGGGCTCCAGCCCATGGCTGCCCTCCGCAGCATGGACATCATCCAGGGAACCCCCGCCCTCCGCGCCCACGCCATGCGCGGCCTCGTCCAGTCGCGTGGCCACCAGGTGCAGCTCGTCGAGTCCGGTGAAGGGCTGTGCGTGATGCGGGGCCGACGCAAGGGCGACGGTGACGACGGGTGGCAGGAAGTCACCTGGTCGATTGAGCGGGCACAGCGGCTCGGGCTGACCGGCAAGGACCAGTGGAAGAAGCAGCCGCAGGCGATGCTGATCGCCCGCGCGACCGGTGAGATCTGCCGTCTGATCGCCTCCGATGTCCTTCACGCGATGCCCTACGCCTCGGAGGAGTTGGACGGGTTCGGGCAGGCGGACGGGGCGATGCAGGTTCGTCCGGTGACCATTCGGGAGCTCGCGCCGGACGCGGCGCCGGCGGAGGAGCAGCCGCAGTCGGAGGGGGAGCCGCGCACGGAGTTGCCGAAGGACGACCCGTGGTACGTGCCCACGGACTCGGACGAGGACGCTGCGGCGCTCGCTGAGTACGAGGCGGGTGCGTGATGGGTGCTCGTGAAGCCGCTGAGATCGCGTTCCACGGGACCCGCGTGGTCCCCGCCACCCCCGAAGGAGACCGCGTGAGTGACCCCGCCGAAAGCGCCGCAGACATCCGCAAGCGCCTCTCCGAGATCGACGACCGCCGATCCGAGGCCATCCCCGAGCCCTGGGACCTCATCACCGGGATCGTGGCCGCACGTGTCATTGGTGCTCACGGCCGCCAGGTCGCGATGGTCGGCGCTCCCGACGACCCCGACGAGATGGCCACGGCCCGGTTCGTTGCTGCCTCCCGGGCAGATGTGAAGTGGCTGGTCTCCCTCGCGGAAGCCTTGATGAACGAAACCGACAGGCTGTCCAGCTACTCGCAGAGCCTGGCCGGGCAGCTCGAAGCCCTCAAGGCGCAGGTGTACGACGCGGACCAGGAGAAGGACCAGGCCAGCAAGGACGCTGACACCTGGCATCTCGCCTACGACACCCTGTGCTCCGACCTCGCCTACGAGATGGGCATGGACTCGCCTTCGATCGCTGGTGACCACCAGGTGAAGGCACGCGTCAAGGAGTTGGTCGCCGAGTCGGCTCGCTCCTACTCGGAAGGCGTCGAGGACATGCGCGCCGCGGCGATGCGGATCCCCGCGACGATCGGCACGCAGGACCTCCAGTCGATGCGCGTGGTCTACGAGCAGATCCGCGACGTGTCGCTGACCGACGCCGCACCTGCTCCCGCCCCTCGTGACACCCACCTCACCTCAGAGGCACGCGCGCTCGTGAAGCGGTACGGCGCTCCCGCCGTTGCCGCTGAGGCCGCACGACTCGCACAGCACTAGACCACCCCCTCTGGGCGCCCCGCTGCGGGGGCACGGGGCGCCCACCCCACACGCAGGAGAAGCACATGGACACCTGGAACCCAACGCGGGTCATAGGCCTTGACGTCAGCCTCACCGGCACCGGCATCGCCAACACCACCGGATGGTCCACCACCATCGGCCAGAAGAACATCACCACCCTCCCCGTTCAGGAGCGCGCCCGCGCCATCAAGACGCTCGCCGCGAAGATCCTCCTGGAGATCGGCACCCCCGACCTCGTCGTCATCGAAGCACCCTCCTACGCCAGCAAGGGCGGCGGTGCCCACGAACGGTCCGGCCTGTGGTGGTGGCTCGTGGAGCGCATCGCATCGTGGGAGTCCACAGAGCTGGTGGAGGTTCCGCCGTCGCTGGTGAAGAAGTACGCGACGAGCAGGGGCAACGCCTCCAAGGAGCAGATGGTCGACGCGGTCGCCCGCCGCTATCCGCAGTACGAGACGGGCGGCGACAACAACCAGTGTGACGCCGTGGTGTTGGCCGCGATGGGCGCTGACTACCTCGGTCACCCGATCACGGACATGCCGAAGACGCACCAGGACGCACTGCTGAAGGTGGCGTGGCCGGAGCTGGAGGTGGCCCGGTGAAGCACATCCGCAGCGTACCCAAGGGCACAACGCCCGTCGCCGGCGCCTCCCAGTGGGCATGGCAGGCCAAGGCCGAATGCCGCGGCGAAGCCACCGAGGACTTCTTCGCCCCCGGCGGGGAAGAAGCCGCCAAGGAGATCTGTGCGGCCTGCCCCGTCCGCACCGACTGCCTGGACTACGCGATCAACCGCCCGGAACCCTACGGCGTGTGGGGCGGCCTCAACGAGGACGAACGCGTTTCCGAGCGGCGTCGCCGCTGGCGTCGAGGCGAACTTGGGAGGGCTGCGTGATGGCACTCGCATGGGCCGCCACCCACGGCACCCTCTCCTGCTACAAGTCCGGATGCCGCCAACCCGAGTGCGCCCAGGCCGAACGCGACTACACGAACTCTCGTCGCCGACTCCGCGCCTACGGTCGCCCCACCACGAACCTCGTCAACGCTGACCCCGCACGACAGCACGCCAAGGCGCTCATGAACCTCGGGTGGGGCATCGCCGCACTCCAGGAAACTGCAGGCGGCAACATGATGGCGCTCATCTACGGGCGACCTGCAAGCGGTAAGCCCCCGCTGGCGCGGATCACCGAGACAAGTTCGCGGAAGCTGCTCAGTATCCCGTTGGAGCTGATCCCCACCACGAACCTTGTCGACGCCTCGGGGGTGCGGCGTAGGTCTCGGGCCATGTGCGTGCTCGGTTACTCGCTTGCCTGGCAGGCGGCAGAGGTCGGGGTGGTCCCCAGCATCGTTCAGTACCTCGCATCCGGGGCGACGGAGCGGACTCAGGCGAAAACTGCGTGGGCGATCCGTGGCGTGTACGACCGGGTCTGGCAAGCCCCGGCGCTGGATGGGGTGACTGCTCGGATCACGCAGAAGCGGGCCGCCGAGAAGGGCTGGTTGCCGCCGCTCGCGTGGGACGACGACCTCATTGATCTCCCGGAAGCGGACCTCGAAGCGGAGATTGCCCGCCGCGTCTCCGCAATGGACGACGCCGAGCTGCGCCGCTGCGCCAGCGCCTACAAGGCCGAAGGCGACAGGACTCCGCTGATCTCCGCTGCTGCCCGTGTGTGGCGCCGGCGTCTCGAATCCGCTGCCTGACCCCAAGTCCGCCCGCCGTGGCTGCTGACCTGACTCCGGTCACGGCGGGCCCCACCCCTGGAGGGGATTGTGAAACACGCTCACCGCTACCTCGCCGCCATGGCCGACCGTGTCACCGACTGGGACGCCGCCCTCATCCGCCAGGCCGTGCTCGTCTTCGCGCGCCTCAACGACGGCAGGATCTCCGCGAACGACTTCCGTGACTACCTGCCGCCGACCTCGCAAGGTGCCGTCGGGCTGATCATCCGCCAGCTCCCCACGAAGAAGCACGGCCAGCTGATCCGCAAGGCCCGTGCTGTCCCTGGGGGTTGGTCCGTCACCGTCCCCTCGACCGCTGAGTCCACGCACGGCAAGCCGATTCAGGTGTGGGAGCTGACGAACGCCGGGTGGGACGCGGCGAAGGCGCTCATGGAAGGGCAGGTCGCAGCATGACCCACTCCTACGACCCGTTCCGCGCCCCCACGGTCACCAGCCAGTACGACCCCGACGCCGAGCACGACCGCGAGGTCCGGGAGCGGTTTGCCGTCGAGCTCGCGATCATGCTCGACGAGCACGGCCAGGACTACGCGGCAGCGCTGGTCCGGGGAAACCCCGTCGACGGGCTGTGGCCATGAGGCACGCCGAAAAGCCCGCACAGCGGCGGGCTGCTGAGTGCAGGTCGAACTACTCGGTGACCTTGCCGTCGCGGATCTTGCCGATGTACTGCGGCGTCCAGTCCACGGACCGTGCGATGACGTTCAGGCCCTTGCCGTCGCGCTCGTCCAGCTCGTCGCGGATGCCCTTCATGAGGGCGTCGCGGGCGCGGTCGAAGTCGTCGCGGAGGGCGCGCAGGTGTGGGATCTCCTTCTCAGCCATGCCTTACATAGTTGCACAACTCGTGAGCGAAACAAAGATGCGAAACAGAGTTGACAATGCAATGACGCCCGCCTAGTGTCATCAGTGTTGCGAAACAAAGTTTCACATTGGGGCACTCGCCCCAACCGACCGAAGGAGCCCCCCATGGCGCGCGACACCCGCCCCTGGTCCATCTGGGACAACCGCCGCCAGGAAGAAAACGACCGCGCACGCAGCCTCGACGACGCCCGCGACAAGCTCCGCGGCGTCGGCTCCTGGGGGCGCAAGCTCACCGTCCACGACGCCGAGGGCCGCATCGCCGAGATCTGGGAGGACGGCCGCAAAGTCGCCTGACCGCCTACTCGCGCTTGATCAACACCAAGGAGACGCATGACCGACCACGAGGGATGCCGCGAGGAAGTCCGATCCGGGATGGCCGACCTGGGGATCGAGGTGACCGTCAGCACCGCTGAGCCGATCATCGTCGGCCGATATCAGGCCTACGGCCACATCTGCCCGCACGGCACCACGTACTGGGTCGAGCCGACCAGCGAGCAGATCGCCCAGTGGCACCGAGACGGCGTCCGCTGACACCCCCAGGACTTTACTTTACTAGCACGAAATTCTCTGACCTGCGGAAACGCCCAGTTTTAAACCAGCCAGTTTAAAAGGAGCCCCATGGCCACCGAAACCCGCCTCGCCACCGCCCGACAGACCGCCCGCGACATCCTCACCCACTCGATCGAGGACGGCTGGGAGCCCGCTGACTGGTCCGACGTCCACCAGCTCCCCGAGTACGTCGCCGACCGGCTCATGGGCGAGCTGCGAGCCCGCATCCCCGCCGACGCGACCGCCGAGGAGATCCGCGACGTGATCGCCGCGTTCGACGCCCGCTGACCAGCCAGAACGAACGGAGCACCCCATGACCACCACCGAGGCCCTCGCCGCCGCCCGCCGCATTCTCGACGACGCCGGGCTCACCGACCACCAGATCACCCCGCCCACCACCGTCGCCCGCTGGACCATCCACGACGACCGCTGGGGCACCACCGTCTACGAGGAGATCCCCGACCGGCCCGGCTATGCGCTCTGCGTCATCGCGGGCGACGAACCCGTGGACGACCCACAGCCCGAAGACGCCACCACGGCCGCCGACCTGGAGCGGATGGGTTTCGTCCGCGCCGCCTGACCTCACAGCCCACGCCGCCCTCCGGGGGCGCACCGGATCACGACCGGACGCGGGCACGCACCATAACCAACCGAAGGAGACACACGTGACGAAGATCCGCGACCTGCGCGTCGATGACATCTGGGTCGAGCACGGCCACACCCGCCGCATCACCAGCACGCCCCGGCCCGTCGTCGGCTCCTACGCCTTCGACACCGTCCTCCTCCCGGGCACCGCTACCGAGTACCACGAGCTGCCCGGCGACCTCGAAGTGGAGACCCGATGACCAGCTTCTACCGCGACCGCTACAAGCAGATTTTCGAGGAGATCGCGCCGGGTCGTCTCCGTGGCGTCACCGACATGGCTGGCGACAGGTACATCAGCGAAACCACCATCTCCAAAGCCCACTGGGAAGAGGTGCGTGGGCCCCTCGTGGAGGTTCCCGACCCGTGGATCCCCAACTCCGTGAAGCTCCTCCGTGTCGAGGACGTCGTCGCCCGCTGGGAAGCCGCTAGCCGTCGGATCGACGGCGCGGGCGTCTCCCACCTGCTCGCGGACATCAAGACCGCCCTCGGCCACCAGCTTCCCCAGGAGGACCCGTGAACCCCCACAGCCAGCTCGCCGCCGCTCTTCGCGCACTCCACGCCAGACGCCGCGACGACTACCTCATCCAGCGCCGCCTGGAAGCCTCCGTCCGCTTCTTCGACCACGGGCCCCTGCTCACCCGCGCCCAGCGACGCCTCGCCGCCGCCCAGCTCCGCAAAG
>Ga0233380_1000148_pt1 | contig 39759 bp, 33 predicted proteins | sample ElkDunMinimDraft_9_FD_191541 | JGI IMG/M metagenome (GOLD analysis project Ga0233380, IMG submission 191541) | Fecal eukaryotic communites from dung pellets of Tule Elk in California, USA - Elk Dung F36 | ecosystem: Host-associated > Mammals > Digestive system > Large intestine > Fecal | place... | reverse complement strand
CCGCGCGGTACCAATGATGCGCAGGTCCTCGGCCACTAGCCTATCGTCGTGGAGGGCGCACAGGGATGGCAACAGCATCCGCCGGGACAGATCACCCGTAGCTCCAAACAACAGTAAGCGATCAGCGTGGAATGTCATGCACTTAGCCTATCCGTGAGCGCCAAAGTAATTTGCGATTGCCAGGCCAATCCGAAGGCAAAGTCTGTAGGCCTCCTCGATCGGCTCGATCAGATCCTGTCGGATTTCGGCGTAGGAATGCCCGGCAAGGTCAGGGTAATCCGTTGGCTCGGCCACAGCGTAATCCGCCAGTGTCGGGCCTGAAATCGGATAGGCCCGTCGCAGTTGCGCCATCGCTTCCTCTATCCGCAGGCTGAACACCATTTGCAGCACATCTTCGCGACTGATGTCATTGGCCCGCGCAAACGCCGGAATCCGCGCCGCACGCAGGAACATGAACTGCATCAGCGCCAGCCGCAACGCATGCAGGGCGCCAAGCGAGCGGCGCAGCTCTTCACGTCCCTCCTGCCCGCTTTCATCCGGAACCAACTCCAGCAGCCGATGCAGCTTTACCGCGTCCACCCGCAGGCGCGAGGTATAGGTACGGAACGCACTGTTCCGGTCATCGGTTGTTAATTGGTCTGCCAGCGTAAGGCAGGCGGATTCAAGGTACTCTTCCGTCCCGCGATACGGGCGACTGGCCCAGAATGCAGAGTTGAACAGCTCACCATAGGCAGCGACCGATTTTATACTGGCCAGCCGATCAGCGGCGCGCAGCATAGACATGACCTGCCCCCCACGCGGTGATGTGTTGATCAGTTCGGCCACGCTTTCGGTATCTTCAACGGCGGCAGTGCCGACACCGGCGATCACGTTCATCGGATAGCCAAGCTGCTGCATGATCGCATTATGCGGGATGGCGCGTATCTGGCGCAGGCTCATTTCCCGGTCGGCGGACAAGTCTGACTGCCGGCGCGCCTTCCGACTCCCGGTTTCGTTCAGCAGCCCAAGCCCAAACGCCGTCAGGGACCGGGCGTATGAACGCGAAACCATGAAATCGCGCTGCACCCCGCGAATTCCGCGGTAGAAATCAAGGCTCAGATCCGTCCGCCGATAGAAAGGGTCTTTGTCCTCTGGAAACGGATCAGACTCGACCTCGGCAATGCGGGTCAGCGTCGCCAGCGCCAGCTCGGGCGTACCGAAATAGAGATAGCCGTCACCACCCTGAAAGCTTGCCTCAAGTTCGGTTCGGATTCCGCGCTTGGCGAACTGGTGACGTGCCCAGATGCTCATCGGCCACGTCTGGCGGTGAAGCATGTCAGTCGGATGCGCGCCGCGCCCCATAGACTCGCCATGTGTGTTGAAGATCAGCGCAGCTACATCGGTAAGCCCATGCTTTTCCATGTGGCGGGCAAGTTCACCCTGCAGCCTTTCATGCGCAAGTGCCGCAGGAAGCTGGCCCACAAAGCGCCCGGCATCGGAAAAGCCGTGCTGCACCGCCGCCCTGCCGCGCATGCGGGCATAGGCGCGGTAGTCTTCTTCTGCCAGCAGCGCATCAAGGAAGCGCCCGCCGTGCTCCAGAGCGCTTTCGGTTTCGAACAGCGGTGACACGTCCACCTTGTCTGCAATACCCAGCAGCTTTGCGAAGTAGAGCGCCGCCAGCACGGTCTGCGGCGCTTCACATTCTGCCACCAACATGCGGATCGGCGCGTCAGCATCAATGTGGTGCAGTATCTGCACCATGGCCAGGAACTGCCGAACGGCCGTGGTATTCTCAATCGCCAATGCCGCAAAGTTCGAACGTAAGGGCTTCACCTTCGCCAAAAGTTCGCGCATGCGGATCAGCGCAGTCTTGCTGGACAGATCGAGGCGATTGTCCGGATCGATGCGGCGACGGATCGCGTTGTGAAGCTGCGACGCGTTCACACGAAAATGGATCCAGCCCATGCCAAGGCCATCGGCGCGCATCGCTGCCGCCAGCGTCAGCAGGCTGCACGCGGATTCACCCGCTGCCTCCTGTGCCGAGCGTTCCAGCGCTGCAATCAGCGGAGCAAGTGAAATAATCTTGGCGGGATCACTGTCAGTCAACAGGTTTGCAGCCTGCGACAGTGCATCAGGGTCAGTCAGGTCACCCGCAAACAGCGCCTCAAGACCAGCGGTATGGCTTTCCGCCGCGCGCAGCGTTGCCAGCACCGGGTGGGCTGCATCGATAGCTTCCAGCCGGGCGGCATAGCCCGCCAGCCGCATGACCTTTTCCTGCAAGCGATAGCGGATGCTGGTGGACCAGCCGATATCCGTCCGCCCGTCCATGTCATAGCCGACCCAGGTGGCAAAACGGAACGGCATGGGTCGAAATTCAGCCAGCCTATCGGGCCAGCGCTGTGCTGCTTCGGCGAAAAGCATGCCGTTCAGCGCATCACGGGCGTCCTGCCCTCGCCCTAGCGCGGCCATCGCTGCGGCATGTTCGTGATCAAGCGTGATTGCGGGGCGGATGTAATCGACCATACAGACCGTCGCGGGCGACACATCACCGCTACTGGCCGCCAGCGCCACTGCCTCGGCCTGCGCCGGAGTAAGGAGAAAGGTGGGATGGGCCGTGAAAACGACATGGAACAGCGGGTTGGACCACCGGGCAGAGAAGTCTTCGAAAGTGTCACTTCCGCCTGCAAGGCTTCCAAACGCCTTGCGGTTTTCCTGAACGCTTACCGGAGACAGCATGTGCGAGAGCCGGATAGCACGGCTTTGCAGGCTTTCGCATTCCAGTTCGGCAACAAGGCCACCCGCATCCCCAAGCGACATAGAGCCCGATTCAAGCGCCCTCGACACATCAAGGCTAAGCTGAAAAACCGGGTTGAACAGCGGCGATTCCGCCGTTCCCTGGTGCAAAACACCGAGGCGCGCACAAAGATCCGCACTGCTTTTCATAGACATATTAACTGCATAGCCGGCTCCCGAGTTAAATACATTAACGCAGGAGTGAGCGGTTTGGTTCAACAGGTAAACGTCAGGCCTTCGCCCTATCGGCAAAACTCTTGCGCAGTTTCTGCAATTTGGGCGGGATGACAGCTATACAATAAGGGTTCCTCTGCCCTTCCCCTTCCCAATATTGCTGGTGAAAGTCTTCGGCCGGGTACCATTGCGCCGGCCCCTCGATGGTTGTCACTACGCGTCCGCCATGGTCCGCATTGGCGCGTTCGATCACGGCTTCGGCGGCTGCGCGCTGTTCGTCACCGACCGGGAATATGGCGGAACGGTACTGGGTGCCAACATCGTTACCCTGCCGGTTCAACTGCGTCGGATCATGTGTCGCCATGAAGATGTCGAGGATATCGGCCAATGACACGACATCGCCATCATACGTCACCCGTATCGCCTCCGCATGGCCGGTCGTCCCGCTGCACACCTGCTTATAGGTGGGATCAGGCACCGCACCGCCAATATAGCCAGATTCGACCTCGCTTACCCCGATCACGTCCCGGAACACAGCTTCAGTGCACCAGAAGCAGCCGCCCGCGACGATCACCGTTGCCTTTTCGCTCATCTATCCCTTACTCCTTCACCATACGAGATAGGCCGGGGATCGGCACTTGTCATCGTTGTGACCGGAGAAACCAGCATGCGCGTTCTGCTACCCCTCCCCATCAGCCTTGCAATTGCCACCGGCCTTGCATGTGTTTCGCCGGCCCTTGCCCAACACGACCATCACCAGCATGGTAAAACGCATACCGCCGCAATCGATCCGGCACTGGCGACCGCGCTTGCTGATGCTCGCCGTGCCGATGATCGCGCCCGCGACAAATGGCGGAACCCCGGAGAAACACTAAGCTTTTTTGGCGTAACCCCGGAAATGAAGGTTGGCGAATACGCGCCCGGCGGCGGCTGGTACTCGCGGCTTCTGGGCCTTTACCTTAGCCCTCCGGGCAAGCTGGTTGGCCTCTACAACATGCCTGCGGATTCCGCCCGCCAACAGGCCGCCCGCGACCGGGCCGCCAAATTCCCTGCCGATGTCGCCGGCTGGTCCGGCCAGCCTGCAAACCGCTTTGCCGCCTTCACACTGGATGCAGCGCCGGAAAGTGAAAAAGGCACCTACGACCGCGTCCTTGTCTTCCGCATGCTGCACAACATGCTGGGCGCAGGCTCTGCCGCCAGCGATTTCAAGGCGATGGGCGACCTGCTGAAGCCCGGCGGCATGATCGGCATCGTGCAGCACCGCGCGAAGGCCGACGCACCAGACGCCGCGGCCGATGGCTCAAAGGGCTATCTGCGGGAAGCCGACGTCATCAAATTGCTGGGCGCCAACGGCTTTGAACTTGTTTCGAAATCCGAAATCAACGCCAATCCAGCCGACACGGCAAACTGGCCGGACGGCGTCTGGACATTGCCCCCGACCTTGGCAAAGGGCGATGTGGACCGCGCACGGTATCAGGCAATCGGTGAATCCGACCGGATGACGCTTCTGTTCCGCAAGCGGGGCTGATAGGGCGGCGGCATGACTTCGATCACTGTCGCCGCGCTTCAACTTGCCCTGGGTTCCGCTGACGAGGCGGAGAACATCGCCGCCGTATCGTCGCTGGTAGAGGATGCCGCGGGGCAAGGTGCCAAGGTGATCCTGCCGCCCGAACTGTTCTCCGGCCCATATTTCTGCAAAGTCGAAGACGAAGCACTTTTCGCCAGCGCCCGCCCCGTGACTGAGCACCCCTCGGTCATCGCCATGAAAGCGCTTGCCCGGCAACTGAAAGTTGCCATCCCAACCAGCTTCTTTGAGCGTGACGGCCACCACTATTACAACACGCTTGCCATGATCGATGCCGATGGCGAGATCATGGGCACCTATCGCAAGAGTCACATTCCCGATGGACCTGGGTATGAGGAAAAGTACTATTTCCGCCCGGGAAACGATGGGTTCAAGGTGTGGGACGTATTCGGCACGCGCATCGGCATCGGCATTTGCTGGGATCAATGGTACCCGGAATGCGCCCGCGTAATGGCGCTGCTCGGCGCGGAGCTACTGTTCTACCCTACTGCGATCGGGTCTGAGCCTTACGACGCCGCCCTCGACACAAGCCGCATGTGGCGCCGGGCCATGGCTGGCCATGCCGTGTCCAATTGCATGCCCGTGGTCGCCGCCAACCGCATCGGCGCAGAAGGTGACCAGAGCTTCTACGGCCACAGCTTCATAACAGATGAATGGGGCGACCTCCTGACTGAATTCGGCGCTGGCGAAACCGGCTCTCTGGTTGCCACGCTTGACCTTGCCCAAGCCGCGCGCCACCGAGCCGGCATGGGCTTTTTCCGTGACCGCAGGCCGCAGCTTTATGGCCGTATCTGCCAGGACATCTGACGCCCGCGACTGGCGTTACCTCATTGCACTGGGTTCAAACCGGCGGCACCCGCAGCACGGGTCGCCGAAAGCCGTCTTGCACGCCGCATTGACCGCGCTGGCGGCTGCGGGCGCGACGGTAGAGGCGCCTTCACCGATATTCCCCAGCCTGCCGATTGGACCCTCGCTGCGCTGCTACGCCAACGCGGCGGCGATTGTGCGCACACCGCTTGATCCCCCTTCCTTGCTTGCGCTGCTCAAGACACTGGAACAACGGTTCGGTCGCCGGGCAGGCGGACAGCGCTGGAGCAGCCGCGTTCTGGACCTCGACATAATACTGTGGGACGGCGGCTCCTGGTCGTCCCCCGGCCTCACAATCCCCCATATCTCGTTCCGCGAGCGCACGTTTGTCCTGCAACCGGCCCTGCCCATCGCCGCCAACTGGCGCGATCCACTCACAGGACTTTCGATAAGAGCGTTATTCACCCGCTTGACCCGGCCGCGCCCTCTCCCTATCGCGCGTCCAGCAAGGGCCCTTAGCTCAGTCGGTAGAGCAACTGACTTTTAATCAGTAGGTCGCTGGTTCGAACCCAGCAGGGCTCACCATTGCTTTCTATATATTTCAATGGTTTATACGGGCAGCGAAAGCTGCCCGTTTCCGTAAGTGCGCCGCCAGAAGAGGCAGAGCGAATTGTTCGCAATCCTTAAGGTCGCCCGAAATTCCCCCGACATGGAGACGTCCATGCCTTACCGTTTCCCCTGATGCCCTACGTTGGCGGCTTCCCAGGCTCGAACACGCCGTCGCCCTTCGTCAAACAGTCGTTCGTAATTTCCCACGCGCACAGCATGGCTGGTTTCCGGTGTGAATTTGGCGAATACCGGCGCCCACATATTGAATACCTTGAAATACGCCTCTGCACTTGCCGGGGCGACATTGTCGGTGCCGAACAAAAAGCGGTCCGGATAGCGATTGATCAGGTCAGCGGTTCGCGTGATAGCCTCGGGGCTGGAAATCGCGTATTTCGCTACCTCATCCCACGAGATGTCGTAATAGACATTCCGCATCTGCGGGTCTTTCAAGAACACTTCTAGAAAATCGAGGTGATTGTCTGGCCTGCCGCCGGGACCATCCGATCCCGTTAATTGAGCGGGTTTCACTACGCGGCCCAGGCCAGTGTGCGCCCAGATAATGGTTGTGTCCGGATGTCGATGGAGCAGATCACGCATCTGCAGCCATTCAAGCGGAATCTGCTCATCCTTCGCAAATGGAACGTCCGCATCATTGTGCAGGATAACCACCAGCCCCGTCTCGCCAGCGAAATCGAGAATGCGATCCAGCGCCTTGTTCGTAAGCGACGCAGTGATCCCCGCAACCTTTGGCGAGACGAATTCCTTGTGGATTGAAAATTCGCCTATTCCGGTGAACACGCCTGGATAGGTTTCCAGAACCCGTCGGATATGGTCGGCGCCATACATGTCCGATGGGTTAAAGCCCGTGATCATCGGATCGAAGCGAGCACGCTGAGCAGGCTTGAGCGACAGGAAAGCCTCTGCAATATCGGCATCGGTAAAGCTATAGTAATACAGCGGCGCATCCGTATTAAGATAATACGTAGGCGCGCGATCTCCGGTGTTATTATAATCCCACATCTGCTGAACCGGAATGCCAAACACGGTAGAACGGCACACTTTGTCACCCATTATATTAAGGTATTCTTCAATAGATATTCCTTCTTGTATATAATTTGTCAGGTGGAAGTGTGAATCATTGAACAGGCACTCTACTTTCTCCCGCGCCTGAAGCGTCGCGGGAGAAAGTACGGCCAACAATGCAACTACGACCAGTCGCAATGATGATGTGCGCTTCATGATCCAAACTGAGCGAAAGGATTACCGTCGAGAGCCGCGCTTATATCGGCGATAGCTTTCTGGCCGCGTACGCTGTTTCCAGCAGCGTCGAGCGGCGGCGAAAAGGTGCCTATACCGAAATTGCCGGGCGACACTGCCAGCAGCCCGCCTCCGACGCCGCTCTTGGCGGGCAGGCCAGTCCTGAACAGCCACAACCCGCTATCGTCATAAAGGCCCGCCGTGGCCATTATCGCGAGCAGGCCGGGGACATGGGATCGATCGATCACCTGCTTGCCAGTAACAGGATTACGGCCTCCGAACGCTAGCGTCGCACCCATCACCCCCAGATCGCGTGCCGATACGTTGATAGAGCAAGCCCGCGTATAAATATCGACGGCAACAGCCGGATCCATGGGAAAGCGTTCATAAGCCGACATCAGTGCGCTGATGGCCCGGTTACGCTGATTGGTGTCAGCCTCGGATTTATAGACCTCCTGGTTCACCTCAAGTTTGCGTCCAGCAAACTCCGAATGAATGTCGATGATTTTCTTCCAGACATCCTCCGGCGAATTGCCCTGCACATTGCCAACGGTGGCGATGGCGCCTGGATTGACGAAAGGGTTCATCTCCTTGCCGCGAAACTGCTCTATGGCATTGATGGAGTTGAACACTTGTCCGGTAGCATCAACACCGACAGTATCGATTATCTTCTGGTTTCCGGATTGCTGCATCACGAGTGCAGCAGTGAAGACCTTGGATATCGACTGGATGGAGAACAGCTCTTGCGAATCGCCGGCCGTCACCGGCTTGCCGTCGTTTGTGACGGCAGCGATTCCAAAAAAGTTGGGGTTTACCTTGGCAAGTGCGGGAATGTAGTCCGCATTCTTGCCTTCTGTAAGGCCGCGATACTTGGTGTAGGCTGCGTTGACCGCTGCAGCAACGTTGGGCACGCCGCGGGCCGGTGCACCGATTGCCGGATCTACGAACGCCAATGCCGCCGCGCCGATACCTACGCCGGCGATCATCGAGCGGCGATTGAATTTGAAGTTTTCGATAGTCATGTCACCACCTCCCAATTGACTACATTTTCAGGTCTTTGCTCGAGAAACTGACCTTGAACGAAAATTGCATGCGCACAGCCTCGCCGCTTTCCCCATTAAGGTTCTTGCGATCACCCCAGAGCACTTCAGCCCCGGTGAGCACCCGCGGTATGGGCGACCAAAGCAAGTTGGCACTCGCATAACGCGCCCGCTTGAACGTATCGCCGGTTTGGAAATTGGTGTTGTCCACCTCAACCTGACTGTACCCCAGCGAGGACGTCAGCTCCTTGGTCCAGCTGAGATCGAAGTAGGCTGACACTCCCAGCAGGGGCACTGCCTCTGCATCAACGATAAGAACTCGTGTTCCCGGAGGCGGCGGCAAAACCGGCGGGTCTGCTACTGGCGATACCGATGGCGCCAGGTCCATGCCGCCGTCGTTCATGTAGGACGCGATGCCTTCGCCATAGACCACGCCTCCACGGAATGTGGCCATGTCGGCCAACTTGAACGAGCCCGTGGCATTCAAGCCCCAGCCAAGATCATCGCCTTTTGGCCTGCTGTCCGGCTCGCCCGGCGTTTCGTAAGTAATGTCGCGCAGGATGCCGCCCAGCCTTACATGGCCCCAATCCCCGCCGTAACGGACTGCCGCCGTCAGATCAGGCAGTTCGTTCTTGCCCTTGATGCTGCCGGCAAGGCTTTCATCGATCAGCCGGATGCCGCCGGCGTCGATGTCATTACCCGCATGCTCAACCGCTGCTGCAACCGTGATTCCGCCATTGTCGACAAATGTTACCCGCACCTGCGGCGTGCGCAGGAACACCATACCGTTAGGCCCCCAATAGTCGATCACATTGGGGAAGATGTCGCCATCCATGAAAAGCGAATTTGTTTGGCCGCCTAGTATAGGGCCCCATTTTCCGTAAGCGTGCCGCAGGCGGAACGTGGTCTGCCCAGCATCGCTGCCGACACCGAACAGATCGAATTCGAACTTGCCCTCCCATTGCCGGCCGCCCGCTTCACCGCTGCCTTTTGCCCCCAGACGTGACTGCTTGACGGAAATTGACGTTTCACCGTCCGTCCCAAATTGCCCTTCTGGCGTAGCGATCTTCGAGGGACGAAAGGCATCCTTCCAATCAGGATTCATGCGGCCATCGACATCGACAATAAGATCAACCTGCGCGAATCCGTATACTTCGAAGTCAACATCCGAATTTCCGGATTCCTGCGCAAACACAGATGTATTACCGGCAAAAAAAATGGCAGTTGAAACTGCCATTATCGCCGAACCCGTCTTTAACGAACGCATCAATTTACTGACCGATCGCATACCGCCCATAATTACAGCCATACAATTTCCTTCCCTCTGCAATTAGCGATGAAGCAAAACTATTGACCGGGCGGTACCCGACAAATTCACCTACGACATTTACAGTTACGCCCCATCAAACTCACGACAACCCTGATTACACTAATTTCTTTCAGAAGATTTACATAATATTCAAATACAAAGCTGTGGTCAAACAGCAAATTAGTTGCAAATACACTACTGATATTTGCTATACCCATATCAAGGTTAGGCCTTAAACACCACCGGGCCACAGGGTTGTATTTGGCAAATTCCCTTCAATATCCGGTCGATACGGCATGAAGCCGAAAGCCCCTGACTGACAGACAAGATCGCCGCGCACACTTGATGTAACTTTTTCCCCCTTCCCGCGTTACCGACAGATGCTGAAACAAGACCCGGAACGCGCAAAACCCCCAGCATGGTGGGAACGGGGGACGATATACCAGATATATCCCCGATCCTTTCAGGACAGCGACGGCGACGGGGTTGGTGATCTCAAAGGAATTCAGCAGCGCCTGGGGTATGTTGAATCACTGGGCGTCGACGCGATCTGGCTTTCGCCGATCTTCCCTTCACCTATGGCCGATTTCGGATACGATGTGGCAGATTATTGCGACATCGATCCGCTCTTTGGCGACCTTGCTGAATTCGACGCACTGCTTGCCGATTGCCACAGCCGCGGGTTGAAAGTCCTGCTCGACTTTGTACCAAATCACACGTCTGACCAGCATCCGTGGTTCCTTGAAAGCCGCCGTTCCAAGGATAGCCCGAAGCGCGATTGGTATATCTGGCGCGACCCTGCTCCCGATGGCGGGCCGCCCAACAATTGGACAAGCGACATGGGTGGCTCGTCGTGGGAACTCGATCCGGCGACGAACCAATATTATCTGCATGCATTTCTAAAAGAACAGCCAGACCTTAACTGGCGTAACCCGGCGGTGTCTGATGCGATGCACGACGTCCTGCGCTTCTGGCTCAATCGCGGGGTGGACGGTTTCAGGATCGATGTCTTGTGGCATTGTTACAAATCCCGCGACTTCACGGATAATCCGCTCAATCCCCATTTCAATCCGACGATGGGTGAAAAGCTGAAAGTACTGCAGCAGTATTCCGCCAACCAGCCGGACATTCACGGCCTGGCCGCAAGTTTTCGGAAGCTGGCCGATACCTTCGGTGACCGCCTTCTCGTGGGGGAAATCTGCCTGCCGGTGCCGCAACTGGTGGAATATTATGGCTCAGCAGACGCACCCGGCGTGCATCTGCCGTTCAACTTCCAATTGCTTGATGCGCCGTGGGACCCTGAGATACTGACACGCCTTATCCAGGACTATGAGGCAGCGCTTCCCGACGGAGGTTGGCCCAACTGGGTTCTGGGCAGCCACGATGCGGCTCGTATCGCCGGCCGACTGGGCGAGGACCAGGCCCGGGTGGCAGCCATGCTGCTATTGACGCTGCGGGGCACGCCGACGCTTTACCAGGGCGATGAACTTGGCATCGGGTGGGTCGACATCCCCCCGGAACGTGTCCGTGATCCGCAGGATCTTCGCCAGCCCGGGCTGGGCCTCGGCCGCGATCACGCCCGCACGCCGTTTGCCTGGGATGCGACAGAGAACGCAGGCTTCAGCCGAAGCGAACCGTGGTTACCGTTGCACAAGGATTGGCAAACACGCAATGTCGCCGTGGAGCGGGACGATCCGCGTTCCATGCTCAACCTGTACCGCGGCCTGCTGGCCCTACGCCGTAGCCGGGACGCGCTTAGCATCGGGGATTTCATGTCCTTACCTTCGCAAGGCTCGGTCCTTCTCTACGAACGCCACCACGATGGCGAACGCCTCCTTGTGATGCTTAACCTGTCAGGCAACGCCAGTAGGGTTGAATTGCCACCAGATTGCACCGTGAGGGAGGTCCTGGCCTCAACCATCCCTGCCCGCCCCTACGACGGTTCGCTTTATGCCAATGAAGGACTGATCCTTGTGCTTGAGGACTTCTGAACATGCGAATTGCCATGCTTGCACCCATCTCTTGGCGAACACCGCCTCGGCACTATGGCCCGTGGGAGTTGGTAACAAGCCTGCTGACGGAAGCTCTCGTCGCGCAGGGCATAGACGTTACTTTGTTTGCAACCCTCGACAGCATTACATCGGCCAAACTCGATGGCGTGGCCCCCGCTCCTTATTCGGAAGATCCCCGGATCGAAGCCAAAGTGTGGGAATTGCGTCACCTTTCCCATCTCTTCCAGCAAGCCGACAAATTTGATCTGATCCACAATCAGGCTGACTTTCCGGCTCATGCATTTGCACCATTGGCGAAGACACCAATGGTGACGACAATTCACGGATTCTCGTCCGCAGGCATCCTGCCGATGTACAAGCCTTTCGAAGACCGGGTGCATTACGTGGCGATAAGCGACGCGGACCGACATCCAGACCTCCGCTACGCCGCGACAATCCACCATGGCATCCCGGTCGAGCAGTTCGAATTCAACCCCGTCGGCAGCGAGGATCTGCTCTATTTCGGGCGAATTCATCCTGACAAAGGCACGCGCGAAGCAATTGACGTTGCACAGAATTCAAGCAGGCGACTACATCTGTATGGCATCGTGCAGGATCGAGAATATTATGAAACCAAGGTCTTGCCCCTCATTGATGGCGACCGTGTCCAGTTTCACGGCGCAGTAGGCGGGGCGGAACGCATCCGGGCGCTGGGCCGCGCTTATGCTCTGTTGCATCTTATCAATTTCGATGAGCCTTTCGGACTGTCCGTTATCGAAGCGATGGCCTGCGGAACGCCCGTGATCGCAACCAATCGCGGGGCGATGCCCGAACTGATCGCCCACGGACGAACCGGCTTCCTGATCAACTCCATCGGCCAAGCCGCTGAAGCGGTAGAAAAAATCGCCCTACTTGATCGGCAAGGCCCGCGAAATGACGTGCTGCAACGCTTTTCAGTGGAGCGAATGGCAGAGGAATATCTGGGGTTGTATCGCAGCATTCTAAGCGGCGCGTCACAATCCGATAAACGTGCGCCAGCCAGCTTGTTCGGCGTCGATCAGAGGGCGCAACCGGCGCACCTGCCGACTACTGCTTGAATACCGAGAGCCTTCTGCTCTGCTTCTCTTCGGGAAGAACCGTAGAATGTCCGGCGGCCGAAAGATGGATTACCTCTACCCGTCGACGGTACCGATGTGGACACCGTCTGCGGCGATGATTTCCATAGGCTGCATTACATGGCTTAGTTTCGCCGTACGCACGCCTCCTTCTTGCCTGATGTGAATGTATGATCCGCCGATTGGCTGCAATAAATTGGTGCAGCCCATCCCCTGCCAAGCATACCCACCCTTGCTACTCAGCCGAACGCAGCTACATCGCGGATGCGGCGAAACAGGCCAGCGACGCTTATTGGAGCACGTGATTTGATTGCGCGGGAATTGATCGGAACGGCACAGGTGCCCGGCGGTGACGAATTGCGGTTGTTCAGGCACGACGGCGATTTCATGATCGTACTCGGCCACAACGAACTGATGAGCAGCCGCATGAGCGGTTCCGAAATCGCACTGGCCGAACAAACCTGCGCGCGGATATCCACGGTCAAGCAGCCCAGCCTCTTGATCGGGGGGTATGGCATGGGCTTCACTCTTCGCGCAGCCTTGGCGATGCTGGACAAAAAGGCTCAAGTGACGGTTGCCGAACTGGTGCCAGAAATTATCGACTGGGCGCGCGGCCCCATGCAGGAACTGGCCGCAGGCTGCCTTGATGACCCGCGAGCGCGGCTGGAAATGGCCGATGTCGCTGATGTCATTAGGGCCGGGCCGGGCCGGTTCGACGCAATTCTGCTGGATGTTGACAACGGGCCGGACGGCTTGGTTCGCCATGCCAACAATCAGCTCTATTCGGCACGGGGCCTCAAGGCGGCAAAGGCAGCGCTAAGGCCCGGCGGCGTGTTGGCCGTCTGGTCTGCCGCAAAAGATCCCGCCTTCACCGGCAGGCTTCGGAGTGCTGGCTTTGCTGTAGAAGAAGTGGCTGTGCGCGCCCGCAGCAATGGCAAGGGGGCCAAGCATGTCATCTGGTTCGCCACAATGGCGCAAGGGTGAATTATGGACTTTGACGACCAGCTACGCCGTTATTTCGCCACCACCGATCTGACAGAAATTTCGCCCGATGCCCTCAACGTCGGCGTGGAACGAATGCTCGTCGATCTAGGCATGGAAAAAGATCGTGGGCATCGGTTTGCACTGTGGACCCTGCTTCATATGTTCGGAGCGGCGCCCGCTCTTGATGTCGCCTTCAAGGATGAGGTCGATCGCAACGCCGCTCGGGATTTCATGGATTTGATAGACCGCAGGCCAGAGGAATAGCTTTCGTTATCCGGCTGATACGACGACCGATAGAACTTCTATCGCATCATCCTTATCACCGAACGGCAGCATTTCGCCTGCTTCTGCGCCTATCATTGCCCGGCTCAGCGGAGCCGAAAAGGAAATGAGGCCCTTTGACGGATCGGCTTCGTCATCGCCCACGATGGAAAGGACGCGCTCTTTGCCCCCAAGCCGGAAGGTGACCGTGGTTCCGAATTCAACCGTTTCACCTGTGGGTACCGGCGCCAGCTCCGCAGTGACCTGCCGGGTTTGCCAGTAGCGGAGATCACGCTTCAAGGCCTTAAGGCGGGCTTCGTCACCACCCTGGCTGACCTGCGCCTCCAATTCCGCCACACGCTCACCGATCTGCGCCAGCCCCCGCGCCGTCACCCGGTTTGGCCCGGGCGGGATCGGAATCTCGAACTTCGGCTCCAGATGCTCTTCATCGCCTTCCCGGCGAAATGCCACGCTCATCGATCCGCTCCCAGCGATTCAACCATCACCGCATTCTCAGGCGGCAATAGCCTCAAGAGCGTCATTTGCCTCAAGCCACGCGGCCTCTGCAACCTTGACGCTGGCCTCGATCTCGCCGCGGCGCTTCATCAATTCGGTCATCGTCATGTTCGCAAAAGCCTTATCGGCCGTCGATGGGTCGAACATAGCATGCTCCACGGCACCGCGCTGTGCAGCCAGCTTCTCAAGCTCCGCTTCGGCAGCGCGCGCGCGCTTGCGCCATTCCTGGCCTTTTTCACGCGCTTGGGCCGCGGCCTTACGCTGATCCTTCTTGTTTACACCCTTGGGCTGCGTGCTGCCCTCGCCCTTGCGCGCCGAAGCCGGATCCTTTGTCAGCACGAAGGCGATGTAATCGTCGATTGAGCCGTCGAATTCCGTGGCCGTGCCAGAATCTACCAGCACCAGCCGATCCGCCGTCATTTCCAGCATGTGCCGGTCATGGCTGACGATCACCACAGCGCCGGAATACTGGTTAAGCGCCTGGATCAGGGCTTCACGAGCATCAACATCAAGGTGGTTCGTCGGCTCGTCGAGGATCAGCATATGCGGCGCATCGCGCGTGATGAGCGCCAGCGCCAGTCGCGCCCGCTCGCCGCCGGAAAGTTTGCCCACCAGCGTCGTCGCCTTGTCACCCGAAAAGCCGAAGCGGCCAAGCTGCGCCCGCACGGCGGACGGCGTAGAGCCCTTCATCAGGTGCGTCATATGCTCAAGCGGCGTTTCCGAACGATCCAGCTCTTCCACTTGATATTGCGTGAAATAGCCCACACGCATCTTGCCGCTGGCATTCATGGCGCCGTCCATCGGCGTAAGCTGCGCCGCCAGAAGGCGCGCCAGCGTCGTCTTGCCGTTACCGTTGCGGCCCAGAAGAGCAATGCGATCATCCGGATCAAGACGCAGGTTCAGCCGGCTGAGAATTGGCGTGTCACCATAGCCCACCGACGCGAGATCCAGCGTGATTAGCGGCGGGCGCAGTTCATCCGGATTAGGAAAGCCAAAGCTGAGCGTGGGATCGTCGATCAACTCGGCAATAGGCTGCATCTTGGCCAGCGCCTTTGCACGCGACTGCGCCTGCTTGGCGGTAGATGCCCGGGCCGAATTGCGAGCGACATAGTCCTGCAAGCGTTCGCGCTCTACCTGCTGCTTGGCGCGGGCCGAAGCGATCTGCGCCTGCCGTTCCGCCCGCTGACGCTCAAACGCGTCATAGCCGCCGGGATAAAGCGTCAACTTGCCGCCCGACAGGTGGAGGATGTGATCGACTACGTTGTTCAGGAAATCGCGCTCGTGGCTGACCAGCAGGATCGTGGCCGGATAGGATTTGAGGAAGTCCTCAAGCCACAGCACGGCTTCAAGATCGAGGTGGTTCGACGGTTCGTCGAGCAGCAACAAGTCAGGCTGCGAGAACAGCAACGCCGCCAGAGCAACGCGCATGCGCCAGCCGCCCGAAAAACTTTCCAGCGGCCGATGTTGGGCCGTCTCGTCAAAGCCCAGGCCAACAAGAATTCGCGCTGCGCGTGATGGCGCGGAATGCGCTTCAATGGCGATCAAGCGCTCGTGGATTTCCGCGATTCTATGCGGGTCCTCTGTGATTTCGCTTTCCGTCATCAACGCGGCGCGTTCCGTATCGGCAGCCAGAACGGTCTCGAAAGGGGTGGCGCTACCGCCCGGCGCCTCCTGCGCAATGTAGCCCAGACGGCTTCCGCGCGGCATGTTTACAGCGCCCGAATCGGGCTCAAGCATCCCGGCGATTACGCGCACCAGCGTGGATTTTCCCGCGCCGTTGCGGCCGATCAAGCCGATGCGCCCCCGTGGCGGCAGCTTCGCGGTCGCGTCGTCTATGATCGTGCGCCCGCCAAGGCGTACTGTGATACCGGTGATATTAAGCATCGGGAGCGCCTAGCAGGAGCGGCGCAATATCGAAAGCTTTCTACTTAATCCTGCGAATTAATGCAGCGAAGTTCTAACGGTTGTCCGGTAGTTCGAGCGGGGCCGTCGTTAACCCAAGTTCCGGAATGGCAATGGATCGCCGGCCGCCAAAGTCGGTCCGCAGCACAATCAACCCGCTTTTCTCCAGATGTTCAAGAAGGCGGCGGATGCGCCCGGATGAGCTTGTTCCATAAGCCTTTGCCAGTTCCTCATCATCCGGACACGGCGCGCCTTCCTGTGCTGCCCGTGCCAAGACGAGGAACGGCGCAAGAAGATCGTCCGGCACGGTGCGCCCCAACCGCAGTATATCCGCCCACTGCTCCTCATCCGGATCCCCGATTCCCGCCACGGCCATGGCAAAACGGCGTCGGAACTGGACCGAATCCATGCTGGGGGCAGAGATGCGCCGCATACGGCAGCGAATCGAAAAGTCCTGAAACAGCGCCGCTGCTGGCTGATAGGTGCAGCCCTCATCCGCTGCGATCTCCATCAGGATTTCAGCGATCGCTGCATTGGTTTCCGCCGGATCTTCGGCTTCCGCATCTGGAATCTGATCGCGAACAAGCGGCGCGATTTCGATCTGGTCCAGCAACACTTCGGTCGGAACTGGCGCAGGCACAGGCCGTGCGACCTCGACACTCTCTTCCGGGGTCCAATCAGCATAAAGCAGATCGCGCAATTCTTCAGCTGACGCCACTGGCGGCGGAGCAAGCCCCGGAGTGATCCCGCGCGCACCGGTTTGCACGGCCCCGATCCGGACCGCTATCGGCCGACGGCTGATGGCAGGGCCAAGGCCAAGAAAATGGCCCCGTTGAAGGTCGCGAATCTGTTCGGCCTGCCGTCGCTCCATGCCCAGAAGGTCGGCCGCACGCGCCATGTCGATGTCCAGGAAGGTCCGCCCCATCAGAAAGTTGGATGCCTCTGCGGCAACATTCTTGGCCAGCTTTGCCAATCGCTGCGTGGCGATAACCCCGGCCAGCCCGCGCTTTCGCCCACGGCACATCAGGTTTGTCATCGCGGCAAGCGACAAACGCCGTGTCTCGTCCGTTACGTCTCCGCCAGCGGCCGGCGCAAACATCTGTGCTTCGTCAACGATGACCAGCGCCGGAAACCAGTCTTCGCGCGGGGCATCGAACAATGCGCCAAGGAACTGCGCCGCGCAGCGCATCTGCGCTTCGATCTCCAGTCCGTCGAGCGCGAGAACCACCGATGCGCGATGCTTGCGCACCCGGGCAGCAAGGCGCGTAATCTCCGTCCCGGAATAGGCGCTGCCATCCACGACGATGTGGCCAAACGGTTCGGCCAGCGTGACGAAATCGCCCTCGGGATCGATCACAATCTGCTGAACGATGGGGGCGCTTTCTTCCAGCAGGCGGCGCAACAGGTGCGATTTGCCCGAGCCACTATTGCCCTGTACCAACAGGCGCGTGGCCAGCAGCTCCTCAAGGTCAATAGTGATCGGTGCCCCGACCGGGTCGTTCCCAATTTCTACACGCGCACTCACAAGCCGCGCATAGGGTTTCGGACGGGCGGGGCCAACCCTTGCAAGCCCTTTTCCAGAGGTTAAGAATGGTTGCTCATGGATTATCTCGTAGTTTCCGCAGCCTCCGTCTGCATCGTGCAATGATGTAAGACCGCTGGACCCGAATGGCATGACCGCCCATCATGCGGTCATGCCGGTCATTCCGGGCCTGAGCGAAGGGATAGCGCATGATTAAAATCGTCGGCATTTCAGGCAGTCTGCGCAAGGGATCGTACAACAGCGCGCTTTTGCACGAGGCGGCCCGTCTGATGCCTGAAGGGGCAACACTGGAGATTGCCACCATCCAGGGCATCCCCCTCTATCACGGCGACGATGAGGACGCGCTTGGACTGCCGCTCGCCGTAGTCGCCCTTAAGGATGCGATTGCGAGCGCCGACGGCGTTCTGCTGGCCACGCCAGAATACAACAATGGCATTCCCGGCGTGTTCAAGAACGCCATCGACTGGGCGTCGCGCCCACCAGCCGACATGGGCCGCGTGTTCAGCGGCCGCCCCTTTGCCGTTATCGGCGCATCACCGGGGAACTTCGGGACGATTCTCGCTCAGGATTCGTGGCTGTCCATTCTTCGCACACTGGGTACCAGGCCGTGGTTCGGCGGCCGGCTTATGGCATCCCGCGCGTCAGGGCTTTTCGATGCAGACGGACAGCTTACCGACGACGCAATACGCAGCCGGCTAAGGGATTTCCTCGCCGGATTTGTCAGTTTTGTCGGCGATGCAGCGGATTAGACTATCTTCGCGCCCTTCAGCTTCGCCGAACCGAAGATACCCATCTTCGCCTTGCCCGTCAGCACATCGCCTTCAATGGTGATGTCGTATTTGAGGGTGAGCTTCATCGGCTTTTCGACCGCAAGTTCGAACTTCAGCCTATTGCCCGTTACGGAACCAGCAAAACCTTGCGATCCCTCCGGGCTGACCAGTTCACCGCTCAGGCTTGCGCCATCGGTACGAAAATTCGCGGTCATCTCTTGCGGTCCCATCGGCGTCGACATGGTCACCTGCCACGCGCCATCAATCCGGACTTCATCTAAGGGAGCAGTGGCCGCTGGTTCCGGTTCACTTGCCATCACCGGAGCTGCGTTCACCATCGCAGCCCGATGGCCAGCCTTGCCGGATACGTCCCGTCCCTCGATCACGTCGAGGATTTTTGCAGGCGTCAACGGCAGATCGACCTCAATCTCGCCGAACGGCGCCAAGGCATCCGCAATGGCGTTGACCAGCGTAGGCGGCCCGATGATCGCCCCGCCCTCTCCCACGCCGCGCATGCCGCCAACCGATTGTGAGGGCGTGTTGGCATGGACATATTCAAACTGCGGAATGTCGGAGATCGAGGGTAGAAGATAATCCTTGTAGGTCGCCACCGTTGGATTGCCGCGCGCGTCGAACGCCATTTCCTCGAGCAGAACCTGCCCGATGCCCTGCGCCAGCCCACCGGCAATCTGTCCTTCGACCACCGCGGGGTTAATCACCGTTCCGCAGTCTTCCGATGAGATCCAGCGCAGGATCTTTACGAAGCCCGTCTCTGCATCAACTTCAACAACACAGGCATGGGCCGCGCTGGTGAAGGTGACGGGCGGCGGGGTATAGCGGTATTGGGCCTCTAGCCCGGCTTCAAGCCCCGGCGGCAGACGGCCCGGTTCGCCATAGGCGATCTCGGCAATTTCGCGCAGGCTCCGCTCCATTTCGGGCGCCCCTTCGACATGAACCACGCCATTGTCGATACGGATGCTTTCCACATTGGCGTTGAGCAGGTGGGCGGCCACCTGCCGCACTTTATCGGCCAACAATTCCGATGCCTTGATCGCGGCCCCGCCAGCGATAACGCCCTGACGGCTTCCCGCCGCACCGGGTGTAAACCCGCCGCGAGAGCTGTCGCCTTCAAAAACGGTCACATCCTCATACCCGACACCCACCTTGTCAGCGATAAGCTGCGCCATCGTCGTGGCCGTACCGTGACCTTGCGAATGCGTACTCATCGTCGCCGTGACCTTGCCGGTAGGCTCGATACGAAGCTGTGCAAGTTCACCGGTCATCGGTGCCATGCTGCCAGCCGATCCGGTCGGTTCGATATAAGTGGCAAAGCCGACGCCAATGTAGCGCCCCTGCTTTCGTGCCACTGCCTGCTCCTTGCGGAATGAAACGACATCAAAGTGTTCCAGCAGCTTTTCGAGACATTCGGCCGGCGTGATGTCTTCCAGCACCATGCCGATGAAAGTTGTGCGGGGCTGATCAGCTTTCTTGACCAGGTTACGCCGCCGAATTTCGATGGGATCGATGCCGATCTTCCGAGCGGCGATGTCCAGCGCTGTCTCTCGGATCAACGTCTCCATCGCCCATGGTCCACGATAGGCGGCAAGCCCCACGGTGTTCGTGTACCAGCCACGCGACAGGAAGCCGTAAGAGGGCATCTTATACGCGGCCCAGATAAAGGCATGGACCGCGACATTGGAATCCGCGCCTTGCGGATAGGCGCCATTGTTACTGCTGTAATCGCCATGGGAAGCGACAAGGACGCCGTCGGCATCGAAGCCGATCTGCAGCGTCATTTCCTGTTCGCGGCACTGGTTGGCGGCGATCAGGTTTTCATAGCGATCCTCGATCCATTTAAGCGGCCGTCCAAAAAGCAGGGCGGCAACAATAACGGCAGTTTCCTCCTTCCAAGGATGGTTCTTCAGGCCAAAGCTGCCCCCCACATCCTTGGCGATCACGCGGATCGCGCTTTGCGGCAGGCCCAGCGCCAGCGACACCCAGCGGGCGATAAGGTGCGGACTCTGGCAGGTGATGTAGAGTGTCAGCTCCTCCGGCCCATCACGGGTGGCAACCACGCCCCGCGTTTCCATCGGTGACTGCGAGATCCGCTGGTGAATGACCTTGTGCGTGATGACATGAGCTGCCCCCTGCAGCTGTGCCTGCAGGTCCTCGTCAATCTCGTCATCCCCCATCTGCTGCGAGATGTTTGATTCCGTCCCCGGATGCACCAGCGCCCCGCTGCGCGCATCGGTCAGCGTGACCACCGGATCTTCCTCGTCATATTCCACCGCAACCAGCGAGGCTGCGTCCTCGGCGATGTAGCGGTTATCAGCGATCACCAGTGCCACGGGCTCACCCACATAGGCTACCCGGCCATCGGCCAGCGGAGAGACTGGGACTTCCGATGGCTGGAAGAAGAAGCTCAACATCTGCACCGGCCGCTGGGCAAGGTCCTCTGCTGTGTAGATGGCGTGGACACCCGGAATTTCGCGCGCTGCCGCAGCGTCGATCGAGAGGATGCTACCCCGCGCGACAGGGCTGCGCACGAAGGCACAGTGCAGCATGCCCGGCAGTGCAATATCGTCAACGAATTGCCCCCGCCCGGTCAGCAGGCGCGGGTCTTCCTTTCGCAGGACTCGCGCACCGGTATAGCGCCCCGCGCCAATGCCAAGGGCGTTCATGCGGCCGCTCCTGCGGCAAGTCTGCAAGCAGCGCGCCGGATACCCTGATACCCGGTGCAGCGGCAGATGTGGCCCGACATGGCCGCCAGCAATTGATCTTCGTTTGGCTTTTCATCGCCGCCCGTAAGTGCCGCCAGCGTCATCACGACGCCGGGCGTACAGAACCCGCATTGCAACGCATGTTCCTCACGAAGGGTCTGCTGAACCGGGTGGAGTGTGCCGTCCGGTGCTGCCAACCCTTCAACTGTCGTAATCTCTGATCCATCGGCCTGCACCGCCAGCATCAGGCAGGAACGCACCGCACGGCCATCGACGATCACTGTACAGGCGCCGCAAACGCCATGCTCACAGCCAAGGTGCACACCGGTATAGCCCCCATCGACGCGCAGAAAATCGCCTAGCGACACACGCCCCTCGGCCGTCCCGACAAGGCGGCGGCCGTTGATCGTCATTTCAATGCGGTGCTCGCTCATGCGGCCTCCCTCAAATCGAGCGCTTCGCGAAGCGTGCGCTCGAAGATGCGCCGACCGACGGTGCGGCGGTACTCGGCACTGGCATGGTGATCGGTAAATGGTTCGGTATCGGCCACGGCAAGCTGGGCAATCATCCCCGCATCAAGACCGGAAATCGGCTTCCCAACCAGCGCCGCTTCTGCCTGCCGCGCTCTGATCGGCGTCGGCCCCATGCCGAACCACGCGATACCGGCCCGGGCAACCCGCCCAGCGTCCATAGTAAGCGCGCCAACCATGCCCACCAGCGCAAAATCGCCGGGCCGCTGCGCCACTTCGCGAAATAAAGTGACATGCCCCTGCGGCCATTCGGGGAATTCGATCCCTGTCACCAGTTCATCGGGTTCCAGTGATGTCATATAGGGGCCAAGGTAAAGCTCATCCGCCAAAACACGCCGCGTGCCGCGCACCGATGTGACCTCTATCACCGCCCCCAGCGCCACCGATGTCGCCGGTAATTCCGCCGCCGGTTCGCCCAGCGCAATCGAGCCGCCCACAGTGCCGCGATTGCGCGTCTGATGGTGGCCAACATGGCTGAGAGCCTTGACCAGTACGGGAAGGTCGCTTGCCAGTTGCTCGCTGGCAAGTGCCTCGCACTGCCGGGTCACCGGACCTATGCGGGTGGCGTTGCCCGACCGGGAAATGCCTTTCAAGGCTTCGATCCGGTTTATGTCGACAAGGATAAAGGGCTGGCTCATCCGCAGGTTGAGAAGCGGCATCAGCGTTTGCCCGCCCGCAATCACCGTCGCGCCGCCGCCCGCCTCGGCCAGGATCGCGCAGGCTTCTTCCACGGTGGTTGGGGCGACATAGTCAAACGGTGCAGGCTTCATGGCCGGCCGCCCATGCGGCGGCCGCTTTCATAACCCGCGCCTGCGGTAATGACGGCCAGCACGATCATCACGACAGTCCACCACTCGGCCGCGTCGCTACGGCCAAGCAGAAATCCGCCCAGCACGGCAACGGCAATTGCCACCGCCCATGCCCATGGAAATCCCGGTGACCCTGCCGATAGGCCAGGCACCCCGGCAGGCGCAGCACTAGCGGCTGCCCCAACCGCGGGTGCGATAGATGCTCCCACAGGTGCCGCCACCGCCGCCGCCTGTCCGCTCACCACCTCCCCGAATTTGGCAAAGAATTTCGCGGCCAGCTGCTTTGCCGTCGCGTCAATAATCGGCCCGCCCAGTTGCGCCATGCGGCCGCCCACTTCGGCATCGACGTCGTAGGAAACCATCGTCCCGCCGTCCGCCGCATCGCTGAGCCGCACCTTGGCGCTGCCCTTTGCGTTACCGGCGATCCCCCCATTTCCCTGTCCGGCAATGGTGTAGCCGTTCGGAGCGTCGAGGTCAGACAGGGCAACATTCCCTTTGAACCGGGCGCCAATGGGGCCGATCTTTACCTCTGCAATCGCGGAAAAGCGGTCATCCGCTTCCTTATCCAATGATTGGCAGCCCGGAATAGACTGCCGGAGAATTTCGGGATCGTTCAGCGCCTCCCAGACGCGCTGACGGGGTGCAGCGATGTGCTGCTCACCGGCCATTTTCATTATCGACTCTCCATGCTCCCTGGGGCGCCCATGCCAGCGCCGACGAAGCGACCCTGCCTGAGTATTGCGAGAGTTTTGAGCGATCATGGATCAGAAGGCAAGCCAACTCCTTTTGTCCGCACCGAAATCAAGTGGCGGCTCTCGCTCGGTGGGGGTATTCAGCGCGGGCTTGCCTTTTCACATGCTCGGCTCCAGCATGCACCCAACAGATCAACCTCGCCAAGACGAGGAACGGGAGAGGGCACACCATGGAAAAGCTTCGCGTCATTCAGTGGAACACCGGCAAAGTCGGCAAGCTCAGCCTGCGGGCGATCCTTGATGATCCCCGGTTGGAACTTGTGGGCGTCTTTGCTCATTCGCCTGACAAGGTTGGCAAAGACGCAGGCCAGCTTTGCGGACGGCCCGACGTGGGCGTTGTCGCTTCTGACGATGTCGACGCACTAATCACGCTGAATGCGGATGCCGTGCTGTACACGCCGTTCAACGCGGATCTTTCCCACGCCATTCGCCTGCTGGAAAACGGCATGGATGTGATCAGCACCAACCTGTTCCTGAACGTCGGCGGTGTGCAGGGCGATGTGAAAGACCAGCTTGATGCCGCGTGTCAGCGCGGAAACAGTTCTATTTACATCACCGGCATCAATCCCGGTTGGATCAACGCAATTACCGCAGCGATGACGGCAGTGTGCCGTAATGTAGAGTCAATCGATCTGGTCGAGTCAGCCGATTGCTCGGTCTATGAATCGGTGGAAACCTGGAGTTTCCTGGGCATGGGCGAAGCGGGCGGCCCCACCCCCGAACTGATGGAGCGGGCGCGCAGCTGGCTCATCCTGTTTCGCGATGCGGTCCAGCGCATTGGCGACGCGCTGGAATACGAATTCGACGATATCGAGTTCTTCTGCGAATACGCCACGGCTGCTGAAAAGGTCGATCTTGGTTGGTTTTGCATGGAAAAGGGCACGAACGCCGCTCTTCGCGGTGGGTGGCACGGCAAGATCGGCGGCAAGACCGTCGTAAAGCTCACCGTGGTCTGGTATCTGACCAAGAACCTGGCGGAAGGCTGGGACATCGACGAAGACCAGTATCACATTGCCATCAAGGGTGAGCCCAACGTGGATACCCGCATCCGCTTCACCCCGCCGGAAAGCTGGGCCAACCACGACTGGGACACGATGACCGCCCTGCCTGCAGTAAGCGCAATCTTTGATATCAAGTCCGCCCGTCCCGGCGTTCTGGGCCTGCGGGATGTCGGCCTGCCTTATGCCCCGGCAGGCGTTTGGCGCGGCGGGATATAACCCGGCGCAGTCACCTGCCTGTCAGCCCCGGGAACGATGCAGCGATCGGCGATGGGCCACGGCCAGCGCGATCACCTCGGCCTCAGCCGCGATCAGGGCGCGGACATGGCTCCCGGCATCCATTCTTTCTCCGTCTTCCACGATTATGATAAATTGAGGATTGGTCGCCACGGTCGCCACGCGCTCAAGCCCTGTAAGAACAACCGTTGCGACGTCGGTGCAAGGGCCGCCGCCCTCTTCAGGCGGGCATTCCATCTGCGACGCCAGAAGATCGATCAGTGGCAAGGTCGCCAGATAGCGGTATCGCAGAACGCGCATGTCACCTGCATCGGCAAGCGCGTTGCGCATATGCAGAAGCCGGGCGTTACGTTTCCAGAAGTCGTAGTGTGCCGTCAGAAAGGAAAGGCAGGATTGCTGTAACGTCTCATCAGGCCAATGTTCTCGCAACTTATCGACAAAGGCCGCCTCTGCACTATCCATGACCCGGCCCAACGCCGCCAACAACAGGGCCCCGGCATCAGGAAAATAAAGATAGAGGTTGGTCAGCCGGATCGATGCCTCATTCGCGACGCTGGTAAGCGTTACGGGAGGGCCATTTTCGTCAGCCAGCAACCGCAGCATCGCGGCCAGGATACGCTCCCGCGTTTCCAGTCCCTTGCGCCCCAGTTTCTGTCCGATTTCATTGTGGCTAACGGTGGCCGATATATCGGGAATACTCGTAAATCTGTTCATGCAAAACCCTGATGCCCCGCGCGGTCCCGCCTTAAACGAAATCCGCAGCCCGGGCAGATTTGCCGGGAAGTGAGTGATACAGCGAGGCTGGATTTACATTGTCGCCATGCTGCGAACGAATGGCGCCTCAGCCCCTCCTGAATCGCATAGGCAGCCCTGTACGCCGTGATTCAATGTCGCAACAAGTGCTTCCGGATTCACAGCCGATCCCGCGCCATATATCACACCAAGGGCAAGCTGCCGTTCCCCGACCTGATCCGGCAGCAGAACGGTCGTCATCCGAGTTTTAGGCGCAAAGCCGGAATCACCGGTTGCATTGCCACTTTGGGCAAAACGCGCAACCTGCTGGTTGATTTCATTCAGATCGAACCGATCCTTCACACTTGCCTCGGCATTCAGGCGCCACAGCATCTTGCTTGCCTGAGCCGGGCCCAGCGCAGATAGCAGCAGCAGACCCGCCGCACTGGACGACAGCAGAGTGCTGGAACCGCAACCCAGATCAGGATTGTCCATTTCGGCGCCATGCGCCCAACGGAATATCTGAACATGCGTGCCGACGATGCCGAACAGGCCAACCCCGCAGCGTGATGTCTGAGCAAGCTTGTCCATGTAAGCGAAAAGCCGCCCGTCTCCGACAACTTCGGGCTGGCAGGCATAGCCCAGTGCAGCAAGGCGCGGTGTCGGCGCGTAAGATCGGGAGCCCGGATCCTTGTAGAGCAGCCCCATCTCCACCAGTGCACAAAGCAATTCCGATGTACTGGACTGTGGCCGGCCATAACGACGGACAATGTCCATCACCGTCGCCCGGCGATTCTCTACAGCAAAGAATTCAAACACCTCGATCACGCGCCTTGCGATCTTTGTTTTATTTGATTCGAGCGCAATGGCCATTTTTATAGCTCCTCTCTCCCCCGGCATTAGTCTCTATCGAGCGCAGGTCGTCAATATAAAAATGAACTTACTTATTTTCTGCCATCAATGCAGGGCTGTGCGGGAGCAAATATCAGCCCGGAATCCGAAAACCGCGGTATCTGGGGTGCCATCCCCTGCCAGTGTTAACTGCCTGCGTGGTCCGGATGGAGATCCAGTCACGCAATCTGCCCCTTCCGAATGCGTACAAAGATGCAGTCATATCATTATGCGATATAATGCATTAGTGCATAGGCATTCCGATAGGGGCACCGTGTCGCAACCATATTTCGTATCTGCGAACTGGCAAAAAAGGTTCGGTCGCAGAATGTCGATTTTCGGCGGATTGGCGGGCGCACCGCATGCGTCAACGTGCGCTGCATCGACGCGCCGCGGCACTGCTGGATGGAACACATCGTTGACTTGCCGAATCGGCGGCAGCGATGATCCCGGAATTTACCCGAATGACTTGCCATGTCGGGCAACACACGAAGGGCGCCAGACCAATGACGACTGATCTTACCGCATCCATCAAAGCTGCCGAGCAGATGCGGTGCAGAGCCATGCTGGCCAACGACACAGCGGCACTTGAAGCACTGCTCGATCCCCGGCTGCATTTCAGCCATGCCACAGGCGCAGTCGATAACCGGAAAAGCTATATGGCCAAGATCGCCGCCGGTCGTATTCAATACACGGCGATCCAATGGGACGAGGAACAGGTCCTTGCGCTGGCCGACAACGCCGCGCTGCTAACTGGAAGAATGACCAGCGACGTGATCGTGGAAGGCGCAACGAAACGCCTGCACAACCGCGTAATAATGGCGTGGTCGCACAACGACGGGGCTTGGCAGTTGGCAGCATTCCAATCCACACCGATGGCCGTGTGACGCGTCTCACATTGCCCGCTCTGCACCGTTTAGGGAGATAATCTGGATGGCCGAAATCCGCGTGGCATATGATGCTGGTAATCATTTGGGGGAAACGCCGATATGGTCGGCGGCAGAGCAGGCTCTGTGGTGGGTCAATTGCGAGCATCCGCCCGAATTGCACTGCTGGCACCCGGAAAGCGGTGAACATAGAATCTGGCCTATGCCGCAACGCATCGGCGGGTTCGTGCCAAAGGCAAGCGGAGGACTGCTCGTCGCCCTCGCGGACGGGGTCTATGATTTTGAGCCTGAGGGCGGCAGCCTGTCCCTTCGCGCGCCGACGCCTTTCCCCGCACACGTGAAACTGCATGAATGCCATTGCGACCGGCAAGGCCGGTTCTGGGTAGGCGGCTATGACCATCGCTTTCCCGCAGATTCCACCGCCGCGGACGCAGCGATCTGCCGCCTGAACGGTGATCGTCTGGCAGTTGTAATCAAAGGCATCGCTGTCGCCAATGGTATGGCCTTCAGCCCGGATGGGCGACGGATGTATGTCGCGAATTCCCCGAAGCGAGGGGTCGAAGCCTATGACCTCGACCCTGACACCGGGGCGCTGTCAAATGGTCGGACATTCCTGACGCTAAAGGATGGCGAAGGCTTCGTTGATGGGGCGACGGTTGATGCCGAAGGCGGGTACTGGCTCGCCAATGTCGCCGCTGGTGCCCTACGGCGCTATCGACCCGACGGCTCGCTGGACCGGATCATTGCCTTGCCCTTTTCCAACCCCACCAAGCCCGCTTTTGGCGGACCGGACCTTAAGACGCTGTATGTGACCAGCACCCAACTGGCCATGCGCGCCTTTATGGAACCGACCGCTCCCAACGGACCTGTCTACGCCCTTGAGCCGGGGGAAATGGGGGTTGAGGAAATCCCGTTCGCAGGTTGAGTGCATGGCGGGATATACCTATCCCCGCTCCTGAGGTTTCGCCTGATCGTGCCGACGCGGAACCGCTGGGCAGAGCTAGCCCCCGCCCCTGCGACGCCGGCCAGACAAAAAAGCGCGTTGCCCCTCTACACACAAGATCGCAGGGACAGCGCCTGTGTAGCGTCTCTGTGTTGACGATGCCCGCAGAAGCGGCGATGTCGCGCAACACGGGGGAGCAAATCCAGATGAACGAACAGACTGCGATCGCTGCACAGGAAACGGCTCCCGTTCCGCAGGGCGGGCCTTATGCCTGGTATGCTGTCAGTGTCCTCATCCTGGCTTACGCGTTTTCCTTTATCGACCGGCAGGCTCTTACGCTGATGGTCGATCCCATACGCGCATCCCTTCACATCACCGATACCCAGCTCAGCCTGCTGCATGGTTTCGCCTTTGCGCTGTTCTACACAGTCATGGGAATACCCATCGGCCGCATGGTCGATCAGAAGCGGCGCACATGGATCATCGCCACGGGGATCGTGGTGTGGAGCGTGATGACCGCCCTCTGCGGGCTGGCCCGTAATTTCACACATATGTTCCTCGCCCGGATTGGGGTCGGCGTTGGCGAGGCGGCCCTGTCGCCGGGGGCCTATTCGCTGATCGGCGATTATTTCCCACCCGATCAGCGCACTCAGGCGCTTAGTCTGTATATCGGTGCTGCCCATGTGGGAGTTGGTCTGGCGACGATGATCGGCGGCACCCTTATCGCTGCCATGCCGGTAGTTGTCCTACCGCACGTAGGGCATCTTGAACCGTGGCAGTCGGTATTCATCGCCATCGGCCTGCCCGGAGTGCTGGTTGCCCTGCTGGTGCTTACCTTGCGAGAGCCTGTGCGCACTGGCGTAAAGGCAGGCGTGCAGCCGCATTTCCGCGAGGTCCTGCGCCACATGGGTGAGCGACGCAGTACCTATTTCCTGATCATCTTCGGCTATTCGCTCAGCGGCATGATGTGGAACGGCTCCATTGCGTGGCTGCCCACCTTTTTCATGCGAACCTTCGGATGGACCACGGCCGAGGTAGGCATGAAATATGGGCTGACCATGATGCTTGCCGGGACTCTCGGGGCAATCACGGGCGGCATGATAGCAACTGCGCTGGAGCGCCGGGGACACTTTGATGCCAATATCAAGATTGGCCTGATATCGCTTCTCGTCGCCACGCCCGCCGGTATATTTGGAGCATTGGCGGGCTCTCCGTCCGCAGCACTGGCCGGGATATTCGTCTTCCTGTTGGGATGCGCCATGCCCTATGGCGGCGCAGTAGCTGCGCTTTACGCGATAACGCCCAACCAGATGCGCGGGCAAGTTTCCGCGATCTATCTGTTCAGCCTTAGTTTCATCGGCATGGGTATCGGCCCGACGGTCGTTGCCTTCTTTACCGATCACGTTTTCGGCAATGACGCAGCCATTGGCAGTTCACTGGCCATGACGATGCTTATATCTGCACCGCTTTCGGCTGTGATCCTCTGGCTGTCCCGCCGCCCCTATCGCAGTTCTTTGGAACGCGTCGATTTTTGATCCTGCAGCCACAATACCTTAGGCCCACTCTGCCATCTCTCTCGGCCGACGCCGCTATTGCTTTGGCTGCGACCGGTCTGGATACAGCCAGCGGGCATCGAGTGCCGCGATCGCGGGAACGGCCTGCTTGCAATATTGCGCGGCGGTCTCGACAGTCTTCTTGATGCGCTTGCCGATGGTCCTGGTGTCGCCGCTCGAAGCCTTGTCTCCGACCTTGTATTCATTCCACGCAACGTTCCCGCAGTTGCGGAAGCCGGCCACGATGCGAAGGTAGCGCTTGCTCCGTTCGGCGCTGATAACCAGGTCCCCCGAGGTATACCCCCCTTCGCACTCTTCGGCCGTGCAAGGATCGTCACCCGCCCAGAGCCGCCTTGCAAAAACCCATGTACCTTGCGGAAGCCGAAACAGGTCCTCTGGAAGCGCCGGAGTCTCGGGATTGATCGTCCGCACTTCCTCTATCGGTTGAGCATCACCGTCCTGCGAAATGACCAGAACGGACAGGGCAAGTAAAGAAACCCATAATTTCATGCGGGAATCTCCGGAAACTCCAGACGTCAGCGGCCGACATACCGGCTTGGCAATCCCCGTTATTCTAGCGAATTTACAGTACGGCTCCAATATTTATCCATTTCAGTATACAATCATCTGGCGTATCATTGGCCGCGTACGAATGTGGGCTCACCATGCGTCGAAAACTGCTTCTCTGCGCTTTTGTATTATCGCTGGTTACGGCCTGTTCCAAGGCACCAGTACCGCCCGATGGCACTGAAGCGACGGTCGGCGAGATAGTGGGTTTGCCTGCAGAACTCCGCGAACAGGCCAACAAGTTCTATACCGGAGATCTGGACGGCTTAATCAAGCGACGGGTAATTCGCGCCGGTGTACCATTCAACAGGACATTTTACTTCATAGACAAAGGCCAGCCGCGCGGCCTGTCCTATGAATTCATGACGCTGTTTGAAGAAAAACTGAATGAGAAGCTGAAAACCGGCCCAATCAAAGTCCATGTGGTGCTTGTGCCTATGCCGCGCGACGCATTGTTGCCAGCCTTGCGCGCAGGACAGGTCGATCTTGTCGCGGCCCAATTGACCATAACGCCCGAACGGCAAAAGCTCGTCGATTTCACTACCCCCACGCGGACTGGCGTTAGCGAAGTGATCGTGACGGGTCCGGTATCGCCAACGCTTGCCAACATCGATGACCTATCGGGCAAGCGGCTCTTTGTGCGGCGTACTTCCAGCTATTACGACAGCATCCAGGCACTAAATCGGAAGTTCAAAGCCAGCGGCAAAGCTCCAGTCGAAATCGACGAGGCGCCTGAAGCACTTGAGGATGATGATCTTCTGGAAATGGTAAATGCCGGGCTGGTGCCGGCAATCGTGGTGGATGATTTTCTTGCAAATTTCTGGAAACAGGCATTTTCCAAAATAGAAATTCATCAAAACCTTGCGCTTCGCAGCAACGGGAATCTGGGGGTCGCGATACGCAAGAACAGTCCCTTATTCACCGCCGAGCTAAACAACTTCATCGCAGGCTACGGACTGAATTCGGCGATCGGCCGCGTCATCAACCGTCGCTACCTGCAGGACGCCAAATATGTGACCAATGCCGCGTCCAAATCTGAACGGCGCAAGTTCCTGGAACTGGTTGGACTGTTCCAGAAATACGGGAAAGAGTACAGCTTCGATTATCTGCTGATGGCAGCGCAGGGATATCAGGAATCACATCTGGACCAGAACGCCACAAGCCATGTCGGAGCGATTGGGGTGATGCAGCTTATGCCCCGGACTGCAAACGAGCAGGCGGTAGGCGATGTCCACCAGATTGGCCCCAATATCCACGCCGGGGTGAAGTACATGCGCTTTATACGCGATCGCTATTTCGAGAGTGAACCAATGTCGACGCTCAACAAGGGCCTGTTCACCTTTGCGTCCTACAATGCCGGTGCTGGACGCATTAGGCAGCTCCGACAAGAAACAGCCGCGCGCGGGCTGGACCCCAACGTCTGGTTCGGCAATGTCGAGCGCGTTGCATCCGAACGGGTCGGTCGCGAAACGGTCGACTATGTCAGCAACATCTACAAATATTACATCGCATACCGGCTTATCATCGCAGACCGTGATCGGCGCGCCGCAGCCAAAACAACAATTACAAATCGCGCTAACTAGTTGGGTTAGCGCGCATGCCGCAAATGCGTGTGCATGACCTCGCAGCTAGGCGCCGCCTGGCGCCCGCTTCATCAGCGCTTCTGTTTTGGCGCCGCCTTTGGGGATGACTTTGACGATTTGGCACCGCTGCTTGTGCTGAACCGCCCATTGACGAACAGGTCCACCTTGACTTCAATGTCCTGTTCGGTCGGGGGTGAGTTGAGCCAGCCGAAATAGATCATCACCGTGCGGTTGCCGAGCAGCAGGTCTGTGAACAGCTCGGCCGACTGATCGTGATCCCCGTCAGCAATTGTGCCATTTACGGCAAGCTGGCGGAACACATTCGCGACGTTTTCCTTGAACCGATCGAATGTGGCGTTCGCTACCTTGCTCATCAGTTCCGGGAAGCGTGCGCTTTCCGCGATCATCAGGCGCATAAGCTCGATAGCGCGCGGGCGCAGGGCGATGTCAAAGGAATAACGCGCCGTCTTTTGCAGCGCGGAGAACAGACTTTCCCCCGGCTCGACGACAGGCGGATCGATAATGGCAGTATCCCGCGCAAAGACAACCTCGCGAAAGATTGCCTCCTTGTCCCCAAAGTGCTGATAAAGGGTGCGCGTCGCGACACCTGCTTTCTTGGCGATGTCCAGCAGGGTAGTCGCCGCATAGCCACGACTGACGAACATGTCGGTGGCGACGACCATTACCTTGACCTTGCGGCGTTCAAGTTCATCGGCGGTGGGGCGCCCGGCGCGGTTACGTTTGGACTTGGCCGAAGCGCGTTCGCGCGTGGCCAGACTGCCCGTCGCTGCGCGCGAATTCCGGGGGCGGGAACTATCGGATGCCAATTATTGGTCCCTCTGCAAATGGACCAGCCTACTGATCCATGACGGATGGCGATTGAATCGCGATGAAGGCAATTGCCTGATTATGCAACCCTCTGGTGGTATTACGCACAGCCGTGAGCCATTTCGCTCACAGTATAAATCTCATTGCCTCACGCAATCTTCCTATCCCCCCGCTTGGACGACGAGACTACGAGGGGAGTAATGAGACCATCAACATCGCCGCAGGGTCTGCCAAGTCGAAATGCAGGGCGTTAAATTAAAATACGGGCAACCCATTGGATTTGCATATGGCCGACGCGGCCTTTCCGTGAAAACGGTTCGCACCTATTCTGCCGAAACACCACGCCACTAATGTAAAATATCTTCTAAATAACTTCACACACGTATTTAATTTTAACTTCTATATAGGATAACAATTTTCGAACTTACGTTTCCATCATATCCATAATTATAAAATAATCTGCAAATTTCTTGACAGCTTACTGGACGAATGACCTAATCACCCCTTCGGCATTGGGGGCACCCATGACAGCGATTGATAACAAAGCATCCGAAAATACGGGCACTATAAAAACCGGCAGGGAACCATCCTACGCCGATGCCCTGATGCCACTGATCGTTCTGGCGGTACTTGTCAGCGGAGCGGTGGGACTGTTCGGGCTCGATGCCATGAACGGCCCACTGCAAGTGGCGATGATGATGTCGGCGATGGTCGCGGCTATTATCGTCCTCAAGAACGGGCACAACTGGGACAGCGTTTCAGATGCCGGCCGCCGCGGCGTCTCCTCGGTGGTAAGCGCCATTTTCATCCTGCTGGCGGTTGGCGCGCTAATCGGTACGTGGAACATGGCCGGGACTATCCCGACGCTGGTGTATTACGGACTGTCGCTGATCCATCCCAACTGGTTCTATGTCGCCAGCCTGTTGGTTTGCGCAATCATTTCGCTTGGCATCGGCAGTTCATGGACAACTGTTGGCACGATCGGCATCGGACTTGTCGGCCTTTCGACGCTGGCCGGGGTCTCTCCAGCTATTACGGCCGGCGCCGTGGTTTCCGGCGCATACACGGGGGACAAGCTTTCGCCCCTTTCCGAAACCACAATCCTTGCCGCGCAACTAACCAATAATGACCTGTATGTGCATCTGCGCCATCAGGCGTGGGTGAGCGTGCCGGCCTTGGTAATCGCGGCCCTGGGCTTCACCGTTCTGGGGCTGAGTGATCGATCACTCGGTGTCGACCAGAGCCTGATGAATTCAGAGCTTCTCGCGCTCGACCAACTCTTCTGGATCACGCCGATCAATCTGCTGCCGCTGCTCCTGCTGGTCATATTGTCCATCCGCAAAGTCCCCGCCTCACTGGCGGTGATGAGCGCCGCGTTGTTTGCCGGTGTCCTGGCCTGCTTCACGCAGCCGCAGGCGGTGCTCATCGCCTTTCCCGAGGCGGCTGTCGGTCTGGAATATTATATCAAGGCGGTCTGGCAAGTGATCGCCACCGGCTATTACTCAAACACCGGAATTCCGCCGGTGGACGAGCTGTTATCGCGCGGCGGCATGTCCAGCATGCTGCTTACCATCTGGCTCATCATCGCGGCGCTCGCATTCGGATCACTGCTGGATGAGTTTGGGTTCCTGTCGAAGCTTGTCACACCTATTTTGACGCGCGCCAAAAGCACTGGCAGCCTGATCGCGACAACCACTGCGACGGCAATCGGCCTGAACGTCGTGACGGCCGATCAGTATGTCGCGGTGGTTCTGCCCACGCGGCTGTTCAAGGTGGAATTCCAGAAGCGTGGTCTCGCGACCAAGAACCTGTCACGCGTTGTGTCGAACGGCGCCATTGTTACGTCTCCGCTGATCCCGTGGAATTCCTGCGGCGCATATATGGCAGCAGTGATGGGCGTGCCGACGCTGGTGTATTTGCCCTATGCGATCTTCAACTACGTCAGTCCGATGCTCGACATGTTCTACGGCTACACCGGCTTCAAGATTGCCCGGATAACAGATGAGCCATCTGCAGCAGCGGAACCAGGCGGAGAGACGCCTCATCAACTGCGCGCGCCCTAACCCGGGCCAGTGGCAGCCGACAGTAGATTGGCATAGCCGGAGTACAGCCGCCGCTGGAGCTGCTCCAGCGGGAACGGACGATCCGCCCATTCCACGCACAGCGCGCTGGCAAGCAGAACCAGCTGCTCTGCAAGATCGCGAACATTCACGTCGGGCCGCAGCACGCCGGCGTGTTGCTGGCGCAGCAGAAGTCCATGCATTCCTTTCAGCTGCCGATCGCGGAAGCTGTAGAAAATGTGCCGGGCATCCGTAAAGAAGATCAGGCTTACCTGACGGCAGAATTCCGGTTCCGCCTCTATCGATTGCAACCAGCGGTTAATAATTGCGATCACGGCATCGGGGTCGTGGGGATCGGGCGCGGCAGTCCTGCCAACATAGCGGGTGTATTCGCCAATCGCCTCGACGATTGCCTGCTCACGCGGACCGACAAGATTGTAGATGGTCTGCACGGCATGGCCCGAAGCTTCGGCAATTCCCCGCATAGTGACGCCTGCAAAACCCTGCTGCGTAAGCATGCGCCGGATCGCCGCCAGAATATGGGCGCGGCGCAGGCGCTGGTTCCGGCGAGACGTGGAAGCGGACATGCTTGCCTCGCGCCAGTGAAGGATCGGCACCGCCGGATCGTAAAGCGCCAATGCAAAAGCCGGAACTGTAGCCTCTATGCTGCTTGCCAGAGCCGGAAAGCCGGTATGGCTTGCGCCTTCAAACATGGGCGGTCCCGGTCCCTGAAATGTCCCGTCCCTCTATAACATCCAGAATCTTCGCGGGAGTAAGCGGCAGGTTGATCGCTATTTCACCGAACGGCGAAAGCGCATCAGTGATTGCATTCACCAGCGTCGGCGGACCGATGATGGCCCCACCCTCGCCCACGCCGCGCATTCCGCCAATCGTCCCCGAAGGCGTATTGGCGTGCAGATACTCAAAATCGGGCACGTCCGAAATTGTCGGCATGAGATAGTCCTTGAACGTCGCCGCCAGCGGATTTCCGCGCGCATCATAGGGCATATCTTCCAGCAGAACCTGCCCGATGGCCTGCGCCAGTCCCCCGGCAATTTGCCCTTCAACCACGCCGGGATTGATAACCGTCCCGCAATCCTCGGCAGAAATCCAACGTTCGATTTTCACAAAGCCTGTGTCCGCATCAATCTCGACAATGCAGGCATGGGCCGCACTGGTGAAGGTCATCGGTGGTGGCTGATAGCGGAACTGCGCCTGCAATCCGGATTCCAGTCCGGGCGGTAGGCGGGCCGGTTCACCATAGGCAATCTCGGCAATTTCGCGCAGCGTGTGCGTCATTTCCGGCGCGCCTTCGATGTGCACCTTGCCGTCGGCAATAGTGATGCTTTCAGGACTAGCGTTGTAAAGATGCGCAGCTATCCGCTTGATATTGGACGACAGAATTTCCGCAGCCGTCCACGACGCGCCGCCAGCGATCACGCCCTGCCGGCTGCCCGCCGCGCCCGGGCTGAAGCCGCCAAAGGAGGAATCGCCCTCGAAGACCGTAACGTCGTCATAGGGTACCCCCAGCCGGTCCGCTATCACCTGCGCCATGGTGGTGGCGGTGCCGTGGCCCTGCGAATGGGTACTGAGAGATGCCGTGACCTTGCCGGTGGGCTCCACCCGGATCTGCGCGGTTTCGCCTGTCATGGGCGCCATGATGCCTGCAACGGCGGTGGGTTCGACATAGGCAGCAATTCCAAGGCCCAGGTAACGTCCGGAATTGCGCGCCTCTGCCTGTTCACGACGGAAGGCTGGCACATCGATATGCGCAACAAGCTTCTCCAGGCATTCAGCCGGAGTGATATCAGTAACTTCGATGCCCATCGTCGATGTCGCTGGCTGGTCACCGAGTGCAATCAGGTTCCGGCGCCGGATCTCCACGGGATCGATTCCCATTTCCCGCGCTGACGCGTCCAGCAACGTTTCGCGCATCAGCGTTTCCATCGCCCACGGCCCGCGATAGCCGCCCAGCCCCATGGTATTGGTGAACCAACCGCGCGTGTGAAAGCTATAGGCCGGCATTTTGTAGGCGGGCCACATGAACATATGTACGGCAATGTTGCAGTCCTCACCCATCGGGAATGCCCCGTTGTTGCAGCTGTATTCGCAATGACCGGCGGTGATCCGCCCCTGTGCATCGAAGCCGACCGTCAGCGTGATTTCCTGCTCGCGCGCGTGGCTGGACGCGGTGAGTGACTCAAACCGGTCCTCTATCCATTTGATCGGCCGTCGGAACAGCCGGGCCGCGACGATCACGGCCATTTCTTCGCGCCATGGCATATTTTTCAGCCCGAACGCCCCGCCCACATCCTTGGCAATCACACGGATTGCTTCATGCGACAGGTCCAGTGCCGTCGCCACATAGCGGGCCACCAGATGCGGGCTTTGACAGCTGATGTAGATCGTCAGTTCACCGGCGCCATCCAGTGATGCAACACAGCCCCGCGCCTCCATCGGCGATTGCGCGATGCGTTGGTGCCGTATGGTCCGAGTGGTGCGATGTGCTGCACGATCCAGCGCTGCCTGCACATCTGCGTTGACCTGCTCTTCACCCATCTCCTGCGCGATATTACCATCAATACCCGGATGGACTGGCGGCCCGGATCGCGCGTCCGCAATGGTAACAACGGGGTCTTCCTCATCAATGCTGATTTCCACCAGTGCCGCTGCATCTTCTGCAATCGCGCGGCTTTCAGCGATCACCATCACAACCGGATCGCCAACGGAAGTAACTCGTCCATTGGCCAACAGAGTTACGGGCGCAGCCACCGGTGTGAAGTAAAAAGTCATCATTGACAGCGGCACCTGGGCGAAATCTGCATGGGTGTAGATCGCATGCACGCCGGGCAATTCGCGCGCCGCGCTGGCATCGATCGCCGTAATTGTACCCCGCGCCACGGCCGAGCGGGCGAAGGCACAATGCAGCATACCCGGTAGACGCACATCATCAGTATATTGCCCGCGCCCCGTCAGCAGGCGCCCATCTTCCTTGCGCGCGACCCGCTTGCCGATGACGCGGGCGGCCTGGATCACCTCCATGTTCACGCGACCCCTCCATCATCCGTGATCTGGCGAATAGCGCGGCGAATGCCCTGGTAACCGGTACAGCGACAGATATGGCCCGACATCGCCGCTTCCAGATCGGATGCAGCAGGCCTGGTCCCATCTATGGTCAGCGCAGCAAGCGTAATCGCGATCCCCGGCGTGCAAAAGCCGCATTGCAGGCCGTAGTTGTCGCGCAGCGCCCGCTGCACGGGATGCAGCGTGCCGTCGTCCGCCGCCAGCCCTTCGACAGTCGTCACAGACGCGCGATCCGCCTGCACCGCCAGCATCAGGCAGGACCGCATGGCCTGCCCGTCCACCATCACCGTACACGCACCACATACGCCATGTTCGCAGGCCAGATGCGTGCCGGTATATCCCAGGTTTTCACGCAGGAATTCGCCAAGGCTGCTGCGCGCCTCTACCGTGGCGGCGTGCTGCCGTCCGTTGACAGTCAACTCGATGCGATGCTCGCTCATGCTGCCTCCCTTCAGGGACTCTGCAGGCACAGATCCCGGCGCATTCCCTCTTGCTGCGCAACGTTATCCCGTTGTCGCACCCGCATACTATCTCAGCAGCACAGATGCCCGATTTTTTCGTCCAAAACTTTAGAACAAGATGCACCAATCATCCAAATCGAAAGGACGCCGGTCTTCACGGTCCCGGAAGGCGTTGTTCGCATATGATCGTCACCGACCGGCAAAAACGTCCGCTACCGCGCGATGGGGATCAAAGAGTGCCGCGATAGCCCGCGCATAAGGCAGCCCTTGTACGGGGATTGTCAGCGCATCATCTTCAAACGATGCCAAACCTCGCGACAGGAATGGTTGCAGACGATCCACCGCCAGCCGCAGCATATCCGGTCCGGGCACAGCCTTGCCGTTGCACAGTAACGATTCAATGATCGCCCCGCGCCGTCGGTCATTTTCGCTACGGCGAATGCCCCGAACGGCCGTCATGCGATTTTGCGACAGGATTGCGCGGTAGGCGCCTGCGTTCTTTTCGTTTTGCACCAACACCTGCGGAAAGCTGCTGATGGCCGATGCACCCAACCCGATTACAACAGGCGCTGTGTCGTCCGTGAACCCCTGAAAATTGCGATGCACGCGGCCCGACAAGGCGGCTTGGGCCAAAGGGTCACCCGGCAGGGCAAAATGATCGAAACCGACAGGCACGTATCCGGTGCTGACAAGCGATTCATACGCCCGCTCTGCCATGCGAAAGCGCGCTTCAGGCTTTGGCAGGATAGACGCATCGATCTGCTTCTGGCGGGATATCATATGCGGGACGTGGGCATAGCCAAACACGGCAATGCGATCGGCAGAATGCGCGGCGGCATAGTCTAACGCGTCTTCCAGATCATCGATGCTCTGCCCCGGCAGGCCATACATCAGATCAAAATTGATCGACGAAACGCCCGCCGTACGCAGGATCGCGGTGCAACTATCTATCAATGAGGCCGATTGAACCCGGCCAATCGCCTTTTGCACATCCGGCGAAAGCGTCTGCACCCCAAGGCTTGCGCGCTGGACGCCGACCCCTGCCAACGCCTCTCCCCATTGTTCATCCAGCGTACGGGGATCAAGTTCGATCGAGATAACCGGATCAGTCACCTGGAACGCTTGCGTCAGCGAAAGCATCAAGCGGACGAAGTCCGTTGGCGCGATGGCATTGGGACTGCCGCCGCCAAAGGCAATCCGCCTGACCTTTGCACCTGCGGGAAGCCTTGCGCCGACCATAGCAATTTCGTGGTGCAGCGCGTCGATATAGCTGGCGAGCCGACTTTGCCGGTTGGTCCGGCCGGTATTGCAGCCGCAATACCAGCAGATTTCCCGGCAGAACGGAATATGGACATAAAGCGAGACATCGCCGGAAACGGTGCCAAGTGCCGCCGCAAAGTCCGCCTCACCTACTTCGGGGCCGAATTCGGCTGCAGTCGGGAAGCTGGTGTACCGCGGCACCGGCGTCATCAGGAGTTCAGGATAATAT
>Ga0233380_1000147_pt1 | contig 39767 bp, 31 predicted proteins | sample ElkDunMinimDraft_9_FD_191541 | JGI IMG/M metagenome (GOLD analysis project Ga0233380, IMG submission 191541) | Fecal eukaryotic communites from dung pellets of Tule Elk in California, USA - Elk Dung F36 | ecosystem: Host-associated > Mammals > Digestive system > Large intestine > Fecal | place... | reverse complement strand
GCACAGATGCCGAGCACCGCCCCGCCCCGACGGTGATGGGCAAGGATGTCGATGTCCCAACCCTGCGCGCGCAGGAACGCCATGTCCGCGACCGTCGCCTTGGAGCCCGGCAACACGATGAGCGCGGCGTCACCGGGAATGGGCCTGCCGGGAGGAACCATGATCATTTCCACCTGCGGTTCGCTCTTGAGCGGGTCGAGATCGTCGAAGTTGGCGATACGCGGGAGCATCGGACAGGCCACGAGGATGCGGCCGCTCTTGCGCGCTGCCGGCACGTCCAGGCTCACGGCATCTTCGCTGGGCAGCCGCGACGCCGCCGACAGCCAGGGCACCAGGCCGAAGCCGCGCCATCCGGTTCGTTGCTCGATGGCGGCATAGCCATCGGTGAACAGGGCTGGGTCTCCGCGGAACTTGTTGACGATGAAGCCGTGGATCATCGCTGCGTCCTCGGGCTCGATCACGGCGCGGGTGCCGACGAGCGAGGCGATCACTCCGCCACGGTCGATATCGCCGACCAGTACCACGGGCACCTGCGCGGCCCGCGCGAAGCCCATGTTGGCGATGTCGCCCGCACGCAGGTTGATCTCTGCCGGGGAGCCCGCGCCTTCCACGACGACCAGCTCGCATCGCGCTCGCAGGCGCTCCCAGCTGGCGAGGACTTCGGGCAGCAGATCGCGGCGCGCCTCGCGGAAATTAGATGAGCCCAGGACCCCGCGCACGCGGCCATGCACGACCAACTGGGAGGTGCGATCGGCTTGCGGCTTCAGCAGGACCGGGTTCATGTCCGTGAGCGGCTCGGCGCCGGCGGCCAGGGCCTGGAGCGCCTGGGCCCGGCCGATCTCTCCGCCATCCACGGTCACCGCAGCGTTGTTGGACATGTTCTGCGGCTTAAAGGGAAGGACGCGCAGCCCCCGATTGGACAAAGCCCGACAAAGGCCGGCAACCAGCACCGACTTGCCGACGTCCGATCCGGTTCCCTGCAGCATTACAGCAGCCACTGCACTCCTCCCGCCAATAACCAGCAAAGGGCGCAGGCGCGCAGATAGATGACCCGTCCGCGTTGCATCGCCCCGCAATCGGCTTTGCCACCATCGCCGATCCACGGCTTGGGCACGAGTACGCTGTCGTAACGGATCGGCCCTGCCAAGCGCACATCCAATGCGCCCGCCATCGCGGCCTCAGGCCAGCCTGCGTTGGGCGAGGCATGACGCGAATGGTCGCGCCACAGCACGCGCCAGCCTCTCATGCCCGCGCAACAGATCAGCAGTGCCGAAAGACGAGCCGGGAGCAGATTGAGAAGATCGTCAGCGCGGGCGCTGGCCCAGCCGAACGCGCGAAGAGGCTCCTCAGGGTGGCCGATGAGACTGTCGGCGGTGTTGACCGCCTTGTAGGCCCATACGCCTGGCAAGCCGAGCACGAGCAGCCAGAACAGCGGCGCGACAATGCCATCGCAGAAGCTCTCCGCCAGGCTCTCGATCGCCGCGCGGGCCACCCCGGACTCGTCAAGCACGGCGGTATCGCGACCCACGATCATCCCCACTGCGGCACGTGCGAGCGGGAGGTTGCCTTGCTCAAGCGTGGTCTGGACCTCACGGTAATGGGAATGGAGGCTGCGTTGCGCGAGTGCGGGCCATGCCGCCAGTGCAATCAGCGGCCAGGCCCATTGGCCGAGGAGCGCTCGTGCTGCCTGCTCGAGGAGAAAAGCCGTGCCCCCGCTTGCCAGGAGGAGCAGCAAGAGCGTCGCCACGCCGAGCATGTGTCGGGCGGTCTCTCTCCGCGACTTGCCGTTCCAGCGCGCCTCGCACCCGTTTATGAGCCGGGCGAAGGCTCCGACCGGGTGGCCAATGCGTCGGTAGAGCCCCTCGGGCCAACCGCAAGCGGCGTCCAAAGCCAGGGCGAGGAGGGCGATCGGCTCAGCCATCGAGGCAGATTTCTGCAAGGGCCCGTTTCAGTCTCAACAACGCCTGGTCGTCGCCAGGTAGACCGAAGCGCAGCAGATCCGGGTGCGCGGAAAAGGGGCGAGTGAGGATGTGGCGGCGTGCCAGGCCGTCGAACAACCGCGCGGCCGCGCGCGTTCTGGTCAGCCTGAACAAGGGGCAGTGACCGGCTGGGGCAAGTCCGTACCGTCGCAGGACTCGATCGAGCCGGGCCGCTGCCTGCGGCAGCCATGCGCGTGTATCGCCGATCCAAGCGTCGTCGCCGTAAGCGGCCGGGCCAAAAGCAAGCCCGGCGGCACAGATCGGCCATTCGCCCATGAGGTGTCGCAGCCGCTGGAGCAGTACATGGGGAGCCAGCACGAAGCCGAGACGCACGCCGGCCAGACCGAAAAACTTGCCGAACGATCGGGTCACGATCAGGCGGCGGTTATCCGCCACCTGATCCGCCACGCTCCATTCCGGGCGACAGTCCACGAACGCTTCGTCAACCAGCAGCCAACCGCCGGCCCGCTCTTGATCGGCCAGCTTCTCCAGCAGCACCGTGCGCGACAGCAGGGCGCCGTCGGGATTGTTGGGGTTGGCGATGACGAGCACGGACCCGCTGGCCTCAGGGATGCCCGCAAAGGCCTGTGCATGGGTGCTGTAAGTCAGGGGAGCATATTGGCCGGGCAGTTGAAGCAGCTGGGCGACGGAACGCAGGCCAGCTTCGCTTCCGGGGACCGCAGCGCAGAAGTCCGGATGCGCGCCAAATGCCAATGCGGCGGTTCGCTCGAGATCGGCCAGCGCGGCGGGATCAGGGAGGGCGCGCCAGTCGATCTCCAGCGAAGCGCCGGGCTGCCATGGCTGGGGATTGATGCCGGTCGACAGGTCAAGCCACTCGCCTGCCTGGCCGCCGAAGCGCAGGCGGGCATCGGTCAGGCGGCCGCCGTGCAGGGTCAGGGGCCCGCTCAAGGCGCGAACACCAAGGCGGCGAGCGTGACACTCTCGACCAGTTCGATGCCGGCGCCGTGGCCATCGCCCGAGATGCCCCCCAGACGCCGCTGCACCCACCAGCGCCAGAGTATCATCGCTGCAGGCGCGGCAAGGAGGGCAGGGGCGACAAGCCAGGCAAGCGCGATGATGACGACGAACCAGATCGCCAACGCCACCGGATTGGCGCCGGAGCGGAACATCGTGCCCAGCCCTTCGTGCAGAGGAGGCAAGGTGCGGGCCCAGAACAAGGGGCCAACACGGGCCAGGACGGGAATCGCGATCATCGCCGCGAAAGAGGGCGTGTCGAGTGCAAGGCGCAGCAGCACGAGCTTGCCCAGCAGTTGGAGCGCGATCGTCGTCACCCCGAAGCTACCGATGTGCGGATCGGCGAGCACTTTCGAGACGCGGTCGGGATCCGCATGGCCGGCGCCGGACGCGTCCGCGATGTCGCCCAATCCGTCGAGATGCAAGGCGCCGGTTGTTCCCACCCACGCAAGCAGCCCAAGCAGGGCACCGGCCCAAGGGTCGCGTCCTGATCCCAGCCATGCCCCGCCTGCGACGCAGGTCCCTACCATCAGGCCGGCAATGGGAAACCACCTGATCGCGGCGGCCATCTCGCTGCTGTCGGCCTTCACGGCGGGCAGCGGAAGCCGGGTCATGAACTGCAAGGCGAGAACGAGCGATCTCATGATGCGCGGTCTGTCACGAGGGCAATGACCTGCCCCGAAGCTGGGGAGCCCGGCCACACGCGCAAGCTCAGCAGCGCCCGGTACGGAAGGTCCAGCGCCCACACGCCTCGGTGATCGAGACCCGTCAGCAACGAGAGGGTAGCCCGCATGGTACCAGCGTGTGTGACGACAAGGGTGTTCGTTTCCAGCTCAGCCAATGCCGTGGCCACCCGTGCCCGCAAGTCGGACCATCGCTCGCCCCCGGGGGGAGCGTGGGTTTCCGGGTCCTCCCAGAAGCGCTCCAGAGCTTGCGCGTCGAGGGATGCGGGAGCAAGGCCCTCCCAAAGCCCGAAGTCGAGCTCGCGCCATCGCCAGTCGACGTGTAGGGGCACATGCATGCTGCTCTTCAGATGCTCTGCCTGATGGGCGGCGCGCACGAGGTCTGATGTGACCAGTCGCCGCACCGGGAGGTGGCGAACGCGCTGGCGCATTTCCGGGCAATCGGGATTGCGCGCCGGCTCGTCGATGTGGCCGAGAAGGAGCCCCTCTCGCAGCGGCGGACCATGCCGCAGCAAGTGGATCACACGCGCGGTCACTGGCAGCGCGCCACTGCAGCCTCTGCAAACGTGGCCATCTCGTTATGAGCTGTCAGGGCCGCCCGCACCAGCGGCACGGCAAGGGCTGCGCCGGTTCCTTCGCCTAACCGCATGTCGAGACGCAGCAGCGGTTTGAGGTCCAGCTTGGCAAGGAGCTGCTCGTGCGCCGTCTCTGCCGAGCAGTGTGCGGCGATGCAGTGATCGACAAACCCGGGCTGAACGGCCGCGAGAGGGACGATGGCGGCACATGCGATGAAGCCGTCAAGCAGCACGGGAACGCGCAGGAGCCGCGCGGCCAGGATGGCGCCTGCCATGGCCACGATTTCCCGGCCGCCGAGCCTCCTCAAGGTTTCGAAGGGGGTGTCGCACGCGCTCTGATGGAGTCTCAGGGCTTGATCCACGGCGGCGACCTTGCGGGCCAGCGCGCCCCCGTCGATGCCGGTGCCCCGGCCGCACCAGTCTGCGGCATCGCCCCCGTAAGCCGCTGCACAAAGGGCCGCGGCCGGGGTTGTGTTGCCGATGCCCATCTCTCCGACGAACAGCAGTTGGGTATCGTTCGCGACTGCCGTAGCCCCGGCATTAAGCGCGGCCAGGCACTCGGCCTCGCTCATCGCGGGCGCCTGAGCGATGTCGAGGGTAGGCCGGTCGAGATCGAGCGGAACCACCGCGAGGTCCGCCCCCGCGGCGCGCGCGAGTACATTGATGGCAGCGCCCCCGGCCTGAAAATTCGCGACCATCTGCGCTGTGACTTCCACCGGGAACGCGCTTACGCCCCGCGCCGCAACACCATGGTTGCCGGCGAACACGACCGCGCGGACACATTCGATCCGCGGGCGCGCGGTTCCTTGCCACCCGGCCATAAACGCGGCGATCTCTTCAAGCCGGCCGAGCGATCCGGCCGGCTTCGTGAGCTCGGCTTGCCTCGCTCGCGCCGCAGCCGTCGCGGCGGCCGAGGGTTGAGGCAAGGCGATGGTTGCCTCAAGGAAGGCTGCGGGATCGGCAAAGGTGATCATGTGCACAAGTACCCTTCGGGCGGGGTGCGCACGATGAAGTGGCCTTTTACCCCCTCCGGCCAGTCTGCGTAGCGCACCACGCCTTCCTGGCTGGTGGCGTGGCGCGTCGCATACGTCAGGATGGCGCGAGCACTCTCCCGATCCGGCGTGAAGTCACCAAGGACGTAGCCGACCTTGCCGGGAGCGCGGATATGCACGGAACAATGGCGCTTGCAGGAGAACGGGCAAGGCATCTCCTGCACGGCAACGCCGCCAAGCGCCGGGTCCTCGTGCTGCAAAGCGCGCATCTCGCGGGCGAGCAGCGCGCCTCCGCGCTGCCCCTCCCTGTCCTCCCGTGCGTCGGCGGAGAAGCGACAAGTGGAGCAGACCACCACCGCGGCTCCGGGTTTCACTGAAGCCAGCATCTAGAACCGGCTCCTCAGGCCAAAGTAGACCGTCCGCCCCAGCGAGCCGTAGCCGCTGGTTGTCTGGTACTCCTTGTCTGCCACGTTCTCGACCCGTGCCTGGAGCGTCAAAGCCTCTGCCACGCGCCATTGCGCCCGCAAGTCGACCAGCCAGTAATCGTCCAGTACCTCGGTCGTGCTGGCGCTGTTGAAGGTCTTGCCCGAGTAGCGTACCGCAACGCTGGCGCGCAGGCCCGAGGCGAGGTCGATACCGCCCTCGATGTTGGCCAGATGGCGCGGCGAGCGAGCGAGCTGGCGCCCATAAAAGGCGGCATTTTCGCTGCGATCTTCCGCCTTGATCCAGCTGTAGTTTCCTTCGACGAACAGCGCGCGCCAGCGTGCCGAGCTGGCAAGTTCGAGGCCCCGGGCCCGCGCCTGCCGGACATTGGCGTAGTAGCCGGTGCGACTGGTGGTGGTGTCGGGGATATAGCAGGCAGGGGGCAGGGCGCCCCGCGTGGGGCAGCTGGCGAAATCGATCAGGTTGTCAGTGTCTCGCTGGAACCACGCTGCCGAGACGTGTAAGATCTGGCCGAAGCGGTGCTCAGCACCGACTTCCCAACCTTTTGCCTGCTCGGGGGCAAGGTCCGGCGCGCCGTAGAGGCTGAACAGCTGGTAGAGCGACGGCGCCTTGTAACCCTCGTCATAGCTGGCCCGGATGACCGTCGCACCCTGGTTGGGCGTATAGGCGGCGCCCGCGCTGAATACCGTGTTCTCGCCGAAGCGAGACTGGTGGTCGTAGCGACCGCCCGCGTTGAGCGTCAAACCGGTGAACGGGGTCACCCGTGCTTGGCCATAGAGGCTGTTCGTGTCCGCCCTCGTCGGCATTAGCGTGTAGGAGGTGAGCGAGTTCGAGGGGGAGGCGGTGGTCATCCGGTGCTCCTCGCGTTCGGCACCGAACACCAGGTCGATCCTTTCGGCGACCTGGTAAGTGCCTTGATATTCGAAGCGTCGAACGCGGCCGTTCGCATCGAAGTTGATCTGACGAATGCGGCGGGCCGGATCGAAATTCTGCCTCTCGGTTTCGGTCTGCAGCACGGCCAGACGATTGGTCAGCTTGCCGTCAAACAGGCCGAAGTTCAGGCCGGCATAGGCGGACCACTCTTCGGTCGTCCCGTAAGCACGGGTGTCGCCGCTGGTGGCGTCGAACTCGTTCCGTGCGTCGGCCCAATAGCCGCGCAGGTCGAGCGATACGCCCGGTGCCATGCGCAAGGTGGCGGTGGCGCTCGCGGCCTGGCGGCTATAGCCGTCGTCTTCCGTCCCGTTGGCACGGGCGGAGATGCCATCCGTGCTGAAGGTCGATCCGGCGACGCGCCAGTCGATGGTCTCGCTGCTTCCGCCGATGCCGGCACGAGCCGAAACGGTCTCGTGAGTGCCCGCTTCTACTGCCATGCTGCCCTCAAGGCGCCTTGCGGGCTTGCGGGTCGAGACATTGACCACGCCGCCAATCGCATCGCTGCCCCACAGGATGGACTGCGGCCCGCGCAGGATTTCGATGCGATCGATATCATCCAGCATCAGGTTGGAAAAAGCGTACCCGCCGGCGGTGGAGGACGGGTCCGCCAAGCGCATGCCGTCGAGCACCATGACCGTCTGGCCGGCATCGGCACCGCGGATCCGGAGCGAGGTGGCCGTGCCATAGCCGCCGTTGCGGGACAGGCTGATGCCGGGCGTGCGCAACAGGACGTCGCTGACCGCGATCAGCTGTGCGTCCGCGAGCGCCTTTTCATCCAGAACCGTGACGCTCGCGGAGTTGCGGTCCTGCGAAACTGGGGCGCGAAATGCGGTTACGACAATGCTGTTGTCCGGAGCATCCTCCGCCAGGGCGGGGGGCGCGGCAAGGGTGGAGAGCGCCGACCAGGCGGCCAAAGTAGTGATACGGGGCAAGACGTGTGTCCCTTCTTGCAAACGGCTTCGGACCCGCCGGTGGACCCGTTGCAAGAAGGCGTGCGCGCGGAACGCTCCCGCGAAGGGGAGGGTACGACATGACGCCCCCTCGCGCGGGATCACCCGGCAAGGCGGTTGCTGTCGTTGCGCGAGGGATGACCTCTGCCAGAGCAGAAGCCCTCGAACACCCGGTGCACCCTGCCCGGATGAAGAACGACTGCGTCAGGCAGGTCTCCTGGCTTGCGGGTCAGCGCCTTTCCGGCCGCCTTCTCAGGACTGATGGTCCCAATGGCGTAGTGGCCGGATGGCTCGCCGCTTACAGTTGCAGGGGCAGCCCGGGGCTTTCACCCGAGTTCCCTTTTGATCCCCTCGCGGGGAACCTGTCGCGGCGCGCCCCCTACTCGGGCTTTTCAGGAAGCGCAAGAGCGGTTCTTCGCCTCTTCTTGGCCTGATGACGAATCAACATCAGGAGGACCGATCAAGTTGTGGCTGGGCAGACACCGACTTCAGGAGGTCGCTTGCGGCACGGTGGAACTTGGCCTATCGCGGCAAGTGTATCGGGTGCTCGAGAGAGCTTAATCGGGAAGTCCGGGCCTGGCGGTTCTATCCGCCACAAGCCGGCACTGCTCCCGCAACTGTAACCGGTGAGCGCATCGCCACGATGCCATTGGAAGGCTTGGTCCTTCCGAGAAGGCGGCGACCAGCGCGTTTGATCCGGAAAGTCAGGAAACCGGCCCGATGCCGTCGTTCCTCTGCGCGGGCGGGATGCACCGGGCGGACGAGGGGCTCGCGATGGTCGCGGGCAGGACCCTTGGCGGACGACATTCGTGTGTCGCGTCGAAGGGGAGCGTAAAGTCTTGTCGAACTTCTGACATCCCGGCGGCGAAGCTTCGCCCGCCCCCCGCGCCCTTTCGCGTGATCGACGCGGCCTTGCGGCCGGCGTCGTCTCTCAACGACTGCAATCGGAGTCCTGCTCATGGACGATCGTCTTTCGATTAATTCTCCGCGCTTCCAGCTTTGCGTCTTCGCCGCCTTGGCAGCGGTTATGCTGATCACCCGGACTCACTCGTTAAGCCACCTGGTTCACTTGCCCGACACCAGCCTCGCCAGCTTCTTCGTGCTTGGCTACCTCGTTCGCCGGCCTGCGGCCTTCGGCGGGCTGTTCGCCCTCGGCTTCGCGATCGATGTCTGGAAGATCTACGTCATGGGCGGCTCGGGCTTCTGCTTCACGCCTGCCTACTGGATGCTGCTGCCGGCATACGGCGTGATGTGGCTTGCTGGCCGCTTCCTGGCCGAGCGGTTCCCGGAACGGCTTTCAACGCTGCTGCCTGCTGCCGTCCTGCTGGTGGCCGCGACCTTCGTGTCGAACCTGTTCTCCAGTGGCGGTTTTTACATGCTCAGCGGCCGCTTTCCCGACCCCAGCCTGGCCGGATTCCTGCTACGACTGCAGAAGTACTTCCCCGGCACGTTGACCGCGACGCTGCTGTGGTCGGGTGTGGGCGTTGCGACTTACGCGGCGTTGCTGATGGCACGGCCGCAGATGCGTCGCGAGGCAGCCCGGTGAGCGACGGCCTTACCGAACACGAGCGGCGCCACAAGGAGCGCACTGCCAAGCACAAGAAGGTGGTCGACGCCCGCATCGCCGCGGCCCAGGTCGACAAGGGCCTGGTGCTGGTGCTCACCGGCAATGGGAAGGGCAAATCCTCGAGCGCCTTCGGAATGGTCGCGCGCTCGCTGGGCTACGGGCGGACTGCCGCGGTGTTTCAGTTCATCAAGGGGAAGCAGGATGTTGGCGAGCGGGCCTTCCTCTCGCGCCAGCCCGGCGTCACCTGGGAGAACTGCGGCGAAGGCTTCACCTGGGAAACGCAGGACCTGCGCCGCGATATCGCGACAGCTCAGGCGGGTTGGGAGAAGGCCAAACGTGCGCTTGCCGATCCGGCAGTGTCGCTCGTGGTTCTCGATGAGCTGACGTACCTCATCAACTATCGCTACCTCTCGCTGGAGGATATCCTGCCGCCTATCCGCGAGCGGCCACCGATGCAGCACGTCGTCATCACCGGACGCGCCGCGCACGAGGAACTGATTGCGCTTGCCGACACCGTCAGCGCGATCCGTGACGAGAAGCACGCCTTTCGTGCAGGCGTGAAGGCGCAAATCGGGATCGATATGTGAGCGACGTTGCATCCTGCCCCGCGTGGATGGTCGCGGCGCCGTCGTCCGGGCAGGGCAAGACCCTGGTCACCGCCGCCCTGGCGCGGCGCCACCGCGACGCGGGGCGCCGTGTGCGCGTGTTCAAGTGCGGGCCGGACTTTCTCGATCCGATGATCCTGGAGCGGGCATGCGGAGCGCCGGTTCACCAGCTCGACTTGTTCATGGTCGGGGAGGACGGTTGCCAACGGCTTCTGCACGAGGCGGCGCGGGACGCTGACGTGATCCTCGTGGAAGGCGTGATGGGCTTGTTCGATGGCTCGCCTTCCGCCGCCGATCTCGCGGTGCGGTTCGGCTTGCCCGTGCTGGCCGTGGTGGACGGCTCGGCGATGGCGCAGACGTTCGGGGCGCTGGTCCAAGGCCTCGCATCCTATCGTCCCGATCTCCGCGTCGCCGCCGTTCTCGCCAACAAGGTGGGCAGCGCGCGCCACGCGGAGATGCTGCGCGAAAGCGTACCGGCGGGCGTACAATGGCTGGGTGGAATGCCACGCGACAACCAAGTTGCGTTTCCGGAGCGCCACCTGGGCCTGCTCCAGGCCGGGGAGATCCCGGATCTCGAGCCCAAGATTGCGCGAAGCGCGGCGGCCTTGCCCTCAGAGGCCGCCTGGCTCCCCGGCCCGGTCCCATTCGCGGAGCCCTCTGCACACGGCGCCGTGTCCCAAAGCCTGCAGGGCACCCGCATCGCCATCGCTCGCGATGCGGCATTCGGGTTCATCTATCCGGCCAACCTGACGTGCCTGGAACGGCTCGGAGCCAGCTTGTCGTTCTTCTCGCCTCTGGCGGATGCGACACTGCCTGCCTGCGATGCCCTGTGGCTGCCCGGTGGCTATCCGGAGCTCCACCTTAAGCCGCTTGCCACTAACCGCACGATGCTGGATTCAGTCCGCGAACACCATGGTGCCGGTAAGCCCATCTTGGCGGAGTGCGGCGGCATGTTATACTGCCTGAACACGCTGGAAGACACCGAAGGAAATCGCGCGCAACTAGCAGGCTTGCTGCCCGGCAGCGCAGTCATGCAGGCGCGTCTGACATCCTTGGGGCCGCAGGAGGCCGCGCTGCCCGCAGGAGCCGTGCGCGGCCACACGTTCCACTATTCACGGGCCGACGTGACTTTGGCGCCGGCTTGGCGGGCCCGTTCGCCGGACGGCAGGCCCGGTGAGGCAATCTATCGCTCAAAGCGGCTCACGGCGTCTTACGCCCACCTCTACTTCCCCTCGGCGCCCCAGGTGATATCCGAGATATTCGCTGGTGACCGAGCATCGTGATAGCTCCTTAACCGAGGCGGCCGGGCGAGGCCGCCCTGGAGCCCCCACGTCCGCTTGCGCCCGTGCGAACTGCAGCTAAGCGAGGGACATGATTGCCTCAGACCTCGAAGAGATGCTCGTCGCCCGCCTTGTCCGCGAGAAGGGCGGCACCTCGCAAACCTGGCGGAGGGCGCTTGGCAAGCTGATCGTCCGAGACAGCGATACGCATGTTCATTGCAACTGGGATGTGAGGCTCAGCGGCACGGAAGGCCAGCGCGCGGCGATCGAGCGACTCCTCGACGACGTTCGCCTTGAACATCCCATGGTGGCGAAGGGCTGAGCGCCTGACAGGCTGTCCGCGCGCTTGCTCGGTTCAGCGGGTCTCAGGAGCCTGCGCGGTGCTACAGACGGATTGACAATGGTGGGGCGGTCCCGTCTCCTCGGCTCAAAATGGGCGGGGAGTTGCGGATGACGAATGCTGGACGGGCACCGGCTATCTGGATGATCCTAATCGCCGCGTTCCTCGACATGATGGCGATGGGCATTGTCATGCCTGTTCTGCCGCAACTGATCGAGGAACTGACAGGCTCACTCGCGGCGGCGGGCGTGTGGACGGGCATCATTGGCAGTTTGTGGGCGCTGATGCAGTTCGTCTGTGCGCCCGTGATCGGCAGCCTGTCTGACCGCTTCGGCCGGCGACCGGTTATCCTGATCTCCACTGCAGGGCTCACGCTAGACTGGATCCTGATGGCACTTGCGCCCAATCTGTGGTGGCTTGTTGTCGGGCGGATCATTGGCGGGATCACTTCGGCCAGCGCCACTGCCTTGTTCGCATATATGGCGGATGTCACCGCTCCTGAGCGCAGAGCCCGGGCGTTCGGCCTGATCGGGGCGGCGATTTCTGCCGGCTTCGTGCTCGGGCCTGCCCTTGGCGGCGTGCTGGGCGAGATATCACCGCGCCTGCCATTCTGGGTCGCCGCCGGATTATCCGGCGCTGCCTTTTTCTACGGGCTGGTAGTGCTGACCGAGTCCCTGCCATCCGAACGCCGCAAGCCGTTCAGCTGGCGTAGCGCAAACGCCGTCTCGGCTTTGCGAATGCTCGCGGGACGGCGCGAACTTGCCACGCTCTCCGTCAGCGCGTTGCTGCTGACCTTCTCCCACCGGCTGTTCATGACGGTTTTCGTCCTGTTCGCAGGGCATCAGCACGGGTTGTCGACGCTGCAGATCGGGGCGCTGCTGACCTTCTCGAGCGTGCTCGATCTGATCATCCAGGGCACGGTCGTCGGCCCGGTGACATCCCGCATCGGCGATCGCCGCACGACGATCATCGGCCTTTCAGGCGGCGCGCTGAGCTTCCTGGCCATGGGACTTGCGGCCAATGCGCTATGGTTCGTTATCGCGATGGTTCCGGCCTCGCTCATGGGCCTGGCGGAGCCCACCCTGCGTTCCATGCTGTCCCGCCGGGTCCCCGAGAGCGAGCAGGGGCAACTGCAGGGCGCGATGCAGAGCCTAGCCAGCGTGGCCGGGGTCAGCGGGCCCATCTTCTTCGGCTGGGTCTACGCGGTCACCAGCAGCAGCGTGCCGGGTCTCAGCTTCGTGATTGCTGCGGGCATCCTGGCAGTGGCAGCAGCGGCGGCAGGGCTGGACAAGTCGAGTGCAGCAAACACGCAGGATGGCCCGCGCTCCGTCCCGGAGCCGGGCCGGGATGCAGACGTTCGGGTGTGAACACCTGTGCATGATGCGTATGCAAGCTGCCTTGCCGATCCGGGCGGGCATAGAGGGAGTGTAATTTTTCGTGACCAGGGAGCGAGATGCGGGCAGGGGTGTTGTCCTTGCTGCAGGGGTAAACCATGCGGTCGCATGGCGGAGATGACCACGCCTCACCATCAGCTGCGGAGGCGATCAATCAACCGGAATAAGAGCTCCGATTTCACATGATCGAAGTGTTGATCGCCTCGTTCATCGGCGCTTGCTTGATGCCGCAGATCACCCGGCTCGTGGGGCGCGGGGCAGGGTTCCTGATTGCGCTTCTGCCTCTGGGTCTGCTGGCCGCGTTTGTTTCGATGAGTTCCGTGGTCGAGCGGGGATGGGTGGTCGGCCAGGGGCGTCAGTGGGCGCCCATGCTGGGGTTCGACCTTACCTTCCGCTTGGACGGCTTCTCGTTTCTCTTCTGCCTTCTGATCACGGCCATTGGCGCGCTGGTAGTCGTCTATGCCGGCGGTTACCTCACCGGAAAGCCTCGCGTAGAGCGGAGCCGCTTTTTCACGCTGATCCTGCTGTTCATGGTCGCCATGCTCGGGACGGTGCTTGCCGAGAACATGCTTGTCCTGCTGATCTTCTGGGAAGCGACGAGCATCCTCTCGTTCCTCCTCGTGGGGTTCGACAGCCGCAGCGCCCGCTCGCGCCGTGCCGCGTTGATGGCCTTGCAGGTGACCGCGTTCGGCGGCCTGATGCTTCTCGCCGCGGTACTGATGATTGGGGAGGCGATCGGCACTTACTCGATGGCCGAGGCGGTACGGCAAGCAGATGTGCTGGTGGCAAGCCGGTGGGGGAATCTCATCGTCTTGTGCCTATTGCTTGCGGCCTTCACCAAGTCAGCGCAGTTCCCGTTCCACTTCTGGCTGCCCAACGCGATGCAGGCTCCGACTCCGGCGTCCGCGTATCTCCACTCGGCCACGATGGTGAAGCTGGGCATCTATCTGCTCGCCCGCTTCGAGCCCGTGTTCGCAGCGACGCCGTGGGGCCGCACCGTGGTCATCACGGTCGCCTGCATCACCATGCTGGTAGCATCGCTGCAGGCCTTGCGCGCGGAGAACTTCAAGGCCGCGCTGGCCTATTCGACGATCGCGTCTCTGGGGATCCTGACGCTTCTTGTAGGGCTGGACGGGCCCGCCGCGACCGTGGCCATGGTGGGCTTCCTGATGGCGCACGCGCTCTACAAGGCGGCCTTGTTCTTTTGCGCCGGGTCGGTGCTGCACGCGACCGGGCTGTACAACTTGCGTGCCATGGGCGGGCTCGCGCGCTTCCTGCCGATAACCGCTGTGGCTTGTGTCGGCGCCAGCCTGTCGATGGCGGGCATCCCGCCTTTCATCGGGTTCATCTCTAAGGAGTTCCTGTTTCAGGCGCAGCTTGAAAGCAGCTGGGAACTCGTGCCGCTGGCGATCGCGGTGATCGTGAACGCCGCCATGGTGGGCGTGGCCGGGGTCGTGACACTGCGTCCGTTCTTCCTCAATCGTGGCCGGGTGGAGAGTGTCCGCCATCGGGAGACGTTCTCGCTGGTGGCCCCGCCGCTGTTGCTGGCGCTGGGCGGCCTGATCATAAGCCTGGACCCCGACTGGGTGACGCGCGTGGTCCTGCGTCCGGCGGTGGCCGCCGTCTACGGGCGGGCCGTCGAGGTGGATATTGCTGTCTGGCACGGGATCACCCCCATGCTGCTGCTCAGCGTCGTGGTGGTGACCGTCGGCGCGCTGATCGTGCGGTTCTGGGGGGCGATCCACCGCAGCCTGCGTGGCTTCGATCATGCCGACACTTTCGCGGTTGAACGCTTGTGGGAGTTCGGGTTGCGACTGCTGGTCGCGGTGTCTCGCCGGGTGACCGCGACGATCCAGCACGGTGACTTACGACGCTATCTGGTCATGGTCCTGGCGAGTGTCGCGGGGCTGCTGCTGTGGTCCGTCATCGCGGCGGGAGCGTTGCCGCAGATGCCGGCATGGGGCGAATGGCGCCCTGCAGCCATGATCGTCGGCCTGGTCGGGCTCGGGGGCGCCGTAGCCGCAACACGTTCGCGCTCTTTGCTCACCGGCATGATCTCGACCGGCCTCACCGGTTTCGCGATCGCGATCACTTTTCTGATGAACGGCGCCCCGGACCTCGCGCTAACTCAGTTCACCGTCGAGGCCCTGCTGGTTGTGGTTCTGACGGCATTACTGCTGGCGGTGCCGCTCGCGAGCCCGCAGACCCGCACGCGGGGGATGCGGTGGCGAGACGGAGCCTTGGCGGCGGGCGTGGCGCTATTGCTCTTCCTGGCGCTGCTCGACATGACGGCAGCCGATCAGAAGGCGGGGCTTACCGAGTTCTACGGACGCATGAGCTATCTCGCGGCGTACGGGCACAATGTCGTCAACGTCATCCTGGTGGACTTCCGCGCCTTCGACACCATGATTGAGACGATGGTCGTCGCTATTGCCGCGATCCTGGCACGCTCGCTGCTGATGGTGAGGGGAGGGGACGTACCGATCCACGCGCCTCAGCCTGTCCATTTTTCCTTTCATGTCGCGGGCCGTCCGCTGGCCTTTCTGTTGCTCGCCGCTTCGGTCCTGCTGCTGTGGCGGGGGCACAATCTTCCGGGCGGAGGCTTTGTCGGCGGGCTGGTGGCGGCTCTGGCTTTTGCCTTGTTGTCGCTGGCTTACGGCGTGGACCGGGCTGAGCGAATGCTCCGGCTCGATCCGTTGACCATCGTGGCTGCCGGCATCCTGTGCACGCTGCTCAGCGGCCTGCCGGCGATGTTCACGGGCGAGCCATTTCTCACCCATCTATGGTGGCAGCCGCCCCTGGCATGGCTGCCGAAGCTCAGCACCACACTGGTCTTCGACCTGGGCGTCTATCTGGTCGTGCTAGGCTCGGTCCTCACGTTCCTCTTCGGTCTGCAGCGGGAGGCCACGCGATGACGGTATTCTACGCATTCATCGGTAGCGCCGTCGTCGGCTGCGCGCTGTTCATGATCCTGTCGCGCAACCTCGTGCGCATGCTCTTGGGATTCTCGCTGCTGGCCACGGGGGCGAACCTCCTTCTTTTCGTGGCCGGGCGCATTCGCAGTCAGCAACCACCCATCATCGAGCCGGCGGCCGAGGTGTTGGGGGCTTCCGCCGATCCGGTGATACAGGCGCTGATCCTCACGGCGATCGTGATTGGGCTGGCATTGACCGTGATGTTGGGCGTGCTGGTGCTGCGGGCCTGGCGTGCCCAGGCAACCATCGACGCGCGCAAGGTCGATGCCGCCGAAGCCGTGGGCCGAGCCAGGCCCCAGGACCCGGCGAATGGCTGAGGCGTTGCTACTGGTCGCCCCTACGCTCCTGCCGTTTCTGGGGGCGGCACTGGCGCTTCTTTTGCGCAGCCGTCCCGCGGCAGCAAGACTGGCTAGCCTGGCGACCATCATTCTGCTGGCGCTGGTATCCGCGATACTGTTCATCGTTTCCCTGAGCGATGCGCCGCCGCCCATCGTGTTCGGCGGCTGGCCCGATGGCTTCGGCATCAGCCTCTCGGCCACTTGGCCGGGAGTGGCGCTGGTCATGGTGACCGGGGTCATTGGATTGGCGGCCGCGCTATACGGGCTCGACGACATAGGACCTCGGCGCCGGGGAGCCGGCTACGATGCGCTGATGCTGGCCTTGATCGGCGCGGTGAACGGCGCGTTTCTGACCGACGACCTGTTCAACCTGTACGTGTGGTTCGAGCTCGCGCTGGTTGCCGCGCTGGGCCTGCTCACGATCGACCGCCGGGCCGCCCAGATAGACGCCGCCATCCGCTATGCCGCATTCGCCATGCTTGCGGCGACGCTGATCCTGCTGGGCGTGGGCATGACATACGGTCTCACGGGTACGCTGGACATGCGGCAGGCGGGAGCCGCGCTCGCGGGGCAGCCACCGGGCTTCGCCGTTGCCACCGTCGCAGCGCTGCTGCTGGCAGGCTTCATGCTGAAAGCGGGCCTGGTGCCATTTCACCTCTGGCTGCCCGCATCCTATCATACTGCGCCTACCACGGTGGTTGCGGTCTTTGCCGGACTGCTGACGAAGATGGGCTTCTTTGCTCTTCTGCTGGTCTTCGTCGGGCTCTTCGGGGTCGGCGGCCCCGCGCCCAGGGCCGTGCAGCTCGCGCCTGTGTTCGGGTGGGCGGCCGCGGCGACGATGCTGATTTGCGCGGCGGGGGCGCTGGCGCAGACCGACATGCGGCGCCTACTGAGCTACCACGTCATCGCGCAGGTCGGTTACATGATGGCCGGGCTAGCCCTCGCGACCGAGGAGGGCGTTGCCGCGAGCGTGTTCTACATGATCCACTCGATCATCGTGCAGGCCAACCTGTTCCTTGGCGCCGGGCTGATCCACCGTGCCAGCGGGAGCTGGGACCTGACACGGACGGGCGGAATGATGCGCCGCCACCCGGTGTTCGCGCTGCTGTTCGCCGTGCCGGTGCTATCGCTCGCGGGGATCCCGCCGCTGTCGGGCTTCTGGGCCAAGTTGATCGTTCTTCGTGAAAGCTTAGACGCAGGCATGGTCTGGCTGGCGGGCGCGGCGTTGCTGGCGGGCATGATGACCATCGTTTCGATGGCAATGTTCTGGTCGGATAGCTGCTGGAAGGACGCGCGCGGTCACGCCAGGCCCCTGCCGTTCGCCAGTTTGGCCGCGATGGCGCTGCTTTCCGCGACGACGGTCGCCATCGGCATCGCTCCGCAGGCGTTGTGGACGATCGCCCGCCTCTCGGCAAAAGCTCTGGGGGCGGGATGATGAAAATCCTGCTTCGAATCCGGGCTGCCGCGATGTTGCTGGGGGCCTTTGTCTGGGACCTGATCGCGGCATCGCTGGACGTCGCGCGGATCGTGCTCTCACCCCACATCCGCACCCGTCCGACCATCGCTGTCGTGCCGGTTTCGGTAACGCGCCCCTGGGCTGTGGCGCTGTTCGCTTACTTCACCTCGCTGACGCCCGGATCGACCTGCCTCCACGTCTCGGAAGACCGGACGCGGCTATACCTGCATCTGCTCAACTCGGATGATCCCGAGGCTTCGGCCGCCCGCTTCAAGCGGCTCTACGAGCGTTGGATCCTGGAGCTGGAAGGATGATCGATCTCCCGCTTCTGGCCGCCGGCTTGGCAGTCGTGCTCGCCGTGGCGCTCGTGCTGGCGGGGTGGCGCATGGTGCGGGGGCCCAGCCTCGCGGACCGGTTCATCGCCCTCGACATGCTGACCGCCCTGGCGATCGGCTTTGCCGGGCTGACTTCCGTCGCCACCGGGCGCGGGGAGTTCCTGGACATCGGGCTCGGGCTGGCACTGATCAACTTCGTGGCAACGGCGGCCTTCGCCGCCTTTCTCGAACGCAAGAGGGACCAATGATCTGGTTAGCCGGCGGCCTGATGATCCTGGGAGCCGCATTTCTGCTGATAGCTGCCATCGGTGTCATTCGCCTGCCAGACCCTCTGCAGCGCATGCACAGCGCTACGAAGGCCGGCACGCTCGGAACTGCGTTGCTGCTGCTCGGCGTTGGGCTGTCCCCCCAGGTGTCATTAGGCACGACCGGGGTCCTCACCATGCTGTTCATGCTGCTGACCCTGCCGATCGGTGCACAGTTGCTTGGCAGGGCCAGCTATATCGCAGGGACCAAGCTGGAGGGGCTCGAACATGATCCGCTCGAGAACGAACTGGGCGGCCGCAAGGACGGGCCGCAAATTTAAGCGCTAATTGGGCAGGTCAGTAAGCCGAATGTCGTCTTCGGCAACGACCGGTTCCGCCAGGATCTTGCTCCGCATGCGAGTCAGCAGAACGGCAAGTTCCGGGGATATCTCTGCGCCGCCCAGATATTGATCCAGCAGCCGCAACACGTTCCCCATGGCCTCACGGCTGGCTGTGTCGGCAGCAGCATCATCATCGCCGAACCAGCTGTCCACGGCCAGCTTAAGGCGATCCAGGTGCTTGAGGGCACTGCCCGGCTCTCCCTCCTCGCTCTGCGCGCTCCGGCAAAGGCTCTCAAGTTTCTCTGCCCTTGCATCGAGCGAACGGCGCAGCACCTCGTGATCAGCTATCCGGGCCGCCGACCGGTGAATGCTGGCAGCATCGGCAAAGGCGTCTGAAAGAGCCGCCAGCGCTGCAGTATCGTACCTGTCGGTCATCGGGTCCGCTCCATTGTATGGGATTTTCCATGACCAACGGCGCGGTCTCTTGCAGGTTCCAGGCGGAGGCCGCGCAAGGGTCGGTGGCAGGCTCCTGATCGGCGGCCATCTTATCGGTGTCTCAGGGCCGCCGCTAAGGCAGCCTTAAGGTTGGAGCGGCATCAGGGCGCCCATGGATGGCGTGCTGCAATTCGGTCCCCTGATGATCGCGACGGATCGCATCATCGCGCTTGCGCTGCTGCTGGCATTCGTCCGCGCCGGTGCGGTCATTGGCGCACGGACGAAAAGCCCCGCTGAGCGGGCGGCCTGGATAGCCGCCGGGACTGGCATCGTGGCTGCCAGGGTGGGCTACATCCTGGAACATGCTCCCGCGTTCGCCGTCGAGCCTTGGACAGCCCTGGCCATATGGCAGGGCGGATTTTCACTATGGCCGGGCGTCCTCGCGGCGGCGGGTGTGATTGGCGCCGTTCTGATTAGAAGGGGCCGCGCGATGAGCGCTCTTCTGGCGACCCTCGCGGTTCTGACATTCGTTCAGCTTGGAGCCGCTGCACTGCTTGCGCCCCCTGTCCGGCCCATGCCAGACAACGTTACCTTCACCGACTTGAACGGCCGTACCACCCGGCTTGAAGACCTGCGCGGCAGACCCTTCGTGATAAACTTGTGGGCAAGCTGGTGCCCCCCGTGCCGCCGGGAAATGCCTATGTTCATTGACGTGGCGGCCAGCTCCAGCGTCCCGATCTTCCTGGTCAACCAGGGCGAGAGCCAGGTGCAAGTCGCCGCCTTCCTGAAGCGAGAGGGACTTTCCGCCGCCGCGATCGGCCTCGACCCTCGCGGCGCGCTGAGCCAGGTCACCGGCAGCCGAGTGATGCCCGTGACGCTGTTCATCAACGCCGAGGGCAACATTGAGCGCACGCACGCCGGTGAAATCTCGCGCGCCGCCCTTCATGCGGGCTTGCGCGACCTGGCGAGGCCATCATCCTGAGGGTGATCGCACCGGAGCGGCCCGCGATTCAGAAAAGTTGCCAGAGCAGAATTGTCCGGCGGCATCGCCGGTGCCACGCGGTTCGCTGATGTTAACTTGCCCGCTGCTGCAGGGTTGTTCCAGGCATGGCAAGCCGGATCAGCTCCGCTCACAGGAATTGCGAGCGGACCAGCAGCAGCATGTCAGGGAAATCCGTGCCGAGATTGCGGAGGCCGATGCTGAAAAGCCGCTCGTAGATCAGCGGGGCCTCGATGTTCCAGGGTTGCACTTGCACGATGACACCCAGTTCCGCGAGCTCGGTCTGAACGTCCAGCATGAAGCGATCGCTCATGTTGAAGGCATCTGTCCCGGCGACAGGCCGATAATGCAGGTGAACGATGTAGACGTCTCTGAAGTCCGTGGCCCGCAGCGCGTTCAGCGTGGTGTCAATCTCCTGCTGGGTGCCTCCCATCCAGATCATTGTCTGAGAACCCGGCACCCGGCGGCGCCACGCCTGAATAAGATCGTGCCGGTTGCTGGTGAAGATTACCTGCTTCTCCACTCCATGGTGCTTCACCATGCCTGCAAGGACATCCAGGTCCAGCTTTTTGTAGTCGAGATGCAGGAACTTGCGGGGGTCCCTCGCCATGACGGCGAATACTTCGTCGAGAGTGGGAATGCGCTGGCCGGGGAACCCGCGAAAGGCACCGACATCCACGGTCTTGAGTTCCGCAAGAGTCAGTTGCTCTACCGGCGTTTGGCGGATGCTCGCCGGCGCGCCGGGCGCGGTGCGGGCTACCGTCTCATCGTGGATGACGAGGATCACGCCGTCCTTCGACGTGCGGACATCGGCTTCCGGCACCAGGTTCCTCGCCCAGGAATACTCAAAGGCTTCGATCGTGTTCTCTGGCTGGTGCATGCCCCCACCACGGTGGATCGGGGTCGGGATGACCTTGTGTTCGGCATACATCCTGGTGAGCGCCGCACGCAGGACAGTTTCATCAGCTGATCTCGGCAGGGTTGCGGCGCGCGCCTGCGCGAGCAGCGGCATTCCGGAAGCGAGGGCAAGCCCGCCGGCGGCCTTGATTAACTGGCGACGTTCCAACTCCATGGGAGCAGCCTTTCAATATACGCGAGGGTGAGCGGTCAGGCGCGGTGCAGTACCGGCGCGTCCGGCGTGACCACGAAGCTTTCGAGCGTGCTGATCTTGCCGCCGACCTTTTCCACCTGGTCCATGACCTTCACTTCGGTCGTCCAGCGCTCAGGCGTGATGTCGAAAAGCTGGTAGCCTCTGCGGTCGGTGTAGAGACGGAAGTGCGGGTTGTTGCGCCTCATGTGGCCCAGGCCCTCTTCGCCCTTGCCGTTGCCATTCGATGAGATGGACGCCGCCTGGAACTCGACCGCTACCGGCCGGCTCTCCAGATCTTCGTCGTTCTCCGGTACGCTGCCCACGAGGTGGCGATGGTGATCGCCGGTCGCGATGACGACGTTTGACAGGTCATGCCTGCGGATGGTTTCGATCAGCCGCTTGCGCGCGGGACGATAGCCGTCCCAAAGATCGGTCGCGAACTGGGCTTCGGCGGCGTCCTCGGCTCGGAAGTCGACCGGCATCACGATGATCTGCTGGGCAAGCAGGTTCCAGGTCGTGGCGGAGGTGCCAAGGCCGGTATCGAGCCAGCTCTCCTGCGCCTGGCCAAGCATCGTAGGCGCGCTTCGGGCCTGCGCGGAGAACGGGTTCTTGCGGTGATCGTCTCCGCAGGGCTGGTCAGCCCGATAGGACCGGGTATCCAGCACATGCATCCGCATCAGGCGACCGTAGTCCAGCCGGCGATAGGCCGTAAGCCCTCCGGTGGTGGGAAATTGCGCCCGGCGAACGGGCATGTGTTCGTACCAAGCCTGTAGCCCCGCATAGCGCCGCAGCGCGAAAACTTCCGCGCTGGTGCCGTCCTGATCGAAATGGCTGGCCCAGTTGTTATCAATCTCGTGATCATCGAAGGAGGCGATGAAGGCCGCGGCGGCGTGGGCGGCCTGAAGATGCGGATCACTCTTGTATTGCGCGTAGCGTCGACGATAGTCGTCGATGCTGTAGATCTCGTCACCCACGTGCTGGCGCACGGCCGTCCACTTGTCCGGCCGCAGGCCGAGCGGTGTGGGACCACCCTCGTAGATGTAATCTCCGTAGTGGAACACTAGGTCGAGATCGGGCTCCGCTGCCAGATGTCCCCACGCGTCGTAATGGCCCATCTCGTAGTGCTGGCACCCCGCCACACCAATGCGAAGCCGCTGCAGCAGGGCGTCCGGCGCGGGGGCGGTACGGGCGGTGCCTATCGGGCTCATGTCCGATCCGGCGACGGAGAACCGGTACCAGTAGGGGCGCTGGGACCGCAGCCCCCCGACTTCCACGTGCACGGAATGTGCGAGTTCCGGCCGGGCCAGCGCTTCGCCGCTTCTAACCACGCGAGAGAACCCCTGATCCTCCGCGACTTCCCACCGCACCGGCACGTGGGCGGCGGGCATTCCTCCGTGCTCCTCGAGCGGTCGGGGAGCGAGCCTGGTCCAGATCACGAAGCCGTCAGGCCATGGATCCCCGGCTGCCACACCGAGCGTGAACGGGTTTGCGCCCAGCGGTGCGGCAAAAAGCGGAGAACGCGAGAGGCCGGTGAAGAGGGCCAAGGTTCCGGCCACCTTCATGAGGTTGCGGCGATCCAGTTTGGTCATGTCCTTCCTTTCGAAGCGGCAGCTGCAAGGCGGGCAGGGCGCCGGTCAGGCGAGAGGCCGCAGGGCCCTTTCACCATGGAAAGGACCATGCGGCGCGCGTCGTCTTCAGAAGCGGAGCGAGTAGGAAAGGCTGTAGGAACGGCCGATCACGTCATAGACGGTGCTGTTGGCGTAGATGCCGGGCTCTCCGAACGCCATGTAAGGCGGCATCTGATCGGTAAGGTTGTTGACGGCGAAGTTCACGACGTGCTTGCCGAACGTATAGCGCGCGGACAGATCGAAATAGGTCCGCGAGGGCACGCTATTGTCATCATATTGCTCTGCGGTGGCCATTCGGTCCGCCTTGCCGCCACTCTGAAAGCGCGTGTTCAGCGCGATGCCGACCGGCCCGATATCGTAGCTGGTGGTCAGGTTGGCTCGGTACTTCGGATAGTTGAACTGCCCGTCATAGAAGATGTCGCCGGCAGGGGCGCCCGGGGTCGTCTCGAAGGTATGCTCGATCAGATATGTCCCGGCAAACCGCAGGCCCAGATGCCCTTGGCCGACGTGGGTCCGATAGTTCATGCCCACGTCGATACCGCGCGCCTGCATTCGCGAGATGTTGCCTTGTTGGGCATTCACGTAGAGCGGCGCGCCGGCGGGAAGAAGCATCCCATGCTGAGCCGTAGGAACATCCGGCGTCTGATTGCGCCCTTGCGCCGCACAGTACGGGTTATCGATGCTGGGCAGGTCGACGCACAGGTTCAGTATCTGCGCGTAACCAAGCTGATGGATGTAGTCACTGATGCTGATGTCCCAGTAGTCTACAGTCACGTCAAACCCGCGTGCGAACGTGGGCTGCCAGACGAGGCCCAACGTGAGGCTGTTCGACGTTTCCGGCCTGAGGTTCGGATTTCCGCCGGTCGTGATATGCGGACCGGTCTTGATGTCGGGCAGCGGGGTGACCACGCCAAGCGCCCGGCAATTCGCCTCGCGCACGGGGGTCTTGTTGATGTCCCCGACTTCGCACGGGTCACTGATCGAGCCAGTCGTGGTGCTCGTGACCATGGGCTCATACAACTCGCCGAAATTGGGCGTACGCACGCTGCGCGATCGGACGCCGCGGATGGCGAGCCCTTGGAACGGCTCCCAGATCGCGCCGGCCTTCCAAGTGTGTGTGCCGCCAACCGTGCTATAATCGGAATAGCGGTAGGCCAGTTCGAGATCGAGGCGGCGAGCGAAGGCTGCATCCGCGAACACCGGCACGACCAACTCGCCGAAGATTTCCTTGACGTCAGCTTCCACGTCGAGCTGCGAGCGTGCGCTTGGCCCGCCGCCGTACACGAGCTCGCCAGACAGCGCCAAAGGATCGTCGCTGTTCTTCAGCGTATCCTTGCGGTACTCGGCGCCGAGCGCAAACTTGATATCGCCAGCCGGCAGACGGAAGAGCGTGCCGTTGATTTCCGCGCCCGCGGTCTGCTGCGTGATCGTGCGATATTCGTCCCGGTCTCCCAGGACGTAATTTAGAAGTTCCTGGCTGGGCGTCTGGGTGCTGAAGATGTTGAGCGGCACGCATCCCGCTGCGCGGGCGGCCGGGTCACGACACACCGGCAGGCCAGTAGGGCCCGTAATCACGTCCCGTGCAGCAAGCCAGCGCGACTTGATCGGAACGTTCCCCTGCACCGCGTGGTCCTTGAACCGCCCGTACTGGTAGAAGGCACTCCAACTCAGCGCGTCCGTCAGCTTGCCGGCCAGGCCGGTGCCAACCGTGAAAGTCTCACGGGAATGCCGTTCATCGCGTGTCGGGAAATTGCCGTAGGTGCGGTCTATATTGAGCGAGGTGAGCCCATATTGCTGCATGACCGCCCGGATGGAATCCGGCAGAAACGGGTTGTCGAGATAGGCTTTTGCGCTGCCCACTCCCATGAAGGTCGTGCGGGTATCGTCTCGATAGTACGTACCCCGGCCGTTATAATTGTTCTTCGAGTAGCTGAAGTAGCCTGACCAGGTCAGATCGTCCGAAAGATCGAACTCGGCTTGGCCGAGGGTCGAGAAAGCTTCTTCGGCGCCACGGAACTGGGTCATGTCGGTCAGGTTGCGGCCGTCGCCTCCGCTACCTAGGGCGAACTGCGCCGGCCCTCGATCCATGTAGACGTCGTGCACCATCGGGCGCACGGTTCCGCCATCTTCCAGCATGAAACGCTTGTTGATGGCCTGGCCGCCGACGGTGCCAAGCCAGAAGTTCGGCTCGTAAGCGTAGTAATGCTGGCGATAGTTCCAGACGTGGATACGATCGGGAATGCCGTCCGCAGTGCCGGTGTTCGCAAGATTGGGCAGAAGGATCGGCTGCTGCGTCCAATGATAGCGATCGGACATGTAAAGCGAGTTGATCTTCGAATAAGTCCCCCCGAGGGTGACGCGCCCGCGGTCCTCCGCAAACCTGAAGCCGGTGGAGATCGAAGCCTGGCCGGTGCCGGCGTCGCCGCGTTCGGACAGGCCGCCGGTCACCGAAATGGTGGTCTCGTCGATGTTCTTCTTCGTGATGATGTTTACCGCGCCCGTCACCGCGTCTGCGCCATAGACCGCAGCGGCGCCGCCGGTGATGATCTCCACGCGATCGATCATGCCCAGTGGGATCGTGCCGATGTCCACGGCGGACGAACGTGTCGAACCCGACACCCGGCGCTTGCCGTCAATCAGGGTGAGCGAGCGGTTCGCACCGAGATTTCGCAAGTTGATGAAGCGGGCGCCGGAATCCAGCCCGCCCGGCCCGCTGTTCAGGCTCGTGCCGCCAAACCCGAGGGCCGGGTTCTGCTGCAGCACGCTATAAAGATCGTTGTTGTTGAAGCGCAGCGCATTGTCCATCTCGACCACGCTGACGGGCATCGGATTGACCAGGTCGGCACGCGCGATGCGAGAGCCGGTCACGACGATATCCTTTGCGACGGGCGAAGGCCTGTCCTCACCTGCCGCTTCGCTTTCTTCCAGTTGAGAGACCGGTGCCGGCGCGGCCACTCCCTGCGCGAAGGCCAGGTGGGGAATTGCGCTGGAGATTGCGATTGCTAGAATTGACGACGTAGATCGACCACGGTTGAGCACTGTGCACCCCTTGTTTCCGCCCGCTGGCGGGATTCTGTTCGGGGCTCCAAGAGCAGGCGCAGATTGCAGATTGAGGGCATTTTTGTCTCACTAACATGACATATGGCGCGGCAGTGCTGAGCCATCGCCGATGTGGTCAGTCGTCGATGACTTGGCCGCGATCCGCGGGATGCGTCCCGGGCCGCGCGGGCCGAAGGCCGGCTATTATATGGTGCCACTTATCCGGTTGGGCTTGTCGCACCCGGCTTCATGCCCGAAACCGCCGGATGATCGCTGGCGAAGATTCCCTTCGCAAGGCGTGACGGCCCGGCCAGCTCCGGCCGGGCCACCTTTCGTTTGAGCATGATGACCCGATCTTCCGGGCAGGACCATATGAATACGATCACCGCCGAAACGCCGCTCTCGCTCCGCGACATCCCGCTGCTTGCGCAACTGCCTCCCTGGGCCGAAACGTTGATGGCGCTGTCGCTGCTGGCGGCGATCGCCTGGGTGGCCAACTTCTTGGTCAAGCACATTGTGCTTCGCTACATCACGCGGCACCTGCCGATGGAAGGCGCTGTCGCCATCGCGGCAAGGCTCGCCAACATCGTGCCTGCGCTCATCATCGCGTATGGGATCCGCGCGGTCCCTAACTTGCCCGCGACGGTCGGGGTCGTGATCGGCAATGTCGTTGCCGCCTCTGTCATCCTGTTCCTCGCGCTCGCGATCGGCGCGGCGCTGAGCTTAGCCAACACGATCTACGAACGCCGCCCAGACGCCGCGAAACGCCCGATCAAGGGCTATGTGCAGGTGCTAAAGATCGTACTTTATCTTGGGGCCGCGATCCTGATCGTAGCGGCGCTGATGGAACAGTCGCCGCTGCTCCTGCTCTCGGGCCTCGGCGCCATGGCTGCGGTGCTGATGCTGGTGTTCAAGGACACGATCCTGTCACTGGTTGCGTCGGTGCAGCTAACCTCGAACGACATGCTGCGCGTGGGCGACTGGATCGAGATGCCGCAGCTCAATGCCGATGGCGCCGTGATCGATATCGCGCTGCATACGGTAAAGGTGCAGAACTGGGACAAGACGATCACCACGATCCCAACGCACCGGCTGATCCAGGAGAGCTACAAGAACTGGCGCGGCATGTCGGAATCGGGCGGCCGCCGGATCAAGCGCGCGCTTCTGCTTGACCAGAATTGCATCCGCTTTCTGACTGAATCCGAGAGGCGCGAGATCGCGAACATCAGGCTCGTCCACGAGCATCTTGATCGCAAGCTGAGCGAGATCGCGGCCTGGAACGCTGAGTTGGGGCCGGCCGCTGTGTTACCGGCCAACCAGCGGCGGGTGACCAACATCGGCACCTTTCGCGCTTATGTCGTGCAATACCTGCGTGCAAACCCGCGCATCGCGCAGGACATGACGCTGATCGTGCGGCAGCTTGCGCCCACGGCGCAGGGCCTGCCGCTCGAGATTTATTGCTTCACCGCGACGACGGCATGGGTCGACTACGAGGACATTCAATCCGACATCTTCGATCACCTTCTGGCGATCATGCCTGAGTTTCACCTCCGGCCATTCCAGGAGCCGAGCGGCAGCGATCTCCGCGGCAGGTCAGACTAAGTCACGGCCCGAAACGCTGGGCTAGTGGGTTAGTCTGCCCTCGGTTCGATGACCGGCCGGCAGTCCCGCGACCCTGTCGACGCGCTCGGACCTCCCAGCAGAGAAGCTCAGGCCACCTCGCCGGTCATGAAAGCGGGATTGATCGCGCCGGTAAAGACACCGCTGGCGAAGCCCTGATCGGTGTAAAGGAAGCTGCCGGTGACGGCACCGTTCAGCGGACTGTTAAGCAGAACCAGCGGCCAGGCCTGCTCCTCTGCGGTCGCCATGCGGCCGAGCGAGGGGTAAGGCCAGGCGTCCAGGAAACCGTCAGGCAGCAGCTTCTCCTGCTCGTCCATGAACGCTGTGCGGGTGGGGCAGGGGCCGATGGCGTTGAGGCGAATGCGACGTTCATTGCCGAGTTCCACCGCCTTGTTGGCAACGTAGACCACCAGCATCTCCTTGGACGACGTGTAGCCGTCCCGAACGCGCCTCTCGGGGTCAGCCTCACACCAGGCATAGGCCTCGTCCGGATCGGAAATCGACAGCATCTCCAGGCACTGCGCGGTGTTGGCTTGCCAGCCCATTGCCGCATCGGACGAGATCAGGGCGATGCCGCCTCCGTCGCGCATTGAAGGCAACACTTCCTCGATGAACAGACGGGTGCCGATGTAGTTCACCCGCATGCAGTACATCGGCCCCTTGATGTGCGGCGGCAGGCCGGCGCAGGGAAAGAGGAAGTCGATCGGGGCGACCGAGCTGAGCGCCGCAGCCGTGGCGCGGACCTGATCGAAGTCAGACAGGTCGCATTGCTGGAAGCTTTCGTGCGCGACTTTGGGGGGCTGGATGTCGACGATATGCACCCGTGCGCCAAGTTCGCCGAGGATACGCACGACCTGCTCGCCCATGCCGGAGGACCCGCCGGTCACCACCACTGTCTTGTCGCGGTAGCCAAGCCCATCAAGGTTCTGCATGCTCGATCCCTTCATTATAACAGCCCTTGCGCCAGTGGAGGGCGGGGGGTGACTCGCTTTCCGGAATGATTACCATCCTCCGTGACAGGCACAAAGCGGATAGCATGCACTATCTTGTGATGCGGGTTCACGGCCTGGCCCCCCTTCGCAAGGTTCGGGGCGGCCTCCATCCCGGTTAGGTGAGGGGCTGGCTTCTATGCAGAAGGCCGGTCAGTTGATGCAAGTCAGCGCGTGAGGCTTGCACCGGAACTGCTGCTCTGGGATGCGCGAGCCGAGTAACGGGTCGCGGTGATGAACGATAGAAATCTGAGCGCAGTCAACGATGGTGCGGTCACGCCGCTTCGGGTCTGCTTCTTTTTCAATGCACAGAAGCATCAACTCCTGCACGGCGTGTCGATCGCAGCGGAGCTTGCGCGTCGGCCGGGCTTTGAGGTGCAAATCTGTTCCCCCAGCCCGGACCATATCGCCTACGCCCGGCAGGTGGTATCTCGCCTTGGAGAGGCACCAATCCAGTTTTCGGTGACGACGAGTGCGCTTGGTGATGCCATACGCACCGTGAGGGGAAGTTCAGTTCCTCCCAAGGTACTCAGCATCGGATTATTGGCACGAAAGCTTAACCGCTTCGATGCGATAGCAATTCCGGAACGAACTTCTCTCTTGCTCAAGAGGATGGGGGCCACATCCCCTAAATACATCCATCTTGATCATGGGGCTGGTGATCGCGCCGTCAGCTATGACCCCCGGATCGCCGATTTCGACATGGTGTTGATGGCCGGCGAAAAGCACCGCGGCCGACTGCTGCGCGACGGGATCATCAAGCCTGGCCGGTATGCCGTAGTCGGCTATCCCAAGTTCGATGCGGCCGATGCGATCAGGGGCTGTGACTGGTCTCCGTTTGATAACGGTCGGAAGGTCGTTCTCTACAATCCGCACTTCACCAAAATGGGATCGTGGGATCACTTCGGCCTGCCTCTCTTGCACGCGTTCGCATCGCAGGATCGCTACAACCTGATCGTGGCCCCGCATGTCAGAATGCTGGATAACAAGAAGACGCGCGAAAGGTGGCTGGAAACGGTCGAACGCTTCTCGAACCACCCTCACATATTCATTGATACTGGCAGTCACAGATCGATCGACATGACATATACATCGCTCGCAGATGTTTATGTGGGAGACGTCAGCAGTCAGGTTTACGAGTTTCTGCGCAGGCCCGGGCCATGTGTGTTTCTGGATGCCCACGACACGCCCTGGGAGGGGAACGAGGACTATCTGCACTGGCAATACGGCCCGGTGGTGCGCTCGAAGGATTGTCTCATCGAGGCAATCGACAAGGCTTGCGCAAGTCACGCGCACTACATTGATGCCCAAAGGCAAGGATTTGGGCTCACTTTCGACGCTGACGAACGCTCCGCATCCGACCGGGCGGCTACGGCGATCGCGGACTTCCTCACTCGTTCGACTGCAATGGCCAAACCGCCCCGCGCGGTCACCCAACGACGCATCATCAAGTCGCAGCGCTTTCAGCGCGCAGCGGCGATGCTGCTCGCAATCACGGCAGGCTGGATGGCGCGGGATGCCCTTGGTCCACTTTCACCCCCCGCTGCGGCAGCCAGCTTTGCCGAAGAGGCGATCGCAGCGCATCAAGCCACGCGCATCAGGGCCATGATGCGATCGCAGCCCGAGGTGACGGACTACGATGCGGCTGAAATCCGCAAGGCGACGGGAATCTCGATGCCGGCCTTGCCAGCCACCTGGAAGCTGACCAACGTGCAAGTCTACCCCTCTGATGCCGGCCCGATGGTCCAACTGGCGCTGCGGACAGAGGTAGGCGAGCCCATCACCTTCGTCATTTCTCGCCTGCACAGTGCGGAGAAGCGAAGGCCTGCCCTCTCAAGCCTTCAAGGTGAGCACATCGCCTATTGGGAGGAGGACGCGCAGGCCTATGGCATCGTGGGTGGGATAAGCGCACAGCGTCTGCTGACACTCGCGGCGATGATTGACCGCGATTCCTAGCGCGACGGGATCGGGGACCCCGCGCGCCCCGGCGCCCTTCCGCGGCTGATTTGACGGAAATCTCGAAGGGGCCGCTTAGATCGGCCAAGTCTCACGCCGGTAGGCGGAATCCCAGAACATCCATTCGTAGCGCGTGGCGTTGCGGAAGGCGGTCGCCATGGCGGCGCGGGTTGTCGGGGTGGCGTTGTCGGCGGCCTCGTCCACCAGTGCGCGAACGCGATCGGTTGCCTCCCCGAAGGAGGGGGCGGCGTAGGTGTCGATCCATGCTGCGTAAGGATTGGGCGAGGCAGCGCGCGATTTGATGTCGCACCCGACTTCCCAGTAGACCCAGAAGCAGGGGAGAATGCCCGCGATCAGTTCCTCGTAGCTGCGCGTTGCGGCAAGGCTGGCGAGGTAGCTGGTATAGCCAAGGCACGTAGGGGTCGCCTCGGCCTCCCGACCCATTTCGGGGCTGATACCGAACTGTACGAAAAAGGCCTGGTGCAGCGCCTCTTCCACCTGCACCGCCACCTTGGCACCGTCCGAGAATTCGAGGCGTCCCGCGGCCATGGGCGCGCGCGCGGCCGCAATCGCCAGCACGCGCGCATATTCGGCAAGGTAGAGGCTGTCCTGCAAAATGTAGTGTCTGAAGCTCTCTGGCGAGAGCGAGCCATCGGCAAGCTCCGCAAGGAAGGGCTGGGCGAGGATCGCGCGGCGCAGCGGGGCAACGTCTTGCCAGATCGTGTCGCAGAAGCTCATGGGCTGATCCTCTTCCCTCAGAAACGGCGTGTGGCACCGACGCCGAACTGGCGGCCGGTGTTGATCGTGAAGCTGTCGAAGGGGCCGTTCGGGCCAAGGCCGAGGAGCAGCGGCAGTTGCTGCTGGCCGAAAGCGGAGATAGCCCAGCGCCTGTCGAAGAGGTTCTTCGTCCAGATCTCGAAGCCCCACGGCCCGAGATCGACGCCGACCCTGCCGTCCACCGAGGCGTAGCCTGGGGTGTGCAGGATGTTATCGATCTCGAAGTTCACGCGCGAAACATAGGCGACATTGAGGCGCGCATTGACCTTGGCGCGTCCGGCGTCGCCCTGCCAACCAATGCCCCCGTTCAGCGTCCAGTCGGGCGCATTGGGCGTGCGCTTGCCGGTGAGGTTGACCATCGCCGGCTCGCCGGGTTCGGGCGTGGGGTTTGGCGTGGTGTAGCGGCCGACGCGGCTGCGCGTCCATGCGGCGCCGCCATCGACGCGGAAGCCGAGACCGAGATCCGCATGCGCCGAGGCCTCGAGCCCGTGGACATTCACCTTGGGCACCGAGAGCACCACCGAATTGCCGAGGAAAACGGTGTTCTGAAAATTGCTGTAGTCGGTGACGAAGCCTGCCACCGCTAAGCGGACGCGCCCGTCGGCCAGGCGGCTCTTGATGCCGGCTTCCAACGACTCGACGGTTTCGGCCGCGAAGTTGGCGGTCCAGATGTCTGATGCACCGGGAAGCGGGTTGAAGCCCCCCGACTTGAAGCCGAGGCTGCCGGTGACATAGGCGGTGACGTCCTGCGTCGGATGCCAGGCAAGCGAGACCTTCGGCTGCCACTTGTCGAACGTCTGCGCGCGGCGGGCGTAGGTCGCCGCGGTGTTGGTGCCGACAGTATTCTCCTTGCGGCGGTCGCGGTCGTAGCGAACGCCCAGCGTCGCCTCCAGCGCCGGCAACACGTCATAGCTGGCCTGAGCAAAGAGGCCGATCTGGTTGGACCGCGTCTCGGCGCGCAGCGGTTCGGCGCCGAACAGGAGCGGGCCGAGATCATCGGTCCGATGGCGCTCCAGGCGCTGGAAGAAGAAGCCCGCGTGCCACCGCAAGGGCCCGACCGCTTGCGACGTCAGGCGCACTTCGCTGGTCCATGCCTCGATGTCGACCGGCTGAGAGATGGGCTGGATGCCATCCGGGAACAGCGGCACCCCATCCAGCGTGACGGGGGTATCGTGGCGGAAGTCCAGTTCCTCCACGAAGTCCTTGCGGTAATGGTCGTAGCTGCCCGACCAGGTGAGCATCAAAGTGTCGCCCAGTTCCTGATCAAGGGTCGCCTGCACGCCCCACCACTTGCGCGACGCGCGGCCCTCGAAATCGCCCTGAGGGTCAGTCAGGATCGCACCCGAGAGGCGGCCGCCATTGCGCCCGGTTACATTCTCTGACGAGATGTAGGCCGCGCCGCCTTCTTCGTTCGCCCACGCGAAGCGCAGCTTGAGCGCGCTAGTCTCGGAAACCGCGATATTGGCCTTCAGGCGCAGGTTTCGGCTGATGAAGCCGTCCACCTTTTTGTCGAGATAGCTGTTTCGGATGAACCCGTCGCTGTTGCGGAAGGAGCCCGCGAGGCGCAGTTGCACCCTGTCCGATACGGGCGCGTTGACCACGCCATCCGCTGTCCAGGTGAAACCGTTGCCCACGCCAAACGAAGCCATGCCGCCTGCGACTTCGGTGGGGTCGTTCGTGGCGATGTTCACAGCACCTCCCGATGCCGAGCGCCCGAAGAGCGCGCCCTGGGGGCCTTTCAGAATTTCCAAGCGCGCGATGTCGTACGTGCGTAGCGTGAAAAGCTCTGAATCGGGAAGCGCCAGCCCGTCCACCACATAGGCGATCGACGGCGACTGGTTGCGGTTGGTAGAAACCCCGCGCACCGTAATCATGTTGGTGCCGGGGTCCTGATCGTTGATCATGAACACGCCGGGTGTCTCGGCGATGAAGTCGTCGATAGTCGTAAGCTTGCGGCGGACGATGTCGTCCTGCGTAAAAACGGTCACGGTATCGGGCACTGCGATCTGGGCCTCGGGCCGACCGCGCGCGGTGACGATGATGGTGTCTTCAGCGGTTGCTTCCTCAGCATATGCCGGGGTGAGCATCGCCGTGAAAAGGCCAGCGCCGACTGTCGTGAATAACACGGGCGAACGAGCGGCTGTGCAGCGCATAGTCCCTATTCCTCCGCCGGCATGAACCGGATCAGGTTCGCGGGTTTGCAGACTGGACGCTGGAATGCGCCGCGATCCGCCTCTCAGCCCTGACAGCGCCAGGACACCCCGTGGGTTGATGATGTGAGCGCGCGCTTAGGAAAATGGTGCGCGCACGTCAATTGCAGCCGATAGGCGCGTTGCGCGAACGCCGTCCCGGGGTTGGTTCCTGCACGCGTCGCCGAGGCCCGATGTCCTGACCCTTAAGCGCGGGTGGCGGCGCACGGCCGCTTCGTTGCTGCTCAGGCTGCTTAGAACTCGCTAGGTAGATATCCCGATACTGCGCGGCGCCAATAGTCTGTAATTGCCTACCTCAGGAAGGTGGTTGCGATGGCTCTGGACGGCTTCTGGACGAAATCTCATCAGCCTGCCGTTATTCTCATCGCTCTGTTCGTCGCCACTAGCTCCGCGCCTGCCGTAGCACAGGGGCTTGCTGCGACTGATCCTTATACCGACGCGACGATAGAGGCGGTCCGCATCGTCATTACCAATCCTGCGACCGACCCGGGCGTCGATGCGCGGGTCGAGGACAGCGTCCGGCGCCAACTGGAACTGTTCCCAGGCGCGCGTTTCTCGCCTGATCGCATCCAGTTTCTTCTGGCTCAAGCGCGCCGCGTTCCGGATGTCGCCGACATCAGCTACGATCTAAGCTTCGGCAGCCGCGGCGGGCTCGATCTCACGATCAACGTGACGCTCGCGGATGCCGCGCAGACGCGGCGCGAGCGCGGCATTCTGTTGACGGGCAAGGGGTCGGACGCCCCAGTCCTCTACGATCGCAATGGCACCTTTCTTCGCTTCCGGCTCGACGGACTCGCGCTCACTTACGCCAACAACAATGCATGGTACGGCCGGCCTGACGCGATGCTCGCCGGCAATCCGCTCGTCGTCGGCAAGCCATCGGGCAAAGGCTATCAGCAATGGGTGGAAGGCTACGTCCAATATGGGCTGAGCGGCATTACCCCGCTTACGTCCAACCTCTACGCCTATGGCTCGTTCAACGTCATCACCTCGGTCTCGGCCGGTCGCGAATTGTTCACCGACAAGACTCGCGCGCATACCGGGGTGGAGGACGCCTATGTTGGCCTGGTCGGGGGCAAGACGACCGCGTCAGGCGACCGCCAGTCGTTCAACATCGCCGTGGGGCGCCAGCGCTACACCCTCGCCAACGGCTTCCTGATCGTCAACACCGCCGCCAACGGGGAAAGCCGCGCGGCGCTCCAGGCAAATGCGCGTTGGGCGGCGGACATGCTGGTACTGGGACAGTTCCGTCACAACACGACGAAGCTCGAACTGTTCTACCTCGATCCCGACGAACTGCCGAAGATCGACACCCGATCGCGCTTCGTCGGCGTGAACCTGGAATTCCGCCCGCTGATCGGCCTCGATGTCGGCGTCAGCTACGTTGGGGTGCCGCGGTCGAGCTTCGCTTATTATGGGCCGGATGGCTCGCAGATCGGGACCCGCAAGGGCCTCCAGATCTATGACGCCCGCTTCAACTACACGCTCAATCCTGCGGGCCAGGCAGGCCCCTTCTTCGGCGCCGAATATGCGATCCAGCGCAACAGCCACTTTAAGATGGATGCGCGCGCCGGCTGGGTGGAGGTGGGGTACAGCTTCCCGCAAGTCACCTGGTCTCCGACGGTAAGCTATCGCCTTGCCCGGTTCAGCGGCGACGATCCGGACACGGCTACCTACGAGCGATGGGATCAGACCCTCTCGGGCGGTACCGGCGAGCAATGGGTGCAGGGCGCCAGCCACTTCAAGGTGGTGCAGGACAGCAACGTCATCGCGCACCGGATCCAGGCACGCTTCCGCCCCGGCCCCAAGTACGAGATAGTCCCTCAGTTCTGGGTCTTTCGCGCGGATAGTAAGACCAACATCGGCGGAAATCCTGCGCTCTCGGTGCTTTCCAGCAAGACCTATGGCTATGAATTTAACGTCACAGGCAAATGGTTCGTCAGCCGAAACACCTATGTTCACGGTCACATCGCCTACACCATCCCCGGCCCAGCCGCCCGCGCTGCGCTAGACTACAATGCCGACCACTGGCTGAGCGCCATGCTCTTCGTGCGCTACGCCTTCTGAGCGGGAGAGATCGGATGCGCGCCATTTCCCGACACATCGCACCCGCTGAGTAGGAAACGAGAAGGAGAGAGAGACATGGATCGCCGAGATTTGTTGCAGTCCCTGGGGCTTGCCGCCGCGACCGGAATCGTTGGGATGGATGAAGCCGCCGCAGCGCCGCAAGCAGCGGGAGCGAGCGACGCGGCCGGCCCCGCGCAAACGGGCGGGGCCCCGCCGCACCTCGGCACATACGGCAGTCCGTGGAATCCGCCTGATCCCAAAATCGCAGGCCGGGCGAACGTCGCTCGCGTGCCGGAGGATTTTTACGCCCCTGGCCGCTTCACCGGCAAAACTGTAAGCGTTACTGGATGCGCGCGGGGCATGGGCCGGCTCGCCGCGATCCGGCTGGCGCGGGAGGGCGCGAGCGTCGTTGGGGTCGACTGGCTGAAGGACGAAGGCCAGGCGACGATCGACGCGATTGTCGCGGAGGGGCACCGCGCCACCTTTGTGCCGGGCGACATCTCCGACGATCGCGTGCCTGCCGAAATGGTGCGGGTTGCCGTCACCAAATACGGCGGCCTTGACGCCGCGCTCAACAATGCCGGCGTGATGGACGCGATCTTCCCCGGCGATCCGATCGACTATGAAAAGCAGAAGAACCTCGCCATGGCGCGGATCGATCAGGCGAGCGACGATTACTGGGACGTGGTGATGCGCGTGAACGGCAAGGGCACGTTCCTGTGCCTGCGCCATGAGCTTCGCCAAATGCTGAAGCAGCAACGCGGCGGCTCTATCGTCAACGTCGGCTCGGTGGCGGGGCTGCGTGGCTTTGGGGGCACGCCGTCCTATGTCGCCTCGAAACATGCGGTAAACGGCCTCACAAAGAACGCTTCGATCGATTATGCGCCGTTCGGCATCCGGGTGAACTCGGTGAACATGGGAACGACCATCACGCCCATGTACGAGCGCGCGTTCACGCTGCTCCGCCAACGTGCGGCCACCGGCTTCCAAGATAGCGGCATCGGCATGCTCAAGATCCAGAGCCTACTGGAATGGAGCGACCAGAAGAAGCGCGGTTCGCTACCGGCGGAGCAGGTCGCGGTGATGCTTTTCCTGTTGTCACCGGAAGCATCGAACCTGACGGGCGCGAACTTCCAGACGGACGGCGGTTTTTCGACCTATTAGTGGATCGAATTCAACATCTGGTGCCCTGTTCCGCAGTAGCGATGATGCGTTCTGTCCGGCGCGCCAGATGCTAGGAGCGCGCGCTGTCTATCTACCTAGCGACCGCTCATAGCTTGCCTTCGGCGGTCTGCACTTCGGTGATGTCGATGTGGAAGAAACCGATAGGATAACGCTTGAAGCGCTGACGCTTTGGCTTGTCGCCTTCGATATCGGGCAAGCGGGAGATGCGGTGCCGCTGAAGGCAGCGTTGCAACGCCGAGAGGGTCAGATTCGGGATCGAAGGCTGCAACGCATAGAGGCAGTCGTCGAGCGGCAACAGGTGGGCCGCCGGAACGCGACCACCGTCGCCTCCTCGGCTTCGGACAGAGTGGTGAAATGAGGGGCCATTGGCCCAGTCTTCAAGTCCTGGACCGTCGCCCGCTTACGCCACTTCGCCACCTTCTTCGGTGATCCCCAGTTCCCGGGGCAGCTTCGCGAGCGAAGCTTTCCATCGCTGTATTGCTGCTCAGTCCACGTGCGTGGTCGCGGCGCTCCCGCGACGTACGTGTCCCCTACGGCTTCCTTCCATTCCAGCGTAAAGATCGCACCATCAAGCCGTGGGATCAAACAGGTACGCAGATTGGCTCAACCACGAGCGCAGGTACATCGATCAATTTTCAGGCATCTTCCACGCAGTCGATCACTCGTCTCGCGCGTTGCACCCCCAGTCACCCACTCAGGTCGAGGGAAACAACATGGCGCGCACGAGCAACGAGGACGACGCCGGCAAGGTGAAGGGCGAGACGCCGTCGAAGGCACCGCCGCTTCCCGCCGGCGCCGATCTGCCGAGGAGCTACGTCGGCCCGCAGGGGCATGGCGGCGAGACACACCAGACCACCAGCGATCCGGGCCAGACGATGACGACCCAACAGGGGGTGCCGGTCGCAGACGACCAGAACAGCTTGAAGGCCGGCCCGCGGGGGCCGACGCTGTTGGAAGACTTCATCCTGCGCGAGAAGATTTTCCACTTCGATCATGAGCGCATTCCCGAGCGCGTCGTTCACGCCCGCGGCTATGGCGCGCACGGGGTGTTCAAACTGACCGAGAGCCTGGCCGAATATACCGAGGCCGATGTGCTGAGCACGGTCGGTCAGCAGACCGAGGTGTTCGTCCGCTTCTCAACCGTCGCGGGCAACAAGGGTTCGATGGACCTCGCCCGCGATGTGCGCGGCTTCGCGGTCAAATTCTACACCAAGCAGGGCAATTGGGACATCGTCGGCAACAATATCCCGGTGTTCTTCATCCAGGATCCGATCAAGTTCCCTGATCTCGTTCATGCCGTGAAGCAGGAGCCAGATCGCGCCTTCCCGCAAGCCCAGTCCGCGCACGATAATTACTGGGATTTTGCCAGCCTCAGTCCGGAAGCGTGGCACATGGTAATGTGGCAGATGTCCGACCGGACGATCCCGCGCTCTTTCCGCACCATGGAAGGGTTCGGCGTCCACAGTTTCCGGCTGATCAACGCGGAGGGCAAGTCAACGTTCGTGAAGTTCCACTGGAAGCCGCGCCAAGGACTGCAATCGGTGCTGTGGAACGAGGCGGTGAAGATCAACGGCGCCGACCCCGATTTCCACCGGCGTGACCTGTGGCAAGCGATTGAGGCCGGGGACTTCCCGCAATGGGACTTGGGCGTCCAGCTGTTCGATCAGGAAACCGCGGACAAGCTGCCCTTCGATCACCTCGATTCAACCAAGTTGATCCCCGAAGAGGACGTGCCCGTCCGGATAATCGGCACGCTGACGCTGAACCGGAACGTCGACAATTTCTTCGCCAGCACCGAACAGGTCGCCTATTGCACCCAGAACGTCGTTCCGGGCATCGGCTTTTCGGACGATCCTTTGCTCCACGGGCGCAATTTCTCGTATCTCGATACGCAACTGAAGCGGCTCGGCAGCCCGAATTTCACCCACATTCCGGTGAATGCGCCGCGCTGCCCGGTAATGAACTTCCAGCAGGATGGCCACATGGCGATGCGCAATCCAAAGGGTCGCGTGAACTATGAGCCCAACAGCTGGGGAGCGGACGGCGGCCCGCGAGAGAACCCGGAGATCGGCTACAAGAGCTTCCCGGCCGAGGTGCACGGCACCAAGCAACGTATCCGCTCCGAAACCTTTGCGGATCACTACAGCCAGGCGCGCCAGTTCTTCAAGAGCCAGCAGCCGATCGAGCAGAAGCATATCGGCGACGCGCTGGTGTTCGAACTGTCGAAGGTGGAGCGCGTCGACATTCGCGCGCGCGCCGTCTCCCACCTGCGCCTGATCGACGAGGGCCTCGCCGCCACCGTCGCGGACGGGCTTGGGCTGGAGCTGCCGGATCCGGCCCAGGCCGCCAGGCCGACGCAGGACCTGCCGACCTCGGCCAAGCTCAGCATCCTCGCCAACGGGCCGAAGGACTTCAAGGGCCGCAAGATGGGCGTGCTGCTCACCGACGGTTCCAGCGCCGACCTGTTCAACGGCCTCACCAAGGCACTGAAGGCGGAAGGTGCGATGTGGGAAGTGGTCGCACCCAAGATAGGCGGGGTGACGCTGGACGACGGCACGCAGGTCGCCGCCAAGCAGAAGATCGATGGCGGGCCCTCGGTCCTCTACGATGCGGTCGCGGTGCTGCCTTCGAAAGAAGGCGCGGCGATGCTGGCAAAGGACTCAACCGCCAAGGACTTCGTGGCCGACGCCTTCGCCCATTGTAAGTTCATCGGCCACAGCGCGGCGGCGGAAAGCTTGTTCGACGCGGCGGGCGTTACCGATCGCGATGACGGCTTCATTGCACTAGGGAAGGCCAATGACGCCAAGGCCTTCGTGACGAAGTGTCGCGAGGTTCGCTTCTGGCCGCGGGAACTCACTGTCGATCTCGACGCCGCCTCGTTAGAGTGAGCGGCTGAACAGTGCGGCAAGCGAGAGCAGCGCTCGCTTGTCGTTCCTGCGCTCTTCCGCCGGATGCATTCGGCTGCAGACTGTGCTGAATGACGGCTTGCCAATCGACGAGGCAATATGCAACGACTGCGACTAGGGCGCAAAGCTGACCGTTCACTTCCTAAGCGTTCTATCGGCAGCTGCCCTCAGGAGCAGTCGTTCGCGTTCACAAATCTGAACGACTAGCTTTGGTCGCGTGCTGCCGTAAGCGAGCGCCGGTCCGGCAGCCAGTCGGCCAAGCCACGCGACACCGAAAGCTGGGTGCCGGTCTGAACCGACTGCGCGGTTTCGGCGCGGCCGCTCGGTTCGTCGATCATACCTTAAGCATTCCCGGGAATGGCACACCGGCCGATGGCGAACCAACGGGCCGGTGGCCTGAAGAGGTCAGAAGGCAATGCGCAGGCCAGCCCGGCCGCCCGCGCCGCGGTATGGTCCGC